>WNGE01000270.1_pt1 | contig 67041 bp, 69 predicted proteins | sample 5400651 | NCBI WGS metagenome assembly WNGE01 (sample SAMN13153370, study PRJNA577476) | soil metagenome | isolation source: 60 cm soil or saprolite under grassland replicate 2 | place: USA:California | collected 2016-06-15 | reverse complement strand
GAGAGGCGCATACGGGATTCGAACCCGTGCCGCCGCCGTGAGAGGGCGGTGTCCTAGGCCACTAGACGAATGCGCCCGGCGGGGCCGAAGTCTAGCCGATCAAATTCAAGCGCCACTTTGAGAGGAAGGGCATCTGCCTGAAAAGAAGAAAACTAGGCGTGTGCGGGGATTTTCCGTCAGCTGCGGGGCTAGGATTCGAACCTAGACTACTCGGTCCAGAGCCGAGCGTCCTACCATTAGACGACCCCGCAAAGGGGAGAAAAGTCTAGCGACTAGGTTTCGAGGTGGTAGCTCGGGAGGAGGAGCTTCTCCGCCTCGCCCTCGATGTGGGCGATCACGTCGACGTATGGCTCGAGCCCGGAGCCGCGCAGCTTGGCCCCGAGCAACTCGTCGACCTGGTAGATCCCGGACGAGTTGTTCATCGCGATCTCGATCCCGATCGGACGCTCGACGCCGTCCGTGATCACGACGTCGTCGATCGCGGCCGCCGAGAGCGAGTGGATCGAGACGCGGCCTCGCTCGAAGGGGATCCGCGAACGGCCCTTCGCCATGTCGAGCGCATCGGCGACCCTGACGATCCCGGCCTCGAGAGTCAGCGGCCTGCCGTACTCGCGGTGGCTGGTGATCGTGTGCAGGACCTCGGATGCGATCACGGTCAGCTCGGGCTCCTCGTAGAGGCCCTCGAGCAGCTGCCGCTGCTTCGGCTCGGCGAGGAAGAGGCTGAAGTCCTCGTGGCCGTCGCGATGGACAGCCATCCCGATGCAGTGCAGCAGGGCTCCGAGCGTGACGACCATCTCGGCGTCCTCTCGCTCGAGGCCGTAGTCGGTGACGAGCGAGGGCTCGACCCCGTGCTTCGTCAGCTGTCGCAGGAGCTTCAGGGCGATGTTGGCCACGATCTGGACGTGCACCCACGAGTGGTCGTTGATCTGCAGCCGGACGACGGCGTTCACGTTCGCGACGTGCCACCAGGCCTTGAGCTGCTTGTCCTTGTTGACGCGCTCGAGCAGCGTGCGGAGCTTGCGGTTCCCGCGGGCGGGCACCTTCAGCCGCATCCGCTCGACGGCTTGGCGCGGCGTCAATCGGGTATCGAGTTCGGCCTCTTCGGAGACCGGCTGCTCGATGCGCTCTTCGGTCTGCTTGTCGAGCGCCATCGGCGGGAGCCTAAGCGCTAGGCCACGTCCTCCGCCCAGTCCCCGTAGAGCGAGGTGTAAAGGCCCTGTTTTTGCATCAGTTCGACGTGGCTGCCCTGCTCGACGATCTGGCCGTGCTCGAGGACGACGATCAGGTCGGCGTCGCGGATCGTCGAGAGGCGGTGGGCGATGATGAACGCCGTTCGGCCGGAGAGGAGAAGGCGGAGGGCCTGCTCGATCTTCCGCTCCGTACCGATGTCGACCGACGAGGTCGCCTCATCGAGGATCAGGATCCTCGGGTCGGCGAGCAGTGCGCGAGCGAGGGCGATCAGCTGGCGCTGGCCAAGCGAGAGGCGGCTTCCTCGCTCTTGCACTTCGGTCTCGTAGCCGTTCTCGAGGCGGAGGATGAACTCGTGCGCGCCGACAGCCTCGGCCGCTCGGACGATCTCCTCTGCGGGCGCGTCTGGCCGACCGAAAGCGATGTTCTCGGCGACGGTGCCCGCGAACAGGAATCCCTCCTGCGGCACGATCCCGAGCTGGCGGCGGAGCGACGCCTGGGTGACGTCGCGAAGGTCGACGTCGTCGAACGTGATTCGTCCGTCGCGCGGGTCGTAGAAGCGGGCGAGCAGCTTCGCGATCGTCGACTTGCCGGCACCCGTATGGCCGACGAGGGCAACTGTCGTTCCCGCCGGGACGTCGAGATCGAAGTCAGGCAGGACGTCGGGCCCATTGCCGTACCCGAACCGGACGTGCTCGAAGCGGACGTGCCCCTCGACCGTCGGCAGCTCGCGCGCACCGGGCTTGTCGAGCACGTGAGGCTCCTCGTCCAAGACGTCCATGATCTTGTCGAGCGCCGCCGTTGCGGAGAGGAACGTGCTGTAGAGCTGCGAGAGCTGCTGCACCGGGTCGAAGAAGTTCTGGACGTAGAGCAGGAACGCGAACAGGGTTCCGAGCGTGACGGCGCCCTGGAAGTAGAGGTGACCGCCGTAGCCGAGCACCACGGCGAGTGCGACGGTCGAGACGAGATCGACGAACGGGAAGTAGACCGCGTTCAGGACGACCGTCTGCATGTTCGCGGCGCGGTAGTGCTCCGCGACCTCGCGGAAGTTGGCGGTGTTTCGCTCCTCGCGCGTGAAGGCTTGCACGATCCGCATGCCCGCGATGTCCTCGGCCAGTGTCGCCGTCACGAGCCCGAGCCGCTCGCGCACCGCTGCATAGGCGCGCGAGGAGTAGATCCGGAACAGGATCGTGCCGACGCTCATGATCGGGATCACCGCGAGCGTCGCCAGCGCCAGCCGCCAGTCGAGGACGAGCAGCAGGATCGCGGTGCCGATCAGGGTCAGCGTGCTCTGCACAAGCGTCGTGACGCCGTCGGTGACGAGCTGGTCGAGGGCTTCGACGTCGTTCGTCAGCCGGCTGATGATCACGCCCGCACGGTTGCGTTCGAAGAAGCCGAGCGAGAGCCGCTGCAGGTGGCCGAAGAGCTTCATGCGCAGGTCGGCGAGGATCCGCTCGCCCACCCAGCCCGTCAGATACGTCTGCACATAGCTCATGCCCCAGTTGGCGAGCCCGGCGAGCAGGAAGACGGCGACGATCAGCCAGAGGGCGCCGAGGTTGTTCTTCTTGATCCCGTCGTCGATCGCGTACTTGGACAGAAACGGCGGCGCGAGCGCGGTCGCCGTCGCGAGGAGGAGCGAGAAGATCGAGAGCGTCGTCCGCGTCCGGTACGGCGCGGTGAGCCGGGCGAGCGTCGCCAGCCGCCGGCGGGTCCGGCGCCACGACCAGTCCTCGACCTCGGCGCCACGCTGCATCGTCAGGTGGCTCCCAGGCTGCCAGACCCTCATCGCGCGCGGCCTCGTACTTGTTCACGCGCGCATCCCCACCCCGGGTGGTGGCAGGTCCACCCGCCACCCGCGGTGAGCGTATCTCGGAAAAGCACGCGTGTCTGTGCCGGGTCGGCGCCGAAACGGTGAATCATGCGACCTCCGCCTCTTCGGCTTCCTCATCGAGCACGCGCGCCTCGACGGCGTCTGCGAATTGCCGCTCGAGCAGGCCGTGCTCGTAGATGTCGCGGTAGACCTGGCTCGTCTCGAGCAGGTCGTCGTGCGTGCCGCGGGCGGCGATGCGCCCAGCGTCGATCACGACGATCTCGTCCGCGAGCGAAATCGTCGACAGGCGGTGGGCGATGATCAGCGTCGTCCGGCCTTCCATCGCCTCGCGCAGGCCGAGCCGGATCCGACCCTCCGTGGTCGCGTCCACGGAAGCGGTTGCGTCGTCGAGGATCAGGATGCGCGGGTCGACGGCGATTGCCCGGGCGATCGCGAGCCGTTGGCGCTGGCCGCCGGATAGCGTGATTCCGCGCTCGCCGATCACCGTGTCGAAGCCCTCCGGCAGGCGCTCGATGAACTCGTGCGCCTGGGCGAGCCTGGCGACGTGGTCGATTTCTTCGTCGCTCAGGCTCGGGGCGCCGAAGGTGATGTTCTCGCGAACCGAGGCCGAGAAGAGGAAAGTGTCCTGTGAGATCGCGCCGATCTCACTCCGGAGCGAGCCGAGCTTCACGTCCCGCACGTCGGCGCCGTCGATCGTCACCCGCCCGGCGGTGACGTCGTAGAAGCGCGGCACAAGCGAGGTGAGCGTCGTCTTGCCCGAGCCCGTGTGTCCGATCAGCGCGATCGTCTGACCGGGGGGCACGTCGAGGTCGATGCCCTCGAGCACGGGGCGTCCCGGCATGTACTCGAACCCGACCCTTTCGAAGCGGATGTGGCCGCCCCCGGCCGGGAGCTCGCCGGCGCCTGGCCGATCCGTCACCTCTTCAGGCTCGTCGATCACCTGGAAGATGCGCTCGCCCGATGCGGTCGCCCGCTGCGCCTGCCCGATCCACATCCCCAGCGAGCGCAGCGGCACGACCAGCAGGCCGAGGTAGAGGTTGAAAGCGACGAAGCCGCCGACCGACAGCTCGCCGGAGGTGACCATGCGCGCGCCGACGAGCAGTACTGCCGCCTGAGCGACGAGAGGCACCCACGAGATCAGCGGGACGTAGAACGCACGCTGCCGGTTCGCCTTGATCGTCTGGTCGAAGACCGCCTCGGTCCTGGCCTGGAACTTCTCGCGCTCGCTCGGCTCCTGCGCGAACGACTTGACGACGTGGACGCCGACGATGTTCTCCTCGGCGACGGTCGCGACGTCGGCGAGCTTCTGCTGGACCTCGCGCAGCGTCGGGTGCGAGACGTGGCTGTAGCGATACGCGAGGACGACCAGCACGGGCGTGATCGCGAGCGCGATCAAAGCCAGCTTCCACTCGAAGAAGAACAGCACCCCGGTGACGAAGACGACGGTGAGGATGTTCTGGAAGAAGAAGATCAGGCCGTAGCCGAGGAAGAACCGCACGCCCTGGAGGTCGACCGTCGCCCGCGACATCAGCTGGCCGGTCTGGTGGCGGTCGTAGAAGCCGAACGAGAGCCGGACGAGGCGGGCATAGAGGCTCTGGCGCAGGTCCATCTCGACCGCGAGCGCCTGCCGGCCCGAGATCATCCGGCGGCCGAACATCAGCACCGCACGAACGGCCCCAAGCGCGACGATGGCGCCGACGTACATCCATAGCTTGTGCGAGTCGCGCGGCGTGAGCGCGTCGTCGATCACGTTCTTCGTCAGCCAGACGAGGGCGATCTGACTGCCCTGGTAGCCGATCGCGAAGACGGTCGAAATCGCCAGCGAGGCCTTGTACGGCCGGAGGAACCCGAGCAGCCGGAAGAAGGTCTGGCGGTAGCGCGGTGTCTCGGGCATCCCTTGGAATCTAGCCGCCGGCGAAAGCGTCGCCGATGTGTACGAGTTCGGCGCGAATCGACTCGGCCGCGCGCTCGACCAGCGCCCGGTTTGCAGGGGAATTGAGCCAACCGCTCGCCCCGGAGGGGTGCGGGAGCGGGATCGCAATCGCGCCGTCGCGCTCGTAGCGCACGCCTACGCACTCGGTCACGCTCTTCAGTCCCAGCAGCCGCCGTACGGCCAGGCCGCCGACCGGCACGATCAGCCTCGGCCGGATCAGCCGGAGCTCCCAGTCGCGCCAGAAGGAGCAGAGCTCCTGCTCTTGCGGAGCCGGCGTCCGATCACCTCGTCCCGAAGGCGCCTTGCCCGGGTAGCAGCGGGTGACGGAGGCGCAGTAGAAGGTGGCGTAGAACTCGTCCTCTTCGAGCTGGAGCCAGCGGCGAAGCGTCGTGCCGGCGCGGCCGCGCCAGGGGCGGCGCTCCTGCCCTTCGACGACGCCCGGCGCCTGGCCGAACATGTACGCGCGCTGCCCCGTGTAGGGCTGGACGACCGGCAGCGACTCGAGCGGGTAGCCGGCTTCGACGCATGCTCTGCAGACGCGGTTGTCGCGCTGAAGCGATTGCAGCGAGCGATAGCTCGAGCGCCTGCGCGTCATGCCTGGTGATTCATGCCTGGACGACGACGAACCAGCGGCCCGCGAAGAGCGTCCGGCCGCCACCGAGCTCGTCGGCCAGTGAGTCGGATTCGAAGTAGCGCTTGTAGACCTGCCAGCGCGAGCCGTCGTTCAGGACTCGTTCCTGCCACTCGACCGGCTCGACCTCGTCGTGGAGCGCGGAGTCGACGACGACGAGCTCGCCCGCTACGCGACGCGCCTCGCGGAGAAAGTCGTCGCGGGCGTCTTCCTCGAGGTGGCCGTAGAAGAAGCTCGTCAGCAGCCGTTCGAAGGAGCCGTCCGCGAACGGAAGCTCGAGCGCGTCCCCCTGGACGAACCGTCCCTCGGGAACCTTCGCCCGGGCGAGCTCGAGCATCGATGCGCTCTGGTCGAGCCCGGTGATCTCGCCGCGGAGGTGCTGGGTGAGAAAGCCGGTTCCGCAGGCAACGTCGAGCGTCCGCGCGGGCGGGAGCTCCTCGAGCGTGCGGGTCAGAGCTTCCGTCTCCTCGCGCCAAGCGGGCCGCTGGCGCCCCGCGAACCGCCCCGCGCCGAGCCACCAGTCGTCGTACTCGGCCGCCCGCCGCTCGTAGTAGGCCTTCACGCGGTCCTAGACTACGCGCGTGCGTTTGCCGCTCGAGTCGGTGCCGAATTTCTCCGAGGGGCGCGATCGGGTGACGCTCGACGCCCTCGCCGGGGCCCTCTCCGCGAGGGCGCGGCTGCTCGATGTTCATGCGGACGCGGACCACAACCGCTCGGTGTTCACGCTTGTCGCCGACGAGGAGGACTTGGTCGAGGCGCTGGTCGCGGCGATCACCTGCGCGCGCGAGCGGATCGACCTGCGGCGGCACGAGGGCGCGCATCCGCGGGTCGGTGCCGCCGATGTCGTGCCGGTGGTTCCCGTGCGGCCGGCCGACATGGAGCGGGCGAAACGGGCCGCGCTCGCGCTGGCGGAGCGGGTCGGCGGCGAGCTCGAGCTGCCCGTATTCGTCTACGGCGAGCTCGCGCCCGGCCGCGGGCCGGCGTTCTTCCGCGCCGAGGGCCTCGAGGGGTTGCGTCGGCGCGTCGAGTCCGGCGAGCTCGCGCCCGAGTTCGGGCCGGCGCGCATCGAGGAGCGTTCGGGCGCCGTACTCGTCGGAGCGCGCCGACCGCTGATCGCGTTCAACGTCAACCTGCGCGGAGAGCTCGCGGCGGCGCGGAAGACCGCCGCGACGGTCCGCGAGCGCGACGGCGGATTCCCGGGCGTGCGTGCCCTCGGTCTCGAGTTGCCGCGCGCAGGCCTCGTGCAGGTGAGCATGAACGTCGAGGACTGGGAAGCGGTCGCGCTGCATGACCTGCTCGCGGCGATTGAGCGCGAGGCGGCGGCCCGTGGCGCAGAAGTGGTCGGCTCCGAGCTCGTCGGCCTGATGCCCGGCGGCGCGGTGGCGGCGGCCGCGGGTGCGGCGTTGCGAATCGACCGGTTCGACGCCTCTCGGGTGCTCGAGCTCCGGTTGCTCGAACCGGACGCAGCCGATCTGGAGTAAGTAGTTGGCCGTGCCGCAGGTCGCCGCCATCCGTCAGACTGAGACGGCGATGGGTAACCCTGTTTCCTGGCTAGTGATCGAGGCCGGCTGGAAGGTCCTTGCCGCGGACGGCCGCGAGGTCGGCCAGGTCGACGAGGTGGTCGGCGACAGCAACGCCGACATCTTCGACGGGCTCGCGATCGCGACGAGCAGGTTCGGGAAGCCGCACTACGTGCCTTCGGAGCAGGTGGACGAGATCACCGAAGGAACCGTTCGCCTGTCGCTGACCCAGGCGCAGGTCGACCAGCTTGGGGAGTATCTCGAACCCGCGACGAGCGCCCAGATCGAGCCCAACAGCAAACGCGGCATCGGCGAGTCTGTGAGCGCCGAGGCGCGCGAGCTCGAGGGGAAGGCGTTCGCTCCGACGCAACGTCAGGAGCACTCGATGAACATCTGGCGCCGGATCGCTTTCTTCTTCCGGCGCCTTTTCAGCTAGCGCGCCCCGCGGGGCTAGCGTGCCGAGCCCCCGGTTTTGCCCGAACCGCCGGGGCTAGACTGGCCGCGAATGGCCCTGCGCACGGCCGTCCAGCTGACCGGCGACAACCTGACGATCGACGACGTTTGGGCGGTTGCCGTCGACCGCGCACCTGCGGCCCTCAGCGGCGCGGCGCGCGAAAAGGTCGTGCGCGCCCGCGAGCTCGTCGAACGCGCCGCTCACGGCACGAACGAGCACACGTACGGCATCAACACCGGCTTCGGCCGGTTTGTCTCGCGCTCCATCCCCGAGGAGCTCGCGGGCGAGCTGCAGCTCCGGCTTCTCCGGAGCCATGCCTGCGGCGTCGGCGAGCCCTATCCGGACGAAGTCGTCAGGGCGGCGATGCTCCTGCGCGCGAATGCGCTCGCGAAGGGCTTCTCCGGCGCCCGACCGCAGACGGTCGAGCTCTTGATCGAATGCCTGAATCGCGGCGTTTTGCCGCACGTTCCAAGTCGCGGGTCCGTTGGTGCCAGCGGTGACCTCGCGCCGCTCGCGCATCTCGCGCTGCCGCTCGTCGGGGAGGGCGAGGCTTGGGTCGACGACACGCGTCTGGTCGGCGCGGCTGCGCTTGCGGCGGTCGGACTCGAGCCGATCTCGCTCGAGGCGAAAGAAGGGCTTTCGCTCGTCAACGGGACACAGTTCATGGCCGCGTTCGGCAGCCTGGCGCTCGCACGGGCCCGACGGCTCGCGAAGACCGCAGACATCGCCTGCGCTCTGTCTCTCGAGGCCTTGCAGGGGTCGCGCACGAGCTTTTTGCCCCAGATCCATGCGACTCGCCCGCTGCCCGGGCAGATCGATTCGGCGGCGAACGTGCTCAGGCTGCTCGACGACTCGGCGATCATCGAGTCGCACCGCTGGTGCGACAAGGTTCAGGACGCCTACTCGCTGCGATGCGCGCCGCAGGTGCATGGTGCTTCGCGCGACTTGCTCCGCTACGTCGAGGCGACGGTAGCCGTCGAGCTGAACGCGGCGACCGACAATCCGCTCGTGCTCGTCGAGGACGAGCAACTCGTCTCGAACGGCAATTTCCACGGGCAGCCGCTGGCCTTCGCTCTCGACGCGCTGGCGATGGGGGTGTCCGAGCTCGCCAACATCTCCGAGCGGCGACTCGAGCGGCTCGTCAACCCGAGCCTCTCCGACGGGTTGCCTCCGTTCCTCACGAACGACGGAGGTCTCAACTCGGGGTTCATGATCCCGCAGTACGTGGCCGCTTCGCTCGTCAGCGAGAACAAGGCGCTGTGTCACCCGGCGAGCGTGGACTCGATCCCCACGAGCGCCGGCCAGGAAGACCATGTTTCGATGGGGAACGCCGCGGGGCTGAAGGCGTGGCAGGTGTTGGCAAACGCCGAGACCGCGCTCGCGATCGAACTGCTCGCTGGAGCTCAGGCGATCGAGTTCTTCGCACCTCTCGAGCCGGGGGTCGGGGCGCGGGCCGCCCGCGACGCGGTTCGAGTCTTGTCCCCGCGCGTCGGTGATGACCGGTCGCTGGCGGGGGACATCGAATTGGTTGCGCAGGCGATCCGCGACGGCGGTTTCGTTGCCGCAGTCGAGGCCGACGTGGGCGAGCTCCGGTGAAGCGGGACGAGCCGCGTCCGTCGCGCCATCCGTTTCGAGACACCGTGATCATGTATGCGGTGCTCGCGATCGTGATCGTCGTCGTCGCGAAATTCACCGACGGCGATGTAGGGCGGGCGATTCTCGGGGCCGCGGCGTTCTTCGTCGTCGCAACCGCGTGGAGCTGGTGGCGATTTCGCCGGCGAGTCGAGCAGGAGCGCGGCGGGTGACCGCCGTTGACACGCTCTCCGCGACTGTCGAGGCGCTCTGCGGCGACCTTTCGAGCATCCGGGCTCCGCGGGGAACCGGGCTTAACGCTCGGTCGTGGGCAACCGAGGCGCCGCTTCGGATGCTGCTCAACAACCTCGACGCCGAAGTCGCCGAGCTTCCCGAGCAGCTGATCGTCTACGGCGGCTCCGGCAAAGCTGCCCGCAGCCACGAGGCTTTGAAGGCGATCGTGGCGTCACTGCTGCGGCTCGGAGACGACGAGACGCTCTTGGTGCAGAGCGGCAAGCCGGTGGGAGTGTTCCGAACACATCCGGGCGCTCCTCGCGTCCTGATCGCCAATTCACTGCTCGTACCGCACTGGGCGACCTGGGACGAGTTCCGCAGGCTCGAGGCGCTCGGCCTGACCATGTTCGGCCAGATGACGGCTGGATCGTGGATCTACATCGGCACGCAGGGGATCCTCCAGGGCACGTACCAGACGTTTGTCTCGGCCGGCGAGCGGCATTTTGGCTCGCCCGACCTGGCTGGGCGCACAATTCTCACCGCCGGGCTGGGCGGCATGGGCGGGGCGCAGCCCCTGGCCGCGACGCTGGCCGGGGGAGCGATCCTCTGCGTGGAGGTCGATCCGGGACGGATCCGGCGCCGGCTCGACACCCGCTACCTCGACCAGGCCGCGGATTCGCTCGACGACGCGCTCGCGCGTATCCGCGCAGCCGCCGCCGAGGGTCGGCCCTTGTCGGTCGGCCTCGAGGGGAACGCGGCCGAGATCGTCCCCGAGCTCGCCCGCAGAGGCGAGCACTTCGACCTCGTCACCGACCAGACCGCCGCGCATGATCCGCTGACGGGCTACGTCCCGGCCGGGCTGTCCGTTGAGGCAGCCGCTGAGCTTCGAGCCGACGATCCGGACGAGTACCTCCGCCGCGCTCGGGAGTCGATTGTCCGCCATGTCGAGGGGCTGCTCGAGTACGTCCGACAGGGCAGCTATGTTTTCGATTATGGCAACAACTTACGAGGTGAGGCCTATGCGGCGGGCGTAGAGGAAGCGTTCACATACCCGGGCTTCGTCCCGGCTTATATTCGGCCGCTCTTCTGCAAGGGCGTCGGGCCGTTTCGCTGGGCGGCACTTTCCGGTGACGAGGCGGACATCGCCACCATCGATGAAACGCTACGCGGGCTCTTCCCGGACGACGACGCGCTCCAGCGGTGGCTCGAGCTGGCCCCCGGTCGCGTCGCTTTCCAGGGCCTGCCGGCCCGCATCTGCTGGCTCGGCTACGGAGATCGGGCGCGGGCCGGTCTCGCAATCAACGAGCTCGTTCGCTCCGGCAAGGTGAAGGCGCCCGTTGTGATCGGTCGCGATCACCTGGACTCCGGCTCGGTCGCCTCCCCGTACCGCGAAACCGAGGCGATGCGCGACGGATCGGACGCGGTCGCGGACTGGCCGATCCTGAACGCGCTGCTCAACGTCGCTGCGGGCGCAACGTGGGTGAGCGTCCATCACGGGGGCGGCGTCGGGATCGGCAACTCGATCCACGCGGGGATGGTGGTCGTCGCTGACGGAAGCGTCGAGATGGCCGAACGCCTCGAGCGCGTGCTCACGACCGATCCGGGAACGGGCGTTCTCCGCCACGTCGACGCCGGTTACCCCGAAGCGATCGCGTTCGCCGCCGAGAAGGGGATCGAGCCGCCGATGCAGCCCCAGTCCGCCGAGTGAGTGACCGGCCGGGCGGGCGGCGCGTGCTCGTCCGCGACCTCGCCCAGCTCGCGACGCCTGCCGGCGGTGGGGCGCCGCTTCGGGGTGAAGCGCTCGGGGCCGTCGAGGTCGTGGCCGACGCGTACGTCCTCTGCGAGGACGGGCGAATCGCCTCCTGCGGTCCGATGCGCGAGCTCGGTGCGGGCCTTCGGGAATCCGATGGGGAGCTCGAGGAGATCGACGGCCGCGGTCTCTGCGCCGTACCGGGGCTGGTCGACTGCCACACGCACGCCTGCTTCGCCGGCGACCGCGTCGACGAGTTCGAGCTGCGCGCGACCGGCGCCTCCTACGAGGAGCTCCACGCGGCCGGCGGGGGCATTCTCGCGACCGTGCAGGCGACCCGGTCTGCGGGCGAAGCGGGCCTGATCGATGCGGTTCGCCGGCATCGCCGGTGGATGCGGCGCGCGGGGACGACGACGTTCGAAGCCAAGTCCGGTTACGGCCTCGACCGCGAGACGGAACTCGCGTCGCTACGCGCGATCCGGGAAGCCGGCGGGATCCCGACCTGGCTCGGTGCCCATGCGGTGCCGCCGGAGTTCGCGGACGCCGATGCGTATCTCGACTTCGCGCTCGCAGAAGTCCTGCCGGAAGCTCCGCGGTTGGCCGCGGCCGCGGATGTCTTCCTCGAGGAAGGCGCGTTCGACGTCGACCAGGCTCGCCGCTATCTGACCGCTTGCCGTGCCGCCGGGCTCGCGCTTCGCCTGCACGGCGACCAGTTCACCGAGCAAGGTGCGATCCCGCTGGCGATAGAGCTCGGCGCCCGCTCGGTCGATCATCTCGAAGCGACCGGGGAGGCCGGCATCGGAATGCTTGCCGCGAGCGATGTCGTCGGCGTCCTCCTCCCGGCGAGCGCGCTCTTTCTCGACCGCCCGATGCCGCCGGCGCGGGCCCTCGTGGATGCAGGTGCAGCGATCGCAATCGCGACCGACTTCAACCCCGGCAGCTCCTTTTGCGAGAGCCTCGCCGTCGTAGCGTCGCTGGCGGTCACGCAGCTTCATCTCGCGCCCACGCAGGTGCTCTCGGCCTGCACCGTGAACGCCGCCTTCGTCGTCGGCGCCCGGGATGTCGGCCGGATCGCACCCGGTTACGCGGCCGACCTCGCCCTGCTCGACGCGCCGGACTGGCGCTACCTGGCGTACCACCTCGGAGGCGACCTCGTCGCGACCGTGATCGAGGGCGGCGAGGTCGCATGGAGCCGCGCCGCAGAGCGATCCGAGCGAAACGGGCCGCGCTAGGCTTGCTCTATGGCTTCACGCAAGCAGCGGCGCCGCCGGGCGAAGGAACGGCGGCACGAGTACGAATACGTCTACGTCGACGACACGGGGCAGGAAATCGAGCCGCCTCCGGAGGACAAACCCGAGCGGGACCGGTCGCGCAGCAGGGCCAACGCGAACGGCGTCAAGGCGACGAAGGGCAAGGCGGCCAGGCCCCTGCGACAGGCAAAGCCCCCCTCCTGGAACCGGTCGATTCGCCGCGCGCTCTTGTTCCTGCCGCTCTTCTTCATCGTCTTCTCACTGGTGAACAAGAACTCGGCGATCGAAGTGCGCTTCCTCAGCTCGCTCGCCTACTCGGCGCTCTTCGTGCCGCTGACGTACATGATGGATCGCACCGCTTACCGGACCTACCTCCGCAGGTCCGGGCAGCAGCCGGCCGCGAAGCGTTAGCCGGCTTGCAACGCGGCGGCCCTACGAGGGCCCGTTGCCGCGGTAGTGACCGACGCCCGGCCAGGGCGCGAGCAGCAGGAGAATTCGTGCTCCGTCTTCGGTCGAGACCGACCGCCGTTCGTCGGGCTCGAACATGCAGAGGGTCCCTGGGCCCGCCTCGACCGCTTCACTTCCGGCCTCGACCCGCGCCATGCCGTCGACGACCAGCACGAAGGCATGCTCCTTGACCTGATGGTCGCCGAGAGACTGACCGGGCTCGAGCACGATGAACACAGCGCGCGCGGCCTCGTCGGAGTCGAGCACGACGGGTGAGCGGCTACCGCCTTCCACCTTGATCTCGTGAAGGTTCCAGCTCCGCACGAGGGCAGGATCCTAACGAGGCGCTCGCGCCTGTGGCCGTAGACTCGACCGTCATGAGCCTTGCCGTCGAACGCTACGAGCTCGGACCGATCGCGACGAACTGCTACCTCGTCAGGGCCTCGGGAGAGGCCTCGAAGGCTGTCGTGATCGATCCCGGCGGCGAGGCGGCCGAGCTTGGCCACGAGCTCGAGCGGCTCGGCGTCACTTGCGCCGGGATCCTGATCACACATGGACATTGGGACCACCTCGGCGGGGTCGCCGACCTGGCCGAAGCGACGGGGGCGCCCGTGCACATGGCCGCCGACGAGCGAATAGCGCTCGAGCGGATCAACGACTTCGCGCCTGCGGAGCTGCCGCTCCGGCCCTACACCCCCAACGTTTTGCTCGGGGGCGACGAGACGCTCGATCTGGCCGGGATCACGTTCCAGACCTTGCTGGTTCCGGGCCACTCGCCGGCGCACCTTGCCTACTACGCGGAGGGCTGTCTCTTCTCGGGCGACGTCCTCTTCGCGGGCTCCGTCGGTCGCACCGACCTGCCGTTCGGCGACTGGGACACGCTGGTCGTCTCGATTCGCCTGTTGGCGGATCGCTTTTCGCCGGAGACCATCGTCTATTCCGGCCACGGTCCGGAGACGACGCTCGGCGACGAGCTCGCCCGCAATCCGTTCCTCGCCGAGCTGCGCGCCTCGTGAGCCCCAAGTTCGAGGCGCCACGGGGGACGCACGACGTCCTGCCGGCCGAACAGCCGCTCTGGCAGCGGGTCACGGGCGAGATCGAGCGCCTCTGCGCGCTCTACGGCTACCGCCGCATCCAGACGCCGGTCTTCGAGGACACCGAACTGTTTGCCCGCACGTCGGGCGCGGGCTCGGACGTCGTCCAGAAGGAGATGTACACGTTCGAGGACCGCGGCGGACGCTCGCTGACGCTTCGCGCGGACGCGACGGCCCCGATCTGCCGCGCGTACCTCGAGCACGGTTTGCATCGCGAGCCGCAGCCACAGAAGCTCTATGCGGTCGCGTCGATCTACCGCTACGCCGCGCCGCAGAAAGGCCGCTACCGCGAGCACTACCAGGCCTCGGTCGAGGCGATCGGCTCCGACGACCCTGCCCTCGACGCCGAGCTGATCCAGCTCTACTCGGAGCTCCTGCGGCGACTTGGCGTGACCGAGTACAGGTTGGAGCTCAACTCGATCGGCGATGCGCAATGCCGCCCCGCCTACATCGAGCGCCTGACCGCGTGGCTCGACGCGCACGACGACGTCCTCAACGACGACGCGCGCCAGAAACGCGCGACGACGCCGCTGCGGGTCTTCGATGTGAAGGACGAGCGCGTGCGCGCCGCGTTGAACGATGCCCCGAAGATCGGCGAGTCCCTCTGCGCCGCGTGTCGCGAGCACTTCGACGCGGTCCGAGCGTTCCTCGACACCTACGGGATCGAATACGAGCTCGTGCCGACACTCGTCCGCGGCCTCGACTACTACACCCGAACCGTCTTCGAGTTCATTGGGCCCGAGCACGGCGCGCAGAGCGCGATCTGCGCCGGGGGCCGCTACGACGGCCTGATCGAGGAGATCGGCGGTCCCCACACGCCGGGAGTCGGCTTCGGCGCAGGCATCGAACGGCTGCTGCTGGCGCTCGAACACGCCGGTGTCGAGACGCCCGTCGAAGAGCCGATCGACGTCTTCTTCGCCTGCGACGACGGCGCCCCGCGCGAACGCGTCCTTGCGCTGATGGCCGGCCTCCGCGCGGCGGGCCGCACCGCCGACACCGACTATGCAGGACGCTCGCTCAAGGGCCAGCTGACGCAGGCCCGTCGCGTGGGCGCGCGCACCACCGTCGTCGTCGGCGCTGCCGTCGCCACGATTCGCACGGCAGGGACGCAGGACGTCGAGGTTCCGCTCGACGAGCTGGCGGAGAGGCTGTCGGTATGAGCTGGCGAGACCTCGGCGCAGGAGAAGTCCGGACCGGCCACGTCGGCGAGCGCCGTACCCTCGCCGGCTGGGTCGCGCGCCGCCGCGACCACGGCGGGCTGATCTTCGTCGACCTGCGCGACGAGACGGGGATCTGCCAGCTCGTCGTCAACCCCGAGCGCTCGCCCGAGGCGGCGGAGCAGGCGCACGGAATTCGCAACGAGTTCGTGCTCCAGGCGGAGGGCGAGGTGGTCGCCCGGGCGGCGGACGCCGTCAACCCGAACCTGCCGACCGGCGAGGTCGAGCTTCAGGTCGACACGCTGGGCGTGCTCGCGACCGCGCCTCCGCTGCCGTTTCAGCTCGACGAGGAGGGGGTCGACGAGACGCTGCGGCTCCGCTACCGCTGGCTCGACCTGCGCCGGGAGAAGATGCAGTGGAACATTCGCACGCGCGCGCGAGCGGTCGCGGCGATCCGCCGAGAGATGGAAGCGGCCGGCTTCGTCGACATCGAGACGCCGATCATGGGCAAGCCGACGCCGGAGGGAGCCCGCGACTTCCTGGTCCCGACGCGCCTGCAGCCGGGCCGCTTCTTTGCGCTGCCCCAGTCGCCGCAGATCTACAAGCAGCTGCTCATCATCTCCGGCTTCGAGCGGTACTACCAGATCGCGCGCTGCTTCCGAGACGAGGATCTCCGCGCCGACCGCCTGCAGGAGCTCACGCAGCTCGACGTCGAGATGGCCTTCCCCGACCAGGAGTTCATCTTCGCGCTGATGGAGCAGACGATGGGAAGCGTCTGGCGCGACTGCCTCGACGTCGAGATCAAGGGCCCGTTCCAACGGATGACCTGGGACGAGGCGCAAGCGCGCTATGGATCGGACAAGCCCGACCTGCGCTTCGGGCTCGAGATCGAGGAAGCGACGGAGCTGACGCGCGGCTCCGAGTTCGGCGTCTTCGCGACCGCGCCCGCCGTGCGCTTCCTACGCGTACCGCAGGAGTTCTCGCGCGCCGACCTCGAAAGGCTCGAAGGGATCGCCAAGGAGTGGGGCGCGAAGGGCCTCGCGTATCTCGTCTACGACGAGGAGGGCGAGGTTCGCTCGCCGATCGCCAAGTTCCTCTCACAGGCCGAGCTCGACGCGTTCCGGTCGGAGCCGGCGACGACGGTGCTGTTCGGGGCCGACGAGCCGGCGATTGTCGCGCGCGTGCTCGGTGCGCTCCGCCTCCACCTCGGTCGCGAGCTCGACCTGATCGACCGCGACGCCTGGCGCTTTCTCTGGGTGACCGATTTCCCGCTGCTCGAGTGGGACGAGGAGGAGAAACGCTGGAAGGCGGTGCACCATCCGTTCACGCGCCCGAACGACGAGAGCCTGGAGCGGCTCGACTCCGACCCGGGCGCCGCACGGGCTGTCGCTTACGACCTGGTCGTGAATGGGATCGAGATCGCGGGCGGCTCCTTCCGGATCCACGAGTCCGAGCTGCAGGCGAAGATCTTCGGCCTGCTCGACATCTCGCCCGAGGAGCAGCGCGAGAAGTTCGGCTTCCTGCTGGATGCCCTTGCAAACGGAGCGCCGCCGCACGGCGGCATCGCATCGGGCATCGACCGCCTCTCGATGGCGCTCCTCGACGAGCCGTACATCCGCGACACGGTCGCCTTCCCGAAGAACCAGGCGGGGATCGATCCGATGAGCGGGGCGCCGACCGAGGTCTCGCCGGAACAGCTCGCCGAACTAGGAATCGCGGTTATCGTCGAGAAGGACTAACGCGAAGTGGTCATGCCGCCGATGCAGTCGCCATACTTTCCGAGTTGATGTCCAGCGAGAGAGGACAACAGGCGTCGCTGACCCCGCTCCCGAGCGTCGAGGAACTTCCGACTCTCGCGGACGGTGGTTTCGAGCCGGAGCGCGTCAAGGAGGCCTTCGAGTCCTTCAGACGCCATACGACCCAGCTCCAGGTGCAGCTGCGCGTACTCCAGGCGGCCGCTCGCAGCGGCCAGGTGGAGCCGACCGGGCACGCCGTCCGAATGGACGCGCTCCACATGATCCGCGCCGCCGCCGACATGGCCGACACGATCGAACGGGATGCACAGACGGCGTCCGCGGCCCAGTTTCGCCGCACCGAGGAAGAGGTGAGCCGGCGCCAGCGCTCCCTGCAAGAGCGCGAGCACGAGGTCGATCGCTTCCGCCAGGAGAGCGAGCGCCAGCGCGCCGAGATCCTCAACGCGGCTCGGAACGAAGCCCGTGAGGCGCAGGCGGAGGCACAGAGGCACGCGACCGCCGAAATCCGCGAGGCAGAGGCGCGAGCGAGCAGGCTGCTCGAGCAGGCCCGGCACCAGGCGACCGAGCTGACGAACTCCGCCCGAGCCGAAGTCGAGCAGACGCTCGAGTGGGCAAGGGCGCAGGCCTCGGCCGTGATGGCCCGGGCCCAAGAGGGCGCCGAGCAGCTGCTCGCGGCGGCGGGTCTCGGCGACGAGACGATCGCCGGCGTCGCCGACAAGATCGTCGAAGCCGCCCGGGCCGCAACAGAAGCGAGCCGAGGCCCCGCCGCCTCTTCGGGCGGCGCCGAAGAGGGTTCCTCGCCGGGCGCTCCGTCCCCGCCGGCGTCGGCCGCACCGCCGCTCTCTGTTCCGGCTCCCGTTGAGCCGCCGGTCGCCGCTCCCGACGAAGAGCCGGACGGCTCGGGCTCGGCGTAAGCCGGCGCTCGACGAGCGCTAGGCTCTCGGCGTCATGCCGGCACGAATGGGGCCGCGGTTTGCGATCGAAGCGCTCTTCCTGATCGCGCTGGCAGTCGGCGTGGCCTACGCCGATCTCGCGACCAAATGGATCTTCGTCGTGATGGCCGGTGGCTGGCTAGTCGTCGCCCTGCTCGAGCTGACCGCGGACCGGATCTGGGCCGCCGCCCCGCCTTGGCGGCGACCGTATTACGTTCCCGCTTCCCCGCCTCGGGCGGAGCCCGTCGCAGCGACGCCACCGCCCGCGGCGGTCGAGCCGGAGGCCGAAGCGGAACCGGAACCGGCAGCAGAGCCGGAGCCCGAACTCGAGCCCGCGGCGGAGGAGGAGGTGGAGCAGGAGCCCCAGCCCGAGCTTGAGCCCGAAGCCGTCACGATGATCGCTCCGCGGGTCGAGCCGTCCGCAGGAGCTCCTTCGGAGCCCGAGCCTGAGCCCGAGCCGGATACTGCAGAGGACGCCCCTCCCAAGCTAGAGCCGCTCGAGCCGCCCCGGAAACGTGGTTGGTTTCGCAGGCGCGAGCGCGAGGTCCCCGCTCCACAGGCTCCAGAGATCGAGCTGCCGAAGCACGTGCGCTTGCTGCCGCCCTCGGAGCGAAGTGACCGCTCGTCCGCCGAGGTCGCCGAGCTCTTCGATCTGCCTGAGCCAGAGGAGCACTCACGCCCGTGAAAATGCGGACCTCAGTGATCCGCTTCCGCTTCCTGTTTGCGGGCCGGCAGCCGCGAGCAGACGCCGCTCAGGAGGGCGACGAGCATCCGCCCATGCCTGTGCCCGAGCCGGAGCCGACGCCCGAGCCTGCACCGCCGGCGCCCGAGCCGCAGCCGCCGACCCCCGAGCCCGGAGAACCGCCGCCTCAGCTTCGATCAGTCCCGCCTCCGGAGCCGGAGCGTGAGCCTGAGCCAGAAGAGGCCAGGGCGCCGGAGCCCGTCGTCCGCCTGCCGCTCGACGGCGCGGAGCCGCGAGAGTGGAACGTCTGGGAGCTCGAGCGCCTCGCCCAAGCGGCCGGGGGCGGGGATCCCGCGCGCGACGAAGAGCTTGCCTTTCTTCTCCTCGAGCTGCGCCAATTTGCGAACGCCGACGGCCAGCTCTCCGTGGACTTCGATCCCGTCGTGCGCGAGTCGTTCGGCGAGCTCATCTACGCGGCGGTTTGAACCCGGCGCTCGCCCAACGCGAAGTCGCTCTCGCCGGGGTGGCTCTGCTCGCGGCGGTAGTGGCGCTTGTGGTCACCTCTCCGCGTGGAACGAACAGCGGCGGGCATCTAAGTCCGGTCGTCGTTCCCGGCGGCGGCTGGTACACGGCCCTGGCCGGTGCGCAGCCGGTGCGCTACGGCACGCGGACGAACTGCGGCGTCCTGCTGAGACCGACCACTCGCGGGGTCGTCGACTCCGTGCTTCCCTGCAACATCAGGCTGTTCGTCTCATTCGGCCACAGCCCGCGCATCCTCACCCAGGTCATCGCGCGGCGCCCGGTCGTGCCGGGCCGCCGCTTCGACGTCACCCCTGCGCTTGCGGAGAATCTTGGAATCCAGGGGATCCAGCGCATCAAGTGGGTGTACGCCCGCTAAGCCGCGGCGTCGCTCGCGATGCCGCTTGGAGGGCGTGGCGGCTTTGCCGACGCGCCCGTCTAATTCCGGTCAGTGGCGAGCCGACGCCAGGTCTACCTACGGCGAGCTAAGCTCAGTTCGTGCTCGACCCTGTGCGAGCTCTGCGTTCTCAAAGTAGAACCAACACCTAGTGAAAGGGAGCCTGCGTTCGGCTAGGGCGTTGCCCGACGTCGGCAAGGCACCCACCTGGCAGTGCCAGGTTCGCTACGGACGCGGAGTACCGGCAGGGTGGGGCACAACCAAGTCTTGATGGAAGGCAGCTAGCCTGGTCCTGTGATTGAGGTCGTCGGGGATTCGTCGCGGGACGGCGACGTCGCGCTTGTTCGGCTCGCCGTCGAGCGAGACCGGATCGTCGACGCCGACGCAGAAGGGCTGGAGCGCCCACTCGCAGGCCTGACGCTGCTCGAGGCGGCAGCGGTCGCCGGCGAGACGCTCGCGGCGGACGCGCTCGCGAACGCCCTCGGCCAGCTCTTTCGGGCGGAACCTGATCCCGACCGCGTCGCGGTGGCGATGAGCGGCGGTGTTGACAGCGCCGTCGCGTTGCTGCACGCAGGTCCAGGAGCGATCGGCGTCACACTGAGGCTCTGGATCGACCCCGCCGCGCCGGACTCCGAGCGTGCCTGTTGCTCTCCGGAGGCCGTGATCGCCGCTCGCGAGACCTGCCACGCGCTCGGCCTTCCGCACGTGACGCTGGACCTCCGCGACGAGTTTCGCCGGGCGGTCGTGGCTCCGTTCGTCCGCGGTTACGCCCGCGGCGAGACGCCGAATCCATGCACCCGCTGCAACGGCAGCTTTCGCTTCGCGGAGCTACTCGCCTTCGCCGACCGCGCCGGCGCTTCGCGCCTGGCCACCGGTCACTACGCGCGGATCGTGGACCACCAAAGCCGCCGGCTGCTGGCGCGCGCCCGCGATCCTGAGAAAGACCAGACCTACATGCTTGCTCGTCTCGACCCGCGGTTCCTCGACCGGATCTGGTTTCCACTCGGCGAGCAGACGAAGGACGAGACCCGGGCCGAGGCCGCGCGAGCCGGGCTCGCGGTCGCCCGCCGCACGGACAGCCAGGAAGCGTGCTTCCTCGGGGGCGGCGACTATCGCGACTTCGTCAGCCGGCACGGCGTCGTCGACTCCGAGGGCGAGATCGTCGACGAGCAGGGACGGCAGCTCGGCAGGCACGCCGGCTTTTGGCGGTTCACGACCGGCCAGCGCCGCGGGCTGGGCGTCTCGTCGGCAGAGCCGCTGTACGTCCTGCGCACCGATCCCGGCGCCAACACCGTGGTCGTCGGCCCGCGCGAGTCACTGGCGGTCGAAACGATTTCTGCCCGTGGACGGTTGTACGTCCGGGTGAATCGCGCCGAGGTCAAATGGAGGTACCGGTGTCCTGCGGTCCCGGCCGCGGTTGAGGAGACCGAGCATGGGTTCCGGCTGGCGCTCGAGGCGCCGGCATACGGAGTCGCCGCCGGCCAGACCGCGGTTCTCTACGACGACGGCGTGGTCGTCGGGGCGGGCCTGCTGTGACGGCCGACCGGATCGTCCTCACGATTCCTCGCAACGAGGGCTTCGAGAACGTCGCCCAGCTCGTCCTCGCGGGAGTCGCAGCCCGGCTCAACTTCACCTACGAAGTCGTGGACGATCTCGGCACCGCCCTCGAGACGCTGCTCGAACGGCGCGGGGAGGAGGGCGAGCTGACGGTCGAGCTGGAGGTCGGGGAGGACACGGTCAAGGCCGCGCTCGGCCCGTTCGCCGGCGATGGACTGCGGGCCGAGCTCGAACAGCCCGACGACGGCGTCGGCCTGCGGCGCGTGCTCGAGACAGTCGTCGACCGTTTCGCCGCGGTCCAGCGGGAAGACGGCAGCTGGATCGAGCTCGAGAAGCGCGTCGAGGGCATCGAAAGCGCGAAGTGAAGTGATCGAGAGGAGTGACAAGGCGCTCCTCCGCCGGTATCACGAAGAGGGCGACCTGGCGGCTCGCGAGCAGTTGATCGAGCAGTACATGTCGCTCGTGCGTTCGCTGGCACGCCGCTACTCCTATCGCGGCGAGCAGTTCGAAGACCTCGTCCAGATCGGCGCCATCGGCCTGATCAAGGCGATCGACCGCTTTGACCTCGAACGCGGTGTCGAGCTGACCACCTACGCCACCCCGAACATCATCGGCGAGATCAAGCGCCACTTCCGCGACCGCGGCTGGTCGGTGCGCGTGCCCCGCGGCCTGCAGGAGCTGAACATCCAGCTCTCGCGGCTGCTGGAGGAGAAGACCGTGGAGTTCGGACGGTCGCCTACGATCGCCGAGCTCGCCAAGGCCGCGGAGGTCTCCGAGGAGGAAGTGTTGGAGGCGCTCGAGAGCGGGCGCGCGTACAGCTCGCTCTCGCTCTCGGCGGGCCCCGGCCAGGACGACGACGGCGACCTCGACCCGCTCGAGTCGCTCGGCACCGAGGAGCACGAGTACGAGGTCTCCGAGGACCGGGCGATTCTCGAGCCCGGTTTCCGCGTCCTCGACGACCGTGAGCGCACGATCCTCCACCTGCGCTTCTTCAAGGGGCTGACGCAGTCTCAGATCGCGCAGCAGGTCGGGATCTCCCAGATGCACGTCTCACGGCTGATCCGCCGCTCCCTGGAGAAGATTCGCGACGAGATTGCAGCGGACGAGGAGGCCGGCCGGCCCCTCCGCTAGGCCGCTCGGAGTCGCGAAGGGCGGCGCCTAGAATCAACTGGCATGCGCACCACCGCCGAGCTGCGTGAGGGCTTTCTCTCCTACTTCGAGGAGAAGGGTCATGTGCGCCGGCCGTCGGCCTCTGTGATCCCGCCTGCTGACGATCCGACCACGCTCTTCATCGTCGCCGGCATGCAGCCGATGAAGCGCTGGTTCCTCGGCCTCGACGACCCTCCCAGGCGGGTCACCACCGTGCAGAAGGTCGTCCGAGCAGGCGGAAAGCAGAACGATCTCGACGACGTCGGCCTCACGAACCGGCACCTGTGCTTCTACGAGATGCTCGGCAACTTCTCGTTCGGCGACTACTTCAAGGACGGGGCGGTCGAGTACGCGTGGGAGTTCGTCACCGAGCGGATGAAGCTCGAGCCCGAGCGGGTGTGGGCCACGATCTTCGCGGGCGACCCCGAGCTCGGGCTTGGCGAGGACGAGGTGGCGGCGAAGGCCTGGGAGACGTACCTGCCGCGCGAGCGAATCCTCGGGCTGCCGCGCAGCGAGAACTTCTGGCAGGCAGCCGATACGGGGCCATGCGGGCCGTGCTCGGAGCTCTATTACGACCGCGGCGAGAAGTACGGCTGCGGCCGGCCCGACTGCGCGCCCGGCTGCGAGTGCGAGCGTTATCTCGAGTTCTGGAATCTCGTCTTCATGGAGTTCGAGCTCGCCGACGACGGGACGCTGACGCCGCTGCCCCAGCAGAACATCGACACCGGGATGGGTTTCGAGCGCGCCGCGATGCTGTTGCAGGACGCCGACTCGTTCGCCGAGATCGACATCCTGCAACCGCTGCTCGACTGGATCCGCGAGCGCGCGAATGCCGACTACGGCGCGTCCGACGAGGTGACGAAGGCCTACCGAGTGGTCGTCGAGCATGCGCGGACGGCGGCCTTCCTCGTCGCCGAGGGCGTGGCGCCCTCGAACGAGGGGCGCGGCTACGTGCTGCGCCGGGTGATCCGCCGCGCGGTCCAGTTCGGTCGCCGCCTTGGGCTCGAGCCGCCGTTCCTCTACGAGCTGGCCGACGTCGTCCGGGTGCAGATGGGCTCGGTCTACCCGGAGCTCGAGGAGCGCCGAAGCGAGGTCGCGAACCTGATCCGTGCCGAGGAAGAGCGGTTTCGCGAGACCCTCGCCCGCGGCGAGAAGCTGTTCGAGGAGATGGTCGCAAAAGGCGAGATCACGCCGGAGGACGCGTTCCGTCTCCACGACACTTACGGGTTCCCCTGGGAGCTGACGAAGGAGCTTGCGGCCGAGCGCGGGCTCGAGGTCAACGAGGAGGAGTTCACGCGCCTGATGGAGGAACAGCGGGAGCGCTCGCGTCAGGGGTCGGCTTTCGACGTCGACATCAAGATCAGCGGCTCGGCGCCGCGCACCCAGTTCGTCGGCTTCGAGCGAACAGATGTGCTGACGGCGATCCTCGCCTACGCGGATCTCGGCGACGGCACGTTCCAGGCGAAGCTCGAGCAATCACCGTTCTATCCGGAAGGCGGCGGCCAGGTCTCCGACGCCGGCTACATCGAGAACGAGGAGACAGGCGTACGCGCCGACCTGATCAAGGCGACCCGGCTGGACGACGACCAGGTGCTGACTTTCGGCGGCGAGGGGTTCGGCGAAGGAATGCGCGTCCGCGCGGTCGTGCCGTGGTCAGTCCGTTTCCCGACGATGGCGAACCACACGGCGACACACCTGCTGCACAAGGCGCTCCGCGACCTCCTTGGCGAGCACGTCAAGCAGGCCGGGTCCGCGGTGCGGCCCGACAAGCTGCGCTTCGATTTCACCCATCCCCAGGCGCTCACGACCGAGGAACGGGAACGGGTCGAACATGCCGTCAACGAGATCGTCTTCCAGAACCGCCCCGTTCGGACGTTCGTGACGCCGATTGAGGAGGCTCGCAACCTCGGCGCGATGATGCTTTTCGGGGAGAAGTACGGCGAAGAGGTGCGGGTCGTCGAGATCGACGGTTACTCGCGTGAGCTCTGCGGCGGCACTCACGTGCGTTCGACGGCCGAGATCGGACCGTTCGTGATCCTCTCGGAGGGCTCGGTGGGCTCGGGCGCGCGGCGGATCGAGGCGGTGACCTCCGGCGAGGCGTTCGCCCTTCTCCACGAGCGGAGGCGCGAGGCCGAGCAGCTGCGCGCGGAGCTCGTCGAGACGCGCAGGCAGGCGAAGGGGCAGACGGCGAAGGCGGAGCGCGCCGAGGTCGCGCCTCGCAGTGAGGAGGAGATCGGCGGCGTGAACGTCTACGTCGGCCGGATGAGCGACGTGACGATGGACGTCCTCCTGGCGGAGTCAGACCGCATCAAGCAGGAGCGTCAGCCGGCTGCGGTCGTGCTCGGCGGCAGCGAGGACGGGCGGGTGCACCTCGTCGCGAACTTCGACCGCTCGCTCGAGGGCAAGGTCGACGCGGTCGAGGTGATCAAGGCCGCGGCGGCCGAAGTCGGCGGCGGCGGCGGCGGGCGGGCGACAATGGCCCGCGCCGGCGGCAAGGATCCCGCCAAGCTTGACGCAGCCCTGGAACGGGCCGAAGACGCGCTTCGGTCCGCTCTTGCAAGTGATCTAGATCACAAGGAGTGAAGGTCCTGGCCCTCGACTACGGCTCGGCGCGAACCGGCGTCGCGGTCTCGGACCCGACCGGCACGCTTGCTAGACCAATCGGCGTGATCGAGCGTGCGGGCACCGGGGCCGGACTCGAACGCCTCGTCGAGCTGATCGCGAGCGAGGGCGCCGAGCGAGTCGTCGTTGGCATGCCGCTCACCCTCCGGGGCGAGGTCGGCGAGCAGGCGCGCGAGACCGAGCGCTTCGTCGACCAGCTGCGACAGGCCGTCGACGTCCCAGTGGAGGGCTTCGACGAGCGCTTCACGACCGACCTCGCCGAGCAGGATCCCGGAAACCGTAACCTGCCGCCGGATGCCCGAGCCGCGGCGCACCTGTTGACGAGCTACCTCGCGTGGTCGAGCAGAGGCGCGGAGTAATCGCGCCCCGGCCGCGTCGCCCCGAGCGGCGCCGGCCCCCACGGTCGGTCGTCATGAGGCGACGGCTCGTTGCGCTGGTCGTGCTCCTGGCCGCGTCGATCGGGATCGGCTTCGCGGTCGCCAGCGTCAGGGATCGCGGGAACAAAGCGAGCACGCCGACCGTGGCCGCGCCGCCGAAGCCGTTCCGGGTCATCTTTCCGGAGGGGTTCACCCGCCTCCAGATGGCGGCGCGTGTCAAGAGCGTCGCGGAGATCGCGACCCATGAACGCGGCCGCAAGCCGCGCCTGAACGAGTCGGCCTACCTCGCGGCCTCCGGGCGTAAGCGGTTGATCCCCGGGTTCGGACGCCGTCCGCTCGAGGGCTTCCTCTTCCCGGCGACCTACCAGTTCACGGCGCGCTCGAGCGCGGCCGACCTCGTCACCGCGCAACTCCAGGCCTTCCACAGGAACTGGAGCGCGGTCAATCTCGCCTACGCGCGTTCGAAGAATCTGACCCCCTACGACGTGCTGACGATCGCCTCGATGGTCGAGAAGGAGGCCGTCGCGCCGGAGGAACGCCCGAAGATCGCGCGGGTGATCTACAACCGCCTTCATGCCGGAATCGCGCTCGGGATCGACGCGACCGTCCGCTACGCGTTCCACGTTCCGGGCACCCAGTCGCTGCTCGAGTCCCAGCTCAACTCCGACAATCCCTACAACACGCGGAAACGGGTCGGCCTGACGCCGACGCCGATCGCCAATCCGGGGCTCGCGTCGATCCAGGCGGCCGCACACCCCGTCGCCGGCGATTGGCTCTACTTCGTCCGCAAGCCGGACAAGCTGCACCATTTCTTCACCGCCAGCGAGCGGGCGTTCATCAACTACAAGAACGCGCACGGATTCGGGTGATTGGTGGTTCGACGCGGCTCGTCGCGCTGCTCGGGCAGCCGGTGGCCGGGTCACTCTCGCCGCGGATGCAGAACGCCGCCTTCGCAGCGCGCGCGCTCGACTGGGCCTATCTCGCGTGCGAGGTCGCGCCGGAGCGGTTGGCGGCAGCGGTCGATGGTCTCGTCGCGCTCGGCTTCGGGGGCGCGAACGTCACCGCTCCGAACAAGGAGGCGGCGGCCGAGCTCTGCGACGAGGCGGAGGGACCCGCTGTGAACACGCTCGTGTTCCGGGAGGGTCGCGTGCTCGGCTTCAACACGGACAAGGCGATCGTCGCGGGCGTTGAAGCCGAGTGGGTCTGCCTGATCGGCGCCGGCGGCGCGGCGACAGCGCTGTTGCCTGCGCTTCCGGGCGAGGTGCGGGTGTTCTCGCGTCGTGGCGCGTGGCCGCCCGATGCCACGGACGCCGACCTGATCGTCAACGCAACGCCGGTCAGCGACGAGCTGCTCGTCGAGCCCCGCGCGGAGCAGACCGTGGTCGATCTCGCCTACCGGGCCGACGGGCGCCCGACCGCCCTCGCCGAGGCGGCACGTGAGGCGGGCTGCGAGGTCATCGACGGTCTCGCGGCGCTCGTCCGCCAGGGGGCCGCTTCGTTCGAGCTCTGGACGGGCGTGCCGGCGCCGGTGGATGTGATGCGGGCCGCAGTACGCTCCGCCTGATGCTGACGCTGACAACTGCCGGCGAGTCGCACGGTCCCGCCCTGGTCGCGATTCTCGCCGGCCTGCCCGCCGGTCTCGCCCTCGACCGCGGCGCGATCGACGCCGACCTCCGCCGCCGCCAGCAGGGCTACGGCCGAAGTCCCCGCCAGCAGCTGGAGCAGGACGAGGTCGATGTGCTGGCCGGTCTGCGGCACGGCCGCACGCTCGGGACGCCGCTCGCGCTCGTCGTCCGCAATCGCGATCACAAGAACTGGGCGTGGGGGATGAGCCCCTGGCCGCCCGAGGGTGAGCCTGAGGGGAAAGGGACGAAGCCGGTGACGCTGCCGCGGCCTGGCCACGCCGACCTCGCCGGCGCGCAGAAGTTCGGACTCGAGGACGTTCGCGACGCGTTCGAGCGCGCAAGCGCTCGCCAGACTGCCGTCGCCGTCGCGGCGGGGGCGGTCGCGAAGGCGCTCCTCGCCGAGATCGGCGTCACCGTGACCGGCGAGGCGCGGGCGGAGGCGGGCGCCGACGAAACCGAGGTCGACGAGGCGCGTGCAGAGCGAGACACGCTCGGCGGCGTCGTCGAGGTGCGCGCGCAGGGTGTCCCGCCGGGCCTCGGCTCCTACGCGACGAAGGAGGAGCGGCTCGACGCGCGGCTCGCCGCCGCCCTGATGGGCATTCAGGCCGTCAAGGGTGTGGAGATCGGCGAGGGCTTCAAGCTCGCCGGCCTCCGCGGATCGGAGGCCCACGACGAGATCGTCCGCGACGAGCGTGGGGTGCACCGGACGACCAACCGCGCAGGTGGGATCGAGGGCGGCGTCTCGAACGGCGAGGAGATCGTCGTCCGCGCGGCGATGAAGCCGCTCCCGACGCTGATGCAGCCGCTCGCCTCCGTCGATCTACGGACCGGGGAGCCCGGCGAGGCGCTGGTCGAACGGAGCGACGTCTCGGCCGTCGAGGCGCTTGCGGTCGTGGCAGAGGCGGCCGTCGCGTGGGAGTTGGCGCGGGCGGCTCGCGAGAAGTTCGGCGGCGACGCCCTCGGCGACTTCCTGGCGGCGCACAGGGCGTACCTGGAGCGGATCGACTGGCAACCGCGGTAGACCGCCACGTCGCGCTGATCGGCTTCATGGGCGCCGGCAAGTCGACGCTCGGCCGGGAGGTTGCGGCGCGGCTGCACCGTTCGTTTCTCGATGTGGACGCAGAGATCGAGTCGCGGGAGGGGCCGATTCCGGAGCTGTTCGAGCGAGGCGCCTTCCGCGAGCTCGAGGAGCGGGCCGCGCTCGAGGCGCTGGCGATGCCGCCGGGCGTGATCGCTTTCGGGGGCGGCGCTGTCGAGACAAAGGCGATCCGCGAAGCGTTGCGTGAGCGGGCGACCACCGTGCTGGTCGAGGTCGATGTCGAGACGGCGTGGCAGCGCGTGAGCGGCAGCGACCGGCCGCTCGCGCAGGACGAAGCGCGGTTCCGGGAGCTCTACGAGCGCCGGCAGCCGCTCTACGAGGAGGTCGCCGACGGCCGGGCGCACGATGCGGACGACGTCGTGCTCGCCGCCGGTGGCGTGACCGTCTCGGCCATGCCTCGGGACCTGGTCCCGGGACCTGGCCCGGCCGAGCTCGTCGCGGACGAACGCGTGCTCGAGCTTCACCCGCCGCCGGTCGATGCCCGGGTGCTGACTGTGCCGCCGGGTGAGGGGGCGAAGACCGTCGCGACCGCCGAGCGCCTCTGGCGCGAACTCCGGCTGGACCGCAGCGGGACGCTCGTGGCGTTCGGCGGCGGGTGCACGACCGACGTCGCCGGCTTCGTCGCGGCGACCTACCTCCGCGGGATCGACTGGATCGCGGTGCCCACAACGCTCGTCGGCCAGGTCGATGCCGCGATCGGCGGCAAGACCGCGATCGACCTCCCCGAGGGCAAGAACCTCACCGGCGCGTTTCACTGGCCGGTCCGGACGGTGATCGACCCAGCGCTTCTCGAGACCCTGCCCGGGGAACAGCGGCGCGAAGGGCTCGCCGAGGTCGTCAAGACGGGGCTGCTCGCGGGCGAGCGACTCTGGGAGCTTCCCGACGCCGAGCTCGTCCGCCGCTGCGCGGCCTTCAAGACGGCGCTCTGCCTGCGCGACCCGTACGACCGTGGCCCGCGGCAGGCGCTCAACCTCGGGCACACGTTCGCGCATGCGCTGGAAGCAGCGGCCGGCTACGAGTCCGTCACCCACGGCCGCGCGGTCGCGCTCGGGCTGCTCGCTGCGCTACGACTGTCTGGCCGGCCGACGGAGGCGGTCGAAGCGGTGCTCGCGCCCGAGCCGGTCAAAGTCGACCGCGACCGTGCCCGGGAGGCCCTGCAGCGCGACAAGAAATCGACGGGCGGCGAGCTGACCCTCGTCCTGCTCGGCGACGAAGGCGGGTTCACTGTGAACGTGCCCGAGACCGATGTCCGCCGGGCGCTCGACGAGCTGATCGCGGACTAATTCCGGTTGCAACGCGTGCTGCGTCAGTCTCTTTCACCGCGTTCTCTTTAGGGTTCCCTCGTGCACGTTGTCGTCCTCAACGGAGTGAACCTCGACGTCATCGGCCGGCGGGACCCGGAGGTCTACGGCGGCCTCAACATCCGGCAGCTCGAATCGAAAATCTTTGAATGGGCGATGGAGCTCGAGCTGAACGTCAAATGCCGCCAGACGAACAGCGAGGGCGAGTACGTCGACTGGTGTCACGAGGCGCTCGACTGGGCCAACGGCGTGATCGTCAACCCCGGCGCCTGGACGCACTACAGCTACGCGATCCGTGACGCCGTCGAGCTCTTCGACGTGCCGGTCGTAGAAGTCCACCTCTCGAACATCGAACAGCGGGAGGAGTGGCGCCGCAGGTCGGTGATCTCCGACCTGACCGCGAAACGCGTGATCGGCAAGGGACCGGATGGCTATCGCGAAGCGCTCGCATATCTTGCGGGGAACGAATGAACGCCCGCGCCCAAAAACTGGCCGAGAAGCTCGAAGAGCCGCTGATCGTCACCACCCCCGCGAACATCCGCTACCTGACCGGCTTCGTCAGCTCGAACGTCTCGGTCGTCGTCGAGCCGGAGCGGGTCCGGCTGTTCACCGATTTCCGTTACGCCGGAGCCGCGCGCACCATCCCGGACGTCGAGTTCGTCGAGACGAGGCGGGAGACGATCGCCCACATGGCCGAGTTCCTCTCCGGTACGTTCGCCTTCGAGAGCACCAATCTCACCTATCGAGACTACGAGCAGCTCCGCGACGGAGGCCTCGAGCTCGTCCCGCGGATGGGCTTGGTCGAAGGGCTGCGCGCGGTCAAAGGCGAGGACGAGCTGGAGAAGATCCGCAGGGCGGCCGCGATCACGAACGAAGCGTACGAGCGGATCGCCGAGGAACGGTTCGTCGGCCGCACCGAGCGTGAGCTCGCCTGGCGGATGTTCGAGTTCTTCCACGAGCTCGGGGCCGAGGAGGAGGCGTTCGACACGATCGTCGCTGCCGGCGCCAACGGCGCCCGGCCACACGCCGACAGCGGCGAGCGGGTGATCGAGCAGGGAACGACGGTCGTGGTCGACGCGGGGGCGGTGCTCGACGGGTACTGCTCGGACTGCACGCGCACGTTCGCGACAGGCGAGCTTCCGGACGAGCTTCAGCGCGCCTACGACGTCTGTCTCGAGGCGCAGGTCAAGGGTCTCGAGGCGGCTCGCCCCGGCATCGAGGCGAAGCAGACCGACGCAGCAGCACGCGACGTGATCACGGAGGCCGGCCTCGGCGAGGCGTTCGGCCACGGGCTCGGCCACGGCGTTGGCATCGACGTGCACGAGGCGCCGCACGTGGCCCCAACGTCCACCGACACGCTCGCCGCCAACAACGTCCTCACGATCGAGCCGGGGGTCTACCTGGAGGGAACCGGCGGGATCCGGATCGAGGATCTCGTCATCATCACCGACGGTCAGCCGGAGGTGCTCACCAGCTTCCCGAAAGAGCTCGTGGTGGTGAGCTGATGGCGGAGATCGTCGGCACGAACCAGTTCCGCAACGGGATGCACATCGAGCTCGACGGCGGCGTCTGGCGGATCGTCGAGTTCCAGCACGTGAAGCCCGGCAAGGGCGGCGCGTTCGTGCGGACGCGCGTCAAGAATCTCGACACCGGCGCTGTCGTCGACCGCACCTTCCGCGCGGGCGAGAAGTTCCCGCGCGTGCACACCGAGGTCAAGAACATGCAGTACCTCTACGAGTCTGGCGACGAGGTCATCTTCATGGACCAGGAGACCTACGAGCAGACGGCACTTCCCCGCGAGTCGGTCGCCGACGCGATCGAGTTCATGGAGCCGTCGTCATCCGTCCACATGCTGACGGTCGACGGGCAGCCGGCCGGCGTCCAGCTTCCGGCCTCGGTCGAGCTGACCGTTTCGGAGACCGAACCGGGCGTCCGCGGAGACACGGTCTCGAACGTGACGAAGCCGGCGACGCTCGAGACCGGCGCCACTGTGCAGGTGCCGCTGTTCGTGAACACGGGCGACCGGATCAAGGTCGACCCCCGCGAGCGGCGCTACATCGCTCGCGCCTGAGGTTCACCCGCGCCCGAGCTAGGCTCCGGGGTCCACATGCCCGCGCTTGTCGATACGACGATCCGGCTGCTGTCCCAGGAGCCGCTGGCGGGCAGGATGCCGACGGCGGACCTGCTCCAGCTGGCCGAGACGCTAGACGGCGCCGGCTTCGCCTACCTCGAGGTCTCGGGAGGCGGTGTCTTCGACAGCGCCGTCCACCGTGGCGTCGAGAGCCCATGGGAACGGATCAGGGCGCTCAAGGCGCGCACGAAGACGCCCCTCGCGATGGCGTTGCGCGGGCGATTCCTCGTCGGCTCGCGGCCGGTCGGCGCTGATTTCGCGCGCCGGTTCGTCGCCTCGGCTGCGGAGAGCGGGATCGACGTCTTCCGGCTGCACGACCCGTTGAACGACGTCTCCAACCTGCGGGAGGCGGGCGAGGCGATCACCGGAGCCGAGCGGGAGTTCGACGCCGGCCTCGTCTACGGCTCGGGCCACACCGGCGAAACGGAGGACCTCGTCGAGCAGGCGAAGAAGCTGCCCGAGCTGGGGGCCGTGCGGATCCTCCTCCACGATCCCTCGAGCTCGCTGGAGCCTCACCGCGCCCACGAGCTGGTCGGCGCGCTCCGCGAGGCGAGCGGCCTGCCGGTCGGCCTCTACTGCCAGGGTGCCGCGGGCAACGCGCTCGCGGCGGCACTCGAAGCCGTCCGCGCAGGCGCCGATCTCGTCTCCTGTGCGCTCTATCCGATCGCGTTGACCTTGCACCGGGTCTCCGGCGAGGTGCTTGCGACCTCGCTGGCCGGGCTCGGACAGGACGCCGGTGTCGACGCCGACGCCCTTTGGCACGCGTCCGAGCTCGTCGACGAGCATCTCGGAGACGAGCCTGTGACGCCGATGGCCCCCCGCATCGCCGTCCGCGCCGCCGCGCACCGGGTGCCGCCTGGCCTGGTCGCTGCGCTCGACACTCACCTGCGCGCGCAGGCCGCCGGCGACCGGCTCGACGAGGTGCTCGACGAGCTCCTCCGCGTCCGCGAGGAGGTGGGCTGGCCGCCGCTCGCTGCCCCGATCGGACAGATCCTCGGCTCGCAGGCACTCCTGAACGTCCTTTCGGGGGCGCGGTACCAGACGATGATCGACGAGCTCCGCGCGCTTGTCTCCGGGCGCTACGGCTCCCCGCCGGGCTCCATCGATCCGATAGTTCGCCGCGCTGCCGAGCTGCTTGCGGACGGCGTTCCCGGAGCCGAACCAGTCGACCTCGAGCGGCTGAGCAACGAGGCCGAAGGGCTGGCCGCAAGCGACGAGGAGCTGCTGCTGCTGGCGCTCTTCGGCGACGAGGCGAGACCGCTGCTCGAGGCTATTCGCGGACGGCACACGGGTGCCGACTCGCTCGGGGCGAGCGGCGTCGACCAGGCGCGGGCCGAGCGGATTCGCGAGGTCGTCCGGATCGTCCAGGAGTCGGGCGTGGGGGAGATCACGATCGACGAGGGTGGGATGCGCGTCTCGGTGCGCCGGACGCCGGATCCGATCGAGCCGGTGCTCGCGTCAGCGGCGGGCGAGGGCGCGATGGCGGAAGCGGAAGATGCGTTCTCGCCGCCGGAAGCCCCCGGCGACGGCATCGTCCGTGTCGAGGCCCCGATGGTCGGCACCTTCTACCGGGCACCGCAGCCCGGCGCGCCGCCTTTCGTCGAGGAAGGGGACGCGGTCGGCCCCGGGCAGACGCTCTGCATCCTCGAGGCGATGAAGCTGATGAACGAGGTCAAGGCGGACACGGAGGCGGTCGTCCGCGCGATCCACGTCGGCAACGCCGAGCCGGTTGAGTTTGGACAGCTGCTTTTCGAGCTCGAACCGATCAATGGAAGGCCGCTGGGGCTGTGAACGCTGTTGCCACGGCAAGCCGGGTTGAGACGGCTGCACCGGCAAAGCCGGCACAGCCTTTGTACGGCATCGCAAGCGACGCCTTAGACGGCCGTTCGCTGGGCCTCTGATGTTCTCCCGAGTCCTCGTAGCGAACCGCGGCGAGATCGCGGTCCGTGTGATCCGCGCGCTGCACGAGCTCGAGATCGAGGCCGTCGCGATCTACTCGACCGTCGACAAGGACTCGATGCACGTCCGCCTCGCCGACCGCGCCGTTGCTGTCGGGCCGCCGCCGGCGTCGCAGAGCTATCTGAACATCCCGTCCGTGATCGCCGCCGCCACGACAACCGGCTGCGAGGCGATCCACCCCGGCTACGGGTTCCTGGCCGAGAACCCGGCCTTCGTCGCGGCCTGCGAAGACAACGAGCTCGTCTTCGTCGGGCCGACGGCCGAGGTGATGGCCCGGATGGGGGACAAGGTGCAAGCGAAGGCGGAGCTGAAGCGTGCGGGAGTCCCGCTCGTTCCGGGCAGCGACGAGGCCGTCGCGTCGTCGTCCGAGGCCCCTTCGGTGGCCGGCGAGCTCGGATATCCCGTGTTGCTGAAGGCCGCCGCAGGCGGTGGCGGCAAGGGGATGCGGATCGTCGACGCTGAGGACGAGCTCGAGGGCGCGTTCCAGACCGCTGCCACTGAGGCGGAGGCGGCCTTCGGCGACGCCAGCCTCTACGTCGAGAAGCTCGTTCGCCCGGCGCGGCACGTCGAGATCCAGGTGCTTGCCGACGCGCAGGGCGGCGTGCTGACCCTCGGCGAGCGCGAGTGCTCGATCCAGCGTCGCTACCAGAAGCTGATCGAGGAGTCGCCCTCGCCCGGCCTCTCGGCGAAGACGCGCGAGGCCATGGAAGCGGCCGCCGAGCGCGCCGCGACTGCGATCGGCTACCGGAACGCCGGGACCTTCGAGTTCCTGGTCGGGCCCGACCAGAGCTTCTACTTCATCGAGCTGAACGCGCGCCTGCAGGTCGAGCATCCGGTCTCGGAGCTCGTGACCGGCATCGACCTCGTGCGCGAGCAGTTGCGGATCGCCGCCGGTGAGCCCCTGCCAGCGACGGGCCGCGCACCGCGTCGCGGCCACGCGATCGAGATCCGAATCAATGCCGAGGATCCGGCCCGCGACTTCGCGCCTGCACCCGGCCAGATCACGAGCTTCCGGCCGCCACTGGGGCCGGGCATCAGGCTGGACACCTTCGTCGAGGCGGGCTCTACCGTGCCGCCGTTCTACGACTCCCTGCTCGGCAAGCTCGCGGTCTGGGACGAAGATCGTCCGGCGGCGATCTCCCGCACGCTCCGCGCCCTCGGAGAGCTTTCGGTGGGAGGGATCCCGACCACGCGTGAGTTGGCGATCCAGATCCTGCGCAGCGAACAGTTCACGAGCGGGCGTTACTCGACTTCGTTCCTGGAGGAGTCCGGCGAGTGGCTCGTGGCGGTGGCGGCCCAATGAGCGACCAGCTCGTGATTACTGAGCCCGAGGGAACCGTCTGCGTGCCCGCCGCGACGCTGGCGCGGATCGTCGTCCGTGCCGCCGAGCGGGCGGACGGTGCGCGTGTCCGACGGCCGCGGCGCGGGGTCGACGTCGAGGTCGCCGGCGGCAGTGCCACCGTGACGCTGCGGCTGGCCGCGCGCTACGGCACCGTGCTCCCCCAGCTGGCCGAAGAGGTCCAAGGGCACGTCGCGAGCGCGCTCGAGCAGATGTGCGGGGTCGAGGTCAGAAGCGTCGATCTCGCGATCGAGGAGCTCGTGTGACGCTCAGCCGCCGCGCCTCCCGCCGGACCGCCTTCTTCCTGCTCTACCAGTGGGACGTGACCGGCCAGCCTCTGGCCTCGCTGTACGAGGGCGAGGTCGACGAGTTCGCGCGCGACACCGCCGATGCGGTCGCGGCGCGCGTCGAGGAGCTCGACCGCCGGATCACCGCCGCCTCGGAAGGCTGGACCGCCGACAGGCTCGGCGCGGTCGAGCGGAACATTCTTCGGCTCGCGATCTACGAGCTCGACGAGGGCAGCGTCCCGCTCGAGGTCGTGATCGACGAAGCTGTCACGCTCGCCAAGCGGTACGCGACGGAGGAAGCGGGTCGGCTGGTGAACGGGATCCTCGGACGGATCGCGCGGGAAAAGGAGGTTGCGTGAGCGCCGAGGCGTCGCTTGCGATGCCGACTGGAGGCCGTGGCGGGTTTGCCGGCGCGGCCGTCCAAACACGGCTTGTGGAACGCCTCGCCGACCGGAGAACGAAGACGTGAGCGCCGAGGCGTCGCTTGCGATGCCGACTGGAGGCCGTGGCGGCTTTGCCGGCGCGGCCGTCCAAACACGGTTTGCGGGGCAGCTGCCGCATCGGAGGACGACGGCATGAACGCGGAAGACTCTCTCCAGCGGGCGGAGGTCCTGCTGGAGCGCCTCGAGCGGACGCGCCAGGAGCTCGAGTCGACGCAGGATCCCGACCGAGCGATCGAGATCCTCTCGGAGCTCGCGGAGATCGCGAAGGAGGTCGAGGTCGAGCTGGCCCGGGCGAAGAAGGAGGCAGGGTGACGGGCCCGCAGGAGTTGACCGCCCTGGTCGAGGGCTACCTCGACGAGCTGGCGCTGACCCCTGAGCTCGGCGAGCTTGCCGGGCCGATCCGCTACGCACTGGCGGGCGGCGGCAAACGGATCAGGCCCGTGCTCTGCCTCGCGACCGGGGAGGCGCTGGGGCGCGAGCCCGAGGAGCTACTCCCGGCCGGCGCCGCGATCGAGCTCGTTCACAATTTCTCGCTCGTTCACGACGACCTTCCCTCGCTCGACGACGATGAGCTCCGTCGCGGGCGGCCGAGCACGTGGGCCCAGTTCGACGAGGCGACGGCTGTCCTTGCCGGCGACGCGCTCTTGGCCGAGGCGATCCGTCTGGCGCTCTCCTATCCGACGCCGTTCGTCGCGCGCGAGCTCGTCCAGGCGACGCTCGGGATGATCGGTGGTCAGCACGCCGATACGAAGGAGCTCGGCTACTCCCTCGAGGAGATCCATCGCTTGAAGACGGGGCGCCTGTTCTACGCCTCGATCGCGTGCGCGCTCTGGGTCGCCGAGCTGGCGGAGGCCGACCAGAAGCCGTGGCGCGACTTCGCCGACGAGCTCGGGATGCTGTTCCAGGTGGTCGATGACATCCTCGACGCCGACGGCTACGTCCTCAGGCATGGCGAGGAGGGCGCGCGCAGACTCGCCGACGAAGCCGCCGAGCGGGCCCAGGCGAGGCTGGCGGCGATCGACGCCGACACGTCCGTGCTCGAGGAGATCGTCGCCGGACTGGCGACGCGGACCGCCTGAATACTGTCCCGGGGACCTGGTCCCGGGACATGGCTACAGCTCGTCCGCGAGCAGATCGAGCAGCAGCCCGTCCTGCCAGACGCCCTCGGGGTCGCGCCAGTAGCGGCGCATCACGCCCACCCGCTTGAACCCGACCGCCTCGTAGGCGCGGATCGCCGGCTCGTTCGCGAGGGCGGGGTCGATCGTCAGCCTGTGGTGGTCCCGCTCGTCGATCAGCCAGCGGGCTAGCGTGCGCACGGCGTCGCGGCCGAGCCCTCGGCCGTGCAGGGATGAGGTTAGGAAGAGGTCGATGTTCGCGTGCTTGAACTCGTCCTCGCCCGGCTCGGAGAACTGCGCCAGGCCGATGACTTCGCCCTCGTGCTCGATCGTGAACCCGGTTGCGTCGTCCCGGCCTTCGGCCTTGTCGAGCAGGTGCTCGCGCGTGATCTCGCCCCACCAGCGCGCGACCTCCGGCTCGGCGCCGATCTCCGTCAGCCGCTCGACGTCGTCCGCTGCAAGCGGCCGCAAGCGCACCCTTTCACCCTGCAACACGGCCACGATCGCGATCATAAGAGCGTGAAGAAACGGGTCGACATACTGCTGGTGGAGCGCGGGCTCGCCGAGAGCCGCACCCAGGCGCAGGCGCTCCTGCTCGCTGGCCGGGTGCCCGGGCACGAGAAGCCGGGCGAACAGGTGGACGAGTCCGCGGAGCTCGCCGTGACGGAGGGGGAACCCTACGTCTCGCGGGGCGGAACCAAGCTCGCGAACGCGCTCGACGCGTTCGGCGTCGATCCGGCCGGGCGGGACTGCCTTGACGTCGGTGCTTCCACCGGTGGCTTCACCGACGTCCTGCTCCAGCGTGGCGCTGCGCGTGTGATCGCGCTCGACGTCGGCTACGGCCAGCTGCACCCGCGCATCCGCGAAGATCCCCGCGTCGTCGTCCTCGAGCGGACAAACGCGCGCAACGTGGGCGAGCTGCCGTTTGCGCCGGAGCTGATCGTCTGCGATGTCTCGTTCATCAGCGTGCGAAAGGCTCTGCCGCCGTTGCTCGAGATGGTATCTCCGGGCTGGCAGGCCGTCGTGCTCGTGAAGCCGCAGTTCGAGGCCGGCCGCAAGGACGTCCGCGGTGGTGTCGTGCGCGATCCGGACACCCGGCGGCGGGTCGCCCGAGAGGTGGCCGAAGCCGCGCTCGCTTGGGGGGCAGAGACGGCCGGGGTCGTAGACTCGGGCCTGCCGGGTCCGAAAGGCAACCGTGAGCTCTTCCTCCACCTCGTCCAGCGCCCAAGCCCCCAGCTCTCCCCCGAGCTCGACGCCTGGATCGCCGATGCAGTCGGGTAAGCCGGTCAAGCGCCTGGCCGTCATCACACATAGCCACGAGGAGGCGGTAAAGGACGCGATCTCGCGGCTCGAGCGGCTCGCCGGGTCGATGGGCATCGAGCTGACCGACGCGGACGACGGGCCTGATCTTGCCGTCACGCTCGGCGGGGACGGCTCGATGCTGCGGGCGTTCCACCGCTTCCTCGACAGGGGCGTGCCGGTGGTCGGCGTCAACTTCGGACGCGTCGGTTTCCTGACATCGATTGAGGCCGATGAGCTCGAGCAGGGCTTGGAGCGGGTCTTCGGCGGGGACTTCACGGTCGTCGAGTTGCCCGCGCTCGACGTGCAGATCGGAGGTGAGAGCTGGCCGGCCGTGAACGACGTCTTCGCGACCAGTTCGAAGCTCGGCCGGATGGTCGAGCTCGGCTACGCCGTCGGCGGCGAGGATCTCGGCGTGCTGCCTTGCGACGGCGTAATCTGCTCCACGCCGTCCGGCTCGACGGCCTACAACCTCTCAAACGGAGGGCCGGTGCTCGTCTGGGGGCTCGACGCGATGGCGATCACGTTCGTGGCGCCGCACTCCCTCCACGTGCGCCCGCTCGTCGTTCCGCACAATCTCCCGCTTACGGTCACGAACCGCACCGCGGGCGGCTCGGTGACGGTGATCGTGGACGGGATGGAGGTCGGCAAGCTCGAGCCCGGGCGGCAGGTCGATGTGCACCTCGGTGGCCAGAAATCGCTTCTCGCGACTCTGCCCGAGCGGACTTTCTTCAGTCGCTACCGACAAACCTTCGCCTCGTAGAGCACGTCCCGCGTGGACCGTAGTCGCGCGCCGACGCGGTGCGTACCATCGGGCGCGTGCTGCGCCGCCTGCGCATCGAGAACCTGGTCCTGATCCGCGACGCCGAGCTCGAGCTCGAGGCAGGGTTGAACGCGATCACGGGCGAGACCGGCGCGGGCAAGACGATCCTCGCGCAGGCGATCGGGCTCCTGCTCGGATCGCACGGCGACCCGGCGCTCGTCGGAGCAGATGGTGAGGAGGCCTACGTCGAGGCGGAGCTCGATCTGCCGGACGGCCTGCTGGAGGAGGAGGCGCTCCAAGCGCTGGCCGAGCTCCGGCCGGAGGACGAGGAGGGACTCGTGCTCGCCCGTCGCGTCTTCGGTGACGGACGTACGCGCGCCTACGCATGGGGCCGGGCCGCGCCGCGCGACGATGTGGCGGCCGCCGCCGAGCGCGTGATCGCGATGTCCGGGCAGTTCGAGCAGCGGCGGCTCGCGCGAGCCTCCTACCAGCTGGATGTGCTCGACGCGTTCTGCGGCGACGAGCAGCTGCGGCGGCGCGCCGTGGCGCGCGTCGCCTGGCGAGAGCTGCAGGCGGTGCGGCGCCGGCGCGATGAGCTGCAGGGCGGTGCCGAGGCCGCCGAGGCGAGACTGGCCGAGCTGCGAACCCTGGTCGAGGACACGCTTGGAATGGAGGCCGAGGACGAGGACTCGCTTCGTACGGAGCGGGAGCGGCTCCGCCACGTGACCGAGCTGGCCGCGGGAGCCGGGGCTGCGAGCGAGGCGCTTGCGCCCGACGACGGGGAGGGAGCCGCGTCTCTCGTCGCGGTCGCCGAGCGCGCAATTTCGCCGCTCGAAGCGCTCGCCCCGGAACTCCGTCGTGCGGGCGACGACCTGCGCGACGTCGAGCTGCGCCTGCGCGAGACCGCGACCGAGCTGCGGAGCTTTCTCGCCTCGCTCGAGGCCGAGCCGGACCGACTCGAGCAGGTCGAGGCCGAGCTCGACCGGATCGCCGAGGCGAAGCGGCGGTTTCGGTGCGCTTCCTACGAGGAGCTGCTCGCGCACGCAGCCGAGGCGCAGGCAGAGCTCGACGCGCTGGAGGAAGGCGCCGATCCAGTCGCGGCCGCGGCGAAGGCCGTCGACGTTGCGGAGCAGCGGGTCGAGGAGTTAGCCCTCGCCCTGCGAGAGGCGCGGGAAGCCGCCGCTGGGCCGTTCGCGGAGGCGGTTGCCGGCGAGCTCGAGGGAATCGGCCTCGGCGAGGGCGAGTTCAGGGTCGAACTGTCGGCTCACCCGAACGGCCCCGGAGTGACGGGAGCCGACACGGTGGCGTTCCAGATCCGTCCGAACCGCGGCTTGCCGTTCGCGCCCGTCGCGGAGACGGCGTCTGGCGGCGAGCTTTCCCGCATTGCACTCGCGATCGCCGCGGTCGGCGGCGGCGAGACGATCGTCTTCGACGAGATCGACGCCGGGATCGGCGGTCAAACGGCGCATGCGGTCGGAGAGACGCTGGAGCGGCTTGCAACGCGCGCCCAGGTGCTGACGATCACCCACCTGCCGCAGATCGCGAGCCGAGCCGATCGTCACTTCCGTGTGGAGAAGCTGCCTGGCGATCCGACCCACACGCGCATCGAACCGCTCGGAGAGCTGGAGCGGCGAGAGGAAATTCAGCGCATGCTCGGCGGCCAGGAGTTTCTCACCGCCGTCCAGGCTGACTAGCCGCCCGACCGCAAGTACCGTTCGTTGCCGTAATGGCCACGCCAGCCACCTTCATCGAGTTCACAGGCGCTGCGAAGCTCGACCGGCGCACGAAGAATCTGGTCCGGCGGCTCAGTCCCGACGACGTCGCCGTCATCGACCACACCGATCTCGACCGCGTCTCCGCCGAAGAACTGCTCGAGTCCGGGGTGCGGGTCGTCGTCAACGTGGCCAGCTCTCAGAGCGGCCGCTTTCCGAATCCAGGGCCGCTCCTGCTCGTGCGCGGAGGTGTTCGGCTGATCGATGCGCCGGGGGCCCCGATCTTCGACGAGGTCTCCGAGGGCGAGCTCGTCACCGTCCGCGGGGCGAGCGTCTTTAGGAACGGCGACTGCGTCGCCGCAGGGCGGACGTTGTCGGCCGAGGAGCTGGCCGGCGCGATCGCGGAGCAGCGCGGCCGCGTCACGGAGGCGCTCGAATCCTTCGCCGACAACACTCTCCGGTATCTCCGCGAGGAGGGCCGGCTGCTCTCCGAGGGAATCGACTTCCCGCCGCTGCAAACGCGGTTCAGGGACCGTCACGCACTCGTCGTCGCGCGTGGGCCAGGCCACAAGCGCGATCTTCGGATCGTGCGGCCGTACATCCGCGACTTCAAGCCCGTGCTGATCGGCGTCGACGGCGGAGCCGACGCCCTGCTCGAGGCCGGCTACAAGCCCGACGTGATCGTCGGCGACATGGACTCCGTGTCGGATCGGGCGCTGCAGTCTCGTGCCGAGAAGGTCGTCCACGCCTACGCCGACGGCGACGCCCCAGGAAGGCAGCGGATCGAGTCGCTGGACGTCGAGTTCCAGGTCGTCCGGGCGCCGGGGATCAGCGAGGACGTCGCGCTGCTGCTCGCCTACGAGAAGGGCGCCGAGCTGATCGTCGCCGTCGGGACGCATTTCAACCTGATCGAGTTCCTGGAGCGGAATCGCGCCGGAATGTCGTCGACCTTCGTCACCCGCCTGAAGGTCGGCGAGATCCTGATCGACGCGAAGGGCGTCTCGCGCCTCGTCTCGAGGCGCGTCGGCTTGATGCCCCTCGTCACCTTCGCCCTCACGGGCCTGGCGGCGATAGTCGTCGCGATCGTCGCCTCACCAACCCTGAGGCGGCTGATCGGTCTGCTGACCGACCGCCTCCGCGACCTGCTCGGATTCGCGTAGCGCCCTCCACATGCCCGTCTACAGCGCAGCCCGGGAGCTGCTCGCGCCCCGCGAGGACGTCTGGGCCTTCCTGGCCGAGCCGAATCACCTCAGCGACTGGTGGCCCAGCATCAACGGCGTCCAGCCAGACCGGCGCGGCCTCGCGCCCGGTGCGCGCTGGCGCATCCAGGGCCTCGGCCGCCCGACGTACGTCGTGGGCCGGAGACCGGACGTCGCAGGGACGCTCATCTTCCTCGACGTCAGGCCTCCTGAGTTCGCCGCCTGGCAGTTCGTCCAAGCCCACCTCGACGTCGAATTGCGGCTGACGGAAGCGGCGGCGAACCGGACACGCGCCGAGCTGACCATCAGTGCGCCGCTCTTCGCCGGCCTCCGGCGATCGCTCCCGCACAAAGCGCTGACGCGGTTGTATGCCCTGTGCCAGACTGGGGCCGAGGCCTAGAGCCATGTTCGACCTCCGCTACCACGTGGCGTCGCTTGCCGCGGTCTTCCTTGCACTCGTGATCGGGATTCTGGTCGGGGTCGGGATCTCCGATACCGGCTACGTCGACAAGGGGTACCGAGGGCTGCTCGAGCAGCGGATCGCCAAGCTCCAGAGCGACCTGAGCGATGCCCGCACGCACGCCGACAACCTTGCCGCCCAGCAGCGCGCAACCCAGGCGTTCGTCACCGCCACGTACCCCGAGCTGATGACGAACCGCCTGCGCGGGAAGAACATCGCGCTCGTCTTCCTCGGTCCCTCCGACGGGCACGTCCAGGCGAGCCTCGAACAGGCGCTCAGCGACGCGGGAGCGAGCGGCTGGGTACGGGTGCGGGCGCTGAAGTTCCCGCTCGACGTCCCGCGGATCGACAACACGCTCGCGGGGGAGCCGGCGCTCGCACGCTACGTCGGCGACGCGCGCCTGCCCGCGCTCGGCAAGAGCCTGGCCGAGGAGCTCGCGGCCGGCGGGAAGGCACCGCTCTGGTCGACCCTCGCCGAAGAGATCGTCGCGGAACGCACCGGCAGCGAGAAACGTCCGGCCGATGGGGTCATCGTCGTGCGCACAGCCGGCAAGCAGTACGACGGAACGGCGAAGTTCCTGGCCGGCTTCTACTCGGGCTTGATCGCCGCCCCGGTTCCGGTCGTCGGCGTCGAGACCACCGACACGACCCAGTCGACCGTCAAGGCCTTCAAGCGCAACGGGATTTCGACCGTCGACGACGTCGACGACCCGATTGGCCGATTCGCGCTCAGTCTGCTCTTGGACGGCGCCATGGCGGGCCACTACGGCGTCAAGCCGAGCGCGGCAGACGGTGTGCTGCCACCGCTCGAAACGGCTCCGCGGAGTGGCTGAGATCGCAGCGGTCCTCGTCGCCGCACGCGACGAGGAGTCGGGCATCGCCTGGACCGTCGAGTCGTTACGCACCGCGTTCCCCGGCGCCGAGGTGATCGTCGCCGACGACGGCTCTCGCGACGGGACGGCCGAAGCGGCGGAGCGTGCCGGAGCGCGGGTGCTCCGCCTGCCGGCCCGCGGCAAGGGACAAGCACTCACCGTGGCGGAACGCGCGGCGCCCGCGGGCAGGCTCCTCCTCGTCGACGCCGATCTCGAGGGCGACCTGACGAAGCTGGCGGGTGCAGACGGCGACCTCGCGATCGCAGCCTTCGCCGACCGCCAGGGCGGTGGCTTCGGGATCGCCAAGCGCGCGGGGCGGATGCTGGTTCGGGCCTTCTCCGGCTTCTCACCGAGCGAGCCGCTTTCCGGCCAGCGAGCGCTCTCGCAGGCGGCGCGGGAGACCTGCTTCCCGCTCGCCGCCGGCTTCGGCTGCGAGGTGCGGATGACCATCGACGCGGTTCGTGCGGGCCTGCGGGTCTCCGAGTTGGAGCTGCCGGTCCGGCACCGCGCCACGGGTCGCGACGCCGCCGGCTTCGCACACCGCGGTCGGCAGCTGCTGGACGCGTTGCTCGCCTGCGGCCCGACGGCGATCAATCACCGCGGCCTGCGGTTGCCGCTCCTTGGTTGGCTCGTCGGACTGCGGCGCGATCCTGCGGTAGCGGCCGTGGCGGCAATCGGGCTCGCCGACGATCTCTGGAGCGGGGATGAGCGGGGCTTTCGCGCGCACCTCGGCAGCCGCCGCACGACCGGCGTGCTCAAGCTGGTCGGCATTCCACTCGTCGGCCTCGCGGCCTCACGGAAGCTCTCGGGCGCGTTGCTCGTCGGGCTGGCGGCGAACTTCCTAAACCAGCTCGACACACGGCCAGGGCGCGCACTCAAGGCCTACCTGCTCGCGGCCCCCTTCGCCGGCGCGCCGGCCGGGACCGCCGTCATCCTCGCGCCTTACGATCTCCGGGAGATGGCGATGCTTGGAGACTCCGGGGCGAACGCACTGGGCGCGATGCTAGGCTTGAGTTCCGTGAGCAAGCTCACGGGAAGAGGCTGTTGGGCCGCGATCGGCGCCCTTGCCGGCCTCACCCTCCTTGGAGAAACCCGCTCGCTGGGCGAATTGGTCGAGCGCACGCCTGTGCTCCGCGAGATCGATGCGCTCGGGAGGCAACCGTAGCCTCCCGGCGGCCGAAGTACGTCTTCGTCACCGGCGGCGTCGTTTCGTCCCTCGGCAAGGGCATCACCGCCGCCTCGCTAGGCCGGCTGCTGAAGGCGCGCGGCCTCAAGGTCCAGGTGCAGAAGTTCGACCCGTACATCAACGTCGATCCGGGCACGATGAGCCCCTTCCAGCACGGTGAGGTGTTCGTGACCGAGGACGGCGCCGAGACCGATCTCGACATCGGCCACTATGAGCGCTTTATCGACGAGAACCTTTCGCGGAACGCGAACCACACAGCCGGCGCGATCTGGGAACGGGTGATCCGCAAGGAGCGCCGCGGCGAGTACCTCGGCTCGACCGTCCAGGTCATCCCGCACATTACGAACGAGATCAAGGAGCGGATCCGCAGCGCCTCGGAAACGAGCGACTGCGACGTCGTCGTCACCGAGATCGGCGGCACGGTCGGCGATATCGAGTCGCTGCCGTTCCTGGAGGCGATGCGGCAGTTCCGGCGTGAGGCCGGCGCCGAGAACATCTGCTACCTGCACGTGACGCTCGTTCCGTTCGTCGACTCGGCCGGGGAGCTGAAGACAAAGCCGACGCAGCATTCGGTCAACGAGCTGCGCCGGATCGGTATCCACCCCGACATCGTGGTTGCGCGCTCGACCGGGCCGCTCTCGGCGGACATCCGCGAGAAGATCGCCCTGTTCGCCGACATCGACACGCGCGCGGTCGTATCGAACCAGGACGTCCCCGACCTCTACCTCGTCCCCTCGGCGCTGCAGGAGGAAGGCCTCGACGCGCTCGTCTGCGAGAAGCTCGGCCTGCCCGCGCACGAGGCCGATCTCGGCGAGTGGCTCCAGCTGACCGAGCGGATCCGGGAGCGCGACGGCGAGGTGCAGATCGCCCTCGTCGGCAAGTACGTGAAGCTCCAGGACGCCTACCTCTCGGTGCACGAGGCGCTCAACCACGCCGGCGTCCACCACGGCTGCGCGGTGAACGTGCGCTGGGTCGACGCCGAGGGGATGTCGCTCGAGGAGGCGGAGGCCGAGCTCGAGCAGGTGGACGGCGTGCTCGTGCCCGGAGGTTTCGGCTCGCGTGGCTGGGAGGGCAAGATCCTCGCCTGCCGGGTCGCGCGCGAGCGAGGCATTCCGTACCTCGGCATCTGCCTCGGGATGCACGTCGCCGTCTCGGAGTACGCGCGCCACGTGGTCGGGCTCGAGGGAGCCAACTCGACCGAGATGGATCCGGAGACGCCGTATCCGGTGATCGACCTGCTCCCGGAGCAGAAGGAGATCGAGGATCTCGGCGGCACCATGCGGCTCGGCGCGCAGGCGGTGGAGCTCGCCTCGGGAACGCGGACGCAGGAGACCTACGGCGAGGCGGTGATCCACGAGCGCCACCGGCACCGCTACGAGGTCAACAACCATTTCCGCCCGCGCCTCGTCGAAGCCGGCCTGGTCGTCTCGGGCACGTTCCAGGAGGGGCGCCTAGTCGAGATCGTCGAGCTGCCTGAGCATCCCTGGTTCGTCGCCAGCCAGTTCCACCCCGAGTTCAAGTCCCGCCCGACGCGGCCGGCGCCGCTCTTCCGCGACTTCGTCGGCGCCGCACTCACCCGCTCGCGCGAGCGGGTCGGGGCCGCGTACTCGACCGGCGCCTGAGATCGCGCGCCTAAGGCGTCGCTTGCGGCGCCGACCTGGAGGACGTCCGGGCTTGGCCCGCGCGTCCGTTCAAACCCGGTTTCGCGGAAACGATGCCGGTGGGCCCACCGACACGCGGGAGCCTAAGGCGTCGCTTGCGACGCCGACTTGGAGGACGTCCGGGCTTGGCCCGGGCGTCGGGCCCCACCGACACGCTGGAGCCTAAGATCGCGCTCGTGGAGAACGGGCTGCCCGAGGTCGCGGAACTGTTTCTCGAGCTCGCACGCGTGCCGAGCCCCTCGGGGCAGGAACGTGTTGTCGCCGACCAGGTGATCGAGTATCTCCAGGCGCTTGCGCTGCCGGTCGACGAGGACGACGTGGGCACAAGGATCGACTCGACGATCGGCAACCTGCTTTGCCGGATCGAGCCGAGCGACGAGGGCGCGCCGCTCTTTTTCTGCGCCCACCTCGACACCGTGCCGCCGGACGGCCCGATCGAGCCTGTGGTCGAGGACGGGGTTGTCCGGAACGGGGGCGGCACGATCCTCGGGGCCGACAACAAGGCGGCGGTCGCGGCGATGCTCGAGGCGACGCGGCGGATCGTCGCCGAGAACCGCCCTCACGGCGGCATCGAGCTCCTCTTCACGCCGAAGGAGGAGGTCGGCCTACGCGGGGCGGAGGCCTTCGACCAGGAGCGTCTGCACGCGAGGGTCGGGTACGTCTACGACCACGCCGGCCCGATCGGCGAGGTGATTCTCGGCGCGCCCTACCAGGTCAAGCTCGACGCGTCGTTCCGCGGCCGGGCGGCGCATTCGGGCATGTACCCGGAGGAAGGGCGCTCCGCCATCGCCGCGGCTGCGCGTGCGATCGCCGATCTCCGGCTCGGCCGCCTCGACGAGGAGACGACCGCGAACGTCGGCGAGATTCACGGCGGTACGGCCCGGAACATCGTCCCCGAGCGCTGCTCGTTCGCCGCCGAGGCCCGCTGCCACGACGAGCGCAAGCTCGGCGAGTTGATCCAGGAGATGCTGGAGACGATCACGTTCGCGGCCCAGGTCAGTGACTGCGACGTCGAGACCGCGGTCGATCCGAGCGCCCGAGGCTATCGCTTCAAGCGAGACGACGAGGCGGTGCGTCTCGCCGCGGCCGCGCTGGAGCGGACGGGCTTCCAGCCGACCTACGGGCTCAGCGGCGGCGGCGCCGACGCAAACGTCTTCAACGAGCGAGGCCTGCAGTGTCTGAACCTCGCGAACGGGATGACGGACATCCACACGCCCGACGAGCGGATCGCGGTCGCGGACCTCGAGCGGATGGTCGACGTCACGCTCGCGCTCGTGGAGGTAGCACGGGGGGAACCAACATGATCTCTGCGGGCGCAGGTTACCGTTGGATGTGCGCCGTGATGTCGGCCGCGTCATCAGAGGACGCGTAGCGTGGCACTTAGCCTCCGCCGCGGCACGGTGACCGCGATCGCGGACGAGCACGAGGGTCTCGTGCGCTGCGAGGTCGACGGCGAGGCGTGCGTCGCCTACCCGGCGCTGACGGGCGCCGTCGCGCTCGGCGACGAAGTCGTCGTCAACGTCCAGGGACGCGAGCTCGGCCTTGGCTCGGGCGGCTTCGACGTCCTCCACGTCAACCTGACCCGCGGCCTGGACCTGGCCCCGCTGCGCGGCGCGCACGTGATGAAGCTCCCCTATACGCCGATCCAGCACGCCGTTCGCCATGCCGAAGAAGACGGGCCGGTGGCAGACGTGCTCGGCGGCCTACCGGTCGTCTGCTGCTCGTTGCACAGCCAGGTCGCGCCCGTCTGCGCAGCGCTCGCGGGCAGTCGGGTCGCGTACGTCCAGGTCGCCGGTGGCGCGCTCCCACTGCGACTGTCGGACACGCTGCGGGCGCTGCAGGCACGCACTCTGATCGACACGACCGTGTCGGCCGGGGCGTGCTTCGGCGGCGAGGTCGAGTGCGTGACGGCCGCCTCGGCCTTCGCGTGGGCGGCGGCCGGGGGGTTCGACGCGGTCGTCTGTGCAATCGGCCCGGGGATCGTCGGCACGGCCTCGAGGCTTGGTCACGGCGGCCTCGCCGCCGCTGACGCCGCGAACGCGGCCGCGGCGCTCGGCGGCGCCCCGGTGCTCGCTGTCCGCGTCTCGAGCGGAGACGAGCGACAACGCCACCGGGGCGTTTCGCACCACACACGCGCCGTCGCCGAGCTCTGTCTCGGCGAGGTCGCGATGGCCTGGCCTGCAGGTCTCGACGCGCCCGATTGGCTCGTCGGCCAGCGCGAGGTCGATGTCGCGGAATGGCGCGAGACGTGCGAAGGTCTCCCACTCGAGCACATGGGCCGCGGCCCGGATGACGATCCGTGGTTCTTCGCCTCGGCGTTCGCCGCCGGCAAGGTCGCACGGACCCTCGTCGGGTGAGTGGAGAAGGTCCGGTCGAAACGATTGGCCGCATGAGGCCGGACGAGTCCCGGCGGGTCTTTGAAGGGAGGCGGATCAGCGTCGACGTCGAGTGCTGTTGCGACCACGAGCGGGAGATCGTCCGCCATCCCGGCGCGGTCGCAATCGTCGCCGTCGACCGCGAGCGGCAAGTAACGCTCGTCCGCCAGCTCCGCGAGCCGGCGCGCAAGCACGTGCTGGAGCTCCCGGCCGGAACGCAGGAGCCGGACGAGGAACCTTTCGCGACAGCTAAGCGAGAGCTCGTCGAGGAGGCGGGGCTCGGCGGCGGAGAGTGGCGACTGGCGGCAACATTCTTCTCGACCCCGGGTTTCTGCGACGAGCTGGTCCGCGTCTACATCGCGGACGGAGTCGAGGAGACGCAGCGCGCGCCGCAGGAGGACGAAGAGATCGAGCTCGTTCGCGTGCCCGTTGCGGAGCTCGCGTCCCTGCTCCCACAGATCGAAGACGCCAAGACGCTTGCGGGGCTGCTTCTCTACCTGCGCGAGAGGTAGGGTTCGCCGGCATGAAAATCGGCGTGGCCAGGGAAATCAAGTCGGACGAGTACCGCGTCGCGCTGACGCCGGCCGGGGCTCGCGAGCTCGGCCAGCGTGGCCATGAGGTGCTTGTCGAGAGCGGTGCGGGCGAGGGGAGCTCGTTCTCCGACGACGCCTACGAAGCAGTCGGCGCCCAGGTCGTGACGGTGGACGAGATCTGGGAGGCGAGCGAGCTGCTGCTCAAGGTGAAGGAACCGGTCGAGCAGGAGTACCGCCGCTTGCGAGAGGGCCTCGTGCTCTTCACCTACCTCCACATCGCTGCGGACGAGCCGCTGACGCGGGCACTCGTCGAGACCGGGATCACGGCCGTCGCATACGAAACGGTCGAGACCGACGACAGGGCTTTGCCGCTGCTCGCCCCGATGAGCGAGATCGCAGGGCGGCTCGCGGCTCAGGCCGGCGCCTACTTCCTCGAGAAGCCGCTCGGCGGGCGGGGACTCCTGCTCGGCGGCGTGGCCGGAGTCGCGCCGGGCAAGGTCGTCGTCATCGGCGGGGGCATGGTCGGCTACAACGCCGCGGTGATTGCCCTCGGCCTCGGCTCCAACGTGACCATCCTCGAGCGCTCGGTCGACCGGATGCGGCACCTCGAGGAAATCCTCTCCGGCCGCGTCAGCCTGCTGATGTCGTCGAGCCTGCAGATCGAGGAGTCGGTTGCGGAGGCCGACGTCGTCATCGGCGCCGTGCTGATCCCCGGCGCGGTCGCGCCGAAGCTGATCACCCGCGCGATGGTCGCCGAGATGAAGGACGGCAGCGTGCTCTGCGACGTCGCAATCGACCAGGGCGGCTGCGCGGAGACGTCGCGGCCGACGACCCACAGCGATCCGGTGTACGTCGTCGAAGGCGTTACGCACTACTGCGTCGCGAACATGCCCGGCGCCGTGCCGATCACCTCGACCAAGGCGCTGACGAACGTGACCCTGCCGTACGCCGAGGCAATCGCCGACCACGGCCTCCGCGAAGCCGTCGCCCGCGACCCCGCGCTGGCCCGTGGCGTCAACGTCCTCGAGGGAAAGATCACCTACGAGGCGGTCGCCGAAGCCCACGGCCTCGACTACTCGCCGCTCGACGACGTCCTACCACTGGCTCCCGTTTGACCAGAGCCCGTACCCCCGCCCTTATTTGGGTGGGGCGCTGCCCTCCACCCACGAAAACGACGATATCGCCGAAAAGCGCACCCGTGGGTGCCTCAGTTGAGCCGATTTCGTGACGTTTGCTCGGAGGCGGGGAACGGGGCGGCGCTACGAGCTGCGCGGCTCGGCGTCCTCTTTCTTCGGGCTGATCTTGACGACCAGCCACGTGATCCCGGCTGCGAGTGCGATCACGCAGACGATGAACACCACCAGGCCGATCAGTCCCAGGGCAGTTGCCACGACCGACCTAGAATAGCCACGTGTCGCGCGCCTGCGTGATCGTGCTCGACGCCGTCGGCGCAGGAGCCCTGCCCGACGCGAGCGACTATGGAGATGAAGGCTCGGACACGCTCGGAAACGTGGCCAAGGCCGTGGGCGGTTTGGACCTGCCCAATCTCGAGGCCCTGGGTCTCGGCAACGTCGAGCCTCTAGAGGGTTGTCCACCGCAGCCGGGCGCTCCAGCGGTTGCCGGCCGGCTCGTCGAGCGCTCGAAGGGCAAGGACACCACCACCGGCCACTGGGAACTGATGGGCGTCGTCACGCCGCAGCCCATGCCGACCTACCCGCATGGGTTCCCCCACGACGTTATCGATCCGTTCATGCACCGGACTGGGCGCGGGGTGCTGGGGAACAAGGCGGCGTCCGGAACGGAGATCATCCAGGAGCTGGGCGAGGAGCATCAGCGCACCGGCAAGTGGATCGTCTACACGTCGGCGGATTCGGTCTTCCAGATCGCCGCGCACCAGGACACGATCCCGCTCGAGGAACTGTACGAGGGAAGCCGGGCGGCGCGTGAGATCCTCACCGGCAAGCACGCGGTCGGACGCGTGATCGCGAGGCCGTTCACCGGCGAGCCGGGCAACTACGAACGAACTCCGAACCGGCACGATTTCTCGCTCGAGCCGAAGCGTCCCAACTACCTCACCCTTGTTCGCGAAGCCGGTAACAAGGTGCATGGTGTCGGGAAGATCTCGGACATCTTCGCTGGCCAGGACATCGACGAGTCTCGTCCCACGAAGTCGAACGTCGAAGGAATCCAGCAGACCGAGGCGCTGCTCCAAGAGCTCGACGCCGGCTTGATCTTCGTCAATCTCGTCGAGACCGACATGCTCTGGGGGCACCGCAACGATCCGGTCAACTTCCACCGCTGCCTGCAGGACTTCGACCGGCGGCTGCCCGACCTGCTCGAGGCGATGCGGCCCGGCGATCTCCTGATCCTCACCTCGGACCACGGCTGCGATCCGACGACCCCTTCGACCGACCACTCGCGTGAATACGCGCTACTGCTCGCATACGTGGCAGGCAAGAACGCCGCCGGCCTCATCCATGAGGGCGAATTCTCGGACGTCGGCGCCACGGTGAACCGCTGGCTGGGCGGCAAGGCGCCGAGCCGCGGAATTCCCGGCCAGGCGATTCTCGAGCCTTGAAGCTCAACGATTCCCAGCTCGTTCGCCGTGAGTACGAGAACGAGCAAGGACTGACGACGCGCCGCGCAATGTGGGCGAACACGGATGGGACCGATCCGTGGGAGGTTGCGTTCGGCGCTGTGAAGGAGGTCAGGCCCCGACGCGTTCTCGAGGTCGGCGCGGGCCCAGGTGAATTCGCCGAACGGCTCGGCCGTGACCTGAGTGCCGAGGTGATCGCCGTCGATCTTTCTCCGCGCATGGTCGAGCTGACCCGCGCCCGGGGAGTCGAGGCTCGCCTCGGAGACGTACAGGAACTCGAGTTTGAAGACGGGTCGTTCGACTGCGCCGTGGCCGCCTGGATGCTCTACCACGTCCCTGATCTCGACCGTGGCCTCGGCCAGCTCTCCCGCGTGCTTCGGCCAGGCGGGGGGCTCGTTGCGGCCACGAACAGTGAGAACAATCTCACCGAACTCTGGTCGTTGCTGGGACCTGGTGCCAAGTTCGATCTCGAATTCACCTGCGAGAACGCCAGCGTCCTTCTTGCAAGGCATTTCCAGCACGTGCACCGACGCGAAGCCGTCGGCACGGTCACGATCCCGACACGTGAAGACGCGCACCGTTACGTCTCGGCAACGATCAGCCGAGGTAGGCTCGCCGACCGCTTGCCCGAGGAAGGGTGGCCCCTCCGCGTGACCCGCGTGAACTGTGTCTTCGTGGCCGACAAGGCGGACCGATGATCCGCGTTCCCGAGCTGATCGAGCGCAAGCGCGACGGCGGGGAGCTCTCCGCCGAAGAGTTGGCCGAGCTCATGCTCGGCTACGCCGAAGGGGAGATCCCCGACTACCAGCTGGCGGCCTTCTGCATGGCGGTTTTCTTCCGCGGCCTGACGAGTGCCGAGACCTATGCGATGACCGACGCGCTCATTCGCACCGGCGAGACCGTTGACCTGCACGGCGCTCTCGGCCGCAAGGTCGTCGACAAGCACTCGACCGGGGGCGTCGGAGACAAAACCTCGATCGCCGTCGGCCCGATTGTGGCCGCCTGCGGGGTGCCCTTCGGGAAGATGAGCGGCCGCGGGCTGGGGCATACGGGCGGGACGCTCGACAAGCTCGAGTCGATCCCGGGTTTCCGGGTCGAGCTGACGACCCAGGAGTTCATCGACCAGGTGCGCTCGGTTGGGCTCGCGATCGTCGGAGCGACCGCCAACCTCGTCCCGGCCGACAAGAAGCTCTACGCGCTTCGGGACGTGACTGCCACCGTCGACAACTACTCCCTGATCGCGGCGAGCATCATGTCCAAGAAGATCGCCGGGGGCGCCGACGCGATCGTTCTCGACGTCAAGGTCGGAGACGGCGCCTTCATGAAGGCGCGCGCCGATGCGGAACGCCTTGCGGACGTCATGATCGATCTCGGGCGGCGCGCCGGCCGCGAGGTGGTCGCCGTGATCAGCGACATGGACGAGCCACTCGGACACGCCGTCGGAAACGCGCTCGAGATCCGCGAGGCGATGGCGACGTTGCGCGGCGATGGCCCGCCGGACTTCGTGCAGCTCGTCGTCGAGGCCTCCACGCAATTGCTGGCGCTCTCGGACCTCGGAGTTTCTCGAGACGAGGCACGGGGCCGGGTCGATCAGGCGATCGCCGACGGATCGGCGCTGGCGGCCTACGAGCGCTGGATCACGGCCCAAGGGGGCAACCCGGACGACGCAGCGCTGCCCAGCGCGCCGGTCGTCCGGGAGGTGGTCGCTCCGCGGGCGGGCTACGTCCGGTCACTCGGGGCCGTTCAGGTCGGCAACGCCGCATTGCGCCTCGGTGCGGGGCGCCGCGACAAGGACGACGAGATCGATCACGCCGTCGGCGTCCTCTGTCTCAAGAAGCACGGCGACACGATCGCGTCCGGAGACACGCTTGCCGAGATCCATGCTCGCGACGAGTCGAGCGCCGCCGCCGCGGCCGACGAGATCCTCGCAGCCTACGAGGTCGCAGACGAGGCTCCGCGAGAGCGCAACGTGATCCTCGACGTGATCACGGCCTAACCGGCCGACCTGGACGCGGCCGGCGCTCAGGCGGCCTCGATGTCCGGCGCTACGCTGCCGACGCGATGCCCGAGCTGCCCGAAGTCGAGACGGTACGGACGAGCCTCGAACCGAGGCTGGTCGGTCGCAGGTTCGACGATGTCGAGATCCTCGACTCTCGGCTGACGCGCCCCATCAATCCCGCAGAGGTGGCTGCGGAACTCACGGGCGAGCGCGTCGCGGCGGTCGACCGGCGCGGCAAGTATTTGATTGTTCGGTTCGAGAGCGGTCTGGTTCTCCTGATTCACCTCCGGATGACTGGATCTCTTGCGCACTCGCGAAATGGGGCTTTGGCTTCGGCGAACTCCCATGTACGAGCCGTTGTCAGACTAGACGACGGATCGGACGTTGCATACCGAGATGTTCGCCGGTTCGGAACGTGGCTTGTCCTGCGCGCGGACGAGCTCGACTCGTACCTGGCTGCGCGCCTCGGCCTCGAGCCGCTCGAGCGCGGATTTTCCGCGTCCAAGCTCGCGGAACGGCTCGAGGGGCGGCGGGCCCCGATCAAGGCCGCTCTCCTCGATCAGCGAAACCTCGCCGGCGTCGGGAACATCTACGCCGACGAGGCCCTTTGGCGAGCGCGAATCGATCCGAGGCGGAGCGCGGGCGAGCTCGATGTGCCCGAGATCCGCGCGCTCCACCGCGGCATCCGTCGCTCGCTCGAGGCCGGGATCGCGCGCCAGGGAGCGACCCTCCGCGACTATCGGACGCCCGACGGGGCGGCGGGGGGAATGCAGCACGAGTTCAAGGTGTACGGACGCGGCGGCGAGCCGTGCCCGCGCTGCGGAGCACCGATCGAGAAGACGAGAGTCGGCGGGCGCGGAACCTGGTTCTGCCCGAGCTGCCAGCGCTGAACGACTACGAGGACTACGCGGCCAGCTGCTCGTCGAGCCAGCCGCTCTTGTCCAGCCGCCAGAGCTCGGTATAGCCGCCGATCGGCTTGCCGTCGATGAGGATCTGAGGCACCGTCCAGCCGCCGGTCAGCTCGAGGAGCTTCTGGCGGAAATGGGGGTCGTCGTCGAGGTTGATCTCCTCGTATTCGATTCCCTTGCCATCGAGCAGCGCTTTTGCGCGGACGCAATAGCCGCACCAGGCTGTCGTATACATCTGAACGCGTGCCATCCCGCTTCCAAAACGGTGAAAACCGGCTGGGGATTCCCGACCCGTCCTGTCCCTACACTTGACTGCACGGTGGCCGGGCGGACCTACAAGACGGAGGCTGTCGTTCTGCGCTCCTTCCGGCTCGGCGAAGCGGACCGCGTGCTCCATCTCTACACGCTCGACCGAGGTCGCGTCGGAGCGGTCGCGAAGGGCATCCGTCGGACGAAGTCCCGCTTCGGCGCGAGGCTGGAACCGTTGAGCCACGTCGAGCTGCTCCTGCATCAGGGGTCCGGCGAGTTGCAGACGGTCACGGGCGTCGATCTGATCGAGTCACACCACGCGGCACGCGAGAATCCGTATCTGCTGAACGTCGGGCTCGTCGGGCTCGAAGCGATGCTCCGGCTCTTCACCGAGCAAGAAGCGAATGCGCGCGCCTTCCGCGCTCTGACGCGATTCCTCGAGCTTCTCGACGAGTGGGCACCGGCAACGGAGAGGTCTGCTCGGGCCGCGCTCGACCCGCTCGCGCTCTCGTTCCAGCTGAAGCTCCTGTGGCTCTCGGGCTACCTGCCGCATGTGAAGAGCTGCGCTGAGTGTGGGGCGGAGCAGGGCCTGGTCGGCTACTCGCCGCGAGCGGGCGGCGCGGTTTGTGCGACCTGCCGCGATGAGACGACGCTCACGCTCGCGCCCGAGGGGCTGACGGGGATCGAGGCACTGCTGCGCCGGCCGCTCGCCGAGGCGGGCGAGGCGGGTCTCAGCGCGCGGGCAACGCGGGACGCGCTGGCGGTTGTCAACTCGTCACACGAGTTTCACGGCGGCTTCCGGCTGCGGACGCTCGCGGGCTGACGATCGGCGTTCGGCGCTTTTCCGCGGCTCTGATAACGGCACAGCCGACCTCCTCCCCGCGTCGAGCCTACTGAGAAAAAGCGCGCGGATAGGAAACGCGTCTGTGCCGGAATCGTGGCGTTTTGCAGGCGCCAAACCCGTCGCGTCAAATGCGACACTCCGAAGACCGTGAACTACCAGGAGATGATCATCGCGCTCGAGCGCTACTGGGCCGATTACGGCTGCGTGCTGATGCAGCCGTACCACACGGAACTCGCGGCCGGCACGATGAATCCGAACACGTTTCTCCGCTGCCTCGGGCCCAAGCCGTGGAACGTCGCCTACGTCGAGCCGGTGATCCGGCCACTGGACGGCCGTTACGGCGAGAACCCCTTCCGGTTCCAACACTACTTCCAGTACCAGGTCGTGCTCAAGCCGGCTCCGGAGAACGTCCTCGACCTCTACTGGTCCTCGCTAGAGGCGCTCGGCATCGACCTCCGCCGGCACGACATGCGCCTGGTCGAGGACGACTGGGAGCAGCCGACGCTCGGCGCCTGGGGCCTCGGCTGGGAGGTCTGGTGCGACGGGATGGAGATCACGCAGTGGACCTATTTCCAGCAGCTCGGAGGCTTCGACGTCGAGCTCGTCCCCGCCGAGATGACCTACGGGCTCGAGCGGCTGGCGATGTTCCTCCAGGGCAAGCGGACCGCGTTCGAGCTCGAATGGGCTCCAGGGGTCACCTGGGGCGACGTCTACCTCGAAGCCGAGCGCGAGTGGTCGCGGTACAACTTCGAGGAGGCCCCGGTCGACGTGCTCACGCGCCGCTTCGACGAGTACGAGGCGGAGTGCCGGCACCTGCTGGAGAGTGGGCTGCCGATTCCGGCCTACGACCAGGTGCTGAAGTGCTCGCACACGTTCAACCTGCTCGACGCGCGCGGCGCGCTCTCGGTCACGGAGCGGGCGGCCTACATCGGCCGCGTCCGTAAGCTCGCGCGCGGCGTTGCCGAGGCCTATCTCGGAACGCAAGAGGAAGATGCCGTCGCTGCTGCTTGAGATCGGCTGCGAGGAGCTCCCGGCCGGCGCTTGCCGCGAGGCTGAGGCGCAGCTGCCCGAGCTCGCGCGTGCGCACATCGGGACGGCGCCGTCTCAACTCTTCGTCGGGCCGCGGCGGCTTGCGTTCCTGATCGACGACCTGCCGGAGCGGACTGCCGACGCGTGGGTCAAAGGCCCGCCAGAGAACCTGCGTGATCGAGCCGCGGCCGGCTTCGCGAAGAAACACGGGGTCGCGGTCGACGAGCTCGAGTTGCGCGACGGCTTCCTCGGCGTCACCGTTCCGGGCCGCGAGCTCCGCGAGGTCCTGCCCGAGCAGATCGACCGGATCGTTCGCGGCTTCTCGTTCACGAAGTCGATGCGCTGGGACGAGAGCGGGATCCGCTTCGCGCGCCCGGTGCGCTGGGTGCTGGCAAAGCTCGACGCGGAGACGATCGTGGGGGAGACTTCGTACGGCCACCGCTTCACTCACGGCACGGTCGAGATTCCCACCGCGGCGGCGTACGCCGATGCCCTGCGCGCCGCCGACGTCGAGCCGGTCGCCGAGGAGCGCCGGCGCCTGATCGTCGAAGGGCTGGACGCAATCGGCGGCTGGAGCGACCCCGGCGGCAAGCTCGCCGAGGTCGTCCACCTGGTGGAGAAGCCGATGGTGCTCGAGGGCCGCTTCGACGAGCGCTTTCTCCAGCTGCCGGAGCGCGTGATCGTGACGACGATGCAGTCGCACCAGCGCTACTTCCCGATCGAGGGCAACCGCTTCGCCCTCGTCGCGAACGGCGGCGACCCCGATGTCGTCGCCCCTGGGCACACACAGGTCCTCGAAGCTCGGCTGGAAGACGCCTCGTTCACGTTCGAGCGCGACGTTGCAGCGGGGATCGACGCCCTGGCCGAGCGGCTCGCCACGATCACCTTCTTTGCCGGCGCCGGCTCGTTCGCCGAAAAGGCCGAGCGGGTCGCGAAGCTCGTCGAGCGCCTCGGCGGGGGCGACGCCTCGCTCGAAGCGGCGAGGCTGGCCAAGGCCGACCAGGCCTCCGAGCTTGTGCGCGAGTTCCCCGAGCTCGAGGGCTACATCGGCGCCGAGTACGCCCGGCTCGCGGGCTATCCGGACGCGGTCACGAAGGCGATCGAGGAGCAGTACCTCCCCGACGCCTCCGGGGGCCCGCTCCCTCAGACCGAGCCCGGGAAGGTGCTCGCGGCCGCAGACAAGCTAGACACCCTCCGCGTCGCCTTCGAGCTCGGCCACAAGCCGTCGGGCTCGCGCGACCCGTACGGGCTGCGGCGTGCGGCAATCGGGCTCGTCCGGCTCGCGCTCGAGGGCGGGCTGACGATCGACCGCGAGCTCCTGCCCGAAGAGCTGCGGGAGTTCGTGGAGGAGCGCCTGGAGTCATTACTCGACGTCCCCGTCGAATACGTGCGCGCTGCCCGCGCCTCGAATGTGCCCGATCTCGGCGGTGTCGCCCGGCGCGCGGAAGAGCTCTTTCGCGAGCGCGAATCGCCCGAGTTCGAGGGCGTTTATACCGCCTACGACCGCGCTCACAGCCTCGCGGGCAAGGCGCAGGAAGACGCCGCCCCGCACCTCGACCGGGGCTTGCTCGTCGAGGAAGCCGAGAAAGAGCTCGCGGAGGCGCTGGCGAAGGTCGCGATCGACGGCAACGGCGACATCAAGTCGGCGCTCGAGTCCGGTGCCGAGCTGGCGCCTGTGATGGAACGCTTCTTCGACGAGGTGCTCGTGATGGCCGAGGACGAGGCCGTCCGCGCGAACCGGCTACGCCTGCTGCTCGACGTGCGCGACACGCTTGGCGCGCTCGGCGACTTCTCGCAGATCCCGCGTTAGTACGAGCCGGCGGGCACGCTGAGCCGCCCTGAGCGGTCGGTCGCCGCAAGCGGTACGCCGATGAAGCCCAGGTAGACGTTGCGAAGCAGCGACCCGTCCGCCCGCCGGAACACGAACCGCGAGGTCTGCGCGACCGGATATGCAAACCAAGCGCCCGTCGGAACGGAAACCGCCGGCAACTTGAAGAAGTGCGCCAGGACGCGGCCCGGCCCACGGAGCGGAAACCGCCGGAATACGATGACCGCTTGCTTGGTCGCACCGATCGTGAGTACACCCTTGCTCCCGCTCCAGTCGATCAGATGGCCCGGGACGACGCGGACGAACTGCCCGCTCAGGCGGAAGATTCCGGTCTTGTCGCCGACAGAGACCGCGAGCAGGCGTCCGTCGGAGCTGAAGTCGATCGCCTTGGCGTAGCGGATGTTCGGCCGCGGGGCGATCGTCGTCGTCAGGTTCGTCGCGATCCGTCGCCGGCCGGCCCAGAGGTCGTCGCCCCGAGTGAACCCGAGAGTCCCGTTCGGCGCCCAGGCGTACGAACGATCATGGTTGCTCGGAACGGGTGCCGGGTCGTCCGCGATCGTCTCGACGGCTCCGTTGCGGTAGAGGCGAAGCTCCCAGTCGCCAGATGAGGTCTGGACGAAGTACGCGAACCTCCGGCCCGTCGGCGCCGGCAACGGGCACTCCGAGAGCGTGAACGCGCCCGTGTCGATCGCCCGAGCCTCTTGGGGGTGCGCGACGTCCGCCAACCACAGCGTCCCCGCGATGCGGAAGTAGAAGAGCTGGGGTGACGGTTCGGTCAGGACAGCCTTGCCGCTGATGTATGTGACGAGCGATCCATCCGCCGAGAACGCGACGCACCAGACGCCGCCGCTGGAATGGGGGAGCTCGACCCGCGTTGGGCCGCGGGCGATGAACAGCGGACCGTTCTGCTGCTTGTCGGAGGCCCGGACGCCGGCCGCATCACCGTCGGCTGAGACGGCGAGGGGGCGGATATCCGTGCTGACGAGCCGCTGGATGGCTCCGCTCGGGACAAGCCGGTAGACGCCGAGCAAATGCTTCGACAGCAGTACCCCCGGCGACGTGGCCTGCGGCTGTCCGCTCGCTCCCGCTGCGAGCGCCAAGACCGCAAGCGACGCGCAGAGCGCTGGCTTTCTCACGTCCCAAGTTTGCGCCCGGTGCGCAAAAAGCGCAAAAACAGCAGGCGATTCCACGCTACGCTCATCGCCCATGGCGAAGACTCCCGTCGAGCTGCACGTCGTCTCCGACTCCACCGGTGAGACGGCGACGCGGCTCGTGCACGCGCTCGAGGCTCAGTTCCCCGACCAGGAGTTCGAGGAGATCCGCCACCCGCGGGTCGAGACGGTCGATCACCTGAGGCTCGCCGTCGAGCGCGCCAAGGGGCGGCCCGCGGTCGTCGTCTACACGCTCGTCGAGCCCGAGCTGCGCGAGCAGATGCGCGTCCTCTGCCGACGCGCGCGGCTCCATTACTGCGACCTGCTCGGGCATCCGATCGACGCGGTCGCCCGGGTCTCCGGCCAGGCCGCTCAGATGACGCCCGGAGCGCGGCCGCCGCTCGACTCTGGCTACTTCAAGCGGATGGCCGCGATCGAGTTCGCCGTCAAGTACGACGACGGCATGGGGAGTGGGCTCCACGAGGCGGACATCGTCCTCGTCGGCGTCTCGCGAACCTCGAAGACGCCGCTGTCGATGTACCTCGGCTATCTCGGCTACAAGACCGCGAACGTCCCGATCGTGAAGGGGATCGAGCCGCCCCCCGCGCTCTACGAGATCGACCCGCTCAAGATCGTCGGGCTGACGATCGAAGCCGGGCGGCTCGCCGAGATCCGGCAGCAGCGGGTGCGGCGCCTCGGTGGGAACAACCGGCAGTACGCGAAGCTGGTCGAGATCTACGACGAGCTCGAGGCCGCCGAGGCCATCCACCGCCGGCTCGGCTGCCCGGCGATCGAGATCTCGGATCTCTCGATCGAAGAGACAGCCGCCCGTGTGATCCGGCTGATCGAGCAGCGGCGCGCGGAGGCCGGCGCCACGCTCACGACCGCATGACGCCGAAGCCCCCCGTGCCGCTTTGGCGCTGGCTCACGTGGTGCCTGATCCTCGCCGCCGCCCTGTTCGTCTTCTACGTCCTCTTCACGCCGTTCTGGATGACGACAAGAGCGCTTGCCTGGCTTGCCGACTTCCGCGCCCGCCGCCGCCCGGGCTACCGGCCGCCGGTCAGCGGGTCCGAGAGCTTGTGATCTAGATCACGCGAGACGGCCGTGCACAGCGTAATCCCGCTGCTCATGGGAAGATCCGTTGCACGGTGAGCGGACGTTACGTTTTCGACTTCGACGAATCGGCCGAAGGGGGCAAGGAGCTCCTGGGTGGAAAGGGCGTCGGCCTTGCCGAGATGACCGCGCTCGGGATCCCGGTTCCGGCGGGCTTCACGATCACAACCGACGCGTGCCGGGACTACCTACGCACGAAGGAGCTGCCGGAAGGCCTCGAGGCGGAGATCGACGAGCACCTCGCCTCGCTCGAGGAGACGACCGGCAAGCGCTTCGGCGAAGCTGGGGATCCCCTGCTCGTCTCGGTCCGGTCGGGAGCGGCGGTCTCGATGCCGGGGATGATGGACACGATCCTCAACCTCGGTCTCAACGACGACGCGGTCGAAGGCCTCGGCGCGAGAACCGGGAACGAGCGGTTCGCCCTCGACTCCTACCGGCGCTTGATCCAGATGTACGGGGAGGTCGTCGACGGCATCGACGCCGACCGTTTCGAGAAAGCGCTTGCCGACCTCAAGCAGAGCCGCGGGGCGAAGCAGGATGTCGATCTCTCGCCGGCTGACCTGAAACAGCTCGTGGCGACCTTCAAGGAGCTCTACGAGCAGGAGACCGGCAGCTCATTCCCGCAGGACGCCCGCGAGCAGCTCGGCCGGGCCGTGCGCGCCGTCTTCGACTCGTGGGACACCCCGCGCGCGCAGGTCTACCGGCGTGCACATCGCATCCCCGAAGACCTCGGCACGGCCGTGAACGTCGTCCAGATGGTCTTCGGCAACAAGGGCGCCCGGTCGGGCACCGGTGTCGCCTTCACGCGCGATCCGTCCACCGGCGTGGCGGGCCTCTACGGCGAGTTCCTCGCGAACGCGCAGGGGGAGGACGTCGTCGCCGGGATCAGGACACCACAGCCTCTCCAGGAGATGAAGGAACAGCTCCCGGAGGCGTTCGAGCAGCTGCTCGAGACGATGCGCCGCCTCGAGGAGCACTACCGGGACATGCAGGACATCGAGTTCACGGTCGAAGAAGACCGCCTCTACCTGCTGCAGACCCGAGCCGCGAAGCGCACCGCCGCGGCGGCGTTGAAGGCGGCCGTCGAGATGGTCGACGAAGGCCTGATCTCGAAGGAGGACGCCGTCGCCCGGATCGACCCGGCGCAGCTCGACCAACTCCTGCACCCGATGCTGGATCCGAACGCCGACTACCAAGTCGCCGCCAAGGGACTGAACGCGTCACCGGGCGCGGCGTCCGGCAAGATCGTGCTCGACGCCGACACCGCCGCGCAGCGGGGCGAGACCGAACGCGTGATCCTCGTCGGCTGGGAAACCTCGCCCGACGACATCCACGGGATGATCGCCGCGCAGGGAATCCTCACCGCGCACGGCGGCATGACCTCTCACGCCGCGGTGGTGGCCCGCGGCATGGGCAAGCCCTGCGTCGCTGGCTGCGAGGAGCTGAGCATCGACCCCGAGAACCACCGCGTTCGGATCGGCAAGCACGACCTGGCCGAGGGAGACGTGATCACGATCGACGGCGGGAGCGGGGTCGTCATCGTCGGCCTCGTCGAGCTCGTGGCGCCCCAGATCAACGAGGACTTCGAGACCATTCTCGGCTGGGCGGACGAGCACCGCCGCCTGCAGGTACGCGCGAATGCGGAGACCCCCGACGATGCCGCGAAGGCGCGCGAGTTCGGGGCCCAGGGGATCGGCCTGTGCCGGACCGAGCACATGTTCATGGCCGAAGAACGGCTGCCGATCGTCCGCGAGATGATCATGGCCTCCGGCGAGGACGAGCGGCGGGACGCTCTGGACAAGCTGCTGCCGATGCAGCAGTCCGACTTCGAGGGGATCTTCGAGGCCATGGCCGGCCTCCCGGTGACGATCCGGCTCCTCGACCCGCCCCTGCACGAGTTCCTGCCTCCCCTCGAGGAGGCGACTGACGAACGTATGCGCGAGCGGATCAAGTCGCTCCAGGAGTCGAACCCGATGCTCGGCACGCGGGGGTGCCGGCTCGGCCTGCTCTGGCCCGAGATCTACGAGATGCAGGTGCGGGCGATCATTCGCGCCGCCGTCGCTGTCGAGGAACGGACCGGCGAGGCGCCCCTCGTCGAGATCATGCATCCACTCGTCGGTTTCGCCGAGGAGCTCCACCGGCTTCGAGCGATCACGATCTCGACGGCCAACGAGGAGAGCGAGGAGGTCGAATATCTCGTCGGGACGATGATCGAGCTTCCGCGCGCCTGCATCCGCGCGGACGAGATCGCCGAGCACGCCGACTTCTTCTCCTTCGGCACGAACGATCTCACCCAGACAACCCTCGGACTCTCGCGCGACGATGCGGAAGGGAAATTCCTGACCCGCTACCTCGAGGACGGCGTGCTCGAGCGAAACCCGTTCGAGACGCTCGACCAGAGCGGGGTGGGGGACCTGATGCGGATCGCGGTCGAGCGCGGCCGCTCGACGAAGGACGACATCAAGATGGGCATCTGCGGTGAGCACGGCGGCGAGCCGGCCAGCGTCGCCTTCTGTCACGGCCTCGGCCTCGACTACGTCAGTTGCTCGCCCTATCGCGTCCCGCTGGCGCGGCTCGCGGCGGCGCAGGCCGCGCTCGCGGAGCAGGGCGCCGCGTACGTCGCCGCCGGCGGCTAATCAGTCCGTCTGACCCCCGGCGTACCTTGGGTTCATGTGTGACGGAGATCGCTACGACGACCGGGTGACCGAGATCGTCGATGCGGCGCTCGAACGCGGCTACCTGCTCGCCTTCAGGGAGCGGGCCGGTGGCTGGGAGGCGGCGTGGCGCGCGACGACGGCTGAGGCGGCGCCTCCTCTGCCGCCGGCGTTCGCACCGACGCGCACGGCGGCGGCCGAGCAGGCGCTCGCGGCGATTCGCGCCGCCGCTTAGAGATTCACTACGCCGAGGGATCGCGCAAAAGCTGTGAACGCCGATCACAGCCTCGTAAGAGGAGCTCGGCGGCGCGGCCACGCCGGAAGTCTCAGGAGGTCTCGAACGTGGCCCCGCGCGACGCGAATCGAATCAGGACACTCGCCGCATTGTTCGCCTCGCTTGCTCTGTTTGGCGCGACGAAGGTGCATGCCGCAACCCACCAATCGCCGGCCTGCACGATCACGGGCACGAGCGGCGCCGACATCCTCGTCGGCACGCCGGGCCGTGACGTGATCTGCGGCCTCGGCGGGAACGACAAGATCGGCAGCAATGGCGGCAACGATGTCTTGATCGGCGGGCCTGGGGACGACATTCTGGGCGGAGGCGATGGGAACGACGTCCTCTACGGCGGGCCCGGGAACGACAGGCTTCAGGGCGACGCAGGCAGAGACACCGTCTACGGCGGTGCGGGGCGAGACACGATCTGGGCTTGGGACGGCTTCGCCGACCGCCTCAACGGCGGGCTCGGGGCCGACCACGCCTGGAAGGACAAGCTAGACCGCGTGACCGCAGTCGAGCGGCTTGGCTAGCTCGCGTAGCCGCGAACTTTCCAATACGCGACTACGACACTGAGCACCGCAACTGCGACCAGACCCGCGATTCCACTTGCGCCAATCCGTCCGTAGGCACCATGCCCGCGGCCGAAGCGTGAGAGCACGAGCATGCACGCCGCGCCCCCGATCAGGCCGCCGATGTGGCCCCCGATCGAAATACCCGCGAGCACGAAGCTGAGGGCGAGGTTGATCACGATCAGCCCCATCGCACTGCCGCCGAGCACGTACGAGCCTTGGCGCTCGAGAACCAGGGCGGCGCCGAGAATCCCGAAGATCGCACCCGAGGCGCCGACGGTGACCGACGTGGGCGAGACGACAAGCGCGCCGGCCGAGCCAGCGAGGCCCGAGACCAGATAGACGGCCAGGAAGCGGCCGCGGCCCAGGTACTGCTCCACCGGTGTGCCGATCCAGTAGAGGAAGAACATGTTGAACCCGAGGTGAATCGGCCCGTAGTGCAGGAACGCGGCCGTGATCAGGCGCCACCAGTCGCCGTTTCCGACCAGCGGCCCGAACAGCGCTCCCTTCTCGAAGATCTGGCTGCCGACACCATCGATGTTGCCTCCCGTGGCGAGCTCGAGCAGGTAGACGGCGACGTTGATTCCGATCAGCGTTCGCGTCACGAGCCCGACGCCGCTGACGGAGGAAAGCCCGCCAATCCCGAGCGACATTCGCGCGGCCCCCCGCGGCTTGCCCGAATGCTCAGGGCAGCGCTGCCCGACGGGCGCCGCCGTCATGCATTCCGTGCAGATCGGCCGGCCACAGTCGGAGCATGAGATGTACGTTTCTCGGTCGGGGTGCCGGTAGCACCTCATTGCAGAAGCCATGTCTCGTTAGCGTAGTCGCGCGATGCGGATAGACGTCGCCTTTACTCCGGCCGAGGCCGGCCCTGCTCACGTGGCCGTCGTCGTCGACGTGATGCGCGCCACTTCGACGATCGCGCAGGCGCTTGCGTCCGGCTATCGCCGGGTGCTCTGCTCCGGTGAGATCGACGATGCGAGGGCGCTGCGCGAGCAGCTCGGCGACGAGGCGGTCGTCGGGGGAGAGCGCGACGCCGTCCTGATCGAGGGCTTCGACCTCGGCGCGTCGCCACGCGACTACATCGAGCCACGCGCCGAGACGGCGATCCTGACGACCACGAACGGGACGCGGACGACGCTCGCGGCGGCGGCGAATGCCGAGCACGTCCTGCTCGGCAGCCTGCTCAATCTCGACGCCGTCGCGGCCGCGGCGCGCGAGCCCGGCGAGGACGTCACGGTCGTCTGCGCCGGCTATCGAGGCGTCTTCGCGATCGACGACGCCTATTGCGCGGGCCGGATCGTCTCCCTTCTGGACGGCGAGCGGACCGACGCGGCCGTCGCCTCCGCGGCGATCGCGCGGGCGTACCCGACCGCCTGGGAAGGCGTGAACGCGCGCACCTACGGCCCCCCGGGGCTCGAGGACGACCTGCGTTGGTGCACACAGGAGAACACGCTGATCGTTGTTCCTCGCTTCACGCGGATGGTCGGCGCAGCGGCCGAGATTGCAGCGGCTAAAGGTTTCTGATCTTCAACCGATATTTACTCCAGTCAGCGTAGGAAGGGGATCCTTTCCGCATGGGAGCTCGCCAAGCTATCCCAGCTGACGACGCAAGGCGGTCTCGCCGCAGGGGCCGCCTTCGTGTTTTCTGGACTGGGATTCGGCTGCTTAGGTGACAGGTGATTTGACAGCGAACAGGTGTTCGTGTAGAACATACGTTCGTAAGTGATCGCATGCCTACTCATCCCCGGATTCGAGCTGCGGGCGGCGCTGCGGGAGCGGCCTGCGCTCGCGCTTCGGCCTGCTGCGCTTGGGCCGGCGGCTGGGGAGGAGCCTCTGCTCGGGCCTGTGACGGCGGCCGCCGAGGCAGCGGGCGTGCAGCCCGGGATGCGGCTGGGGGAGGCGCTCTCGCTCTGCCCCGACCTTGCGCTCGTCGAGCAGGATCCGGCGACTGCGGAGCACGAATGGGAGCAGCTCCTGAAACGGCTCGAGGACTCCGGCTTCGCGGTCGAAGCCGCCGCTGTCGGCTGCGTCTACTTCGAGACGCGCGGAATCGAGCGCCTCTACGGCGGCCTCGAGCCGGCGCTGAAGCGAGCGCTCGCCGCTGTCGGAGCGGCATGGGACGCGCGCATCGGCGCTGCGGAGCGCAGGTTCGCGGCGCTGGCTGCGGCGCACGTCGCGCGCTCAGGACAGACCCTGATCGTCTCCGACCGCAAGACGCGCGATTTCCTCGCACCGCTGCCGCTGACCCTGCTCCCGGTCGATTCCGAGCGCCGGGAGGAGCTGGAGGAGCTCGGGGTGCGAAGGCTTGGACAGCTTGCTGGGCTACCGGGCGCCGCCGTTGCCGAACGATTGGGGCCGGACGGCCGGCGGGCCTGGAGCCTGGCGAGAGGCGAACAGCGCGGCAAGGTCCGTGCGCGGAAGGTCGCGAACGAACTCGCGGAGACGCTCGAGTTTCCCGAGGCGGTTGCGAACGAGCTGACGCTCCGGCGGGCGCTGGGTGCCCTCCTCGACCGGCTCCTCGCCCGGCCGGAGCGCGGCGACAGAGCTGTGCGGAAGCTCGCGCTGTCTGCAAAGCTCGTCGGCGGGGGATCGTGGCGGCGCACGGTCACGCTACGCGACGCGACGGCGGACCGCGACCGGCTTCGCGTCGCCCTTGGCTCGAAGTTTGCGGAACTGCCCGCGCCGGTGACGTGCGTGCTCATCTCAGCGAAGGCTTGAAGCAGGTTCGCGCCGGTGCCGGTTCCGGCGCGGTGTGCTCGGTCGTGGAGGTCGCTCCCTGGTCGCGAATCCCCGAGCAGAGAGCACTGCTGGTTCCGCGCGACGACTGAACTGTGGCGTCGCTTGCAATGCCACCTAAAAGGCCGTGCCGCTGAGGCGGCGCTGGCGCCGCCGTTGAAGGCCCCGCCGACCTGTGCGGCGCGGCCGGTCGCTTCTGCCGGCGCGGCCGCTAAACCCGGGTGGCAAAGCCGGTGACCGCGTCGACACGCCGCCTGAACGCGCCTCAACGGGCGCTCGTGGAAACGCACTTCGACGGTTCTCCATGCGCCGTGAACCGGCAGCAGGTCGCGCTGGTGCGTGAGGAGTGGCGCGTCGTCGACCGCTGGTGGACGGAACAGCCGGTCGACCGGCGCTACTTCGATGTCGTCCTGGCAACTGGCGAGAACGCGGTCGTGTTTCTCGACGGGGAGGCGCAGACTTGGTTCAGTCAGCGCGCCTAAGGCATCGCTTGCGATGCCGACTGGAGGACGTCCGGGCTTTGCCGGGGCGTCCGTCTAAAAAAGCAGGGTGGCAAGGCCGGAAGCGTTGATGCCGTCAGCGCGCTTAGCGGGCATAAGTGATCAACCACGCATGCTCGACCACGAGCGCGGCCACGAGGCCTGTGGCTGTGACGGCTGCGCTGAAGCGCTTCCCGT
>WNGE01001287.1_pt1 | contig 67057 bp, 60 predicted proteins | sample 5400651 | NCBI WGS metagenome assembly WNGE01 (sample SAMN13153370, study PRJNA577476) | soil metagenome | isolation source: 60 cm soil or saprolite under grassland replicate 2 | place: USA:California | collected 2016-06-15 | reverse complement strand
TCTCGTCGACGATCTGGGGAGCCAGGCCGAGCGAGAGCTCGTCGAAGATGAGTATGCGCGGGTCGGACATCAGCGCCCGCGCGATCGCGACCATCTGCTGCTGGCCGCCCGAGAGTGTGCCCGCGCGTTGCGCTGCCCGTTGCTTCAACTCGGGGAAGATCTCGTAGACGAGGTCGTAGCGTGGCTTCGCATCGCGCTCGGCGAGCCGCAGGTTCTCCTCCACCGTCAGCCCGGTGAAGACGTCGCGGTCCTCGGGGACGTAGCCGAAGCCGCGTCGCACGATCTTGTGCGTCGGCAGCGAGCTCAGCTCCTCGCCGGCGAGGGTCACGGATCCGCGACGGCCGGTCAGCCCGAGGATCGCGCGCACCGTCGTCGTCTTGCCGACGCCGTTGCGGCCGAGCAGCGCGGTCACGCCGCCTTCCGGCACGTCGAAGGTGACGCCCTGGAGCACGTGCGACCCGCCGAGGTACACGTGCAGATCGCGAATCGCGAGCAGCGGACGGACGAGCTCCGGCTCCGGGGCTGCGGCCATTACAACTCCTCCCCGAGGTAGGCCGACTGCACCGTCTCGTTCGCCATCACCGCAGCCGGCGTGTCGCACGCAAGGAGGGCTCCGTGGTGCATGACCGCGATCCGCTGCGCCAGGCCGGTGACCACCTCCATGTGGTGCTCGACCATCAACACCGTCTTTCCCTCCTGCTCGTGCACGGAGCGGATCAGCTCGACGAGCTCCGGGACGTTCTCGGCCGACACGCCGGCCATCGGCTCGTCGAGCATGACGACGGGTGCGTCGGCGGCAAGCAGCATCGCCAGCTCGAGGCGCCGCTTGTCTCCGTGGGACAGCGCTCCCGCCGGCATAGGGGATTTCGCCTCCAGCCCCACCCGCGCGACAGCCGCACCGGCGCGGTCGAGGGCCGGCTTCACGCTCGTTGCGCGCCGCCAGATCCGGAGCGTGCCGCCGAGCGCCGCCTCCGCGGCGAGCCGCACGTTCTCGAACACGGTCAACAGCGGGAAGACGTTCGACACCTGGAAGGTGCGGCCGAGACCCTCACGCGTGCGCCGGTACGTCGGCGCGTGGGTGATGTCCTCGCCCGCAAGCTCGATCTGCCCTGCGGTCGGCCGGTAGAGCCCGGAGATCAGGTTGAAGAGCGACGTCTTTCCGGCGCCGTTCGGACCGATGATGCCGAGCAGCTCGCCTTCCGCGACCTCGAGCGAGACATCGACGACGATTTGCGCGCCGCCGATGTCAAGCCCGAGGTTGCGTGTCGCGAGGATCGGAGGGTTCATCGCGAACGGCTCTGTTCGACTCCTACTTGAACGGTGTGAGCGGGGGCTGGACGTTGCCCGGGGACACCGTCTTCAGGACCTTCACGTCGTACTTGCCCTTCGCGTCCTTGACGAGCTGCACCTGGAACATCGGCTGGAGCATCGCGTGATCCTGCGGGCGGATGCGCTGCTTGCCTTTCGGCGCCAGGAACTGCCAGCCCTCGAGCGCCTGGATCATCGCATCGACGTTCTGCTCGGTCCCGCCCTTCGAGATCGCCCGGCAGACCATCTGCGCGGTCACGAAGCCGTCCGGCGTGAAGATGTCCGGGACCTGGCCGTTCTTCTTCAGTTGATTGACGAGCCAGCTGTTCACCGCGTTCTTCGGCGCCTGATACACGTAGTGCGACACGAGCGTGACGCCCGGAACCTGCGGCCCGAAGATCGGGTAGATGGCACGGTTTGCGAGGCCGGTGACGATCGTCGTCGACTTCGGCACGCCCTGCTGCTGCAGCGCCTGCCACATCTGCGGGCCGTTCGTGCCCGCCCACGCGACGAAGACCATGTCCGCGTTCGTGTTCTTCAGCTGCTGCGCGTAGGGCGTCAGGTCCGACGCACCGAACGGCACCAGGAGCTTCGACACGGTATGGCCCTTGCCGCCGAACACGGTGCTCACCGCGAGGAAGTTGCCCTGCCCGAAGGCTGTGTCCTCGCCGAAGACGACGATCTTCTTGCCCGCCGTCTTCGGCGGGAGGATGTTCGCGGCGTCGATGACGTCCTGCCAGCTCTGCCGTCCCGCACGGAACGTGTACCGATTGAGCCCGGTGATGGCATCGGTCGCCGCCGCGCCCGAGATGTAGAGCACCTGGTTCTGCGCAGCGATCGGGCCGATCTGCAGCGCCACGGCCGAGGACGTCGTGCCCGTGATGATCTTGTATCCCTGGCCGATCAGGTCCTTTGCGGCCGCGACTCCCTTCGCCGCGTCGGTGCCGTCGTCGATGTAGGTCGGCTCGATCGAGTAGCCGCCGCACTTGCCCTTCGTGTACTCGAGACCGAGCTTGAAGCCCTGGATCATCTCGGCGCCGAACTGTGAGAGCCCGCCGGTACGGGAGTAGATGAACCCGACCTTCACGACCTTGGCGGCGCTCGCACCCTGCGAGTCGACCCTCGCCGCCGCGGTGCCGGCCAGGCCTGCAAAGCCGAGCGCGGCCACCCCGAGAAGGAGCGCGCCGCGCGTCCAGCGTCCTGTCATGTCAACCCTCCGAGTCGCGTGGCCCCACCCGAATATGAGACCCGATTCAGGTCTCTTATCGCACCCGCCGGAGGCCGTGTCAAGACCCGGCGGCTCCAGAGGCCGCCAAGTAACACCTTGTTACTTGGAGGGGTTAGGCGGTCTGCTCGACGGGCTCTTCGGGCTCGTCGTCGGCGTACGTGCCGGCGCTCGTCACGAGCGTCGGGCGGATCTTCTGGGAGATCGTCTCCTTGGTGATCACGCACTTCGTGACGTCGCGCCGCGACGGCAGCTCGAACATCACGTCGAGCAAGGCTCCCTCGATGATCGATCGGAGGCCTCGCGCACCCGTCTCGCGCTCGAGCGCCTTGTCGGCGATCTCCCAGAGCGCGTCCTCGGTGAAGACGAGCTCGATGCCGTCGTAGCCGAAGAACCGGTGGTACTGCTTCGAGAGCGCGTTCTTCGGCTCGGTCAGGATCTGCACGAGATCCTCCCGGCGAAGCTGGTGCACGGCCGAGATCACCGGCAGACGCCCGATGAACTCGGGGATCAGCCCGAAGTTGAGGAGATCCTCCGGCATGACGCCCGCGAGCATCTCGGACGACTCGGCTGAGTTCTTCGAGCGCACATCGGCGCCGAAGCCGACGGCGTTCTTGCCGACCCGGCGGCCGATGATCTTGTCGAGGCCGGCGAAGGCGCCGCCGCAGATGAACAGGACGTTCGTCGTGTCGATCGAGAGGAACTCCTGGTGGGGGTGCTTGCGCCCGCCCTGCGGCGGCACCGAGGCCACCGTCCCCTCGAGTATCTTCAGCAGCGCCTGTTGGACGCCCTCGCCCGACACGTCGCGCGTGATCGACGGGTTGTCCGCTTTCCGCGCGATCTTGTCGACCTCGTCGATATAGATGATCCCGGTCTCGGCCTTCTTGATGTCGAAGTCCGCCGCCTGGATCAGCTTCAGGAGGATGTTCTCGACGTCCTCACCGACGTACCCGGCCTCGGTGAGCGCCGTCGCGTCGGCGATCGCAAACGGGACGTTGAGAATCCGCGCCAACGTCTGAGCGAGGAGGGTCTTGCCGCAGCCGGTCGGGCCGAGCAGGAGGATGTTTGACTTCTGGAGCTCGACCTCGCCGTCGTCGGTCCCCATCTGGACGCGCTTGTAGTGGTTGTAGACCGCCACCGCGAGCGTCCGCTTGGCCTCTTCCTGGGAGACGACGTAGTCGTTCAGGACGGCGTAGATGTCCCTCGGACGAGGGAGGTTGTCGAGGTCGAGCTGGGCCGGGGTCGTCAGCTCTTCGTCGATGATCTCGTTGCAGAGATCGATGCATTCGTCGCAGATGTAGACGCCGGGGCCGGCGATCAGCTTCTTGACCTGCCGTTGGCTCTTCCCGCAGAAGCTGCAGAGAAGCTGCTCGTTTCCTTCGCTAGCCCTGGCCACCTCTATCTCCTTGTACCTCGGTCCGGCCTTTTCGTCTACCGGTGGGAGACGACCTGGTCGACGATTCCGTACTGCTGGGCCTCATCGGCGTTCATGTAGTAGTCGCGCTCCATGTCCTTCGAGACCTTCTCGCTCGGCTGATTTGTGTGCAGGGCGATGATCTCCTCCAGGTTCCGCTTGAGGTTGATCGTCTCACGGGCCTGGATCTCGATGTCGGTGCCCTGGCCCTGGAAGCCGCCTGAGACCTGGTGGATGAGAATCTTGGAGTTCGGCAGTGCGGTTCGCTTTCCCTCCGTGCCTGCCGCGAGAAGCAGCGCACCCATCGACATAGCGATCCCGACGCATGTCGTCGCGACGTCCGGCTTGATGAACTGCATCGTGTCGTAGATCGCGAGTCCCGCGTACACGGAACCGCCCGGCGAGTTGATGTAGATGCTGATGTCCTTGTCCGGGTCCTCGGACTCGAGATGGATCATCTGCGCGACGATCAGGTTCGCGACGTTGTCGTCGATCGGCGTGCCGAGAAAGATGATGCGCTCGTTCAGGAGCCGCGAGTAGATGTCGAAGAACCGCTCGCCGCGCGAGGTCTGCTCGATGACGGACGGGATGATCAGGTTCGACGGATGCGTCATGTGCTGTGGCTCCTTAACTGCCGGGGGTCCAGAGTTTCGCCTCGGTCGGCTGCTTTTCCTTGTCGGGCGTCCAGAGAGCCTCGCGCACCTCGGCGAGCTCCTTCGGAATGCGCTTTACCTCGGAGGCGATTCGGTCGAGAGTGTTACGGAGGCGCAGATCGTCGCGAAGCGTCTCGAAGCGGCCGCTCTCACGAAGGCGGAGCAGCGTCTCGTCGACGTCGTCGCCAACGATCGCCGCCTGCTCGCGTACGAGCGTCTCGACCTCGTCGTCGGAGACCTCGATCCCAAGCCTGTCCGCGGCGGCGTCGAGCACGAGCTCGCGCGCGACGGAGCGCGAGGCCTCCTCGCCGAGCCGCGCGACCAATTGCTCGGGCTGCTGGCCGGTCATCGCGAGATACGTCTCGAGCGGAATGCCGCGCGCCTCGACTTGCCGCGCAAGGCCGCGCAGCAGCTCGCGCGTGCGCGCCTCGACGAGCGGTCCTGCGGCGTCCACCTTCGACGCGGCGACGACCGCATCGGCGACGTCGGAGCGGAACTGCGCCTCGACCTCCTCCGCGATCTGCTCACGCAGGTGGGACTCGATGTCCTCCCGCAACTCCGCGAGCGTGTCGAACTCGCTCGCCGAGCGCGCGAGCTCGTCGTCGAGCTCGGGCAGCAACTTCTCCTTGATCTCCTTCACCGTTACGGAGACGGCCTGGGCCGAGTCGTCGGCGAGCTCGAACGTGACCTCCTTCGTCTCGCCGGCGCTCATGCCGACGACGCCTTGCTCCACCTCCTCGACGACCGCGCCGCGGCCGAGCTCGACGACGTAGTCCCGGCGGGTCTCGCCGTTCGGGGAGATCAGGTCGACGACCACGGTGTCGTCCGGTCCGACGGGCCGGCCTTCGACCGGGACGAGCTCCGCGATCGTCGCGCGCAGCGCGTCGAGCTCCTGCTGCACGAGGTCCTCGGGCACCTCCGGCTCGATCGCGCCCACCTCGAGCGTCGTCCAGTCTGCGACCTCGGGCTTCTCCTGCACTGGAAATGTCGCGCTGAACTCCCAGTCGGCGTTGTCTGCCGCCGGCAGGTCGAACTCGTATTCCGGCTGCGCGATCGGGCGGACTCTGGTTCGCGCAGCGGCGTTCCAGAACCAGCCGCCGATGTGGCTCTCGATCGCCTCCGTCATCAAGCGCTCCTTGCCGACCTTCTGGAGCAGGACCTGCCTCGGCACCTTGCCTTTCCGGAAGCCTGGAATCTTGGCGGTGCGGGCCAGATCGGTGGCCGCGTGCTCCACGGCGTGATGCACGTCGTGGGACGGCACCTGAACCGTCAGGCGAACGCGGCTTTCCGGAAGTTCCTCGACCTGTGCCTGCACCCGGTCATTCAAGCAGACCCCTTCCCTCCTGAGTCGCCTAGGGTCCTGGTGTGCGGCTCTTCGTCCTGTCCCGCCACGCCCACTCGACGCTCAACCTCGAAGGGCGTGTAAACGGGGACCCGAGCGTCGACGTCCCGCTCACCGACGACGGCCGCGCTCAGGCGAGACGCCTCGGAGAGCAACTGGCCAACATGCCGCTCGAGCTCTGCGTGCACACCCGGTTTCGGCGCACCCGCGACACCGCCGAGGAGATTCTTCACGGCCGCGACGTTCCGCTCCATGAGGAGCCCCTGCTGGACGACATCGACGTGGGCGAGCTCGAGGGAGAGACGGTTGCGGCGTACCGCGCCTGGAAGGCTCATCACGTCCGCGCCGACCGCTTCCCCGGCGGCGAGAGCCTCGACGAGGCCGCGCGGCGGTACGGCCTCGCCTTCCGGGCGCTGCTCGAGCGAGCAGAGCAGGCGGTGCTCGTCGTCTGCCATGAGATCCCGATCCGCTACGCCCTCAACGCAGCGAGTGGCTCGGACGAGCTCGACGGGCCGGTGCACGCGATCCCGAACGCGACGCCATACCTCTTCGACGAGCACGCGCTCGCACGCGCGGCGCAGCGGCTCGCAAAGATCACCCGTTAGCGGGAGAAGGGCGCAGGAAGCCGACGGCGAATTCCGAGGTCTCTGGGATGACCGTCTGGGCCGCCTTCCTCATGAGCAGCGTCGCCGCCATCTGGGTCGGGATGGCGTCCGGAGTCGCATACGCCGTCGCGCGTGCGCGGCGCGCCTACGTCAGTGCGGGCGAGAGGACTTGAACCTCCAAGGGCCGTGAGGCCCAACGGGACCTAAACCCGCCGCGTCTACCAGTTCCGCCACACCCGCTGGCCCACCCAGGATAGAGCCGTATCCAGGCCGCCGTCGCACGGCGGTAGCTGCCCGCGCATTAGAGTCCCGGCCCGATGGCCGTCGGCATGCAACCGCAGGACGTCTACGAGCTCGTCAACGCGGGCGATCCCCGCATCTCGCCCGACGGGCTACGCGTCGCCTACACGGTCACGAGGCTCGACAAGGAGGCGAACGAGTACTGCAGCGCGATCTGGGTGGCGCCGCTCGACGGCTCGGCTGAGCCGCGCCCGTTCACGTCGGGCGAGAAGCGCGACACGATGCCCCGCTGGTCGCCCGACGGCGAATGGCTCGCCTTCGCCTCGACCCGCGGCGAGGACAAGACGCCGGCAAACATCTATGTCCTCCCCGCCGAAGGCGGTGAGGCTCGCAAGCTGACCGACCAGAAGGAAAGCGTCGAGTCGATCGCCTGGTCGCCGGACTCGTCGCGTCTCGCGTTCACCGTACGCGTCCGCGACGAGGCATACGAGGAAGAGGACGAGCGCAAGCGGGCGCCGCGCCGGTTCAAGCGGATCTATCACAAGCTCGACAGCGTCGGCTGGACGGGCGACCGCAGGAAGCACGTCTTCGTCGTCGACCGCGAGAGCGGCGAGACGAGGCAGATCACGAGCGGCGACTTCGAGCACGACAATCCCGCCTGGTCGCCGGACGGCACGCGCCTCGCCTTCGACGCGCTGCGCGGTGAACGGTGGGACACGGAGCTGATCAGCCGGCTCTACGTGATCGACGTCGACGACCCCGGAGAGCCGCAGACGCTGACCGGCGACGAGGCCTCCTACGCGGGCCCGTCGTTCTCGCCGGACGGAAGCCGCATCGCGTACCGGATGGCCGTCGAGGACGGGACGTATCCGCATCACACGCAGCTCGGGGTAATGGACGCGGACGGCGGCAACGCCCGGCTGCTCACGACCGCGCTCGATCGGCAATGTGCACCGTACCCGGATCACCGCGAGCCGCTCTGGGACGGCAACCGCCTCGTGTTCACGATCGAGGACCGCGGCAGCGTCCATCTCTACGGCGTCGCCGCCGACGGCAGCGCCGCGCCGGAGCTGCTGGTCGGCGGCGAGCAGGCGATCAGCCTCTACGACGTCCGCGACGGCACTCTCGCCTACGTCGCATCGAGGTACACGACGATGCGCGAGCTGTACGCAGGCACCGACGGCAAGCTCGTGGGCCGGGTCGGGCGGGAGTTCGAGGACGGACGCGAGCTCGTCGAGCCCGAGCGCTTCACCGCCGTCTCGCGGGACGGCTACGAGGTGGACGCGTGGGTCGTCCGCCCGGCCGCCTTCGAGCCCGAGCCCGGCAAGCGCTACCCCGCGCTGCGCAGCATCCACGGCGGTCCGTTCTCGCAATACGGCACCGGCTTCTTCGACGAGTTCCAGGTCTACGCCGGCGCCGGCTACGTCGTGCTCTATGCGAATCCGCGCGGCGGCTCCGGCTATTCGGAGGAGCACGGCCGCGCGATCCGCGGGCCTTTGAACGACGCCGGTCCCGGCTGGGGGACGGTGGACTTCGACGACCTGATGGCGGTCGTCGACACGGCGCTCGAGACCTTCGACTTCGTGGACCCGGAGCGGCTCGGCGTCATCGGCGGCTCGTACGGCGGCTACATGACGTCGTGGATCATCGGTCACACGAACCGCTTCAAGGCAGCGGTCTCCGAGCGCGCCGTCAACAACCTCGTCAGTATGCTCGGCTCGAGCGACGTCTTCTGGATCTTCGAGCGGCAGTTCGGGGGCCCGTTGTGGGAGGACGTCGGCGCATACCTCGAGAAGTCGCCGTCGACCTACGCGCTGGACATGGAGACGCCTGTGCTCGTGCTCCACTCGGAGCAGGATCTGCGCTGCAACATCGAGCAGGGCGAGCATCTGTTCACCCTGCTTCGCCTGCTGCGGAAGGACGTCGAGATGGTGCGGTTTCCCGCGGAGAGCCACGAGCTGTCGCGCTCGGGCTCCCCGATCCACCGCGTGCAGCGGTTCGAGACGATTCTCGAGTGGTTCGGCCGCTACCTCGCGCCGGGCACCTGAACGGCCGCCGACGCGGTCTTCGCCCGCCGCTTCCCGTCCGTCGGCGTGACGTCGCAGCGGAGCGTCTGTCCGGGTTTCGCCCCGTCGCGCACGAGCACGTCGGAAACCGCCGCGCTTGTCAGCGCCCGTAGGACCTTGCCGCCGGCGCTCCAGCGATAGCGGTAGCGCACGAGGTCGTAGTCGTAGACGAAGATCCGTCCGTCCGGCGCGGTGACGTCGACGTGATTGTCGAACGGTTGCGTGTGCGTCCTAGAACCCGTCCTGCACCTCCGAGACGGTTCCGTCCGTGACCGAGAAGACCGGCACGCCGATCGCCGCCTCCCGGAAGCTGCGGATCACGACGTCGTCACCGGTATGCGTGTCGTAGGTGCGACTGCCGCATCAAGGGTCGAGCGTTGCGGCCGCCGCCGGGTCGAGGTCGACGGAGTTGGTGAAGTAGAGATCCTGGCCGAGCACGCCTGCCTGAGGCCAGAACGCGAAGGCGGCGAAGACCGTCGCTACCAGTGATCCCAATGCACCATCGAGTCGAGCGCCTCGCGCTTTCCCGGCTTGAAGTCGGTGCCCAGTGTGTACGCAACCGGGATGAGCGCCACCTGCGTCACCTTGTCGTATGGAATCCCGAGGATCTCTGCCGCCTTCTCTTCTTGCATCAGGTGGAAGGTCGTCCAGACCGTGCCGAGCCCGCGCGAGCGCGCCGCGAGCATGAAGCTCCACGCGGCGGGAATGATCGAGGCGAACATCGACGCAACGAGTGCGTTGGACTTGCCCTCGTACCGCCCTTCGACGCACGGGATCACGTGCACCGGCACCTCGTGGATGTGCTCGGCGAGGTGCACGACTGCCTCGCTGATGCGCAGAAGCTGTCCTTCGCGGGCACCGCCGCCCCGCTGGAGATACGGGTAGGCGACCTCGCGCCAGATCTCGGCGAGCGCCTTGCGCTTGTCGGCGTCCTGAACGACGACGAAATGCCAGTTCTGCGAGTAGCCCGCCGTAGGCGCCTGCTGCGCGAGCTCGAAGCACTCCTCGAGGACCTCGCGCTCCACCGGCCGTGTGAGGTCGAGCCGCTTGCGGACGGCGCGCGTCGTCGAGAGGAGCTCGTCGGGGGTCAGCTCGAGCCGCACGTGTGCGGATCCTAACCCGCAGGCACGACTCGGTTCGGTCAACCGCTCCGTGAACAACGCGCTATCCGAGGCGTTACATCGGCCGCGTTGTCGACGAAAAGAGCCCCGATGAGGAAGTGGGGTCTGCACCGCGGCACTCTCGCTCGCAGGTGCGGCCTGGGGCGCCAACGGCCGAGCCTCGTCCGTCTCGATCGAGCTCGAGGGCCGGCTGTCCGGCATCTCGAACTTCTTTGCGCCCGCGTGCACCCCGGTCACGGGAGTGTGCTCGCGCTTCAGCATCGAGGGTGCGATCAAGGGCAACGGCGTCGCCTTCGTCGACACCTTCCCGTCGGCCGAGGGTCTGAGCCACGCACACTCGGTCATCCACACGAAGCGCGGAGACCTCACGTGCTCAGAGATCGCGATCTTCGAAGGGCGGCAAGCGAGGGTGTGGCCGCCAGTCGGCAGGGAGTCAGGTGGAGCCGCAACTGGAGTAACGCGCGGCGGTCTCCTATGTTGTTGCAGGTGGAGAAGCCCTCCGCTGCTGTGAGCGATCAAGCGGAACTGCCAGAACCATCATGGAGGCTCGGGTACCGGCCCGCCCTTGACGGAGTCAGAGCCGGCGCGATTCTCGCGGTCATGGGATATCACGCGGCGTCGCAACTGCTGAAGGGCGGCTTTCTCGGCGTCGACATCTTCTTCGTCCTGAGCGGGTTCCTCATCACGACGCTCTTGCTACAGGAGTGGTCGGGCACCCGCCACATAGCCCTGCGCGACTTCTACAGCCGTCGCGCTCGGCGGCTTCTGCCCGCGCTGTTCGTGACGATCGCGGCGGTCGGTGTCATCTATGCAGCCGATCCCGCTCTCAACCGCGGCCTTCATTACTGGGCGGCCGCGTTTGTCGTCGTCTTCTACTCGGCGAACTGGATCGAGGCGTTCGCTCATGACCCCGGGCGGGTGCTCTCGCTGCTCGACCACACATGGTCCCTCGCGATCGAAGAGCAGTTCTACATCCTCTGGCCGCCGCTGCTCCTACTCTGCCTACGCCGAAGATGGCCGCGACATCGGTTGCTGCTCCTCGCGCTCGCCCTGAGCTGTGGGAGTGCATTGACACGCGCTCTCCTATGGGAGGCGCGCAGCTCTTCCCATATCTACTTTCGTTCCGATGCTCGCGCGGATGGCCTTCTGCTGGGATGCACACTTGCAATCGCCTGGTCGATCGAACGCGGCAGGGCTTTGCTGCGGCGCTGGGTTCATCCTCCAATTCTGGCGTTGGTGGCGGTGTCGATCCTCCTCTTGTTTGCGCTATATGTCGGTCCGAACGACCGCTTCGTGTTCTTGGGTGGCCTGTCGCTAGTCGCGCTCTGCTCTGCGGTTGTCATCGCCCACGTCGTTGCCAACGAACACTCACTGCTTACACACGCTCTCAGGCAACGGCCCTTTGTGTGGATCGGTGCCCGCTCCTATGGGATGTACCTCTTCCACATCCCGATCTTTGTGGCTTTGGCCAGAGCGATGAGTAACACCAGCGCACGATTCGTAGTACCCGTCGAGGTTGCGCTGACGATGCTTGCCGCAGCTGCCTCGTACCGTTGGATCGAGTCGCCCTTCCTGCGTCGCAAGCACCTACGCGGTGCGCCGCCGCACGTACAGCGAGCGCCGGCCGAGCTTCAAACGCTCGAGCCGGAACCTGTACACAGGGTGAATCCTCCTTAGCGGGCTCGAGCGTCTCACGCCTGCGCGACCTTTGCGGCACCCTCGGTCCTATCCCCTAGGTCAGCCGCCTCCTTCCGTTCGAGCAGTACGCGAGGCTCTCGAACGCGAACGGCAACTGGAGGGTGCCTCGCCCGAGACGCCCGCGCGGCGCCACCTGGGTCAGGGCTCGAACGTGACCGTCCTCGTTCCGCAATAGAGCAGGACACCCTCCGCATACCAGCAGCCGACGAAGGTGTGGACGCCGGTCATGCCGAGCCGGAAGTTCGAGACATAACGCTTCGCGGGGCGACGATCGCCCGGCGTACGCCGTGGCGGCGCTCCGGAACCATGTCTTCCGCCTTCGCAAGGACCTCGGCGGCGACGTGCTCGTGACCAAGCCCTGGGGCTACGTGCTCCGCACCGGCCCCGAGGACATCGATCTCCAACGCTTCGAACGCCTCCACGCGAGCAGCGGATGGACGCGGATCTCGAGCTCGGCGGCCGTCCTGAGCTCGTCCACGAGCTGGAGACGCTGGTCGGGGAGCACCCGCTGCGGGAACGGCTGCGCGGCCAACTGATCGTCGCGCTCTACCGGGCGGGCCGGCAGGCGGAGGCGCTCGAGACCTACGGGGAGACGCGTCGCGTCCTCGTCGAGGAGCTCGGGATCGAGCCGAGCCCCAAGCTGCGCGAACTGGAACGGGCGATCCTGCGCCAGGACTCCTCGCTCCGCGCGCGGGTACGAAGGCCGCCCGCTATGGCGGCTCACCGACGAGGCTTCGCGTCGAGACAGTGAGCGCGGACGGGAAACGAGTCCGCGTTCTCGCGCGCTTGACGGCCGGCTCGTTCATCTGGGGCGGCCCCGTCTGGACACCGGACGGCAAGCGGATCATCGTCGCTGTCGAGGCTCATTGAATGTCGCCAACCCGTTTCCGCATCGCTGCGCGGGTCTTGAGTGGCCCCGGGTGGAATCGAACCACCGCTCGCAGCTTCGAAGGCTGCCGCTCTATCCGCTGAGCTACGGGGCCGTGCCCGTGAAGGGTAGCCCCCGCTCAGGCGGCCACGGGCGCGCCGAACTTGCGCTCGAGATAGGCGAGGTACGGCTTCGCGTCGATCGTGGAGCCGGTCGCCCGCTGCATGAGCTCCTGCGGCGGGTACTTGCGCCCCTGCGAGTGAACGTGCTCCTCGAGCCATCCGCGCAGAGGCGCGAACTCGCCCCGCTGGAGCTGGTCGTCGAGGCCGCCCAGATCGTCCTCCGCCTGCTCCCAGAGCTGGACCGACATCACGGTGCCGAGCAGGTACGTCGAGAAGTAGCCGATCAACCCGGAGGCCCAGTGCATGTCCTGGAGAACCCCGTGTGCATGGTCCGGGACCTCGATCCCGAGGTACTCATGCATCTTCTGCGCCCAGCGGTCGGGCAGCTCGCTCAGCTCGACGCGGCCGTTGACGATGTCCTGCTCGAGCTCGAAGCGGAGGATCACGTGCATGCCGTACGTCACCTCGTCCGCGTCGATGCGGATGAGTGACGGCTGGGCCTTGTTGATCGCCGCGTAGAACCGTTCGACCTCGATGCCCGCGAACGGCTTCGGGAAGATCTCTTGCAGCCTCGAGTAGAAAAAGCGCCAGAACGGGAGGCTGCGGCCGACGAGGTTCTCCCACATACGGCTCTGCGACTCGTGGATGCCGAGGGACGCGTGCGCCCCGACAGGCAGATGTGCGACTTCACGCGGGAGCTGGTGCATGTAGAGCCCGTGCCCGTACTCGTGCATGGTCGAGAAGAGCGACTTCAGCTCGTCGCGGTAGTAGTGCGTCGTGATCCGGACGTCGTCGATGCCGGCGCCCGCGGCGAACGGGTGCTCGGTCGGATCGATGCGCCAGGAGTTCGGCCGGTGGCCGAACAGCTCGACCACCTCGTGGTCGAGCGCGACCTGCGCGTCGACCGGGAAATCGCCGACGAGGAACGAATCGTCGACCTCGCGCTCGCGGAGCTCGGCGATCAGCGGAACGAGAACCGCCTTGATCTCGTCGAAGATGCGCCTCACATCGGCAGTCTTCATCTCCGGCTCGAAGTCGTCGAGCAGCACATCGTACGGCTCGTCCTGCGTGCCGAAGCACTCGACGTAGCGACGGCGGAGCTCGACGTTGCGCTCGAGCTGCGGCAGGAAGACGTCGAAGTTGGAGGTCGACTTTGCCTCGAGCCAGCCGGCCATCGCCTCGGCGGCGGCGCGCGCCATCTCCGCCCGCAGCTCCGACGGCACCTGCACCGCTTTCTCGTAGTCGCGGCGCGCGACGCGAAGCGTCGCGGCGTCCCACGAGTCCGGATCGAGGGAGCCCTCCACCGGTGCGAGCTCGTCGAGCAGACGGCCGACGTCCGGGTCGGTCAGCTTGTCGTGCGCGAGCCCTTCGAGCAGCGCGAGGTGGTCGCCCCGGTGGTGCGCGCCCGCCGGGGGCATCATCGTCCTCTGGTCCCAGACGAGGAGCGACGAGAGCGACTCGAGCCCGTGGTACTCGGCGAGTCGCGACTTGAGTTGTTCGAGAGCGTCGGCCATCCGTTGAGCCTAGTCGGAGCCTGCGATGCGCCCGCGGGTCGAGCCAGCCCACGACGAGGGTCGGCAAGCGTCATGAACGCGATCACGACCGTGGCGAGCGTGATCACAACCGCGGTCAGCTCGAACGGGTCGGCGCGGCCCAGCGCCGCAATCGTCAGGCTGCCAGGTCGCCCATGGAGAAGACCCAGTCCGCCGCGAGCGAGGCGCCGACGACCGCGCCCACCTCGAGCGACAGAGCGCTCATGAACGGGATCAGCGAGTTACGGAGCGCGTGGCGGACGATGACTCTCCCCTCGCCGTTGCCTTCAAATGCACGAGCAACCGGTGGCACATCGACGCCAGCCGTCAAACAAAACGCGCCTCCCACAAAAGTACCCACGCGACCAACGGCGCATCGCACCTTTCGCCACGCTGACACGCACTGACCCTTCTCGGGTCGCGCGCAGGCGGAGGAAGAGATGACGGCGGAGGCGCTCCTCGTCGTGCTCGGGCGGAGTCGGCCGAGGGCGTACGCGCACAGCTGGCGCGTCGCCGAACTCGCCGCACGTGTCGGCGCCGAACTTGGACTTGATCACCGTCGGCTTGCCACCCTGCACCTTGGGGCCCTCTTCCACGACGTCGGCAAGCTCAAGTTGTCGACAGAGATTCTGGCGAAGCCGTCAGCACTAACTTCAACCGAACGCGCGTGTGTTTCAGCGGCACGCCGAGCTCGGCGTAGAGCTCGCTTACGACGCACGACTCGCAGCCCAAAGACCGGCTTCGGAAGCCGGTTCAGGGGAGGGTGGCGAACGGGACTCGCACCCGCGACCACCGGGACCACAACCCGGGGCTCTACCAACTGAGCTACCGCCACCGCGAAGCTCGCACAGGGTACCGTCAGCCGCGTCCGAGCGCAGAGCCGGGCGCCTCGGCCCGCTTGCGCTAGGCGTCGTGGCGCCCCTCGCAGAACTCCTCGAGTCGTCGCAGACACCTTCCTCGACCGTCTTGTCGACCTTCGCCGTGTTCGCCGGGTCGAAGTAGTCGAGCTCTTGATCTCGCCGTCGCGAATCGAGACCACGTACGTGCACGCGCTCGCGCTTTCGACCGCCTTTCGCCGCTCCTCGAGCTCGACGCTCTCGAACATGTCCGCCGCGGGGATCGCAACCTTCTTGCCTGCGAGCTTCCGCTCGCCCGCGCGTCAGACTCCCTCGGTGGGCTGTCTCTCGCAGGGGAACGACGCAGGCTGCGCAGAAGGTACGGCGGTACGCTTCTTCTCACGCGCCCGTAGCTCAGGGGACAGAGCGGCGGACTTCTAATCCGCGGGTCGGAGGTTCGAATCCTCCCGGGCGCGCTCGAGAACGCCTGCAAAGTCGCGATATCGGAGTGGCGCGCGTAAGAGCGCTGCCGCGACTTTGTCCCAATTTAGTCCCAAAGCGTATCGTCAACGACGTATGGGCGAGCAACAGGACGCGATCACGCTCGCACCGCCGACGGAGCCGCTCGCGCTTGACGGCTTCATCCTTCGGTTGCCCAACAACGACGACATCGACTTGCTCGTGGGCTTCGGCGACGATCCCGACGCTGCCGAGACGCTGTGGGTGCCGATCCCCTCGCCCTGCTCACGGGCTGAGGCGGAGGAGCGGCTCCGCGAGTTCATCGACGGCTGGAGCGGCCGCTCGACGTTCGGCCCTACGTTCGTCGTCGCTGACGCTGCAAGCGGAGAGTTCGTCGGCGTCGTGTTCATCCGAGCGCGTTCCGACGCTGCGGTTGAGATCGCCTACGGCACCGCACCACACCACCGCGGCCGCGGGATCGCCACGCGCGTGCTTCGGCGCGTGAGCAATTGGTGCTTCGAGCAACTCCACGCAGAACGCGTCGAGCTGCTCATCTCCAAGGGAAACATCGCCTCATGCCGCGTCGCCGTGAAGGCGGGATTCGAGTTCTGCGGCATCAGACGCACGCTGGTGCCGGGCACCGCCGAGGAATACGACGATCTGCTCTACATCCTTCAGGCACCAAGCCGCCCCGCCTGACCGACCTCACTTTCGGGCAACCCTCAACTACCGCCGAAAATCGAAAACCCGCTTGAGCACGTGGTTCATCTGGCTAATGGAGATGTCGGAATACCCCTTTAGTCCCAAACCTCGCTCGGCACTGCGCGCTCCGTGCCACTTCGCCGCATGGGGCTGAACCGCTCTCCGCGCTTCACTAGTAGGCGAGCGCATACGCGCCCGACTACCCAGAGGAGAAGCCGTGGCGCAGCCGCACCCGACGTCGCTCCGGATGCCCGAGAAGCTCCGCGAGGACGTCCGCCAGCTTGCAGGCATCGAGCACCGATCGGTCTCGGCGCAGGTCGTGACCTTGGTCGAGGCCGGGATCGCGGCCGCCAAGGAACGACATGCGCTACCTGCCCGTGAGCGGGCCGCCGCAAGCGCCGACGCAGCCGACGCTAGACAGGATGGAGCCGTAGCCCGTCGGGTTGCGGTGTCCGGTTGCTGGCGGAGAGTGGTCGGCGCCTACGCATCTGTCGTGGGTTGCCGGAGTGGGTCCGGTAGAGCCACATACGGAGGTCGCCGACCATGTACGACTCTACGACGACGGTAGCCGTTGGGCTGGACGTTCACGCGCGTTCGATTCGCGTCGCGGCGGTCCGGGCTGACGAGCTTTTGGAGTAGCATGTCAGAGGCTTGATGTGAAACTCGCCGACGCTACCGCACTCCGACGCCTTCGGAGGGCGGAATGCTCCGGTGGTGTTTTAGCTTGGGAGCGTGTAGCGGAGCATGTCTGGGCGGAAGCCGAGGCGTTCCCAGAATTGCGCGGGAGCGGCTGGATCGCGCATGTGCGAAATCGAGGAGACACCACGTTCCTGTAGCCATTGAATGACGAGTTGCGCGAGGGCATCCCCCGCTTCATCCGGCAGACGCGCGTCGATCATCAGTGCTTCGACCTCGCCGTGCCGTCCGGTCAGAGGGTGCCAGCTGACGCGCGCGGTGGCGATTCCGCATAACTCGCCGCGTGCCTCGGCGCCAAAAGCGGCAAACTCATCGCTTCCCGACGCTGCCAGGAGCGTCTCGATCTTCCGAACCGTTTCAGACGGTAGTGTCCCGTCTGCGAGGTCGTTCCAGGCACGCGCGCCCTCAGACGCTTCGCTCGGCGACAGCGGCCTCACAACGTACGAAGCAGCCATACGCGCGGATCTTGACACACCGCGCAGGTTCGCTCGCAGCATCTCCTGGCGTTGTGCCCATACCTCCGGGGCCATAAATGGCTGCTCCCATTCAGCGAAGGCGAGGTCTGCTGCCTGGAGTGGAATCCCGTAGTGACGATCGCGTTTCGCAAAACAAGCCGGTGGAGCGGAGACGATCCGGGCGTCTCTCTCGGAATACTGGTTAGTGCCTCCTTCGCCGTATCGGGCCATCCCACAAAAACGTCGTTCCGTTCCTCTGTCTCGGACCGCCGTTCGGACTTCTCGAGCGTCCCGCCGAATCTTGTCCCGAACTTTGTCCCAACTCGCGGCAATCCACCACGCCTGAGCACACCCAAGAGCACCAAAGACGCCCGAGAACACTGGCGCGCAGCTTGTTCGACCGATCTTCTAATCCGCGGGTCGGAGGTTCGAATCCTCCCGGGCGTCGACAACTCCGCAGAGGACCTCGAGGCGACGGGAGGCGACGGCTAGGAGCCGCGTACCGCGCGGAAGACGATGGTGCGGCTGAAGGTCGTGCCGTCGACCTGATATGCGTAGCAGCCGGGCGCGACGATCCGCGTATAGGAGGGGCGGTAACGGGCGCCCGCGGGCACGTCTCCTCCACCCGGCTGGACGGTGCTCGAATCGAGATGAAGCTCGAGCGACGGGATGCTGCCCCGCTCGAAGCCGATTCGGCCGGGACGGTCGAGCCGCCCGCCCCGGATCAGCACCGGCCCGGTGTACGAGGGCAGGACGAGCCACAGCACCTTCTGCCCGCCCCACCGGGCGCTGTTGAAATTGGCCGGGGGCGCCAGGTGCAGCGTCGCGCCCGTGCCGAAGACCGGGAACACCGGCCCAGCACCGAGTCCCTTACCGATGCGATAGACAGTCGAAAAAAGAATCGCCGGGTCGCTCGTGGCAACGGGGCACCTCGCCCCGCGCTCCAGCTTCGGGAGCTGCAGCGGCCGGTTGAGCGAGAAGGGGTCGTTGCCGATCGGCACGATCAAATCCGTGCTCCCGCGGACGCCGATCACGATGCCGCCAATGCCGCCGCCGGGCACCTGGACTGTTGCTTCGTAGAGACCGTCCGGATGAGAGGCGCCGCGCGCGAACGCGAGAGTCGGCGCCCCGCCGGCCGCGTCGAGCAGGCGTACAAAGACGGAGGCGGCGTTGAACGGCACCCTCTTGGCAGCGTCGAGTACCGTCAGCCGCCAGGCGACGTGGACCATGGTTCCCGGCTGCTGGTCGGAGGAGAGTGCGGTGAGGAGGTCCGCTCTCAGCCCTTCCTTGGCACCGGCCGGAGGCGCGAACGCCATGAGCCCAGCGACGGTCAACGTTACGAGCGTTGCCAGCGCAACGCGCATCTTCGGAGGCTAACAAGCGGCGTCTGTTCATGGCCCCGCGCGCCACGTTTCGAGACGGTCGTTGACAGCAATACAACTTTTGTGAGAGCGAGACTCGCGGGTTCGCTTCTCGCCGTGCTGGGAGTGCTTGCGGCTGCGCTCGTCGCGGGAGGTGTGCGTGCGCCCGCGGCGCCCACCCCGACGAAGGAGTCGGTCGCCGTCGGGACCGGCGGCGCCGTCGCGAGCGTCGATGCCGACGCGACGCGCGCAGGCATCCAGATCCTGCGCGAGGGTGGGAACGCGGTCGACGCCGCGGTCGCCGCGAACGCCGTGCTTGGCGTGACCGAGCCCTTCGTGGCCGGCATCGGCGGCGGCGGGTTCATGGTTGTGTACCTCGCACAACAGCACAAGGTGTTCACGATCGACGGCCGCGAGACTGCGCCGCAGACGTTCCCGGAGAACGCGTTCATCGACCCGGCGACGGGTCAGCCGATTCCGTTCTTCCCGCGACGGGTGACGAGCGGAATGGCCGTCGGCGTGCCGGGGACGCTCGCGACGTGGGCCGAGTCCGCGTCACGCTTCGGCACGATGCCGCTCGAGCGCCTGCTCCAGCCGGCGATCGCAGTCGCGGAGCGCGGCTTCGTCGTCGACGCCACCTTCCGCGGCCAGATCTCCGACAACCTGACCCGCCTGCGGGCGTTCACCTCCTCGCGCGCACTCTTCCTGACGCCCGACGGGCAGCCTCCCGGGGTGGGATCGACGTTCCGCAACCCCGACCTCGCGCGTGCCTATCGCCTGATCGGGCACGACGGTTCCGCAGCGCTCTACCACGGTGCGATCGGCGACGCGCTCGTCGCAACTGTCGACCACCCACCCGTCGCCCCGGACTCGATGCTCGGATTTGCCGTGCAACCGGGCCTGATGACCCCCGGCGACCTCGCCCGCTACACGGCGCCGCTCCGTGAGCCCACGCATGTCTCCTACCGAGGCTATGACGTCTACGGCATGGCACCCCCGTCGAGCGGCGGCTCCACCGTCGGCGAGGCCCTGAACATCCTCGAGGGCTTCAACCTCTCGACGCCTGACCGCGTACTTGCGCTGCACCGCTATCTCGAGGCGTCGAAGCTCGCCTACGCCGATCGCAACCGTTGGGTTGGCGACCCCGATTTCGTCAGCGTCCCGCTCGACGAGCTCCTATCGAAGGGTTTCGCCGGCGAGCGCCGCTGCCTCATCGGTCCGACGGCACTGCCGATCCCGGTGCAGCCGGGCGACCCGTTCCCGCCGTACTCGACCTGCGGGGGCGTTTCCGCACTGACCTCTGCCGGCCCGGAGGGGACGTCGACGAACCATCTCACGGTCGTCGACCGCGACGGCAATGTCGTCTCGTGGACGAGCACGATCGAGCAGATCGCCGGCAGCGCGATCACGGTGCCCGGCTACGGCTTCGTGCTCAACAACGAGCTCACCGACTTCAACCCGGCGCCGGCGACGCCGGGTGTGCCCGATCCGAACCTACCCGCCGGCGGGAAGCGACCGCGGTCGAGCATGGCGCCAACGATCGTGCTGCACGACGGGAGACCGCTGCTCGGCCTTGGGAGCCCGGGCGGCTCGACGATCATCACAACCGTCCTCCAGATCCTGCTCGACCGGCTCGACTTCGGGATGTCGCTCCCCGACGCGATCGCTGCGCCGCGCGCGTCGCAGCGCAACTCGCCGACAACGGCGGAGCCGGCGTTCGCCGCGCAGTACGGGACGGAGCTGACACAGCGGTTCGGCCAGCTCTTCGGAGCCCCGACCGCCGAGATCGGTGCGGCGACGGGAATCGAGGTTCTGCCGAACGGCGAGCTCCAGGCCGCCGCAGAGCCGACTCGCCGCGGCGGGGGTGCCGCGGCGGTCGTCTGTCCCGCCGCCGGGCACCCCCTGCCGGCGTCGCCGAACGCACGCTGCGCGCCGGTGCCCGGCGGCTGAGCTGCCGAGCCCTACGCGATCGTGACCGTGAGGCTGATGTTGCCGAGTCCCGGCGCGCTCGGCTGGTACGGCACGTACGGCTCGGTCGGGTCGAGCTCGCAGAAGAAGCTGTCGCGAATGTCGACCGTGTACGGATTCGTGCCGGTGACGAGCGCGTGAACCCCGTCGGAGAAGAACGTGTAGTCGCAGGTTCCGCCTGATTCCGGAATCCCGGTGCCCGTGTCGGTCAGGAATATGCGCAGGAGCGTCGCCGTCGGGAACGGCCCGATCGTCGCGCCCGGGAGCGCAGCGTCGAAGCAGCCGACCGGCTTGCTCGCGAGCGGGACGAGCGCGCCGAGATTGAGCTGGTAGCCGTACGTCAGCCGGTCGCACGGCGTGAGGGCCCAGGCGGCGTTCGAGAGCGTCGCGACCTGCCCCGCAGGAATGATGATGCCGGTCGCAAACGTGCCGCCCTGGGCGGCATAGCTGACGCACGCGCCGACGTTGTCGAACGTCGTGCCGTCGCTGCCGACCATCGCGAGGTATCCGGCCTGCTGGCACGCATCGGCTGCCCACGCGTTACCGCCTGTTTCGGCGCCTGCAACCGGAGTTGCCCCGAACAGCGCGGCGATCGCGAGCAGCGCTGCGAAATGACCAAAACGACCCATCATTGTCCTCCCCTTCGAATCGCAGGTCGCCGCAGCCCTTTCCTCGTCATAGTCCCTAAGGAAGCGCAACGCAACCTCGAGCCGAGGGGGACGGAAAGGTGACGTACTCGTGGCCGTTGCAGCCGTTTGATCGGGCGCACCCGGTGCGCGGCTATTTCAACGACCCGCGGATCTCGGGCGCCTCGAAGGCGTTTCACTTCGGGATCGACATCTCTGCCGCGAACGGCGCCCCGGTGTACGCGGTCGCTTCCGGGACGGTGCATCTCGAGAATGCGCGCGCGGTCTCGGTCGCAGGCGGTGACGGCGAGTTCGGCTATTGGCACGTGGTGCCGGCGGTGCGGCACCTCGAGCGGGTTGCGCGTCACCAGCTGCTCGGCCACGTCGAAGCGCCGTGGCTGCACGTGCACTTCGCCGAGCGGCGCGGCGGCGTCTACCGGAATCCCCTGCGTCCAGGTGCGCTGACGCCATGGACGGATACGACACGGCCTCACGTCACGGCGATCAGATTCGTCCACGACGGACACGAGCTACCCGCGGCGCTCGTGGCGGGGGCGGTCGACGTCGTCGCCGAGGCCTATGACAGTCCGCCGCTGCCGGTGCCCGCCCCGTGGCACGGCTTGCCGGTCACACCGGCACGGTTGCGCTGGCGCGTTCTGCGCGGCGGCAATGTCGTCCGGCGCTGGCACACACCGGTCGACTTCACGCAAGAGCTGCTCCCGAAGGAGCGCTTCCACGCGGTCTACGCTCCCGAAACCCGGCAGAACCGGGCCGGGAAGGCGGGTCGCTACTGCTTCTACCTCGCGCACACCTGGAGCACCTCGCGGCTGGCGGACGGAGACTACGAGCTCGAGGCCGAAGCATCCGATCTCGCCGGCAACGCCGGCTCGCTCCGGCTCCGGTTCAGACTCGCGAACGACCTCTGACTCGGGTCGCGGCTACGAGACCCACTGCTGGATCGACCACTCGACGATCACCACACCGAGCAGGAGAGCGCTCGTCCCCACGATGATCCGATCCCGCCGGCGCGTGGCGGCCCACTCGGCGAGCACGAGAAACGCCGGGAACACGACCAGGCAGAAACGCGGCATCGACTGGAGCGGCCAGCGGCTGCTCGGCACGCTGAGCGGAATCGCGAGGCAGAGCACCGCAAACAGGCCGTACGGTGCGCCAAACCGTCGCCAGGCGACGACAGCGAGGACGAGGAAGAGGAGCGTGAAGCCGAAGTCCTCGAGGTTGAGCGCGGCGCCGTGGAGCGCGTCCGAGCCTTGCCCGCCGCTCCAGTAGACGTGCGTCATGTTTCCCGTCACGACCTGCTCGAGGCCGGCCCACGCGGAGCGAAGCCCTTGCCACAGGCCGCCGAACGGGCCCGCGGCCGAGAGATGCCGGTGCCAGATCTCCTCGCTGCGCGCGAACGCGAACGCGTCGCCCGTCTTCCACTGCAGCCAGAGCGGATAGAGCGAGAACACGGCCGGCGCAACCACGACGCTCGCGAGCGCACGCTTCCGCTCGGGCGCTCGCCAGGCCATGAGCGCGACGGCCGGGAGCAAGGCGAAGCCCGTCAAACGGGTGAGCATGGCGAGCCCGGCGACAAGGCCGCAGGGAAGCCAGCGGCGCTCCTCAGCGAGCGCGAACGCACCCAGACAGCAGACGAGAAAGAGCGACTCGCTGTACACGGCCTGCAGGAACAACGACATCGGAAAGATCGCGAGATAGAGCACCGCACGACGAGCTCCGTCCACGTCGAGCCGCTTCAGCGCAAGGCGATGCAGCAAGAAGAAAGCGCCGAGGCAGCAGCCGAGGGAGACGACGATGCCGGCGCTCACGTAGTAGCCGCCGAACGCGCGGCCGACCAGACCCATCGCCAGCGGATAGAGCGGATAGAACGCCGCAGCCCCGTCCGTCGCCGAGTGATACCCGTGCTGCGCGATCGGCACGAACCAACCCGAGTCCCACCGCGACCAGACCTGGGTCGCGTAGCCGAGATCGGCGGAATTGGGCGGGTTGGGCGCGCGCGGCAGGACCCACATCCAGGCGTAGAGAGCTGCCGCCCAGATGACGATCCGGCTCCAGAGGAAGATGCTCAGTGGAGGCGGAAGCCGCCGCAGGCGGTCGACTCCGGCATACAACCGCACAGGCACCGGTCCGGCGGGCCGTTGGCCGTCCGCTTCCACGGCGGGAATCTACAAAGGAGCGGCTACCGCCGGACGCCGAAGTCGGTCGTCATGATGATCACGTCGCGACCGCCGTAGACCCACGGCGCCTGCACCGCGTGCAATGCGGAAACGCCGATCTCGCGCCAGGCGGGGTTGAGCAGATTCTTACGGTGCTCCGGGCTATTCCACCAGAGTCTGAGCGCTGCGCGCGAGTCGATGTCCCGCGACCACCGGAGGTTCTCGCCGACCGACCAGAAGCGCCACGGCGAGGACGCATAGAACCTCTGCACGCGCTTCCAGAACGCCGACCCGTCGGCCGATTCGTGCGCGAAGTAGCCCTCGCTCGCCATCTGCTGCGAGTGCGCACGCGCCGCCATCGTGAGCCGCGCGCTGAAGCGGAGCTTCGCGAGGTGATGCCGCGCGCGCAGCATGTTGATATCGACGAGCACGCTGCGCTCGAGCGTCGACAGCGCCACCGTTGGACGGCTCGGCGCGGCGAGCGCGGCCGGCGACGCGGCGAGAGCGAGCCCGAGGAGCACGGCGATTCGGCGGGCCATCCCACCGAGAATCGGCATTTCGAACGTGGGCTACATCGGCCGAAAGGAGGATCCCTACGGCCTGCGCGTCCTACAAGACATCCGGTGCCGCCACGATCTGCTCCACCCTGGCACTCCGCCACTCGATGATCAGGACCTGCAGGCTCCCCGCGATCGGAATCGCCGCGAGCGCGCCCAAAACGCCGGCGATCTGGGCGCCGATCAGCACGGACACGAGGACGGCAAGCGGCGAGAGCTGCACCGTCCGTCCGTAGACGAGCGGCTGGATCACATGGTTCTCGAGCTGCTGATAGATGATGAAGAAGACGCCGACAATGATCGCGGCCGTCGTTCCGCTCGCCGCGATCGCGACGAGTACGACGAGGACGGCGGCGATTGTGGCGCCCGCGAGCGGAATCAGGTCGAGCAGGGCGACGACGAGCCCGAGCGCAACGGCGTACGGAACGCCGGCGATCCAGAGCACGAGCCCCGACGAGACACCCGCGATCACGCTGATCAGCAGGTTTCCCGTGACGTAGCCGCCGACCGTGCGGTAGACGTCATGACCGATGCGGCGCCAGCGCGGCTGCTCCTTCGCCGGCAGCGCACCGTAGATGCGGTTCATCCAATCGGGTCCTTCGAGCAGCATGAAGAAGGTCATGAAGATAATCGTGAGCGTCGCGACGACCGCGGTGAGGATGCTCTTCGTCACACTGAACGCAGCGCCGGCGCCGACCGCGAACTTGCCGACGCCGCCGCCCTGCACCGCATCCTTGACGCGCTCGACGATGTGGTAGCGAGTCTCGAGGAACCCGAGCCTCCCCCGTCCCTTGGTGAGGTCGTTGATGTAGTCCGGGACCTTGTTCGCGAAGTTGTTCACCTGGTCGACGATCGTCGGGATGAACAGCGCGGCCATTCCCGCAAACAGGCCGAGCGCGGCGAGGAACGTGATGCCGGATGCGAGCCCACGGCCCTTGACGCCGTGGCGCTGCAGCCACTCGACGGCGGGGTTGAGCGCGAGCGTGAGGAAGAGCGCGATGAGCAGCCAGCTCAGAACCTGGCGAGCGACCCAGAGGACATAGAGCACAATGCCGACGCCGATCAGGATCCCGAGCACGGCGAGGATCGTGCGCGGCCGGAAGTGGACGATCCGGTCGATGATCATCACGGGGAAGTTCCGGGTCTGGCTCCGGCTTCCTTCGCGTACGTACACTCAACCATGGTGAGTCTCCGTGCGGCCCCACTCGAGGAGGAGGCGACGCTCCCGAACGGATCGGTCGTCCGGGTGCGCGTGGGCCTGGCCGACGACTCGTACATCTCGAAGCGGGAGCTCGACACGGTGACCGTCGAGATCCTCGGGCACGGCGAGCACCTCGCAGCGGTCTCGACGGTGCTCGACGCCGAACAGGAGAGCGAGGCGCGCGACCTGCTGCACGAGATCGTCGCGGGCCTCGAGTCGGGCGAGCTTGCGCCGACCGCGGGCGCGATCGAGGGGCTCGCGGATAGGCTCCGCTGACCATGACCGATGCGACTCTGCAAACGAACCACGGCGCGATTGCGGTCGAGCTCTTCGACGACGACGCCCCGAAGACCGTCGAGAACTTCCTGAAGCTCGCGCGCGACGGCTTCTACGACGGCGTCATCTTCCACCGCGTGATCCCGGATTTCATGATCCAGGGCGGCGACCCCACAGGGACCGGCAGCGGCGGCCTGGGATATCAGTTCGAGGACGAGTTCAACGAGCACAAGGTCGCCCGCGGCGCGCTGGCGATGGCGAACGCCGGCCCGAACACGAACGGCAGCCAGTTCTTCATCGTCACGACGGAAGCCGCGCCGTGGCTCGACGGCAAGCACACCGTCTTCGGCCGGGTCACCGACGGCATGGACGTCGTCGATGCGATCTCGGCGCTCGACACCGACGCGCGCGACCGGCCCAGCGCCGACGTCGTGATCGAGCGCGTCGACGTTTTCTAGCTGCCGCGGCGGAGTCGGCCGTAGAGCGGCAGGCCGTACCAGAACGCCGCGAAGACGGCGACGATCGCACCCGTGGTCGCGACCGCGGTCGTCCTCTCGAAGATGTAGTCGGTCACGAGCAACACGACCGCCGCGATCGCGACCAGAAGGGCGAAGAGCCCGGCGATCGTGAGCCGGTTGGAGATCCGCACGATCCGTTCCTTGTCCTCCTCCCGCCAGCGCAGACGGTGGTACGAGCTTGGCGCTATCAACAGTGCCGAGCTGACGGCAGTCGCGAGGAACGCGATGAAGAAGACGTCGCGCTGGAAGTCGGTGATCTGCTTCCAGCCCTGCGCGAACGGCACTGCAAGCAGGAACGCGAAGAGCACCTGCACGCCCGGCAGTGCAACGCGCAACTCGTTCAAAAGCTCGATGAGCTCGCGATCGTGCTGCGCCTTCGGGCTCTCGTCGGGCTGCGCGCCGCGGTCCTCGGAATTCCCCACGCGGCGCACCGTACAGGGCTACTCTGGAGCGCGTCTTGCGTTTCGCCTTCACAGCATTCGCCGCCGTACTCCTCACTCCCGCAGCCAACGCCGCGCTCGGGACGCTGGCGTGATCGACTGGGGCGACCTCGTTGCGCTCGCCGATGAGCTGCCGGAGTTCGAGGAGTCCACGTCGTACGGTCGTCCCGCGCTGAAGGTGCGAGGCAAGTTCTTCGCCGCACTGCGCACGAACCCGGATGCGATCGTGGTCCGCTGCGATCTCGAGGAGAAGCCGCTCCTGCTCGAAGCGCGGCAGGACATCCTCTTCGAGACGCCGCACTACCACGGATGGCCGTACACGCTCGTCTCGCTCGAGGCGCCGCGCGAGGACGTACGCGAGTTCCTGTTCGACTCGTGGTTGCTCGCGGCGCCGAAGAAGCTCGCCCGAGAGCTCAGCCTCGAGTAACCCTTAGCTCGTCGTAGACGCCGGGGTCGCGCTGCTCCTCCCGGAAGAACCGGAAGAGATACAGCGCGAAGACGGCGAAGAAGACCGCAGCCTGCTCGAGCGCCATCGTCATTCCGGCGATCTGCTGGTCCACGAGCGGTCCCGGGCCCCACGTGCGCGGCGCCCGCTCGTAGAACGAGTAGACCGGCCGCGGGACGAGTGCGAGCACGAGCCCGATCGGCGACGCGAGCACGAACGCGGCGAAGAGATAGAGCGCCTTGGCCCCGGACGGATACGCGCCGTGGATCACGGGCCACCACACCGCTACCCCGGCCGCGAGGTAACTCACGTGCTCGAATGGCAGGAGCGAATGCGGATGCTCGAGCGCGAAGTCGTACACCCAGGGCAGGTGCCAGACGAAGTAGGTGACGAGCCAGAGCGGCAGCGCGACGAGGGGGCGAAAGATCGTCCAGCGCGCCGCCCTCCGACCGAGCAGTGGCGGCACGGCGAATACGAGCAGGCCCGGTGCCCACTCCGCGAGCACCACGTTCTGGAGCAGGTGCGCCCAGAGAAACGTGTGCAGCGCGAGCGTCTGCAACTCGGTCGAGAACGCCGCGAACACGAGCGCCAGCGCGCCGGCGGCTGCTGCGACTCGAAGGCGGGTGGCCGCTTCCTCGCGCACGAGCAATGCGTAGCCCACCGCGAGCACCGGCACGAGGCCGAGCGCCTCCACCGAGAGGGTCATGCCGCTACGCTAGCCGGGCTTCCGCGGGTGTAGCTCAATGGTAGAGCTCCAGCCTTCCAAGCTGGCTACGCGGGTTCGATTCCCGCCACCCGCTCTCGCGGCGCGCGGCAGTTCCCTCGGCCTGAACGCAACCTGACAGCCGCGCACGAACGCAATCCCTCCTCCACCGTTCGGCGTACTCCCCCTACGCGAACCAAGGAGGAGTGGTGAAGAAGTATCTCGTACTCGTAACGGTCGTCCTCGCAGCTGCCGCGGCGGCTGCAAGCGCTCTTGCCCGGCCCGCGACAACTCCGGTGCTCACCGGCACGGACGGTCCGGGCTACACGATCAACCTGAAGCTGAACGGCAAGCCGGTCAAGACTCTCAAGCCAGGCGCATACAAGTTCGTCGTCCACGACATGGCCTCGGTCCACGGCTTCTCGCTCGACGGCCCACACGGCTTCGCAAAAGACATCAGCCCAGTTCCATTCACCGGCACGAAGACCGTCACCCTGAAGCTGAAGGCCGGCGGCTACAAGTTCTATTGCCCCGCACACGAACCGACCATGTTCGGGCGCTTCAAGGTGCGGTAGCCACGTGATTACGCCGCTCAGGAGCGCGGTCGGAAGGCATCGATCCCGCGCGCCCATGCAGCGTCGAGATCCGCGTCGGGCGGGAAACGATTGTTGAGCTCGAGGATGGTCATGCCGTGCGCGAAGGCCCAGGCGGCGCGGGCGAGATCGATGTTGTGTCCGAAGGCTTCATACACGGGCAGTGCAGCGCGGTCCTCCGCACCCGGGACGAGGTTGGCGCGGTCGAGTGGCCGCTCCGTCATCAGTCGGTAGAGGTGCGGATGCTTGCGTGCGAACTCGCGGTACGACCGTGCGATCGCGTACACCGGGTCGTCGCTCTCTTCCATGGCGTTCTCGAACGCATCCGCCAGCTCGGCGAAGCCGGCGGAGATGAGCGCGTTCTCCAGCGCTTGCTTGTCGGGGAGGTGCTTGTAGATCGACGGAGCGCGGATGCCGATCCGCTCCGCGAGTCGCCGCATCGACAGACCGTCGGAGCCTTCTTCCTCGAGAAGCTCGCGAGCGGCGTCGACGATCTCGTTGGCGCGAGGGCTGAGCGTATTAGGGCCGCTGGAAGCCATCGGGGGTGCGCAGACCGTAGCCAACCGAGCGGTCGAGGCTGATGTGGAATGCCCAGACGAGCGCGCCGATGAAGGAGCCGAGCGTCACGAGACCGAACGTGCCAAGCACCGCAAGGGCCAGCGGCAGCCAGTAGCGGTGTAGGAGGTTGTAGAGGGTGACGGCGCGCGGATGCAACTGTCCCTTCTCGAGGTTCGCTCCGGCGCCGTAGAGGAGTGCGAGATCGGGCCCGAAGCCGAAGACGGCGATCTGCCAGTAGCCGGTTCCGTGCTTGATCGCCTCCAGGAGAATCGCGACAAGGAGCAGCGCAGCGAGCGTGATGTAGGCGAGCCGGCCGGTGGTGCTGCGGGGCTCGGCGGCGGCGGTGGTGGTGTGCATGAGATCTCCTCTCGACTTGTTGGGCTAACGGTGTTAGCTAGCGGAGCTAACTGCGTTAGCCATGCCAGGTCGCAGCGACATGCGCCCTTAATCTTTTGAGTTTCTAAGATTTAGAGATAGCCTTCGGCGCGTGCCGCACAACACGCGCCCCGTCCACGAGGTGAAGGCCAACCTCTTCCGCGTCCTCGGCCACCCAGCCCGGGTGCGAATCCTTGAGCTGCTGCGCGATGGAGAACGCTCGGTGGGCACGCTCCAGGGCGAGCTCGGCCTCGACTCCGGCGGCACCTCGCAGCATCTCGCCGCGCTGCGGCGGATCGGTCTCGTCGAATCCCGGCGCGAAGGGACGAGCGTCTACTACCGGATCGCCGACGAGCGGGTCTTCGACCTCCTCGAGGCGGGGCGCGCGATCATCACGCGCCGGCTCGCCGAGCAGCAGTCGATCCTGCAGGAACTCGAGGCGTAAGTGCCGGGCGCGCTGCTCGTGGTCGCGCTGAGCGCGATCGCGCTCGGAGGAGTGCTCGGTGTACGGCGCGCCTGGTTCGTCGTCGGCCTCTACGTGCAGGCCACGGCGGCCGTGGGCGTCGCCGTCGCCGGCTTCTGGCTGCTCGCCGCGCAGGGATCGACCGGGGAGGGCTTCACGAGCGAGTTCGCTCCCCGCGTTGGCGTCGACGGGCTGAGCGGGCTCTTCCTCGGCGCGCTCGGGCTGATCGCTGCTCCCGCGCTTGTCTTCTCGGTTCGCTACCTGAAGCCGACCGTGCAGGGACGGATCGTCGGCGGCCTGACGGCCGCGTTCCTGCTCGCGATGGCACTCGTCGTGTGCGCGCGCGATCCGCTGACGTTCCTCACCGGTTGGGAGCTGATGACGCTTCTGTCGGCAGCGGTCATCCTCGTCGCCCGCGCCGCGGACAGGCATGCGAGAGAGACGGTGTTCGTCTACCTCGCGGTGACGCACCTCGGGGGAGCCGGCACATGGATCGCGATCCTGCTGCTCGCTCACGCGAACGCAATCGGCGATCCGACAGCGCTTCGCTCGGGCTCCGGCGTGCAGGCCGCGATCGCGCTGACCGCCCTCGTCGGGATGGGGACGAAGGCGGGCGTGATGCCGCTGCACATCTGGCTGCCGCGAGCGCATCCGATCGCACCGGCGCCCGTCTCGGCGCTGATGAGCGGCGTGATGATCAAGGTCGCGTTGTACGGCCTCCTGCGCGTGCTCGTGGACTGGATCGGCGTCGCACCGATGTGGCTCGGCGTGCTCGTCCTGGCGGTTGGAGCGCTGTCGGCGCTCGGCGGCGTTGTCTATGCGCTGTTCCAGCACGACCTGAAGCGCTTGCTGGCGCTGCACTCGATCGAGAACGTCGGGATCATCGTGCTCGGCATCGGCGCCTGTCTTGTCCTTCGCGCCCGCGGCGCCGACGCGTGGGCTGCCATCACACTTGCGGCTGCGCTGCTGCACACGGTGAACCACGCGGTCTTCAAGGCACTGCTCTTCCTGGGTGCCGGCGCGTTCGAGCGGGCGGTCGGAGCGCTCGAGATCGACCGGCTGGGCGGCCTGCTCCGCCGGATGCCGTGGACCGGCGGCGCGTTTCTCGTGGGAGCGATGGCGATCGCCGGCCTGCCGCCGCTGAACGGGTTTGCGTCGGAGTGGCTGACGCTGCAGGCATTGCTCCACGTTCCCGCGTACGGTCATGTCGGCGACGGAGTCGCGGGCGGCATCGCGCTCGGCGCGCTCGCGGCGACCGCGGCGCTCGCCGTGTTCTGCTTCGTGAAAGTCGTCGGTCTCGTCCTGCTCGGGCCGCCGCGGACACGCGCGGCCGCCGAAGCAGAGGAAGCGCCGGGAGCTGTCCGGGCGGCGGTGCTCTTCCTCGCCTTCGTCTGCGTCGTGCTTGGCGTCGCGCCGGGCCTTCTCTTCAGCGTGCTGGTCGGCCTGGCGCCCTGGGGCGGCGATGCGGCGCTGCATGTCGGCCTCCCCCTGCCCGGTACCGGCTCCTTGCCGACGGTCGGCCTTGCGGTCGCGCTCGTCGGCGGCACGGCCGCGCTGTACGGGCTCCGGGGGCGGCGCAGCGCGGCCCCCGCCGCGACGTGGGCGTGCGGACAGCTGGTCGAGCCGGCGCTGAACTGGACGAGCGCCGGCTTCACGAAGCCGCTGCGCCTCGTGCTCGAAGCGGTGCTCCGACCGCAGCGGGAGATCACCGTGCGCAGCGACGCGGGCGTCCTGCAGGAGGTCGGCTACAGCGGCCACGTACCGCATCTGATCGACGAGCACGTCTACCGCCGGTTGACTCGTCTGTCGCTCGGAGCCGCCGCACAGGCGCGCCGCCTCCAGAGCGGCAGCCTCGGAACGTACGTCGTCTATCTCGTCGCGCTCGTCGTGGTGCTGCTCGCCGCAGCACGGCTAGGGGCGATCGGATGAGCGGTGCCGGGGTGCTCTCGAGTGCAGTGCAGCTCGTCGGTGGCATCGCCGCGGCCCCTCTGCTGCCCGGCCTGATCCAGCACTGGAAGGCCCGGTTGCAGGGGCGGAGAGGGCCGAGCCCGCTTCAGCCCTACCGCGAGCTACGGCGGCTTTGGGGCAAGAGCACCGTCACGCCGGAAGGAACGACGGCTCTGTACCGGTTTGCGCCGGCGGTTGCCGCCGCGGCCGTCGCCGCCGCAGTCCTGATCGTGCCCGTGTCGGAAGCGGCGCCGAGTCTCGGACTGGGCCGGGACGTGCTCGCGCTGGTGGGGCTGCTCGCGCTCGCGCGCTTCGCGGTTGCGGTCGCCTCCTGGGACGTCGCCAACGGGTTCGCCCTCATGGGCGCGAGCCGCGACCTGACGCTCTCGGTGTTCGTCGAAACGACGCTCGTCGTCTCGGTCGCGGTTGCGGCGCTTGCGGCCGGCACGACCGACCTCGGCGGCATCGTCGGAGCGACCGCGGGCACGCACGTGTGGACGACTCCGGCGCTCGCGCTCGCGGCACTCGGATTCGCGCTCGTCGCCGTAGCGGAGACGGGTCGGCAGCCGGTCGACAACCCGGACACGCACCTCGAGCTGACAATGATCCACGAGGGGCCGCTGCTCGAGTACGCGGGACGCGACCTCGCCTACCTGCAATGGGCCGCGGCCGCACGCCACTGGCTCGTGCTCGTGCTCGCCGCGCAGATCTTCCTCCCCCACCTCGCCGGCGACTGGCTGCAGCTCGCTCTGCTCCCCGTCGTGCTCGGATCCCTGTGCGCCGCACTCGCGCTGTGCGAGACGCTGCTCGCGAAGATGCGCATCCTCCTCGTTCCGCGGCTGATCGCCGTCGGAGCGCTCGCGTCGCTGCTCGGCATCGCTGCATGGCTGGCGGAGTCGAGATGAGCGGCACACTTGCATGGACGCTCGCCGCGCTCGGGCTTCTGCTGATCGTGATGCGGCGACGCTCGGTCGCCGTCGGCCTCGTCACGGTGCAGGCGCTGATCCTCGTCGGCTATGCCGCCCACCAGGCCACGCACGCCGACGACATCGTCGCCGCATGCGCACTCGGCGTGCGGGGGCTCGCACTCGGCGCACTGTTCTTTTTTCTCGTCAAGCGCACGCGGGAGACACGACCGGTCCGGGCTCGCATCGCGCCGCTGACGCGCGCGGCGCTGGCCGTGACGTTCGCGCTGACGCTGACGTGGCTGGTGCCGAGCCTCGGTCTCGACTCGCGCGCGGCCGAGCGGGCGGTGCTCGCGCTTGTGGCGATCGGAATCACGACCGTCGCGACCCGGCGCGCGACGCTGTTCCAGATCATCGGCATCGTCCTCGTCGAGAACGCGCTCGCACTCGCCGCGCTCGAGCTTCCCGGCGGAGCCTCGCTCGCGATCGAGCTCGGAGTCGCGCTCGACCTGATCCTCGTCGCGCTCGTCGCCGGCGTCTTCCACGAGCGGATCTTCCTCGAATTCGGGGCGGGCGACACCGCCGCCCTGAGGACGCTCCGTGACTAGTCGCGAGATCCTCGCCGCGGCATGCGTAGGCGCGCCCACGCTGACCGCGGCGCTCCTCGTCCTCGTGCCGCGCCGGGTCGTCGCAGTCGTTGCGATCGCGGGCGCCTTCGCCACCGCGGGCGCAGCACTCGCGCTCGCGACTGTTGCGCTGCACGGGCCGTCCTCCCCGTTCGTCGGCGACTGGGTAGTCGTCGACGCCGCCGCCGGACTCTTCGTCGGCGTGATCGGCCTCGTCGGGCTCGGCAGCGTGCTCGTCTCGCCCGCCTACCTCGCGGGTGTAAGCGTCTCGCTCGTCACCGAACACCGGCGCGCCAGAACGTACTTCATCCTGCTCTTCGCATTCTGGGCGATCCTGCTGGCCGTTCCGCTGGCGGCGAATCTCGGCGGCGCCTGGCTCCTCGTCGAGGCAACGACCGCCGCGTCGGCGCTGCTCGTCGGGTTCAGCGGCAAGTCGCGTGCGCTCGAGGCCGGCTGGAAGTACCTGATCCTCACCTCCCTCGGCCTCGGGGTCGCGCTGCTCGGAATCGTCCTGCTGGCGGCGGGCGTGCCTGCCGGCGGGCTCAGCGCGCTCTCCTGGCACGAGCTCACGACCTACTCGAGCGGCCGCAGCTCCGCCCTTGTTGCCTACCTGCTCCTTCTTGCCGGTCTGGCGGCCAAGATCGGCTGGGCGCCGGTGCACAACTGGCTGCCGGACGCGCACTCGGAGGCGCCACCGCCCGTCTCGGCGCTTCTCTCCGCAGCGCTACTGCCCGCGGTACTGCTCGTCGCCTGGCGCGCGGAGCAGGCGCTCGCACCGGCCGTCGGCGTCCGCACTGCGCAAAACGTCCTGATCGCGTTCGGCCTCGCTTCGCTGGCCGTCGCCGTCCCGTTCCTGTGGCGCTCGCTCGCCTGGAAGCGGCTGCTCGCCTACTCGAGCCTCGAGCACATGGGCGTGATCGCACTCGGGATCGGCTTCGCCACGCCGCTCGCGCTTGCCGGCGTCGCGGTGCACATTGCGGGCCACGCGGTGGCGAAGGCGCTCGGCTTCTACGCCGCGACGCCCCTGATCGCACACGAGCCTCGCGCATCCGCGCATGCAGTGACCGGAATCGCCCGCACGCAGCCCGCACTCGGGACGAGCATGGGCATCTCGCTCGCCGCACTCGCGGGCCTGCCGCCGTCGCCGCTCCTCGTCAGCGAAGTTCTGATCGCGGCGGGAGGCTTCCAGGCGGGACGAGCCTGGGCGGCGGCTGCGGCGGTTGTGCTCCTCTCGCTTGGCTTTCTCGGGCTCGCGCACGCACTCCTGGAAACGATCGCAGGCAAGAGCCGCCGGCGCGACCGCAACCTCGCGCTCGGTCTTCGCGGAGTCACAGCGCTAACGGCCACCGCCGTCGTGCTGCTCGCAGCACTCGTCGCTGCGGCGGTCTGGCTTCCGGGAAGCGACGTCGTCGACGCACTCCTGCGGGGGGCGACGTGAGCTCGTACCGCGAAGAGATCGCGGCCGCCCTCGCCGAGGGCTGGGCCTTCGGAGGCCTCCACGCCACCGCAAACGGAGGCGCGATTCGGACCCTGCTCGTTCATAGAAGCGGAGACACGCGCCTCGTCTCGGTCGCCCCGGCGGACCGGCGTGTGCCGTCGATCGTCGACCTCGCACCCGCCGGCTGGGACGAGCGGGAGGCACACGACCTCTACGGCATCGACTTCTCCGGGCACGAGCCCATGCGCCCGCTCGTCGACCACGATCTTCACCTCGGCACGTGGACCGTCCCGGTTCGCGGCGACGACGCGTACCAGGTGGCCGTCGGGCCGATCCATGCCGGCGTGATCGAATCGGGTCACTTCCGCTTCCACGTCGTCGGCGAGCGCATCCTCCAGCTCGACGCTCGGCTTTTCTACAAGCACCGCGGGCTGGAGCGCGCCGCGGAAGGAACGGCGCTGGAGGAGGGGCTCGCATTCGCGTCGCGCGCGTGTGCGGCCTGCGCCGTCTCGAACGGCGTCGCGTACGCCCACGCCTGCGAAGACGCGCTCGGGCTGCGGCCGACGGCCGAGCTCGCCCGCGCCCGCACCCTCCTCCTCGAGCTCGAACGGCTGTGGAGCCACCTGAACGACATCGCAGCCGTGTGCGCCGGTGTCGGGCTCGCCGTCGGCAACAACCGCTTCGCGGCGCTCACCGAGCGGGCGCGGCGACTGAACGCGAAGCTGACCGGACACCGGTTCCTGTTCGGCAGCGTCCGGGTGGGCGGCAGCGATCTCCGTCTCCACCGCGACGACGTGCGCGCCGCACGCGACGAGCTCGCCGGCCTCCGCGGCGAGACCGCGAGTGCCTGGCGGGAGCTCCTCTTCAACGCCTCCTTCCAGGATCGCCTCCCTGACATCGGAATCGTCAGGGCCGACGATGCCGCACGGCTCGGCACCGTCGGGCCCGCCGCGCGCGCGGCTGGAGTCCCAGTGGATGCGCGTGCAGACAGCACGCGCCTCAGGTACGACGGATTTGTGCCCGCGACGCCCGCGCGTCCGGCAGGCGACGTGCAGGCACGGCTCGAGCAGCGCGACCTCGAGCTCCGACAGACCTTCGAGCTGCTGGAGAACCTCCTGGACGGCCGGATCGCGCCCGCCGCCGCCGAACCAGCCTCGCCGGAGCGAGAGATCGGCATCGGGCGCATCGAGAGTCCGCGCGGCGCCACAACGTGCATCGTCGAGCGCGCGCGCGACCGCATCGAACGCCTTCGTCTTCGCACGGGGTCGTACGCGAACTGGCCGTCGGTGGCACACGCGGCCGCGGACAACCTGCTGCCCGACTTCCCGCTCATCAACAAGAGCTTCGAGCTCTGCTACGCCTGCGCGGACCGCTGATGCTTACGCTTCTCCGCGATCTCCGCCGACTCCGACGCGTTCTCGACCTCGCCGGCTCCACGCACGGCGGCAGCCTCGCGGTGCGCCACGTCGACGCCGGCTCCTGCAACGGGTGCGAGCACGAGCTCACGCTCGTCTCGAGCCCGTATTACGACCTCCAGCGCTTTGGTCTCGGCGTCGTCGCGTCCCCACGCCATGCAGATGTCCTGCTCGTCACGGGCGCAGTCACGACCCGCATGCGCGAGCCTCTCCTCGTGGCCTACAACGCGATGCCGGAGCCGCGCCGCGTCGCGGCGCTCGGCGACTGCGCGCTGGGCTGCAACCTCCTCGGCACCGCCGACAACCTGGCCGGAGCCGTTGAGGACCTTCTCCCCGTTGACGTGCGCATTCCCGGCTGCCCTCCCGCGCCGGATGCAATCGCCGCCGCGTTGCTCGAGCTGATCGACGCTCCGCTTCAGACAAAAATGCGTATCTCGGCGACTCGAGATTCCAGGCTCCGTTGTGACTCACGCCGTTGACGAATCCAACCCGGACAGCGGCTGGAGCTCGGCGCCGGCGCGTCAGGAAGACCGAGCTCTGAGGCGACGAGTCCGCTCAGCTTCGCGGTTGATCTCCGCACCGAGCAGCAGCGCCATCGCCGTGATCCAAAGCCATGTGAGCGTCACGATCACGGCCGAGAGCGTCCCCCACGTCTTGTTGTACGACGCGAACGTGGCCGTGTAGACGGCGAACAGGGCTGACGATGCGATCCACAAGAGCGCAGCGACGAGCGAGCCGGGTGTGAGGAACTCCCACCTCGGCTGCTCGACGTCTGGGCCGAGGTAGAGGAGGGTCGCGAACGCGACGAGTAGCGCTCCGAGCAGGATCGGCCACTGGACGACCCACCAGACGACGTCGAGCACCTGGCCCGCCGGCCCGATGCGCGACGCGATCGCCCGCTCGACGATCGGGCCGAGAATCGTGAAGGCGGCGACGAGGGCGAACGCCAAGCCCATCACTCCGGCCATCTTCAGGGCGACGATGCGCCTCCGCACGAACGAGCGCCGGTCCTTGCGCTCGTATGTCATGTGGAGCGCCGTCATATACGAGTTCATGGCACCCGTAATCGCCCAGAGCGCGAGGACGAAGCCGACGATCGTCAGGACGAGACTAGAGCCGGTATTGCGATCCGCGCGCAGCAGCGACTCACGGAGGAGGTTGGTCGCGTCTGCCGGCATGAACGTGCGGAAGTGGTCGATCAGGCTCGTGATCGTCTCCGGCGACGCGATGAGCGTGAAGAGGCCGACGGTGACGATCAGCACCGAGGGGATCGCGAAGAACGTGCTGTAGGCCAGCGCGGACGCCAGCATCATGCAGTTGTCCTCGAGGAACAGCTTGAACGCGCGGACGCCAATCGCCTTCCAGTCGGCGAAGGTCAGATCGCGCAGACGCGGGTCCGCCACCGACGGCTCGCGTAGCTCGGGGTGCGGCCCCGGCTCGTCCTCGAGCAGCGCCTCGTCCGGCACCCGGCGCTCCTGCTTGCTGACGCCGTTCTCCTTGTGCCTCAGGGGCATCGTGTCCTCAACGCCCGGAACTTCGATTCGGATGCGCGCAGGTGGTAGGACTCCTGCGTGGAGACGCACGAGATCGTGGTCGTCGGCGGCGGTTCAGCCGGCCTCGCAACCGCGGCCCTGCTGCGCGGGCGCGGCCTCGACCCGGTCGTGCTCGAAGCCGGCCCCGAGCCGGGAGCCGCCTGGCGCGGACGCTACGACCGGCTGCGCCTGCACACGCCGCGCCTCCTCTCCGGGCTGCCGGGGATGCGGATCCCGCGCCGATTCGGCCGCTGGGTCGCGCGCGACGACCTGATCGACTACCTCCGCCGCTACGCAGAACGCCACGACCTCGACGTGCGCACCGGGGCACGCGTCGAGCGGATCGACCGCGACGGAGACGGCTGGCGGCTCGAGGTCTCGCAGGGGCCCGTACGTGCAGAGACCGTCGTCGTCGCCACCGGCTACAACGGTGCGCCGTTCGTCCCCGAGTGGCCGGGCCGCGAAGGGTTCGCCGGCGAGCTGATCCATTCGTCGCAGTACGTGAACCCGCTGCCGTTCCGCAGCCGCGACGTGCTCGTCGTCGGAGCCGGGAACTCCGGCGCGGAAATCGCGCACGACGTCATCGACGGCGGCGCGGCACGATCGCGACTGTCGGTTCGCACGCCGCCGCAGATCGTGCGCCGCGCGACCGCCGGCATCCCGGCCCAGCTGATCGGAATGGCGATCAAGCACGTCCCACCGCAGTGGGTGGATCCGATCTCGAAGACACAGCGCAGGCTCTCGATCCCTGATCTCTCCCCGCAGGGCCTGCCTCGCCCCGAGCTCGGCATCCGCACGTCGTTCATCACGACGGGCACGACGCCGATCCTCGACGTCGGGATCGTGGACGCGGTGCGCGGCGGACGGGTCGAGGTCGTCGCGGCCGTAGAAGCGTTCGACGGCGCCGACGTGCTGCTCGCCGACGGCTCGCGGATCGCGCCCGACGCGGTGATCGCCGCAACCGGCTTCCGCGCCGGTCTCGACGGGCTCGTCGGACATCTCGACGTGCTCGGCCCGCGCGGACTGCCCTTGAGAACGGACGGGGAGCCCGTCCTCCCCGGTCTCTGGTTTGTCGGCTTCGTCCCCACACTCGGCGGCCAGCTGCGCGAGGGAAGCATCGCGGCCGAGAAGGTCGCGGCAGGTGTGGCGGCGGCGCAGAGCGCGGGGGGCGCGCTCGCACCGCCGCCGGTTCCGGTCGGCTAACGGCGCAGCTCTGCGGCGGAGTGCAGCCGGTACGTCGCGTCGACGACGATGCCGACCGCGCGACCCGTGCGGATCTCGCGCAGCAGCTCCGCGTCGGCCTCGACGACCTCGCCGTCCGGAAGCACGACGTGCGCCGCGATCAGGTTCGCGAGCACGAGTCCGTGCCGGTCGCTGAGGGGCGCAAGGCCCCAGCGGAACGCCGCCTGCTCGAGCTCGGCGGGCGTCACGCCGGGCTGGACGCGCGCGGTGCGCTCCGCCCAGTCGATGACGATCCGCTTCATCCCAGAGAAGTCGAGCGCGAGGTCCTGGTCCTCGTCGAGCGCGTAGCGCACTGCGACGGCGACCTCCGCTCCGGTCAGCGGCCGGATCGGGAGCGCCGGGTTGCGGGCGGCGCGCGTGCGCAGCTCGAGGACGAATTCGTCCGCGACCCGCGGCGGGGCCGGCGAGCTGCGCGTGGTCTGGTATTCGATGGCGGTCACAGACGGTTCCTTTTAGGCGTACGCGGGAGTCGGGCGAACGCTCTTGACGATCCAGCCGCCGAGGGCCAGAACGAGCAGAGCGAAGACTGCGAGGGAGATGAGGGCTGCTTTTTTCATGTCTCCATAGTCCTCCGCGGCCGGGGTGCGCCGCCTCGTGGGGAACCCCAAGATTCGACCCCAGTCATTCGCCAAAATCATCGGTGCCCGTTCGACCAAGCGCGGCGCGTTCTGCGATTGGGTCCGTGCCACCCGTAGAGCCTCGTATGTGCCAGCGTCGCTAGGCGATGCCTCGCGGGGTGCGGCATCGCTAAGGATTGAATGCGCGCGATGCGCAAGGTGATCGTTCTCCCGGGCGCCACGGCCCGGCGGAGTTCTGGCACCCAGTCGGGGAGCTGCTTCCGGCTGACTGGAATAGGGACCTATCTCGCGTGGCCTTGACTCGGTGAGGTGAGCCCCGATCCAGCCCTTCACGGCTTCGACGATCTCGCGCGCCTAGTCGAAGCAGAGTTGACCGATCGGTCGACCCTTGTTGCCCAATCGATGGGAGGGATCGTCGTGGTGCGCGTCGCATTGCTGCACCCGGATCGGGTGCAGCGACTCGTTCTCGTGGCCACATCCGGTGTCGTCGATGCGGCGCGTCTCGGCGAACCGACTGGCGTCCCGACAACGAGACCGACCATCCAACCGCAGCTCCTTGGATCACGGACGACCGGCCCGACGACACTGACGAAATCCCGACCATCACCGCTTCAGCCCTCCTCCTTTGGGGCGATAGCGACCCGATAATCCTGTCTCCGTCGGAGAACACCTAGCCTCGCTGCTCCCGAACGCCTCCCTACAAGTCATTGCGGGCGGCACGCACAGCGTCGCAGCAGACCGTCCTCAAGAGGTGGCAGCCCGAATCCGCGAGCACCTCGCCTAAACATGAGGTGACGGTCGCGTGGGCCAGTCCGTAAATGTCACCAAACGGACGCAGGCGGGGTGTTCCCAGCCTTAAGACGACTACCGTCGATCCCGAACTGCCATCCCTTGTTTTTGGCAAGGGCGCGGGCTTCGGAGACTCGTACCCAGTCCGGTGACTCCCAGACGACGTCTTTCGTGTCCGGGTCGAAGACGATGAGAGGGCCGATGTCTTCTCCGTCCCCGGCCGCGTCCTCCCACTTGAACGTGGCCTGGAGCCGGTCTGACGGCGGCGGCTGCGGACGGAAGCGCGGGTCGTTCGGGTCCGGTTGTGGCGGCTGGAAGAACAGCTCGCCGGAGGCGCGGAGTTGCTCGATGCTCTTCGCGAGCCGGACAAAGGTGTCGTGTTCGAATTCCGACGGTTCGTACCATCCTTCAGGAGGTGGCACGAGCGCACCCGGCCATGAAGGCAGTGGCCCGTCGTGGATCCCTCCGATCCACGCAGGTTCTGGCCCAGCCGAGAAGGAGGTCTTTGCCTCCGGGTCGCCGCCGTCGTCGAGCCTGATCACCACCCTGTCGGCACGCTCTTTCGCCCAGGCGATTGCTGCCTCCGCTCCCACTACGCGGACACGCTCGGTCCGTCCGCTCCAGTCCTCGAAGTCTTCGTACCAGATGGCGTTGAACTCGGCGCGCGCGGGGTCAACCATTCGGTCGAGCGGCATTGCGACGACCGCGGGCGTAACGAGCACGACTCCGGGGCTGGGTGTCATCGCTTGGATCGTAGGCGTTTGCGCCGGTCTCGTCTTCCCCTCGTCGAGGCCTACTGGGGTGGTGGGGCTCGCGGCGTGAGCCCGAACGGTGCCATGGGCGAGCGTCCAGGTGCAATTGCCCAGTCTTTGACGGTTTGCCCTGGTAGAGGAGGGGGACGTGCCTCCTTTAACGGCCCGCCTACGGACAACGACCCGGGAGGGAAACAGCTGGTTGGAAGAGCCCTCCACGTTCCTGAAAGTGAACGTGGAGGGGTTTCAGTCGGGACGGCAGGATTCGAACCTGCGACTTCTGCTCCCCAAAAGCAGCGCTCTAACCAGGCTGAGCTACGTCCCGGCGCTCGTATGTCCTGACAGCGTGACAGTTTGCACATACAAGATCGCACTTGGCGATCTCCTCCAGTATGGCCTCGTGGCTCAACCTGCCAACCATCGAGCTCACATCCTGGTGCTTGATCGTTCCTGGGCGGTGGTCCCATTGCATCGCCGCGGGATGGAATACGCCACCACAATCGGCGCATGGCCGTCCCTCCTTGAGGCTCCAGGCCCACGCGGTGCGGCCACGCTTCCACAGTCGCTTTTGCTCGATCCGCAGCTCCCGGGTCGCCGCGTGGTAGGCCGTGTCGTAGATCTTTCGGCAGGCCTTACACCAAGCTTGGCGGCCGTATCGCTTGTTGCGATGGAACCTCCAAAGGCTTGTCGAGACGGCAGCGAGAACAACGTTTCACGTTGTCAGATTAGACACCGCGCCGGACGACGTTTTGGCCGGATACGCGGGGCGGTCTCACGACCGCCCCGCTTCGCAACCCGACAGAGGGCGCGAACCCTTACTCGTACTGCAGCGCTGCGAGCACGTTGATCTGCGGCGGCGAGGATGACGCCGACCGGGAGTCCGAGCCCGGCGCCGATCAGCGCTGTGACGACACTCTCGTGACGCACCATCCGCCGTGCCTGCCGCCGCGACATGCCGACGGCACGCAGCATTCCGAACTCCCTCGTCCGCTCGTACACCGAGAGGACGAGCGTGTTGATCATCCCGAACAGGCTGATCACCACGGAGAGCGCGAGAAGCACGTACAACAGGTTGAGCAGCGAGTTCATGAACGACGTCTGGCTCTTCACGAACTCGGAGCCCGTCTGCACCTTCGTGTCCGGGAAGGCTGCGAGCGCCTTCTGGAGCCCCGCCTTCGTCGGCTGACCCTCGATCAGCGTGAACGAGTTCTGCGGCCGCGTGAACGTCGCGTCGAACGCCCTCTGGCTGATGATCACGCCGCCGAGCAGCTCCGCGATGCGCGGCGGCTGGAAGAAGCCGACGACACGGAGCGACAGCGGGTCTCCCGACGGTGACAGCAGCACGAACTGGTCGCCGAGCGCGAGGTTGTTCTTCTTCGCGAACGACTCCTTGACGATCGCGCCGCCACCGCCGAGCTCCTTCAGGGTGGCCGCGGAGGAGCCGCGCTTCCACGCGAAGTTGTAGAGCCCGCCGATCGTCGCCGGATCGACGCCGTCGACGTTCACCTGGGTCTCGCCGATCAGGCCGCGGTCACCGCGAATCGACGACACCTTCGTCACGCCGGCCGCCTTCCGGGCGGCGTCGCCGGCCGCGGTCGGGAAGCCCGACCAGCCGTTCTTCGAGGTGACGATCCACGGCGCCGGGAACTGATTCGTGATCGCGTTGTTCATCGAGTCGTGCACGCCCTTGCCGAGCACGGCGACGAACGAGACGAGCGCGAGCCCGATCATCAGCGCCGCCGCCGTCGACGCCGTCCTCGATGGATTCCGCACGGCGTTCTCCGACGCGAGCGCACCCGCTGCGCCGCCGAACTTGCGCGAAGGCCAACCGAGAACGGTCGCCAGGACGGTGACGAGACGCGACGCAACACCGGCGGTGCCCGAGATCAACGCGAGCGCGCCGAACGCGAGCGCGAGCAGTGAGCTCCCTGAGCCGAGGCGATTACCCGTCACGGCATAGCCGAGCAGGAGCGCCGCGAGGACGAGCAGCGCCACACCGACGAGCGTCGCCTTGCGGCTCCGCACCTTCTGCGGCATGACGCCGCGGGCCGCCGCGATGGGCGGCACCTTCGTCGAGCGCACCGCCGGAACGATCCCGGCGAGCACAGTGACGAGGATGCCGAGCAGCAGCGAGACCACGAACGTGCGTGGTGCATAGACGGCCGCAGCCTCCGGCAGGCCGAGCCCGAGCGCGCTGAACAGCGAGCTCAGGCCCTTGGCAAGGCCGAAGCCGAGGAACAGACCGATCACCGACGCGAGCACGCCGAGGGCGGCGGATTCGAGGATGACCGAGCGCAGCACCTGCCGCCTGGTCGCCCCGAGGGTCCGGAGCGTTGCCAGCTCGCGCGTGCGCTGCGCAACCGTGATCGCCAGCGTGTTGAAGATCACGAACGCACCGACGAAGAGAGCGATGCCGCCGAAGCCGAGCAGGAAGCCTCGGATGAACTTGATGAAGCTGCCGACCGACTGTTTGTCCTCGCTCGCCTGCTCGTCCGCCGTCTTCACCTCGGCAGTGCCGGGGATGATCGTGCGGAGCTCGCCGGCCAGCACGTCCTGAGAGACGCCCTGCTTCCCAGCGACGGAGATCGCCGTGTAGCCGTTGATGTGCAGCAGCTTCTGTGCCGCCGGGACCGTGAAGACCGCGAACGTCGCGCCGCCGAGCGACTCGACCTCGCCGTACTTCGCGACACCGACGACCTTGAAGGTCTGCGTCGGTCCTTGCGCGGCGACGCCGATCGTGTCGCCGACCTTGAAGTGCTCGTTCTTCGCCGTGTCCGGGTCGATCACGACCTCGCCGGGCCCTTTCGCCCAGCGGCCGGACTCGAGCGTGAGCGGGTTGAAGCGGGGCTGCGATGTGTCGACGCCGAAGCCGAACGTCGGGGCCCCGGCGTGGTCGATCGCCTTGCCGTCCCTGCCGATCAGCTTGGCCCTGGTCGAGTCGCCGTTCATGTCCATCACGGCGCCCGCAGCCGCGGCGACGCTCGGCTGCTTGCGGATCTTCTCGAGCAGCGCCGGAGGAACGGTGGCGTTGCCGCTCGAGGAGTAGTCGACGAGCTTCTTGCCGCTCACCACGACGTCGGTCTTCTCGTATGCCGCGCTGAAGATCGACGTGAACGCCTTCGAGATCGTGTCGGTGAGGACGAACGAGCCGCTCACCATCGCGACGCCAAGGACGATCGAGAGCGCGGTGAGCACCGCGCGAACCTTGCGTCCGAGCAGGCCTTTGAGCGCGACTCGCGTCACCGGGAGCTCACCTCCTGCATGGCGGCGAGGACCTCTGCCGCGGTCGACTCTTCGAGGTCGCGCACGATCCTGCCGTCCGCGAGGAAGAGGATCCGGTCGGCCTGCGCGGCTGCGCCGGCGTCGTGGGTGACCATCACGATCGTCTGGCCCCACTCGTCGACGGCGCGGCGGAGCAACGACAGAACCTCCTTCGAGGAGGACGAGTCGAGATTGCCGGTCGGCTCGTCGGCGAAGATCACCTTCGGCCTCGTGATCAGCGCCCGCGCGAGCGCGACCCGCTGCTGCTGGCCGCCGGAGAGCTCGGCCGGCCGGTGCTTGCGCCGGTCGGCGATGCCGATCGTGCGAAGGAGCTCCTCGAGCCACGCGGGCTCGGGCTTCTCGCCGGCGATCGCGAGCGGCAGCGTGATGTTCTCCTCGGCGGTCAGCATCGGGAGGAGATTGAAGAACTGGAAGACGAAGCCGATCGTCTCGCGGCGAAGCATCGTCAGCTTCTTCTCCGACAGGCCCGTGACCTCGATCCCGTCCAGGAGGATGCTGCCCTCGGTCGGGGTGTCGAGACCGGCCAGGAGATGCATGAGCGTCGACTTGCCGGAGCCCGACGGGCCCATGATGGCCGTCATCCGCCCCGCTTCGATGTCGATCGAGACGCCGCGAAGCGCCTCGACGGCAGTCGCTCCCTCGCCGTAGCGGCGAACGAGGCCTTCGGCCGAGACGACGACATCCTCCGCAGGAGCGGGGGCCTCGTCGATGGAGAGTGCAAGAGCGGTCATGGTCGGTGCCTTTCTGTCGGGTTGCACTGCCACACTCGCTCTGCGGCGGGCCACCCCGCAATCGGGCATCCCCCTAACCAGTCCCCCAATCTTTCCCGGAGGGGTTTCCGGGACGGTTGCCGTCCCGCTTGTCCGAAGTAGCATCCGCACGGCCTGGACCGACCGGCTGTAGAAGGGCCCAAATGACACAGAAACGCCGCCTCCCCTCGGGGACGGTCACGTTCCTCTTCTCGAACATAGAGGGGTCGACACGGCTCCTCGACCGGCTCGGCCGCGACGGCTACGCCGCGGTGCTTTCACGCCACAACGAGCTCCTCCGCGCCGCGTTTGCGGCTCATGGAGGCGTCGAGATCGACCGGCAGGGCGATGCGTTCTTCGTGGCCTTCACGAGCGCGGCGTCGGCGCTCGCCGCGGCCGTCACTGCGCAGCGGGCGGTCGCCGGGCATGCCTGGCCGGAGGGCGGCACCGTGCGTGTGCGGATCGGCCTGCATACCGGCGAGGCCGACCTCGGGGACGAGGGATACGTCGGCTACGCAGTGCACCAGGCATCCCGGATCGGCGACGTCGGCCACGGGGGCCAGATCCTTCTTTCGCGGACGAGCGCGGCGCTCGTCGAGCACGAGCTACCTGCCGAGGTGCGGCTCCGCGACCTCGGCACGGCGCGCCTACCGGGAATCGACCGGCCCGAGGCGATCTTCCAGGCGGTCGCCGAGGGCCTCGAGGCGGAGTTCCCGCCCCTTGGAGCCCGCCGCCCCAGCTCGGCGCCGCCGGCCCCGACAGGACCGCCGCTGCTCGAACGGGAGTCGGAGCTCGCTGCGGTGCAGGGCCATGCCGATGCAGCGGCGGGCGGCGCCGGACGGCTGGTCGCGATCGAGGGCGGCGCCGGGATCGGCAAGACACGCCTCGTCGCCGAGGCACGCGCCGCGGCGGAGCGTGCTGGGCTCACCGTGCTGACCGCCCGCGGCGGCGAGCTCGAGCACGAGTTCGCGTTCGGCATCGTGCGCCAGCTCTTCGAGCCGCTGCTTGCAACCGCGACGCCGTCACAGCGCGAGGAGTTGCTGGACGGCCCCGCCGAGCGCGCCGCGAGGCTCTTCGAGACCGGCGAGCTCCACGAGGACGACCGCGATCCGACCGGCGTCTCGTTCGCGATGCTGCACGGCCTCTACTGGCTCGCGGCGAACCTCGCGCTCAGGCGGCCGGCCGCGCTCGCGATCGACGATCTGCACTGGGCCGACGGCCCCTCACTCCGTTGGATCTCCCACTTGCAGCGCCGGCTCGACGGCCTGCCGCTGCTCGTCGTCGTCGCGTCGCGGCCGCCGAGTCAGAGCCGGAACGAGCAGCTCGTGGTCGAGATCCTCGGCGACCCGGCCACGGGCACCGTCCGGCCAAACGCGCTCAGCCGGGACTCGGCAGCGTTCCTCGCGCGCGAGGCATTCGGCGTCGAGCCAGCGGCCGAATTCGTGGACGCCTGCCAGAAGGCGACCGGCGGCAATCCGCTCTTCCTCGAGGCGCTGCTCGACACGCTCCGCCGCGAGGGCGTGGAGCCGACCGCGGCGCAGGCGCCGCGGGTCCTCGCGGTCGGGCCGGAGCCTGTGGCCCGCGCGGTGTCGCTGCGACTGTCGCGCGTCTCGCCCGAGGCGACGACGCTCGCGGGGGCGGTGGCCGTCCTCGGTGGGCGCGCGGAGCTCCAGCACGCCGCCGCCCTCGCCGGACTCGGCGTGGACGCCGCGTCGGACGCCGCCGCAGCGCTCGCGCGCGCGGACGTGCTGCGGGCGGACCTGCCGCTCGAGTTCACCCATCCGGTGGTGCGCGCCGTCGTCTACGACGACATCGCCGGGCCGCAGCGTGCCGAGGCCCACCGCCGGGCGGCCGAGGTGCTCGCGGCGACCCGCGCCGAGCCTGAGCAGATCGCCGTCCACCTCGAGCAGGTCGAGCCGGCGGGCGACCCCTTCGTCGTCGAGACGCTGCGGCGCGCGGCCGACCGCGCGTTGCGGCGGGGCGCGAGCGACGTCGCCGTCGGCTTCTTGCGCCGTGCACTCGAAGAGCCGCCGCCGCCTGCCGATCTCGGCGAGCTCCTTCGTTTTCTCGGCCTCTCCGAACGGCTGATCGACAACGACGCTGCGATCGTGCACCTGCGGCGCGCGCTCGAGGTGGTCGACGACCGCTCGCGCGTGGGCCGGATCGCGCTCGAGCTCGGGCGAGCGCTCCAGCGCGCGAACCGAAACCCCGAATCGATCGAGGTGCTCCGCACCGGGCGTGAGCTTGTGGAGGACGACATCGACATGGCGCAGTCGCTCGCGGCCGAGCTGATCGGGTCCGCGTGGTGGGATCCGGAGGACATGCCGCTCGCCGAAGAAGAGCTCGCGAAGGCGCGGGAGCAGGAGCTCGGCGACGGCTACGGCGGCAATCTCCTGCGCGCGATCCTCTCCTATGCGGAAGCGCGCGCCGGCGACGACCGCGAGTACGCGCTCGGGCTGGCCGAGACGGCGATGGCGTCCGGCCACCTCAGCTCCACCGGCTCGCGCGCGCTCTACTCCCTCGGCTACACGTTCACGGTCGCGGGGCGGACCGATGCGACGATCGACCTGTACGACCGCGCGTACGTGGAGGCACTTCGGCGGGGCGACTACGTGCTCGCCAGCGGTTGCGTCCTCTTCCGTGCGCTGGCACACCTGCACGAGGGCAATCTCGCGGCCGCCGAGGAGGACGTCGAGCGGGTGTCGGAGCATGCCGAGCTGCAGATGGCGCTCCCCTACCACTCGGCATTCGCCGGCTGGGTCGCCCTCGAGCGCGGCGACCTCGAGGGCGCCGAGCGGCTTCTCGGCCGCGCTGGACTCCCAGACCGCCTTCCACGGAGCGGGCAGTTCCTCTTCTTCCACCTCGTCCGAGCCCGGCTTCGGTACGAGCAGCGGCGTCTCGACGACGCCCTGGTCGACATCTTCGACGTGCGAGACCTCTCGATCGCCCTCGGCCACCGAAATCCGGCTTTCATGCCCTGGCAGCCGTACGCCTCGCTCATGCTCCACGCGGCAGGCCGGACCGAGGAGGCGCAGGAGATCGCGCTCGCCGCGGTCGAGCGGGCACGCATCTGGAACGCCCGGCGCATGATCGGCGTCACGCTTCGGACCCTCGGCCTCGTCACGGGGGGAAAGACCGGCGAGCGGTATCTCGAGGAGGCGGTCGAGGTGCTCGCCGCCTCCACGGCGCGGCTCGAGCACGGAAAGGCGCTCGTCGAGCTCGGCGCCGCCCTCCGGCGCGGAAACCGGCGCGCGGACTCGCGCGCGTACCTGCGGGAGGGCCTCGACCTCGCGCACAAGCTCGGCGCCAAGGCGCTCGAGGAGCGGGCGCAGACCGAGCTCGCGGCCACCGGCGCGCGGCCACGGCGCCTGCAGCTCACGGGTCTCGAGTCGCTGACGCCGAGCGAGCGCCGCGTGGCGGAGATGGCGGCCGACGACATGACGAACAAGGACATCGCCCAGACGCTCTTCGTGACGCCCAAGACCGTCGAGGTGCACCTTTCGAGCGTCTACCGCAAGCTCGAGATCTCCTCGCGCGGACAGCTGTCCGACGCGCTCGGCGCCGTGAAGTAGCCCCCTTCCGGGTCGCCGGATGCCGAAGTACGATCCCTGCGGAGCAGTTTCGTCCGGGCGGAAAGGGTCGGGAAGGCGACATGGAAGGCAAACGGGACCTCCCGACCGGGACGGTCACTTTTCTCTTCTCGGACATCGAGGGGTCGACGCGGCTCCTGAAGCAGCTCGGCCGGGAGCGGTACGGCGGCCTCCTCTCCCAGCACAACGTTCTGCTCCGAGAGGCCTTCACCGAGCATGGCGGAACCGAGATCGACCGCCAGGGCGACGCCTTCTTCTTCGTGTTCCGCAGCGCGGGGACGGCGGTCGCCGCGGCCGTCGCGGCCCAGCGCGCCATGGAGACCTACGACTGGCCCGAGGACGGAACGATCAAGGTTCGGATGGGCCTCCACACCGGCGAGGCCTCGGTGAACGGCGAGGGCTACGTCGGCTTCGCGGTCCACCAGGCCGCTCGCATCGGCGACCTCGGCCACGGCGGGCAGATTCTCGTCTCGCGGACGACAGCCGCGCTCGTCGAGCACGAGCTCCCCAGCACAATCCGTCTCCGCGACCTCGGCGAGACGCGGCTACAGGGCCTCGACCGCGCCGAGGCGCTCTTCCAGCTCTCCGCCGACGGGCTCCCCGACCGGTTTCCGCCGCTCGGCGCGCGGAGACCGCGCACCGCTCCCCCGCAGCCGGAGGGCCCGATGCTCCTAGAGCGCGAGAGCGAGCTCGCTGCACTGCACGCCTACATCGACTCAGCCGCCTCCGGCATCGGTCGCCTGATCGCGATCGAGGGGCGCGCCGGAATGGGAAAGACCCGCCTTCTGCTCGAGGCGCGCACGATCGCCGATCGGAACGGAATCACCGTGCTGACCGCACGCGGCGGCGAGCTCGAGCAGGAGTTCGCCTACGGCATCGTGCGGCAGCTGTTCGAGCCGGTGCTCGCCGCCGCGACGAGCGAGGAGCGCGCCGACCTTCTCGGCGGTGCGGCGGCGCTCGCCGAGCCGCTCTTCGCGGCTCCGCAGCTCGCGACCGTCGACGACGACGACAGCGACGTCTCGTTCTCGATGCTCCACGGCCTTTACTGGCTCGCAGCGAACCTCGCGCTGCGCCGGCCGGTGATGATCATGATCGACGACCTCCACTGGGCCGACGGGCCGTCGCTGCGCTGGCTCATCCATCTCCAGCGGAGGCTCGAGGGCCTGCCGCTGCTCGTCGTGGCCGGGACCCGCCCGCCGGAACAGGCCCGCTCGGGAGCGATGGTGAAGGAGATCGTGGGTGATCCGACGGCCGCCGTCGTGCGCCCGATGGCCCTGTGCGCGGCGTCGGTCGCGCGCATCGCGCGCGAGCACTTCGGGCGCGACGCAGATCGGGAGTTCGTCGATGCGTGCTGGCGCGCGACGGGCGGCAACCCGCTGTTTGTCTGGGCACTCCTGGACACGATCCGAAGCGAGGGTCTCGAGCCGAGCGCCGCGAATGCCGGACGGGTCGACGAGATCGGCCCCGAGCCGGTGACGCGTGCGGTCTCGCTCCGCCTCTCGCGCCTCCCGTCGGAAGCGACCGTCCTCGCCCGGGCCGTGGCCGTGCTCGGCGACCGAGCCGAGCTCCGCCACGCTGCGGCTCTCGCGGGCATCGACCGCGAGCTAGCCGGTCACGCAGCGACGACGCTGGCCCGGGCCGACCTGCTGGACTTCGAGATGCCGCTCACCTTTACGCACCCAGTCGTGCGTGCCGCGGTGTACGACGACATGTCGAACCCGGAGCGGATCGCCGCGCATCGTCGTGCAGCTCAGATCCTCGCCGACGCCGGTGCCGAACCAGAGCACATCGCCGTACACCTCGAGCAGTCGGTTCCGAACGGCGATCCGTTCGTCGTCGACACGCTGCTCAAGGCAGCGCAGCGGGCGCTGCATCGAGGCTCGAGCGAAGTGGCCGTGTCGGTTCTGCGCCGCGCGCTCGACGAGCCCCCGGCGCCGGAGCGCCTCGGCGAGGTGCTGCGCGCGCTCGGCCTCGCGGAGCGCCTGCTCTCGAACGACGGGGCGATAGAGCACCTCCGTGAAGCACTCGAGCTGATCGAAGAGCCTCGGCGGCGGGCACGGATCGCGATCGAGCTCGGGCGAGCCCTCCTTCGCAGCAACCGCCACACGGAGGCGATCGAGGCCTTCCGACGCGGCCGTGACGTCCTCGGCAGCGGCGCGGACGTCGACACCGACATGGCGCTGTCGCTCGAGACGGAGCTGATCAACGCTGCCTGGTGGGAGCCCGAGCATCTCGAGATCGCAATCGGCGAGCTCGAGCGGCTCAGGGAAGAGTCGCTCGGCGACGGCTTCGGCGCCGATCTCCTGCGCGCCACCCTCGGCTACTGGGAGACGCGGCGCGGGGTCGACCGCGAACGAGCGCTCAGGCTCGCCCGGGAGGCCGTGGGGTCGCAGCGTCTGGACTCGCTCGGCGCCCGGGCGCTCCATCTCGCGGCATACACGCTGACGATGTCGGGCTGCCCCGACGAGGCCCTCGTCGTGTACGACCGGGCGCTCCGCGGCGCCTACGCGCGCGGCGACAACATCTGGGCCTCCTCGTGTGCGCTCTTCCGCGCATACACGCAGCTGCGCCGTGGAGACCTCACCGCGGTGGAGTCCGACCTCGGGCGGTACGCCGAGCTCATGGAATACGAGACGGCGCACCTCTACAGCGGTGCGTTCCGCGCCGAGCTCGCCCGCGAGCGGGGCGACCTCGATGGCGCCGAGGAGGCGATCGCCGCGACCGGGATTCCCGACCACGTCCCCGCGAACGGCCACCTGACGTTCCTCCAGCTCGCCCGCGGCCGGCTCCGGCTCGAGCAGCGACGGTTCGACGACGCGATCCGAGAGCTGACGTCGCTCGGCGAGAACATGGACGCGCTGAAGATCTCGAACGCGGCATTCCACGACTGGCGAGCGGAGCTCGCGCTCGCCCTCAGCGGCGCCGGCCGTCGCGCCGAGGCGCTACCGTACGCGCTCGCAGCGGTCGATCGTGCGCGAGACTGGGGTGCTCCCCCGGCTCTCGGGTTCGCGCTCAAGGTGCTCGGGCTCGTCGAGGGCGGCTCCTCCGGTCAGAAGCTCCTCCACGAGGCCGTCGTCGTGCTCGAGAGCTCGCAGGCGCGGCTCGAGCACGCGAAGGCGCTCGTCGAGCTCGGTGCGGCGCTCCGCCGGGGCAACAAGCGCTCGGATGCCCGCGAGTACCTGCGCCAGGGTCTCGAGCTCGCGCACAAGCTCGGCGCGACCGCGCTCGAGGAGCGGGCCCAGACCGAGCTGGCCGCGACCGGCGCGCGACCGCGAAGGTTGATGCTGAGCGGACTCGACTCGCTGACGCCGAGCGAGCGGCGCGTCGCCGAGATGGCCGCCGACAACATGACGAACAAGGACATCGCCCAGGCGCTGTTCGTCACGCCGAAGACCGTTGAGGTCCACCTCTCGAGCGTCTACCGAAAGCTCGAGATCTCGTCGCGCGCACAACTGCCAAGCGTCCTCGGCGCCGGCGCGTAGCGTTCCGCAGCGTGGAGGGACCTCTGGTCGGGGCGGCCGACGAGCCGCGCGTGCGCAGGCCCGTGTTCGGCTACGCGATGGTTCTCGCGGCTGCCATCCTGTTCGGGATCAACGGCTCGGTCGCGAAGGTCGCGCTCTCGTCCGGCCTCTCGCCGCTGCGGTTGAGCGAGGCGCGCTGCGCCGGAGCATGCGTCGGCCTGATGCTCGCCGCGCTTGCGTACGCACCTTCGTCGCTGCGTGTTCGCGACCGGCGGGATCTGGCGCGGCTCGCCGTGTTCGGAGTCGTGGGCGTGGCGCTCGTCCAGCTCTTCTACTTCCTTGCCATCCAGCGGCTGGCAATCGGCATCGCGCTGCTCATCCAGTACCTCGCGCCGCTGCTCGTCGCGATCTGGGCGCGCACCGTCGGCCACGCGCACGTTCGGCGGCGCATCTGGGTCGCGCTCGCGTTCTCGCTCAGCGGGCTCGCGCTCATGGTCGAGCTGTGGAACGGGCTCGCGCTCGACGGGCTCGGCGTCACGTACGCGCTCATCGCAGCCGTCATCTTCGCGGCGTATCTCTTGCTGGCGGAACGCGAGGTCGTGCACCGCGACTCGGTCTCGCTGATGGCATGGGGGTTCCTGTTCGCAACGATCTTCTGGACGGTCGCGCAGCCCTGGTGGAGCTTCCCCGCCGCCCGGGTCGGCGAGACGGTCTCGCTTCACGGCCACCTCGCGTCGTGGCACCTGCCGGTCTGGGCGCTCGTCCTCTGGGTGATCGTCCTCGGGTCGATCATCCCCTTCTCCCTCATCGTCGCCGGCCTCGGGCACGTCAGCGCGACCCGAGTCGGGATCGCGGCGATGCTCGAGCCGGTCGTGGCGACGGTCGTCGCCTGGGCCTGGCTCCGGCAATCGCTTTCGCCCGTGCAGCTCGGCGGCGCCGCCATCGTCCTCGCGGGCGTCTTGCTGGCTCAGACCGCCCGCTGAGTGGATCCCCCAAAAGGGGTACAGACTCCGTCCGAGTGGGCTGGAAGACTCCTCCGCTTGCTCAGGAGACGCCGGTCTTTTGTGCTCTTTGCAGCATGTTGTTTGGCATTCCTCGCCGCTCCGGCCGCCCTCGCTTCGGAAAGGGGCAGCGCGGAGGCAGGTTTCCTGCGGGCAGTGAACGCGACCCGCGCCTCGTTCGGCCTCCGGCCCGTCCAGCTCGATCGGACGCTCTCGACCGCAGCCCGCTCCCACTCGGTCGAGATGCTGCAAGGGAACTACTTCAGCCACGGAGACTTCAGCGGCCGGATGCTCGCGTTCCACGTCCGAGGCAGCATCATGGGCGAGAACCTCGCCTGGGGCACCGGCGCCTACAGCGGCGCCGGCGCAATTGTCAGGGAGTGGCTCGCGAGCCCGCCGCACCGCGCCAACCTGCTCCGTCCCGGCTTCCGCCGCATCGGCATCGGCCTCACGCACGGCACCTTCAAGGGCAGCGGCGGCGCGATCGTCGTCACAGCCGACTTCGCCGGCTGAAAGCACGGGGGACCTTATTTCCAAGTGACAAGTTGTCACTTGGGAGTGAAGAGCGGAATCTGCCCTTCGATCCGCCTTACTCGGACTCCATGAGCGAGCGGAGCTCGGCGAGCTTCTCGCCGCGGAGCTCGTCGCGCTCGCCGCGCTCGATTCTGCCGAGCAGCTCGCGGACGAGCGGCGCGAGGTCGAGCGGGTTGAAGGGCTTCGTGACGTAGTCGACACCGCCGATGTCGAGGCCCCGCGCGCGGTCGCGGAACTCGGCGCGCGCAGTGAGGAAGATGATCGGGATCTCGTTCGTGCGGTCGTCCTCGAGCAGCGCCTCGGCGACACGCCAGCCGTCGAGGCCGGGCATCATCACGTCGAGGAGGACGACGTCCGGCCTGCTGTTGCGCGCCTTCTCGAGCCCGCTCGGGCCGTCGGGCGCCTCGAGCACGTCCATCCCCTCGGCCTCGAGGTTCACCTTGCAGAGAAGCCGGATCGGCGCCTCGTCGTCGATTACGAGCACTTTCGTCACGTTTTCCTCTCTATGTCCCTAGCCGACCTGCGCCACTCCTGCCGCCGGCAACTCGACGGCGAATGTCGAACCTTCGCCTTCGCGCGACTCGACCCAGATCCTTCCGCCCATCGCGGTCACGAGCCCGCGCGCGATGAAGAGGCCGAGCCCCGTCCCCCCGGCGCCGACGCGCGCGTCGGCATCCGCGCCGCGGTAGAACTTTCGGAAGATCTGCTCCTGGTCGGCTTGCGGGATGCCGATCCCGTCGTCCGCGACGCTCACCTCGACGGTGTCGTGCTTTCGCTCGACTCCGACCGTGACGGTCCCGCCCTCACGGGAGTACTTGACCGCGTTGTCGAGCAGGATGGAGAAGACTTGCCGCAGCTTCTCGCGGTCGGCGTTCGCGGCAAGCGGCCCTTCCGGAAGCTCGACGACGAAGTGATGACCGTCCGTCGCGGTGTTCTGTGCGCTCTGCACGACCTCGCCGACGACGTCGCGCACGTCCGTCAGCGAGAGGTTGACCTGTAGGTCGCCGGTGTCGAGGCGCGCCACGTTCAGGAGGGCGTCGACAATCGCGGTGAGGCGCTGCGACTCGGAGGCGATGTAGCCGAGAAACGTGTTGCGCTCCGTTTCGCCGAACAGCACGTCCTGGCGCAACAGCGTCTCGGCGAAACCGTAGATGGATGTGAGGGGCGTACGCAGCTCGTGCGACACCGTCGAGACGAAGTCCGACTTCATCTGCTCGACGAGACGGTCGGACGAGATGTCGCGGAACGCGAAGATGCGTCCGGCGACGGCGCCGGCCGGATCGAGCATCACGGCTTCGGTCACGGAGAGCCAGACTTCCTCGCGTCCGCGCATGATCGAGACGAGGCGGTCGCCGACGGGTGCGTCGCTCCCCGATTCGAGCGTGCGTTGGATCACCTCGGCAGGCGCGCGGCCGAGAGCATCCTCGGCGGCAACGCCGGTGATCTTCTCCGCCGCTTCGTTCCAGAGCACGACCTGCCCCTCGCGGTCGACGGCGACGATGCCGTCGGCGATGTTCGCGAGGATGGCGAAGCTCCGCTCCTTCTCGACCGCGACGCGCTGGTACAGCTCCGCATTCGACAGCGCGGCCGACGTGCTCGCGGCGAGCGCGAGCATCGCCTCGATCTCCTCCTCGCGCCACGGCCGCGGCTGGCCCGCGTACACGGCGAGGACGCCGAGCGGCGTCCCCTCCGCGCCCGCGAGAGGAACGCCGAGATACGCGGCGTTGCCCGCGGCAAGCATCGGGTCGAACCCGCGAAGACGTGCGTCGGCGCCGGCGTCCTCGAGCGCGACCGGTGAGAGTGACTGCAGTACGTCGCCGGACAGCCACGCCGAAGCCGGACTGCGCGACCCGACTGCGTCATCGGCGCCGAGGCCGACTGCCGCATGCACGACGAGCTCGTCGTCGACCACCAGGCGGATCGCGCAGGCGTCGGCGTTCACGAGCTCCGGAGCCTGTTGCACCACCTCGTCGAGAACCGCAGCCGGATCGAGCTCCGTGGTGAGCAGCCGCCCGGTGCGGGTCAGCTGCTGTGCAAGGGCCCGCGCGCTGCGCTCAGCCTCGAAGAGCTCGCTGCGCTCCAGCGCGCCGCGCGTCGCATCTGCCAGGTGGCGCGCGAGCTCGAGGTCGTCCTCGGTGAAGACACGCTCCTCCGTGAAGAAGACAGCCACGAGGCCGCCCGCTTCGTGGCGCGGCGTCTCGACGGGTACGGCGAGGAGCGCGCGGTAGCCGTTCGCCGCAGCCGCGACCCGCCACTCGTGCGGAAGACGCTCATCGTCCGAGAGCATCGGAGCCGCGATGACGCGCGTCTGCGCGGCCGCACGCGCCAGCGGGCCCTCACCGGCCTCGATCCCGTCCCGCAGGAGCATCTCGAACCCCGGCGGCAGCTCGTGCGCCCCAGCGAGCGTGAGCCTGCGGCCGTGCGGCATCAGCACGGCGGCGGAAGCGCCGCCGAGAGCCTCCGTCGCCGCTTGTGCGACGGCCTCCAGCGTCGCCGCACGAGAGAGCGACTGGCCGAGCACCGATGCGATGCGGTAGAAGCCGCGCTGTACACGCGCCTGACGAGTGCTGTGCGTGAAGGTCTCGGCGTTGCGCAACGCAAGCGACGCCAGTCCGGCGAATGCGTCGAGCACATTCGCGTCGCGAAGCCCGAACGGCTCTCCGTTCCTCCGGCCGGCGCCGAGGACGCCCTGTATGTCGTCGCTCCAGCGCATCGGCGCGACGATTGCGTCGGTGAAGCCTTCGTACGCGGGGTGCGGTACCGGATCGGGGAGCTCGTCGTACTCGTTGCCGATCATCGGGCGGCCCTCTCGGATCGCGAGGCCCGCCAGCCCGCGCGTCGCGCCGAACTCGAAGCCCACGAGGGACGGGACGAACCCACGCACGGCCGCGCAACGCAGTGTTCCGCGGTCGCTGTCGTAGAGGTAACAGTCGGACGCTTCGGCCCGCAGCAGGTGCGCGACCTCCTCCACGAGCCGCTGCAACACCGTCTCGAGATCGAGCTCGCCGCTCAGAACCTGCGCAGCGCGGAGCAGCGCCGTCTGCTGTCCGAGCCGCTCGCGGTTCTCGGCGAGCAGGCGGCCGAGCCGGATGGCGAGGCCTGCCTCCGCCGCGACCGCCTCGAGCAGGATCACGTCGCCCTGGCTCCAGGCGCGGCGCGTGTCGCGATGGGCGGTGAGCACGCCGATCTGGCGGTCCTGGACAACGATCGGAGACGACGCCACGCCCCGCACGCCGAGCGAGCGCAGAAGCTCCAGCCCGCCGAGCGAAGGCTCGGTCAGCTCGGGTGCGTCCTCCACGTCGACGATCGCCACGGTCCGCTTCTCGTGGGCGGCGAGGTTCGAGACGACCAGCAGGTCCGCACCCTCCCCGACCGGGACCGCGCCAGGAGCAGTCCACTGGGCCACAACCGGCAACTCGCCGGAGTCGTCGGTGAGTCGCACGAAGCAGCGCGAGGCGTCGAGCGCGCGTCCTGTCTCCTCGACCGTCGAATGGAGCGTCCCCTCGAGATCGAGCTCGGCGCGCAGACGCCTCGAGATCGTGGCGAGCAATCGCTCGCGCTCGAGCGCCTCGCCGAGCGCGATCGCCGTGCGCGTCCGCTCGAGGGCGATCGTTCCTTCCGAAGCGAGCGTCTGCATCACGACAAGGTCGTCCGCGGAGAACGCGCGGTGTTCGTCGGTCGTCGCGACCGAGATGACGGCGATCACGCGGTCATCGCTGATCAGGGGCACGAAGGCCGCGCTCTTCGCGCCAACCTCGGCGGCTAGACGCGAGCTCACGGGCGCAGAATCACCGACGTCGTAGACCGCGAAGCTGGACGCTTCGTAGACGGCGCTCGCGATTCCGGACGGCTCCCGGACGAGATCCACGCGGACGTCACGCCACCACGCGACGTCCCTGCCGTCCGAGCGGGCGAGGAAGCCCGACGCCTCTTGCCCGTTCTCGGACACGAAGGTCAGCGCGACGAATCCGACGCCAAAGAGGGACGCGATCTCGTCCAGCAGCGCCCTCGCGACGCTTTCGACGTCTGACGTCCGCGAGAGCTCGGCCGAGATCCGGCGCAGGCTCTCGAGCTCCCGGTCGCGCTCGCGCTGATCCGGCGGCACCGGCCCGCGGCGCCAGGCCTTCGCGAGCCCGCCGAGGAGGAGCCCGACCGCGAGGGCGCCGACGACGACCGCGACGCTCTCCCACGCGAGCGCGAGGCCGTTCAAGGCGAGGGGAAAAGACTCGATTGTGATCATGCTGGGCGTGAAGAGTGTACGGAGCGCGAGGGCGTCCGAGCGACTGTTTTCAGGCTGAAGAACCGCATCCCTGCGCGTTCAAAAGATGGGCCGACCGGCCCATTGTGAGCTTCCCGGGGGGCGGTTAGCGTCCCTCGCACTGGGCGATGCGAACCGAGCGGCGCGTACCTGGCCTTGCAGCCGCGCGGTGAGCAACTTGAGAGAGCCCGCCGCACCGACCCCCCCGAGCGGCGGGCTTTCTCATTTCTGAGCGCTGCTAACACGGTCTTCATCGACCCGGGCTATCCTGGCCCGCGGTTTGGTGAAGCGGGTCCTCCTGGCCTCTCCCCGCGGCTATTGCGCCGGGGTCGAGCGGGCGGTCGACACGGTCGAGCGTGCCCTCCGTCTCTACGGGGAGCCCGTTTACGTCCGGAAGCAGATCGTCCACAACTCGCACGTCGTGCGCGAGCTCGAGGAGCTCGGCGCCGTCTTCGTCGACTCGGTCGAGGACGTCCCGGAGGGGGCGACCGTCGTCTTCTCTGCCCATGGGGTCGCTCCCGGCGTGCGCTCGGCCGCGGATGCCCGGCGGCTGACCACGATCGACGCCACCTGCCCGCTCGTGACGAAGGTCCACACGCAGGCCCGCCGCTACGCCGACGCCGGCTACTCGATCGTCTTCATCGGCCACGCCGGCCACGAGGAGGTCGAGGGGACGATGGGCGAGGCTCCGGGCGAAATGGCGCTCGTCGAGTCGGTCGCCGACGCGGAAGCACTCGAGCTGCCGGCCGAGCAACGGCTCGCGTACATCACCCAGACCACGCTCTCCGTTGACGAGACGCGCGAGATCGTCGACGTGCTGAAGCGCCGGTTCCCGAGGATCGAAGGACCGGAGAAGGAAGACATCTGCTATGCGACGTCGAACCGCCAATGGGCGGTGAAGGAGCTGCTCGACGAGGTCGAGCTGCTGCTCGTGATCGGCTCGACGAACTCGTCGAACTCGAAACGGCTCGTTGAGGTCGCCCACACTGCGGGCGTCGCCTCGTATCTGATCGACGACGCCGGCGACATCGATCCGGCGTGGATCGAAGGCGTCGCGACGGTCGGCGTCACCTCGGGAGCATCGGCGCCGGAACGACTCGTGCACGACGTCTGCGACTGGTTCCGCGAGCGCGGCGTGTCGGACGTGACCGAGCATCGCTCGGTGTACGAGGACGTCGTGTTCCGAGTTCCGGTCGAGCTGCGCCGCGCGGAACGCTCGGCGGCGTAGCCTTGTCGCGCGTGCGCGCGCGTCCTCACCTTCTCGAGCGTCTTCCGGAGCAGTACTTCACTGCGCTGCTCGCGCGGGTCGCCGCGGCGGCCGCCCGCGACGGCGAGCCCCTCGTCGATCTCGGCCGCGGCAATCCCGACGTGCCGCCACCTCCGCACGTCATCGAGGCGCTCGACGCGGCCGCCCGCCGCTCCGATACGCACGGCTATGCGCCGTTCGCAGGTCTCACTGCATTGAAGGAGGCGATCGCGGCGCGCTATCGCGACGTCTACGGCGTCGTCGTCGATCCCAACCGCGAGGTCGCCGTGCTGCCCGGGTCGAAGACCGGCCTGATGGAGTTCGCCCAGGTCTGCGTGGAGCGCGGCGAGACGATCGTGCTGCCCGACCCCGGCTACCCGGACTATCGGTCGGCCGTCGCGCTCGCGGCCGCAGAACATGCGGCTCTGCCGCTCGCTGCCGACGGACGGCCGGACTGGACGGCGGCGCCCGCATCGGCGGCCGCGCTCTACCTCAACTACCCGTCGAATCCCGTCGCGGCATGCGCGCCGCCGGGCGTCTTCGCGGAGGCGATCGCATGGGCGCACCGCGCCGGCGCGTGGGTGATGCACGATTTCGCCTACGGCGACCTCGTCTTCGACGGTCGCTCGCCGTCGAGCTTTCTCGCCGTCGAGGGTGCGCGCGAGGTCGGTTTCGAGCTCTTCTCGATGTCGAAGTCGTACGGGATGGCGGGCTGGCGGCTCGGGTTCGCCGTGGGCAACGCCGAGATCGTCGCGCGGATCGAGGCGCTCCAGAACCATCAGTTCGGCGGCATCTTCATGCCGGTGCAGGAGGCGGGGATCGCCGCCCTCGCCGGCCCGCAGAACACCGTCGAGGAGCGTCGCGCGCTCTACGAGGCGCGGCGCGACCGCGCGCTCGCGGCGCTCGAGGGCCTCGAGGCGCGCGGCGAGGGGACATTCTTCGTCTGGTTCCGCCTCCCGGACGGGCTCACCTGCGAGCGTCTGCTCGAGGAGCACCGCATTGCGGTCGCACCAGGCGAGGGCTTCGGCGACCGCGGCCGCGGCTGGGCGCGTCTGTCGCTCGCGACCCCGGACAGCCGGCTCGACCCCGGCCTCGAGCGTTTGCGAGAAGCCCTGAACGATCCCAAGTGACAAGTTGTCACTTGGGAAGGAACGCTAGTGATGGCTCCGCAGCTGGTCGAGCAGGCTCCGCCGCCGGCGCGGTCCCGTCGCCGCGAGGAAGCCGGCGAGCCTGGCGCTCTCCTCCTCGTCGAGGGAGACGGCGGCGCGCGCGACGCCTTCGTCCCAGACGCTGAAGCGCACCTGCGGCTCGTCGCCGAAGTAGCGCGAGACGCGCAGAGCGCGCCCCGGGCTGTTCGGGTGCGGCCGGAAGAACTCGACGAGCTTCGACCGCTGCGCCGTGCCGCACCAAGGACAGAAGCGGAACCTCGCCTCGACGTCCTTGCCGCACCGCGAGCAGGCGGTCATCACCAGGAGCTTATTCCCCGGAGCCGGCCTTTTCGATCCGGAGATTGCCGTCGAGGCGGATCTCGACGGCCAGCACCTCGTCCCTGATCCAGTCGCCGTGGCGCTCGACGAGCTCCGACTCCGCGGCCGGAAGGGTCAGCACGATCCGGTCGGTGAGCTCGAGCCCTTGCTCCTTCCGGAGGGAGTTCACCTGCCGGATCAGGTCATAGCCGCGGCCCTCGAGCCGCAGGTCGTCGTCGAGGCCGAGCTCGAGCGCGACGGTGACTCCGTCCGCCGACGCGATTGCGAAACCGTCGCTGCCTCCGCGCTCGACGAGCACCTCGTCCGGCTCGAGCTCGTGGCCCGCAGCGCGAAAGCGGCCGCCCTCGAGCTCCTCGAAGTCGCCGGACTGAAGCGCCTGCTGCACTGCGCGCAACTCCCTCCCGAGGCGCGGCCCGAGCACGGGCAGGTTCGGCTTCACGCGCAGTTCGGCCTCGACGCGGTCGAAGGCGACGTCCTTCACGCGCACCTCGTCCGCGATCTCGTCCGCGTGAGCCCGTGCACCGCGCGCGCCCTCGACCACGAGCCGGCGCAGCGGCTGACGCAGCTTCAACCCCGAGGTCGCGCGCGCCTGGTGCGCGAGCGTGACGACGCGGCGCACGTCGGCGATCTCGTCGAGTAGCGCCTCGTCTGGCTCAGGGACCTCGGGCCACGGCGCGAGATGCACGGACTCGGGCCCGTCGGCGACCAGGTTGCGCCAGAGATGGTCGGTGAGGAACGGCATGATCGGAGACATCACGCGCAACGTCTGCACGAGCGCATACCAAAGCGTCTCGAGCGCGGCGAGGTCGCCCGCCCAAAACCGGGAACGCGAGCGGCGGATGTACCAGTTGGAGAGATCGTCGACGTACTCCGTGTACGCCCGCATCACGTCGACGGTCATCCACGAGTCGTAGCCGGCTTCCGCTTCCCGCACAAACGCATGCGTGCGCTCGAGCAGCCAGCGGTCGAGCGGCTGCAACTCCGCGCGCGGCTCGAGCGCCGACCATGACGGCCGGAAGTCCTCGATGTTCGCGTACGAGACGAAGAAGGAGATCGAGTTCCAGAACGTGAGCAGCTCGCGCTTGATCTGCTCCGCAGGACCGAAGCCGAAGAGGAGGTTCCGGTCGGGCGGCTGCGCGCAGAACTGCCAGCGCATCACGTCCGCTCCCATACGGTTGAACGCATCGGTCGCCTCGATGGCATTGCCGTGCGAGCCGTGCATCTCGCGGCCGTGCTCGTCGAGCATCTTCTCGTAGCCGAGCACCTGCCTGAAGGGCGCACGGCCCGTCAGCACCACCGACATGAAGAGTTGCGAGTAGAACCAGAGCCGGATCTGCTCGCGCATCTCCGAGACCCAGTCCGCCGGGAACCACTTCTCCCAGTACGCGTGGTCCGGCAGATCGGCGTGGGTCAGGCCGCGCGCGGCGCCCGTTGCGTAACCCTCGGGGATCCAGGTCGGGTTCTGCCAGCCGAGGGTGGCGAACGGGACGATGCCGGCGTCGAGCCAGACGTCGCCCACCTCCGCGATCCGTGTCACGGCCTCGCCGCACTCCTCGCACCGGACCGGAACCCGGTCGATCCACGGCCGTCGCAGCTCCTCGAGCTGGTCGAGCCCCTCGAGTGCGCGCTCCTCGAGCTCCGCGCGCGAGCCGATCACGTTCAGGTGTCCGCACGCGCACGGGTAGAACGGAAGCGGGAGGCCGTAATAGCGGCGGCGCGAGATGTTCCAGTCGCCCATGTTCACGAGCCAGTCGTCCATCCGCTTGCCCATGTACTCCGGCGTCCACTCGACGTTCGCGTTCGCGTCGCGCATCGGCTGCCGCAGGTCGAGCACCGAGATGAACCAGTCGTCGGCGATCCGGAAGATGAGGGGCGTGTGGCAGCGCCAGCACTCGGGATACCGGTGCTCGTACAGCCCGGCTTCCAGCAAGCGGCCTTTCTCCTCGAGCGCGCCGATGATCTGCTCGGCCGCCTCGGCGGTCGACATGCCGTGCAGCCAGCCGTAGTCGTCGTAGAAGCGGCCGGCCTCGTCGACCGGCATCAGCACGGGGAGCCCGTGCAGCCGGGACAGCTCGAAATCCTCGGAGCCGCAGCCCGGCGCGATGTGGACGATGCCGGAGCCCTCGTCGAGCGCGACCTCGTCCCACGGGATCACGCGGTGCTCGACAGCCGCGCCGGGCGAGAGATCGTCGAAGGGCCCCTCGTAGATCCACCCGACGAGGTCGGAGCCGGGCTTGCGGTCGAGGAACTTGTCGTCCGGATACCGCGCGACCGCCACCCACTCCCCCGACGAGCGCAAGCCGTATTCCGCGTCGGGATTGACCGCGGCGGCGACGTTCGCTGGCAGCGTCCAGGGAGTCGTCGTCCAGATCAGCAGCGACTCGCCCCGCCGCTCCTTCAACGGCAGCCGGACATACAGCGATGGATCGGCGCGGTCGACGTACGAGCCGGCAAGCTCGTGAGCGGAGATCGACGTACCGCACCGCGGGCACCACTCGGTCGAGCGGTGACCGAGGTAGAGCCAGCCGCGATCGTGCACGACCCGGAGGAAGCGCCAGATGTACTCGATGTTCGTGTCGGAGAAGGTGAAGTAGTCGTTCCCCCAGTCCATCCACTGCCCGAGCCGCTTCGAGTCCTCCGTCAGCCTCTGGGATGACCGGACGACGACGTCGCGGCACTTGCGGGCGAACTCCTCGAGCCCGAACTCCTCGATCTCCCGCTTCGAGTTGAGGCCGAGCTCCCGCTCCACTCCGACCTCGATCCAGAGGCCCTGGCAGTCGAAGCCGTTCTGGTAGCGCTCGTCGAAGCCGCGGAGAGCCTTGTAGCGCTGGAAGACGTCCTTCAGTGTCCGCCCCCAGGCCGTATGAACGCCCATCGGCTTGTTGGCCGTGACCGGCCCGTCGATGAACGAGAAGGTCGGACCGCCGCGATTCCGCTCACGGAGCTTCGCGAAGGTGCCCTCCGCCTCCCACCGGGCGAGGATCTCCTCCTCGAGCCCGGGATGGTCGGGCACCGTCGGCAGCGGCTGAAAGACTGGCTCGGCCATCGGGAAGTGAAGTGTAGAGAGGAGCGTTCTTTCCTTTGGAGGATCGGGTACCGGTCCTCCCTGACGGAAACGAAAGGAAAGCTGAATGGCAACCGAAGTAACCGACGCGACGTTCGAGAACGAGGTCCTTCAGGCCGACAAGCCGGTGCTCGTCGACTTCTGGGCCGAGTGGTGTGGCCCCTGCCACGCCGTCGCCCCCGTGCTCGAGCGGATTGCCGAGGAGAAGGATCTGAAGCTCGTCAAGGTGAACATCGACGAGAATCAGGACCTTGCGGTGCGCTACGGGATCCAGTCGATCCCGAACATGATCCTCTTCGAAGGCGGGCAGCCGAAGGCGAATGCCGTCGGGGCCATGCCCAAGGGGATGCTGGAGCGCACGCTCGGCCTCGGCGAGTGAGGATTCGGGGCAGGGGGCCGGGATGGCCCTCTGCCTGACCTCAGATCTCGCGGGTGTCCAGGAAGCTCAGGAAAGCTGCGTGCTTGGCGAGGAAGTCCTCGATCTCCGCGACGCCGGCTCCGGCCCAGTCCTCGAGCCAGGTGTCGGCGAGATCGTCCTCGATGCGATGAAGGCCGCGTTCACTCATGGCGAAATCATCGACACGGTGCCGGGCAGTCGCCATGGGCCGTTCGGCTCAACTTGGGGGCCGTGAGGACCCAAGCCTTTTTGGTGGTCAACCCTCGTTCGGGGGACCGGAAGCCGACTGCCGAGGAGCTTGCCGCCGCGGCACGCGAGCGCGGCGTGGAGGTACATCTCCTCCAGAAGGGCGAGGATCCAGGGGAGGCCGCTCGCGGCTCGGGCGCTGAGATTCTCGGCATGGCAGGCGGCGACGGCTCCCTCGCCGCGGTCGCCTCGACTGCCCTCGCCACGGACGCTGCGTTCGTCTGTGTGCCCTTTGGGACCCGTAACCACTTCGCCCGGGACGTCGGGCTCGACCGCGACGATCCGTTCGCCGCGCTCGGCGCCTTCACCGACGGCGCCGAGCGCCGCATCGACGCCGGCCGCGTCGGCGACCGGCTGTTCCTCAACAACGTCTCGCTCGGCGTCTACGCCGGTCTCGTGCACCGGCGTGAGCGCCGCCGGCGCCGGGGCGAGGCGCTCGCACGCGTTCGAGGCCTGCTGCAGGTCGCGCGCCATCGGCGCCGCCTGCATGCCCGCGTCAACGGCGAGAAGGTCGACGCGCGGGTCTTGCTCGTCGGGAACAACCGGTACGAGCTCAGCCTCTTCACACTCGGGGAGCGGCAGCGGCTCGACGAAGGGCTCCTCCAACTCTGGGTCGCGGCCGGGCTTCTGCCGACGGCGTGGGACGAGCGAACGGAGCCGGCCTTCCGCGTCGAGCTCCCTGGCGCCCACGTGCGCGCGGCGATCGACGGCGAGCCCGTGACGCTCGAGTCGCCGTTCGTCTTCGAGTCGCTGCCGGGTGCTTTACGCCTGCTCGTTCCGCAGAGAGCCGGCGAGAGCGGCACGATAGGAAGCGTCATGCCCGACAAGGAAGAGGAGTAGTCCCTGCCGCGCTCGTCCGCCACCCAGCACGAGCTCGCGCGGATCGAGTTGCTCGCCGGCCTTCCCGGCGACGTGCTCATGAAGCTCGGCAAGCTGATGGAGCGGCGGGAGGTCGCGCCCGGCACGGCCGTCGTCCGCGAGGGCGACGTGGGCGACCGCTTCTACGTCGTCTTCGCCGGGATGCTCTCGGTCGCGAACAGCGCCATGGGCACGCGCGACGTCCTGCGCCCCGGCGACTACTTCGGAGAGGTCTCCGTGACGATGGACATGCCGCGGACCGCGACCGTCACCGCGATCTCGCCCGCGGTCGTCGCCAGTTGCGACCGGGCGGCGTTCGACGAGTTCCTGCGCCCGCTCTTCGCCGACGACGACGACGTCTGACCAAGTGACAAAGTGTCACTTGGCTTCGTCGACGACGGCGTCGTTGAAGCGCGGCCAGGCCTCGATCGCCCAGTCGCCGAACTCCTTGTCCGTCAGCACGCCGCAGGCGAGACCTGCGTCCGGATCGACCCAAAGGAAGGTGCCGGCCGCGCCGAAGTGGCCGAACGTGCGAGGTGAGCTTTGCGCGCTCGTCCAGTGCGGCGACTTGCGATCGCGCAGCTCGAACGTCAGGCCCCAGTCGTTCGGATCCATGCGTCCCCAGCTCGGCAGCACTCCGGCCAGGCCGGGAAACTGGACGGTGGTCGCCTCGTCGAGGGTCTCACGGGCGACGAGCGTCGGCGCGAGCAGCTCCCGCCCGAGCGTCACCAGGTCGTCGAGCGGTCCGCGGTACCCCCACGCCGGCGAGCCGTGCAGCGATCCGGCAAGCCCGAGCGGGACGATCACCGCAGCGCGGAGGTACTCGGCAAACGCCATCGCGGCGCGCTCGCTCACGCGCTGCGCGGCGAGCTCGATGCCGTAGTTCGAGTAGATGCGGCGCTTCCCCGGCGGCATCAGCGGCGCACCTTCCTCCGGCGGGAGCCCAGAGGCGTGCGCGAGGAGGTGGCGGAGCGTCGAGCCGGGGGGACCGGCGGGCTCGTCGAGGTCCACGATTCCCTCCTCGAGCGCGACGAGCGTCGCCAGACCGGTCAGCGGCTTCGTCACCGACGCCCAGCGGAGGTGGACGTCACGCGGGCCGTGGGTGCGGACGTCGCCGTCGGCGCCTGTCACCCCGGCCGCCGCCATCCGCGCGCCCCACGTGTCGATGGTCCGCAGCGCATCCACGGCGGGTGATACTAGGCACATGGATCGCCGCCTCGTCTCGTCCGGATCGTCGCTCGAGGAGCGCTGGGGGTACAGCCGCGCCGTCGTGACCGGCGACCGGATCTTCGTCGCGGGCACGGCGCCGATCATGCCCGGCGACGAGGACCCTCCGAGCGGGCCGTACGAACAGATGCGCCGCTGCCTCGAGATCGTCGGCAACGCGCTTCGTGAAGCGGACGCGGGCTTCGAGCACGTCGTGCGGACGCGCGTGTACATGACCGAAGCGGGGAATGCACCCGAGGTGATGCGCGCACACGGCGAGGTCTTCGGCTCGGTCCGGCCCGCGTGCACCGGGATCGTCTGCGGCCTGCTCGACCCGCGCTGGCTCGTCGAGATCGAAGCCGAGGCGGTCGTGTCGTGAAGCAGGTCATTCCGCCGTCGATCACCGGCAAGGGCAGCCGGTTCGCCGCGGGAGGCAGTGTGCTCGACCACGCCTTCGGCAAGAGCGATCCGTTCACCCTCGGCGCCGAAGAGGAGTACATGCTGCTCGATGCGGAGACGTTCGACCTCGTGCAGCACATCGACACGGTGCTCGCGGCCGTGTCGGGTCACGAGTTGGAACCGCGCATAAACGCCGAGCTCATGCAGTCGGTGCTCGAGGTCGCAACGCCCGTCTGCCGCACGCCCGCGGATGTCGCCGAGCAGCTCCGCGCCCTGCGTGCTTTCGTCTGCGAGGTCGCGCGCGAGCGCGGCATGCGCGTCGGCTCGGCGGGCACGCATCCGTTCTCGCTGTTCGAGCGGCAGCGCATCACCGCGAAGGACCGCTACCGCGCGATGGTCGACCGCATGCAGTACATCGCCCGCCGGGAGCTGATCTTCGGCTTGCACATTCACGT
>WNGE01000821.1_pt1 | contig 67126 bp, 66 predicted proteins | sample 5400651 | NCBI WGS metagenome assembly WNGE01 (sample SAMN13153370, study PRJNA577476) | soil metagenome | isolation source: 60 cm soil or saprolite under grassland replicate 2 | place: USA:California | collected 2016-06-15 | reverse complement strand
CGGATGTCAACGTCGAGACGCACGGGTAACTAAGCACCCGGTAGCCGGGCGACACTGGTAACTAAGCGTCGCCCGGCGCTGTCATGTTACTGATCTACGCACCCCGCAGCGTGGCACCGAACCGGCCCGCCGCCACCGCGACCGCGGCATCACGCGCGGCGACCGCTTCCTCGACGGTCAGTGTGCGGTCCGGTGCCCGGAAGGTCAGTTTGTACGCCAGCGACTTGCGTCCGGCGCCGAGCTGCGCCGAGGCGTACACGTCGAACAGGCGTACCGCCTCCAGCAGCTCACCGGCGCCTTCCACCAGGGCCGACTCGACCTGCGCCGCCGGGGTACCGGCGTCCACCACCAGCGCCACGTCGATCAGCGCCGGTGGGTACCCGGACACCCGGGGCGCCGGGGCCGGCCCGGGCAGCGGCAGCGCATCCAGGTCCAGCTCCATCGCGCTGGTGCGGCGGGGCAGCTCCAACGCGGCGCAGACGGCCGGGTGCAGCTCCCCCGCGTACCCGACCACCTGCCCGTCAACCACGATCTCGGCGCACCGGCCCGGGTGCCACGGCGCGGTCGCGCCGGCCCGAATCTCAGCGCCGGCCCGAATCCCGGTGCCGGTCCGGATCTCAGCGCCGGCCCGAATCCCGGTGCCGGCCGGATTCCCGGTGCCGGTCCCGGTCGCCGCGCCGGGCCGGGCCGGCGGGACGCCGGCGGCGGAGAGCACGATCCGGGCCGCCTCGACCGCATCCGCCCAGCTGGCCGCCCGTCCCTGGCCCCACCAGCCGGTCGGCTCCAGCTCACCGGCGAGTACCACGGCCAGGTGCCAGGGCTGGTCCGGCACGAACCGCTCGGCGGCGAGCAGGTCAGCCTCGTCCGGCCGGGCCGCCACCCCCATCAGCGGCGGCCGGCCCGCCGTCCCGGTCGCCTGGAACACCGCGCCCAGCTCGTACAGGGCCACGTCCCGCTGACCCCGGCCGATGTTGCGCTTGAGCGTCTGCAACAGGGTGGGGAGCAGGGTGGTGCGCAGCAGCGGCTCCTCGTCCGAGAGCGGGTTGGCCAGCCGGACCACCCGGCGGCGCGGATCGTCCTGCGGGAGGCCGAGCGCGTCCAGCACGGCCGGGCTGGTGAAGGGGTACGACAGCACCTCGACGTACCCGTTCTCGGCCAGCGCCCGCCCGACCGTACGCTTGCGCCGCTGCCGCGCGGTGAGCCCGTTCCCGGGGGGCGCGACCGGCAGCACGCTCGGTACCCGGTCGTACCCGTCCAGCCGTACCACCTCCTCGGCGAAGTCGGCCGGCTGCACCAGGTCGGGCCGCCAGCTCGGTGTGGTGGCCACCAGGGTGTCGCCGTCGATTTCGACCGCGCAGCCGATCTCGGTGAGGATCTCGACCACCCGTCCGGTGTCGTAGGACACACCGGCGACCCGGGACGGCAGGTCTGCCGCCACCCGTACCGGCTTGGGCGGAACCACCGCGTCCAGGTCGAGGATGCCCGGGTCGAGCTTGCCGCCCGCGGTCCCGGTCAGGAGCTGGACCGCGCGCTCCAGCGCGACCAGGGCGAGCCGCGGGTCGACCCCACGCTCCCAGCGCTTGGCCGCCTCGGAGAGCAACCGGTGCCGGCGCGCGGTGCGGGAGACCATGACCGGGTCCCAGTGCGCCGCCTCGAACAGCACGTCCACCGAGTCGAGCTGCATCTCGCTGCTCTCCCCGCCCATGACGGCGGCGAGGGAGATGGGACCCGTGTCATCGCAGATGACCATGTCCTCGGGATCCAGCTCGCGCGCCACACCGTCCAATGTGGTCAGTCGCTCGCCCGGCTTGGCCCGGCGTACCACCAGGGCGCCGGTGAGCCGGTTCGGGTCGAACGCGTGCATCGGCTGGCCCAGCTCGACCATCAGGTAGTTGGTGATGTCGACGGCCATGCTGATCGAACGGATCCCGGCGACGGTGAGCCGCCGCTGCATCCACTCCGGGCTCGGTACGGTCGGGTCGATACCCCGCACCAGCCGCGCCGCGAACCGGTCGCAGCCCACCGGGTCCTCGACCGTGACCGGGTAGGGCGGTTTCTCGTGGGCCGGCACTTGGGCCGGACCAGCAGGGCGGCGGTTGTCGTGGGCCGGCACTTGGGCCGGACCAGCAGGGCGGCGCTCGTCAGGGTTGCCGGAGAACGGGGAGACCGCGCTGCGCGCCTGGCGCTGGCGGCAGGCGCAGACCTGGTTCGACCAGACCGTCGGCGCGGTCGACACCGCCGGTTTGGGCCGGCGGGTGGAGCGCTGCCGGGACCGGATCCAGCAGCTGACCCGGGATCTCGTGGTCACCTCGGCCTGGCTGTCGGTCGCCCGTACCCTCGATGACCGGAAGAAGGCCGCGCTGGCCGACTGGACCGCGGCGCTACGCAAGATCGGCAAGGGCACCGGCAAGAGCGCCGCGCACTGGCAGGGGGTCGCTCAGCGGGCGATGGCCGAGGCGGTCGACGCGGTACCGGTCTGGGTGATGTCCATCGACCGCGCGCTGGAACAGTTCCGGGGCGGCGAGCCGCTGTTCGACGCGGTCATCGTGGACGAGGCGTCGCAGGCCGACATCTTCGCGCTACCGGTGCTCTCGCTCGCCAGGCGGGCCGTTGTCGTCGGCGACGACCAGCAGATCGGGCCGCAGATCGTGGGGGTACCGACCGAGCGGGTACAGGCACTGATCGGTGCGCATCTCGCCGACGTACCGTCCGGGGTGCACTTCGACACCGAAAGCTCGCTCTACGACCACGCGGTACGCCGGTCCCCGGAGCGGATCCTGCTGACCGAGCACTTCCGGTGCGTACCGGCGATCATCTCGTTCTCCAGCGACTACTACTACGACCGCAAGATCCAGCCGCTGCGCGCCGACCTGCCCACCGGCATCGGAGCACCGGTACACGCCGTGTTCGTCCCGGGCGGGCTGCGCGAACGGCGCGAGGACTTCGGCGAGGTCAACGTACCGGAGGCCGAGGCGCTGGTGAGCCGGGTCGCGGTGATGGTCGCCGACCCCGCCTACAACGGCAAGACCATCGGCGTGGTATCCCTGCTGTCCACCAGCGGCCAGGCGGCCTACCTGCACCACCGGCTGCGCGAAGAGATCGGGCCGGAGGAGCTGGAGCGGCGGGCGTTGCGGGTCGGCGATCCCTATACGTTCCAAGGGGATGAGCGCGATGTGGTGCTCATCTCGATGGTCATCGCACCGGGCGGCGCGCCGATCGGGGCGTTCAGCAAGCGCGACTACCACCGCCGGATCAACGTGGCTGCGTCCCGGGCCCGGGACCAGCTCTGGCTCTTCCACTCGGTACAGGTCGGGGAGCTGACCGCCGATGACGCGCGGGCGCTGCTGCTGGCATACTGCCAACGCCCGCGGCTGACCGAGACCGGTCCGGCCGACCCGGAAGCGTTGTGCACCAACGACTTCGAGCGCGCCGTGCTGCGCCGGTTGCGGGAGCGCGGGCTGGCCCCGATCCCGCAGTTCCGGCTCGGCGGCTACCGGATCGACTTCGTGCTGCCGGCACCGGACGGGCGGCGGCTGGCCATCGAGTGCGACGGCGACCGCTACCACGGCGCCGACGCGTTCACCGCCGACCTGCGCCGCCAGGCCGTCCTGGAAAGGGTGGGCAACGCGACGTTCGTCCGGCTGCGCTCCAGCGTCTTCCACCGGGACCCGGACGTGGCGGTCGCGCCGATCTGGGAGCGCGCGGAGGAGCTCGGCATCCTCGGCCGTCCGGCGGGCATCTCTGCTTGAGTGCCTACACCGGATCTGGTGTAGCTACACCGGATCCGGTGTAGGCACTTGCGAAGATGTGCCGTCCAGCCGGGTCGGCGTCAGGCCGGCAGCACGCAGGTCGGGGTCGTGACGCTGACCACCTCGCCGGTCGGCCGGGGCAGCCCCGCGGCGTCGATGGCGAACGACACCACGGTGCCGGAGCGCTGGTTGGCGACCAGCATGACGTCCTCGACGATCGCGAAATGCCGGGGCCAGGAGCCGCCGGTGGCCACCTCGTCGAGCGGACTGAGGTCGCCGTGCTCGTCGACCCCGAAGGTGGTGATGGTGTCCCGGCCCCGGTTGGAGACGTACAGCCGGGAGGCGTCGGCGGACAGAGCGATACCGGCCGGAAGGTTTTCACCCTCCACTGTGGACAGTGTGGCGGGTACCATGGCGACCTGGTGCAGCACGCCGGTGCTCGGGTCGGGATCGAAGACCGCGATGGTCGAGTCCAGCTCGTCGGCGACGTACCACCGGCCGTTGGGGTGTGCCACCGCGTGCCGTGGCCCGGCTCCGGGATGGGTCCGGGCGAACGGGTCGGCGGCCACCGACAGTTCTCCGGTGGCGGGGTCCAGCCGGTACCCGATCAGCTTGTCCAGCCCCAGATCCGTCACCACCACGAGGTCGCCGGCGAGGCGTACCTGATGGGGGTGCGGCGCCTCCTGGCGGTGCGCGGGCCCGCGCCCGGTGTGGTGGGCCAGATGTACCCGCGGCCCGACCGCGCCGTCGTCCCCCACCACGTGCACGGCGACGTTGCCGCTGCCGTAGTTCGCGGCGATCAGGTACCCGGCCGGGTGCAACAGCAGGTGGCACGGTGCCTCGCCGCCGGTGGGCGCCTTGCTGATCAGCTTCAGCCCGGGACCGGCCACCTCGAACGCGAGCACGGCGGGGGACTCCAGCTCGTCGACGGTGTAGAGGGTCCGCCCATCCGGGTTGAGTACCAGCCAGGACGGGTTCGGCGTGGCCACCCGGTCGACCAGGCTCAGCTGGCCGCCCTCCCGGGCGTAGACCGAGATACCGGAGTCGTAGGAGCCGACATAGACGAGGTCCACGTCTGCCACCATCTCACGGGACAGCCGGTTCCGCGGTGCCGACGCGCACCCGGGTGAGCAGATGCAGCGCCAGGTTGGCGCCGACGCTGAGCGCGCCGATGAGCACGGCCATGGGCAGCGCGGTGCCGGCGCCGCCCAGCCCGACCAGCGGCGCGGCCGCCGCCCCGAAGACGTACTGCCCCAGGCCGAGTACTGCCGAGGCGCTGCCGGCGGCGTCCGGGTGCCCGGACAGCGCGAGCGCGGTGGTGTTCGGCAGCACCACGCCGATGCTCGCCACGGTGAGGAAGAGCGGGGGCAGCAGCCAGTAGAGGTGGTGCGAGCCGGCGGCCACCGCCACGACCACGCCCGCCGCTCCGGCGAGGTGCACGCCGAGCGCGGCGGCGAGCAGGGTACCCGGGCTGAACCGGTGCAGCAGCACGGCGTTGAGCTGCCCAACCAGCACGATGCCGAGTGCGTTGGCACCGAAGGCGAGCGCAAAGCCCTGCGGTGAGACCCGGTAGATTTCCTGGAGTACGAACGAGGATCCGGCGATGTACGCGAACATCGCGGCGAAGACCAGCCCGCCGCATAGCGCATACCCGAGGAAGATCCGGTCGTGCGACAGCCGGGCGAAGGTGCGTGCGGTGTCGGCGAGCCCGCCGGTACGCCGCCGCTCGGGTGGCAGCGTCTCGGGCAGTCCGGCCGCCACCCCGACCAGCAGCGCCAACCCGTAGCCGGCGAGCACCACGAAGACGCCGGTCCATGAGCCGAACCGCATGACCTCGCTGCCGGCCAGCGGGGCCAGCATCGGCGCCAACCCGTTGACGACCATGAGCAGCGAGAAGAACCGCGCGGCGGCGACCCCGTCGTAGAGGTCGCGGACCACGGCCCGGGCGATCACGATGCCGGCCGCGCCGCCGAGCCCCTGCACGAAGCGCAGCCCGGCGAGTACGCCCACCGACGGGGCGACCGCGCACAGCAGCGAGGCGAGGGTGTATGCGACCAGGCCGGCGTACAGCGGGCGGCGCCGGCCGAGCGCGTCGCTGACCGGGCCGTACCCGAGCTGCCCGAGGGCGAGCCCGGCCAGGCAGGCGGTCAGGGTCAGCTGCACCTGCGACGGGGTGGCGTGGAAGTGCCCGGTGAGGGTGGGGAACGCGGGCAGGTACATGTCGATGGACATCGGTCCGAACGCGGTCAGCGCGCCGAGCACGATGATCAGGCCGAGGCGTCGCACCCGGCCAGCCTATCCAGGGGGTACCGAGGAAATAGTAAAGAGTCTTGACAGAAAGCTCCGGGGGCGAAAGTGTGAGCCCTGAACAACCCAGAGAGGGAGGCTTTCTCATGGTACGGAGCAGGCGGCTCGCGGCCGCGGCGGCGTTGCTGCTCGGGGCCGGCCTGGCGCTCTCCGGTCCGGCCACCGCGCAGGCCAGCGACCAGAGTCACGGGCCGCGCAAGGTGGTTACCGCGTACTTCGCCGACTGGGACATATATGGTCGTGGATACCACGTGAAGGACATCCCGGTCGACAAGCTCAACGTCATCCAGTACGCCTTCGGCGTACCCACGTTCACCGGCGGGGTACCCGGCTGTGGCATCCTCGACCCGTGGGCCGACTACCAGCGCCCGGTCGACGCGGCGGAGTCGGTCAGCGGGGTGGCGGACAACACCGCCGACCCCAACCAGCACCTGTTCGGCAACTTCAACCAGCTGCGCCAGCTCAAGGCCGCCCATCCCGGGCTGCGACTTGAAATCTCGCTCGGCGGCTGGACCAAGTCCACCTGGTTCGCCAGCGTCGCGGCCACGGCTGACCGGCGTACCGCCTTCGTGAAGGCGTGCGTCGACACGTTCCTCAAGGGCAACCTGCCGACCGGTGGCTGGCCCGAGCAGGCCGGTGGGGAAGGCGCCGCGGCCGGCCTCTTCGACGGGATCGACCTGGACTGGGAGTACCCGACCGCGCTGGCCGGCGGCAACGTCGACTACGGCCCGGCCGACCGGCACAACGCCACCCTGCTGGCGCGGGAGTTCCGCCGGCAGCTCGACCAGCTCGGCGCGGCCAGCCACCGGCACTACCTGCTGACCGCGGCGCTGCCGGCGGCGAAGAACTCGACGAAGTACTACGAGCTGAGCGCCTTCGTCCGGTCGCTGGACTGGGCCAACGTGATGACCTACGACTTCAACGTGCCCAGCGGTACGGTTTCCGCGCACGACACGCTGTTCACGTCGGACCCGAGGGACCCGCACGGCAACGACTGGACCTGGAACACCGTCGGCACGGTCGTCTGGTACCTGCGCAACGACGTACCCGCCTCGAAGATCGTGGTCGGCGTACCGTTCTACGCCAACCAGTACATCCGCACCGCCGGGCTGTACCAGCCGTTCGACAACACCGGGCTGGACCCGAACGTGTTGCAGTGGGACCTGACCCCGCAGCCGACGTACCACGCTCTGGTGGACGAGGGTGGTGTGGTCACCGCGGACGGTCAGGGCCAGCAGGGCTTCACCCGGTACTGGAACCCGTGGGCCGGCGAGCCCTACCTGTTCAACCCGGCCGGGCCGCACGGCTCCACGCTGATCGCCTACTCCGACCCGCGCTCGATCGGCGAGCGGGTCAGCCTGATCAGGCAGTGGCACCTGCGTGGCGGGATGGCCTGGGAGCTGAGCCAGGACTCGGACGCGCACGCCCTGATCGGGGTGCTCAGTACGGTCCTGTCGTGAAATCGTCGGGGGGCCGCCGATCGGCGGCCCCCCGACGGCTCAGCCGCCAGCTGCAACAGATCGCCGTACCGGCGCGAAATCACGCAACGAATGACCAGCAGAGCGCAACCGTTTCGCATGGATTCGCTGCTCGACGCCTCCTACCGTGGAACGCATGCGGCGATACCTCATGTGCCGGCCGACGTACTTCGCGGTCGACTACGCGATCAACCCCTGGATGGACCCGACCGCCCCGGTCGACGTCGACCTCGCCATCGCGCAGTGGACCGCGCTCGCGGAAACCTACCGCGCGCTGGGCCACACGGTGGATCTGATCGATCCGATCCCGGGCCTGCCGGACATGGTCTTCGCCGCCAATGGAGCGACTTCCATCGATGGTGCCGTACTCGGCGCCGAGTTCCGTTACCCGGAGCGGGCCGCCGAGGGTCCGGCCTACCTGGACTGGTTCGGCCAGCGCGGCTTCGTGACGCAGGAGGCCAAGAGCGTCAACGAGGGCGAGGGCGACCTGCTGCTCACCGAGCGGTACCTGTTGGCCGGCACCGGTTTCCGGACCGACCTGCCCGCACACGCGCAGGCGCAGGAGCTGTTCGGCCGGCCGGTGATCACCCTCCAACTGGTCGACCCGCGCTACTACCACCTGGACACGGCGCTGACCGTGCTGGGCGGGCCGGCGGGCATCGCCTACCTCCCGGACGCGTTCTCCACCGGTAGCCGGAAGGTGCTGCGCCAGCTCTTCCCGGACGCGATCACGGCCAGCGCCGAGGACGCCGAAGTACTCGGCCTCAACGCGGTCAGCGACGGGCACCGGGTGGTGCTGCCGGTGCAGGCCCGCGGGCTGGCCGCGCAGTTGAGCCAGCGGGGGTACCAGCCGGTGCCGGTCGACCTGTCCGAGCTGCGCAAGGCCGGTGGCGGCCCGAAGTGCTGCACACTGGAGGTGAGGTCGTGATGATGACGACGCTGGGACACACCGCTGAGGCGGTCGCCGAGGCCGAGCACTGGACGGCGCGCAACTACCACCCGCTGCCGGTGGTGCTTGCCGACGGGGCCGGGGCGTGGGTCACTGACATCGACGGGCGTCGTTTTCTTGACTGTCTGGCCGGTTACTCGGCGCTCAACTTCGGGCACCGGCACCCGGCGCTCATCGAGGCGGCCCGGGCCCAGCTCGACCACCTCACCCTGACCAGCCGGGCCTTCCTGCACAACCAGTTCGGGCCGTACTGCCGGGAACTGGCGCAGCTGTGCGGGATGGAGCTGGTGCTGCCGATGAACACCGGTGCGGAGGCGGTGGAGTCGGCCATCAAGGTGTCGCGTGCGTGGGGGTACCGGGTCAAGGGGGTACCGGCGAACCAGGCCAGCATCGTGGTGGCCGCGGGCAACTTCCACGGGCGTACCACCACGATCGTCAGCTTCTCCACCGACCCCGACGCGTACACCGACTTCGGCCCGTACACCCCCGGCTTCCGCGTGGTGCCCTACGGCGACCTGGCTGCCATGACGGCCGCGGTGGACGAGACCACGGTGGCCGTACTTGTCGAGCCGATCCAGGGCGAGGGCGGTGTGCTCATCCCGCCGGCCGGTTACCTCGCCGGCATCCGGGCGCTGTGCACCGAGCGCAACGTGTTGCTGGTGGCCGACGAGATCCAGTCCGGGCTCGGCCGTACCGGCGAGACCTTCGCCTGCGTCAACGAGGGCGTGACACCGGACCTGTACGTCCTGGGCAAGGCGCTGGGCGGCGGCGTGGTACCGGTCTCCGCGGTGGTCGGTCCGCGCTCGGTGCTCGGCGTACTGCGGCCGGGCGAGCACGGCTCCACGTTCGGCGGCAACCCGTTGGCGTGCGCGGTCGGCCGGGCGGTCATCGGGCTGCTCTCCACCGGGGAGTACCAGGAGAACGCGCGCAAGCTCGGTGCGGTACTGCACGACCGGCTCGCCGGTCTCATCGGTCACGGCGTGACCGCGGTACGCGCCCGGGGGCTCTGGGCCGGCGTGGACATCGACCCCGGGTTGATGACCGGCCGGGAGGTCGCCAAGCGGTTGATGGCCCGGGGTGTGCTCGCCAAGGACACCCAGGGCTCGACGATCCGGCTGGCTCCGCCCCTGGTGATCACCGAGGACGAGGTGCACTGGGCGGTCGACCAGTTCGCCGCCGTCCTCGCCTGACGCACCAAGGCGAGCGCCGACATCACTGCCGTGGCGGCAGCTTCGCCACGGTGACGAAGAAGTTGTCGATCTCCCGGACCGCCATGATGAACTGGTCCAGGTCGACCGGCTTGGTGACGTATGCGTTGGCGTGCAACTGGTAGCTGCACACGATGTCCTCGGCACGCTTCGACGTGCTGAGGATGACGACCGGGATCATCCGTAGCTGGGCGTCGTCCTTGATCTCCTGGAGCACCTGCCGCCCGTCCCGCCGGGGCAGGTTGAGATCGAGCAGGATCAGGTCGGGCCGGATCGCGTCCGTGTACGGCTCCTCCATGCGCAGGTAGGCCAGCGCCTCAACGCCGTCGGAGACCACATGCAGCCGGTTGGCGACGTTGCGTTCCTCGAACACCTCCCGGGTGATCAGTACGTCGCCCGGATCGTCCTCCACGAGCAGCACCTCGATCGGCGCCGCGGGATGGGCAGGATGGCTCATGAGATGGTCTCCTCAACGCGGTCGGACGGAGCAGGCTGGAGTGGCGTGTCAGCGAGCTGTCCCGCTGGGAGGGTGAACCGGATCGTGGTGCCGGTCGGGCTGGTGGTGTCGAGCCAGATCTGGCCGCCATGGTATTCGACGATCTTCTTGGCGATGGCCAGGCCGATGCCGGTACCGGGGTAGACCTCTTTCGCGTGCAGCCGCTGGAAGATGACGAAGATCTTCTCGGCGAACTCGGGGTCGATGCCGATTCCGTTGTCCTGGCAGGTGATCTCCCAGCGGCCGTCGACCAGCCGGGCGGAGATCACAATCCGGGGCGGGGTGTCCGGCCGGCGGAACTTGATCGAGTTGCTGATCAGGTTGCTGAGCAGGGAGGTGAGCAGGGGCTCTTCACCGCGTACCACCGGAAGATCTTCCCAGGTCACCGACCCGCCGCTGGCCGCTAGCTCGGCCTCGCTCTGCTCCACCGCCGCGCGTACCACGGCGGCCAGGTCGAGGTCGCTGAAGGCGTTGGTGAGCCGGCCGATCCGGGAGAAGGCCAGCAGGTCGTTGATCAGTCGCTGCATCCGCTGCGCCCCGTCGACGGCGAAGGCGATGTACTGGTCGGCCCGCGCGTCGAGCTGGCCGGCGTAGCGGCGTTGCAGCAGCTGGCAGAAGCTGGCCACCTTGCGCAGCGGCTCCTGGAGATCGTGCGAGGCGACGTAGGCGAACTGCTCCAGGTCCCGGTTGGACCGGGTCAGCTCCTCGGCCTGGTGCTCAAGTTGCCGGTTGGCGTCCTCGACGAGCTGGCGGGCGGCGCGCACCTCCCGCAGGTCCGCCACGATCTTGCGGCGCATCCCCTCCACGTCCGTGGCCAGCCGGGCCACCTCGGACGGCCCTTCGAGGCTCACCACGTGGTCGTAGTCGCCGGCGGCCACGTCGCGAACCTCGGCGGCCAGCCGGTTCACCGGGCTGATCACCAGGTAGTACAGCAGCACCGCGAGCAGTATCCCGGCCAGCACGATGACCAGGCCGGCGGCGACCAGCAGCTCGACCAGCCGGGTGCTGCCCTCCTTGACCCGCTGGACGGTCTGCGCGCGCAGCACGTTGATGTCAGCCTGCAACTGGGCGACACCGGCCCGGATCGCTTCGAACCGACGCCGGGAGCTGTCACTGATCATCGACTGGGCCCGGTCGCGGTCGCCGCTCTGGACGGCGCTGATCACCGGGACGGCGGTATCGCTGCGCCAGGCCATGGCCTGTGCTTCGATCGACCGGACCTGGTCGGCCAGCCCGGGGCGGTCGGGGAGCAGGCGTAGCAGCGTCGCCGCGCTGTCCGACTCGTCCCTGACCCCCTGGGTGTACGTCTCCAGGTCGGCCGGACCGCCGTTGAGGGCGTACCCGCGGATCCCGGTCTCCTGGTTGACCAGTGCGGTGAGCAGGATCTGCGCGTTGACCGCCAGCGGGGTGTTCCGGGTGAGCAGCCGGTCCACCTCGGCCCGGTTGCTCACCGCCACACTCGCGGCAACCGCCGCGATCACCATGAGGGCCAGTACGGTGGCCACGCACAGCGCGATGATCCGGGTGCCCAGACTCCAGCTACGGGTATGCCTCACGTGCCATCCTTGGTCAGCAGCAGCATCGCCACGTCGTCGGCCAACGGGTCGCCGTTGCGCTCCTCGGCCTGGCTGAACAGCCAGTCGGGCAGTTCAGCCAGCGGTGCGCCGGTGCGCCGGTGCGCGCGCACCAGCCGGCACAGTCCGCCCACGCCCAGCCGGCCGTCGCCGACCCGCCCCTCGATCAGCCCGTCGGTGTAGACGAGCACCGCCCAGTCCTCGGGCAGCGACAGGTGACTGGGGGAGCTGGGCAGGCCGGGCAGCACGCCGAGCATCATCGCAGGGTTGCCGGACACCGGCCGTACCGTGTCGCCGCCGATCAGCAGCGGCGGCGGGTGGCCGCACATCCGTACCGACGCGGTCCCGGCGGTCACGTCGACCGAGACGGTGGCCACGGTCGCGAAGATCTCCTCGGACCGCCGCTCCGTCATCAGTACCCGCTCCAGCGCCGGCAGCAGGTCGTCCTCGGGTACCCGGGCCAGGGTCAGGGCCCGCCAGGCGACCCGGAGCGCCACGCCCAGCGCGGCTTCCTCGGCACCGTGCCCGCACACGTCGCCGACCAGCAGGGACAGCCGGTCCGGCCCGGTCTGTACGGCATCGAAGAAGTCCCCGCCGAGCAGCGCCCGTTGCCGGCCCGCCCGGTAGAACGTGCGCAGTGTGGCGACCCCGGGCTCGACCAGCGGCCGGGGGATCAGACCGCGCTCCAGCCGGGCCGACTCGGCCTGCAGCAGCTCGGCCTCGCGCAGCCGGCGTGCGTTCTCGTCGGCCCGGCGCCGCTCGACCGCGTACTGGATGGCGCGGCTGAGCAGGATGCCGTCGACCTTGCCCTTGATCAGATAGTCCTGCGCTCCCTCAGCCACCGCGGCGATGCCGAGGTGCTCGTCGGCCAGGCCGGTCAGCACGCAGACCGCGACGCCCGAGCCGGCGTGCAGCAGCTGGCGCAGCCCGTCTAGCCCGGTGGCGTCGGGCAGGCCCAGGTCGAGCAGGACGCAGTCGGTCCCGTCCAGCCCGCTCAGCGCCTCGCCGATGCTGGTCGCGGTGCGCAGCTCGATCGGCGCCTCGGCCTCGTCGAGCAGCTCACCGACCAGGTAGGCGTCCCCGGGATCGTCCTCGATCAGCAGGACGCGCAGCCGCTCCGCCCAAGCCGGGATCCCCGGGTCGGGTCGGCCGCCCGGCCGTACGGTCAGGTCCGGTCGGGTCACCGGTGGCCGCCCGGCCCGCTGGCTCGGTTACGAGGGTGTCGAGGCACCCGCTGATCCTCCCTTGCCTGGCGGTACTGTGCACGCTGGACGCGATCAGTCTGGCTCGGCGGCGTCCGCCACCGCGCACGACCCACCCCGATCGGCGGTCTACGTCCATTGTGGAGTCAGTTGCGGCGGCCGCCGATCGGAAAGCCGCAGGTTACGCGGTGAGCCGCAGCGACGCCGTCCGGGAGAGCGCTCTCGACTGCGGTCGCAGCTTTCGCAACGTACCGGAAACAATCTTCTCTTCCGCTCTTGACACGATCTTCGGCTCAGACCACAGTGGTCACCACTGTGTGAGAGCGCTCTCTCGCAGGCGGACTGAGCCCTCAGCAAGGAGTTTTCATGCATCTCACTTTCCGCCGCGCGGCCTTCCTGGCCGCTGCTGGTTTACTGCTGGCAGGCCCCGGGCTCGCCGGCTGCTCCAGCAAGTCGAACACGCCGAGTAATGAGCCCGTCACGCTCACCGTCAACCTGTTCGGCGACTTCGGCTACAAGGACCTTTACGCGAAGTACCACGAGCTGCACCCGAACGTCACCATCAAAGAGAACGTCACCGACTACAACACCCACCACAAGAACGCCCTCGCCCACCTGGTCGCCGGCTCCGGCCTGGCCGACATCGAGGCGATCGAGATCGGGCAGGTCGCCGGCTTCATCCCGCACGCCACCAAGTTCGTCAACTACCTGGACAACGGGGTCGACCCCAACCAGTGGACGGCCCAGCGGACCAAGACCGGCAGCAGCGCCGACGGCAAGATCCTGTTCGGCGTCGCGACCGACACCGGCGGTCTGGCCCTGTGCTACCGCCCGTCCCTGATGAAGAAGGCCGGCCTGCCCGCCGACCCGGACGGCCTGGCCGCGAAGCTGGCCACCTGGGACGACTACATCAGCGTGGGTCGTACGTTCCAGGAGAAGATCGGCGACAAGAACGTGCACTGGTTCGACGCGGCCAGCAACGTGTTCAACGCGATCGTGGCGCAGGCCCCGCAGGGCCAGTACGACGAGTCGGGCAACGTGATCACCGACAAGAACCCGGCCGTCAGGACCGCCTGGGACACCACCATCAAGGGCATCCAGGCTGGTGAATCCGCCTCGCTGGCGGCGTTCACGCCGGAGTGGAACACCGGGTTCCAGAAGGGCGGCTTCGCCACCATCACGTGCCCGGCGTGGATGATGAGCTACATCAAGTCCAACGCCAAGGACACCGCGGGGGACTGGAACATCACCCGGATCCCGGGTACCGGGGGCGGCAACTGGGGCGGCTCGTACCTGACCGTGCCGAAGGTCGGCAAGCACACCAAGGAAGCGGTCGAACTGGCCAAGTGGCTCACCCAGCCTGAGCAGGAGACCTGGCTGTTCACCAACAAGGGCAACTTCCCGGCCGACAAGGAGCTGTGGACCAAGCCCGAGGTGGCCGGCTTCGCCGACCCGTTCTTCTCCAACGCCCCGGTCGGCAAGATCTTCGCGGACTCCGCGGCGAAGCTGACCTTCCAGCCGATCGGCGCACATGCTGGTGAGATCGGCAACGCGATCGGCAACGCCCTGGTCTCGGTGGAACAGGGCAAGGCGAAGCCGGACGACGCCTGGGCCAAGGCCCTGGCCGACGTGAAGAACCTGACCTGAGTCAACTGAGCCTTTCCCCTGGCTTGTGGCACCGGCGCGGGCGACGCGCCGGTGCCACAGCCCCGAAACACCGAGAGGAGGTACGGCGAGGATGGCGCTTGTCGCTGACGCACAACGCTCTCGTCAGGGCGTACCGGCGCCCGCCCGGGTACGGGTGTCCCGTTGGCACCGGCTCGACACTAAAGTCTCCCCGTACCTGTACATCGTCCCGTTCTTCGTGGTGTTCGGCACCTTCGGGCTCTTCCCGCTGATCTACACCGGCTGGGTCTCGATGACCGGCTGGCGGGTCGACAAGCCCGGCTCCGAAGACACCTTCGTCGGGCTGGCCAACTACAACCACCTGCTGCACGACCAGTTCTTCTGGAACGCCCTGCGCAACACCGTGATGATCGGCCTGATCTCCACGGTTCCCCAGCTGCTGATGGCGCTGGGCCTGGCGCACCTGCTCAACTACCGGCTGCGCGGCCGGACGTTCTTCCGGATGGGGGTACTCATCCCGAACGTCACCTCGGTGGCTGCGGTGACGATCATCTTCGTCCAGCTCTTCGGCCGGGACTACGGCCTGATCAACTACGTGCTCGGGCTGCTCGGCGTCGACCGGATCGACTGGCAGGCCGGTACCTGGACCTCCTGGATCGCCATCTCGCTGATCGTGACCTGGCGGTGGACCGGGTACAACGCGCTCATCTACCTGGCCGGCATGCAGGCGATCCCGTTCGAGCTGTACGAGTCGGCCGCGATCGACGGAGCCAGCCGGTGGCGGCAGTTCCGCTCGATCACCGTCCCGATGCTGCGCCCCACCATCCTGTTCACGGTCATCGTGTCGACGATCGGCGCGCTCCAGCTCTTCGGCGAGCCGCTGCTGTTCAACGTCAGCCAGACGCCGGCCTCGGGTGGCTCCCAGCATCAGTTCCAGACCATGGCCGTCTACACGTACGAGCAGTTCTGGAGCAACTTCAAGTACGGCTACGGCGCGGCCATCTCCTGGGCGATGTTCGCGGTGATCGTGGTGATCGTCGCGATCAACCTCACCCTGGCCCGGCGCCTGCGAGGAGTGGATACCGCATGACCGGGTGCACCGAGCGAAGCGAGGGCCGCGAGGGCATGCGAAAGGGGGCCGCACCATGAGACGAACCTCTGCCCGGGCGGGTCAGCTCTCCGCCGGCCGGGGGACCTACCTGCTGCTCGGCGCGATCGTGGTGGTCTCGCTCTTCCCGCTGTACTGGTCCCTGGTTGCCGCGTCCCGGGACAACAGCGAGATCAGCAAGGTACCGCCGAGCCTGCTGCCCGGTGGCAACCTGCTGACCAACCTGCGCAAGGCGTTCACCGACACCGAGATGCAGCTGGCCCTGACCAACTCGTTGCTGGTCGCCACGATCGTGACGATCTCGGTGGTACTGACCTCGTCGCTGGCCGGCTTCGCGTTCGCCAAGCTGCGCTTCCGGGGGCGGGGGGCGCTGCTCGCCGCGGTGGTCGCGACCATGATGGTGCCGACCCAGCTGGGCATCATCCCGCTGTACATCATGATGTCGCAGTGGTTCGGCTGGGCCGACCATATCCAGGCGCTCATCCTGCCGGCCGCGGCCAGCGCGTTCGGGGTGTTCTTCATGCGCCAGTACCTGGTCACCGCGCTGCCCACCGAGCTGATCGAGGCGGCGCGCGTGGACGGCTGCAGCACGCTGCGCGTCTACTGGAACATCGTGCTCCCGGTGGCCCGGCCGGCCGCGGCCGTGCTCGGCATGCTCACCTTCATGGCCACCTGGAACGACTTCTACTGGCCGCTGGTCGTGATGACCCCGCAGAACCCGACCGTGCAGGTGGCGTTGTCGTCGCTGGCCGGCGGGTATGTGACCGACTATTCGCTGCTTCTCACCGGCGCCCTGATCTCCAGCCTGCCGATCCTGGTGGTCTTCGCGTTCATGGGCCGGCACATTCTCGACGGAATTATGCAGGGAGCGATCAAGGCATGAGTGCTTCGGAGGTTGCCGTCGGAGTCCAGGCGGACCGGTTGGTGTTTCCGCCCGGATTCTGGTGGGGGGCGGCGACTGCGGCGTACCAGATCGAGGGGTCGGTCGCGGCTGACGGCCGTACCCCTTCGATCTGGGACACCTTCTGCGCCACCCCGGGCAAGGTGGTCAATGGCGAGTCCGGGGCGGTCGCGGCCGATCACTACCGCCGCTATGCCGAGGACGTCGAGCTGATCTCGAAGCTCGGCCTGTCCGCGTACCGCTTCTCGGTGTCCTGGCCACGTGTGCAGCCCGGCGGCGCGGGGCGGGAGAATCCGGCTGGGGCGGCGTTCTACGACCGGCTGGTCGACCGGTTGCTGGAGCACGGCATCCGGCCGGTGGTCACGCTCTACCACTGGGATCTCCCGCAGGAGCTGGAGGACCTGGGTGGCTGGACCAACCGGGACACGGCGTACCGGTTCGCCGACTACGCCGCGCTGGTAGCCGCCCGGCTGGGCGACCGGGTGGAGCTGTGGACCACCCTCAACGAGCCGTGGTGCTCGGCGTTCCTGGGATACGGTTCCGGCGCGCACGCGCCGGGCCGGACAAACCCGGCGCACGCCCTCGCCGCGGCACACCACCTGCTGCTCGCGCACGGATTGGGGGTACGCGCGATCCGGGCCCAGCTGCCCCGTGCGCTGACCTCGCTGGTGCTCAACCTGAGCGTCACCCGCAGCGTCTCGTCCGACCCGGCCGACCGGGACGCCACCCGCCGGGTCGACGGGCTGATGAACCGGCTGTTCCTGGATCCCGTGCTCCGCGGGCGGTACCCGGTCGACGTGCAGGCGGACACCGCCGGCATCACCGGCTGGGACTTCGTCCAGGACGGCGACGTGGAGGTGATCGCCACCCCGATCGACGCGCTGGGCGTCAACTACTACGCGCCGATGCTGACCGGCGCCGCGCACCCGCCGGCCGGGCCCGGCGCCCCGACCGCGTGGCCCGGCTGCGAGGGGGTGGCCTTCCACAAGGCGCCCGGCTCGGTGACCGACATGGACTGGCCGGTCGACCCGACCGGGCTGCTCGACGTGCTGGTCCGGCTCCGGCGGGAGTACGGCGAGGTACCCCTGTTCGTCACCGAGAACGGCGCGGCCTACCCGGACCGGCCGACCCCGGACGGCCGGATACCCGACCTGGACCGGATCGCCTACCTGCACGCCCATCTCGCCGCCGCGCACCAGGCCATATCGGAAGGCGTTGACCTGCGCGGATACTTTGTCTGGTCGCTGCTGGACAACTTCGAGTGGGCGGAGGGCTACGGCAAGCGGTTCGGGCTCGTACACATCGACTACGAAACGCAGCGCCGCACCTGGAAGGACAGTGCACACTGGTACCGCGACGTGATCACCAGCGGGGGGATCCCCGCACAGTGGCCGGCCGGATAACGTGAAGTGATGGTTGACGGAGCGCGCATGGGCATGGTTCGCCAGCGACCGACCTTGGAACAGGTGGCCGCCCGTGCCGGGGTGTCCCGGGCAACGGTGTCCCGGGTGGTGAACGGGTCGACCACGGTCGCGGCGGAGATCCGCAAGAACGTGCTGCGGGCCATCCAGGAGCTGGGGTACGTCCCCAACCACGCGGCGCGCAGCCTGGTCACCCAGCGGACCAACTCGATCGCGCTTGTCCTGCCCGAGCCGTCCACCCGGGTTTTCTCCGACGACCAGTTCTTCCCCGGCATCATCCGCGGGGTCAGCCAGGAGATGGAGGCGGCGGACAAGCAGCTGGTGCTCATGATGGCCAACTCCACGGCCAGCCATGACCGGATCGAGCAGTATGCGATGGCCGGGCACGTCGACGGCGTGATGATGGCCTCGGTACACGGTGCCGACCCGCTGCCCACCACGCTGGCCCGGATGGGGGTACCGGTGGTCTGCAACGGCCGTCCGTTGGGCCGCTCCTCGGTGCCGTACGTCGACGTGGACTCGTTCGGTGGCGCGGTAGCCGCGGTCCGGCACCTGATCGACTCCGGCCGGCAGCGCATCGCGACCATAGCCGGACCGCAGGACATGGTCGCCGGCATCGACCGGCTCGCCGGATACCGCTCCGAGCTGCGCAACTCCAAGCGCCGCTCGATCGTGGCGGTCGGCGACTTCACCCGGGACTCCGGCGAGGCCGCCATGCGCCAGCTGCTGGACGACGATCCGGCGCTGGACGCGGTGTTCGTCGCCTCCGACCTGATGGCCCACGGCGCACTGAGCACGCTGCGCCAGGCCGGCCGGCGGGTACCCGACGACGTGGCCATCGTCGGCTTCGACGACATCGAGCTGGCTCGCTACACCGAACCGCCGCTGACCACCGTCCGGCAGCCCATCGTCGAGCTGGGCCGGGAGCTGGCCCGGCAGATGCTGCGGCTGTCCGGTGGCGAGGAGATCGAGGCGGCGCTGGTCCTGCCGACCTCTCTGGTGGTACGCGACTCAGGCTGAGACGCGTATTGAAAATTAACTGAAGATCCGTACGCTTCGGCCATGGCACTTCTGGGTAAGGCCCGAACCGCTACGGGCGCTGGAGTGATTGCGTCGGTGCTCCTGGTGCTGTTCTTCGGCAACCAGGCCTTCACCGAGTGGGTGGCCCGGCACACCACGAGCAACGATGTGTGGGGCTTCTTTCTGCGGACACTGACCTGGCCCGCGTGGGCCTTCGGACCCCGCGACAGCAGCACCGCAGCGATGCGGGACCTGCTGGCGCAGGACCTGCGGGCGATCCTGCTCATCGTCTTCTGCGCCCTGGTGCTGGGCATCTCGGCGAAGTCGGCGTCGGGCGGCGGGGCCTTCGTGCTCGGCTGGGCAGCGCTGATCTTCGGCTCGGCGCTGGCCGCGTTCCTGGCCGCCTTCCTCGCGACCAACTCCACCTGGCTGGGTGCTCTCGGTGCGGCTTCGGTCGCCTCCGCCTACGGCCTGTTCGTCGGCTGGATCGTCGGCGCGGCGGTGGCCACCGTCAAGGGCGGCGGCTGAACCGGTCAGAAATGCGACCGGGGCCGAGGCGGACGCCTCGGCCCCGGTCGCTTTCCAGGGCGGGCTCGGCTGGTTCACAGCTAATACCCAGGTGGAGATGCGAACCTTTGCTGGTCGGAATGCGTGAGAGTAATGAGCACCCTGCGGGTCGGTCGTCACAAAGTTGTGACACAGTCCGCAAGGTTCGTGGAATCAACGTAAGGCGCCGCCTGTTGTGACTGTGGCGGTCGGGGTATAGAGCAGTGAGACGAGCGGGGGAGGGCCCGGGTGGAGAACGAGGAGAAGGTAGCGGTGCTACGCACAGACGAGGTCGCCGAAGAGCGCGACCTGGTCGGCGTATACCTGCACGAGATTTCCAGGACCCCGCTGCTTGACGCCGCTCAGGAAGTCGAACTCTCCCGGGCCATCGAGGCGGGGCTGTTCGCGGAGCACCTGCTCGACGAGGGCACCATCCCGCCGGGCGTGAAGAAGAGCGAGCTGAAGCTGCTGGTCAGCGAGGGGGAGCGGGCCAAGGACCTGTTCATCCGGGCCAACCTGCGGCTGGTCGTCTCGATCGCCCGGCGCTACGTGCGCTCGGGGATGCCGATGCTCGACCTGATCCAGGAGGGCAACACCGGCCTGGTCCGCGCGGTGGAGAAGTTCGACTACGAGCGCGGGTACAAGTTCTCGACGTACGCGACGTGGTGGATCCGCCAGGCGATCAGCCGGGCGATCGCCCAGCAGGAGCGGACGGTACGCCTGCCGGTACACCTGGTTGAGGACGTCAACCGGATGCGCAGCGCCCAGCGGCAGCTGACCCGGGAGCTGGGTAGCGACCCGGAGCCGGAGCAGGTGGCCGTCGCGCTCGGCGTACCGCTGGACCGGGTGATCGAGCTGATGCGCTGGTCGCAGGACACCGTCTCGCTGGACACGCCGGTCGGCGACGACGGCGACACCAACCTCGGTGACCTGGTGGCCGACACCGACTCACCGTCGCCGGAGGACATCGTGCTCGGCGCACTGGAGCGCCAGCGGATCGAGGGCCTGCTGGGGCACCTCGACGACCGGTCCGCCGGGATCATGCGGGCCCGGTACGGCCTGGAGGACGGGCGGGAGCACTCGTTGACCGAGGTCGCCTCGCAGTTCTCGCTGTCCCGCGAGCGGATCCGCCAGCTGGAGATCCAGGCACTCGGCCGGCTGCGTGAGCTGGCCCGGGCCGAGGGCCTGCAGGCGGCCTGACCCATATACACCCGGCGCCGGCGTCCCAGGTGGACGCCGGCGCCGTCTTTTCCCCACACACCCGGCGGTCCCCCTCGGCACGCCGGGAGCCTGTGTCAGTGCTCGTCACCCGCCTGCACTGCGCGGAGCAGGGCGCGGGACACCTTCCCGAACTCGTGGGCGTCCCGGGTCGCGAAGAGCGTGTGCTGCTGGCCGCGGTACCAGGCGATCAGCTCGTACCGGGCCGGCCAGCGACGCGCGTAGACCAGCCCGATCACGCACGGGATCACCAGCGCGACGCCGCCGAGGAGCCAGACGGCCGGGGCGCGTACCACGCCGAGCAGCGGTGCGATGATCACCGCTTCGACGCCAGCGATGATCAAGGCGACCGTGGTGCCGGGATGGCGGGCACCTCGGCTCTGTACGATGTCGATCAGCTCAGCGATCTCGTAGCGTTCGCCGCTGACGGACAGCTGGCGGCTGGTGATCACGACCCCGTGCGCGTGGTAGTAGAGCGTGGTACGTCGGCGGGGCCGGGGCGGTGGATCGGACAGTTGTGGGAAGCTTTCGGCGCTCATGGTGCCTCTCCCAAGATCGTCGGGTGGTTGGCGGGCGCCTGATCGGCCGACCTTGACCGGGTAGGAGAGGTGCGGCCGGGCGCCGGAGAGCGGATTGGGAGACGGTGGGCGGACCGTGCGGCGACGCCGTTGTCGACTTGTTATCAATTAGGGGTCCTGCACGATCAACCTGCAAGTGCAGATCGAGACCCAGAAGTTGCACGATGTGCCGTAGCTTTACGCTACTTTCTGCATGATGGCTTCGAAGCACAGCCCGACCATGCTCCGCCGTCAGCTCGGCGCTGAGCTGCGGCGACTGCGTGACCGCGCAGGCCGGACGGTGGCCGAGGTGGCTACCGGACTGGGCTGGTCGGAGTCGAAGCTGAGCCGGATCGAGACCGCTGCCATCGGGATCCGTGACCCGGATCTGCGGCGGCTGCTCGATCATTATTCGGTCGACGCCAAGGACCGCACCCGTCTGGTCGCCCTCGCCCAGCAGGCCCGGCAGCGGGCCTGGTGGGAGGTGTACGGCGACGCGCTGCCCGACCCGTACGAGACCTACATCGGGTTCGAGGCCGAGGCGGTCTCGATCTCGACGTACGAGGCACAGGTGGTACCGGGGTTGTTGCAGACCGCGGAGTACGCCAGCGCGGTCACCCAGGCCGACGGCGTGTTCGACGACCGGGAGGTCATCGAACAGCGGGTCGCGGTACGCATGGCCCGGCAGGCGGTGCTGGCCCGGGAGCAACCCCCGCAGTTCCGGGCCATCCTCGACGAGGCTGTCCTGCGGCGACCGATCGGTGGGCCGGACATACAGCGCCGGCAGCTGTTACGGCTCGTGGAAGCCAGCGAGCAGCCCATGATCACGATTCAGGTGCTGCCGTTCTCGGTCGGCGCTCACCGCGCACTCGCCGGATCATTCATCGTTCTGGAGTTCGCCGCCGATGCGGATCACGCTCTCGTCTACAGCGAGGGCATGACCGGGGGCGTCTTCCGGAACAAGTCCGTTGAACTCGACAGCTACCTGACCAGCTTCGAGTCCCTGCGCGCCCAGGCGTTGTCGCCCGAGGACTCGGCGGAGTTCATCGCGAGCGTCGCGCACGGCGGCAGGTAAGCCCTGAGAGGGAGAAACCATGTCCGCTACGCCGGACTATGCCCCGTTGCCGTGGTACAAGAGCAGTCGCAGCGCCGGCAACGGCGCCTGCGTCGAGGTCGCCCCGTTGCCATCCGCGATGGCCGTGCGCGACTCCAAGGACCCGGACGGTCCGGTGCTGTGCTTCAGCGCCGGATCCTGGCGATCGTTCATCGCCGTCGTCCGGACTGGCGACCTAGACCGGGCATAAGACTGACGGCAGGACGGAAGGCCTGGGTGGACGTTCCCGGGTCCCTGCCTCCGCTACCCCATTGAGATCGGAAGGGGGTGAGGAATGTCTGCCCTGCCGCAACCCGGAAGGGGCAGTCAGTGGCTCACCCGTTCAGCGACAGCAGTCGGTGCGCTGGGCTCTGCTGGCATTGGCACGGCCACAGGACACCCGGTCGCTGGTCTTATCGCGGCCGCCGTGGTCGCCGCCGGTCATCTGATCGGCGTCGGGGCGCCCACAATGGTCGCCTGCTGGATTGCCGTTCAGGCAAGTAAGGTCGAAGGTGTAGATCATCTTAAAATTATCCGCGAACTCGCGGAGTTGATTCGCACCTTGCGCTGATTGGAGATGTCGTTTGCCATTCAGGCGGCCTCCGCGGAGGCCGCCTGAATGCTACTCCTCCGCGCCGGCCAGCGCCTTGTCGAGTTGGGCGCTCAGCTTGGCGACCTGGCGGTGCAGCTCCGCGTGCTGCGCGGCCATCTCGGTGAAATTCGCGGACATCTTCTCGATCAAGGCTTCGGCCTTGGTATCGGTGGCGTAGTCGTGCTGGGCCAGCTCGGCGGCGATCTGGTCGCTGCGCTTGGCGGCGATCAGCAGGATGGCGCCCTGGAGGGCGGCCAGGCAGCTCAACACGAGATTGAGCAGGATAAATGGGTACGGGTCAAAGCCGGTGTTCCGGTTGAAGCTCATCCAGAGCCCGAGGAACGCCAGGGCGGCGAAGACGAAGACCCAGGAGCCCATGCTGTTGCGCATCTTGTCGGCGGCCCGCTCGCCCAGGGTGAGTTGGTGGTCGCTGCGTACTCCCGGGTGGTGCCGCCAGCCCGGGAAGGTGATCTTATCCATGGTTGATCACGATGTCACCGGCGGTACGCGATGACAAACACCCGCCGGAACGGCAGGACCGTGCCGTAGTCCTTGGCGGGAAAGGCTCTGCGCAGTCCGGTGGCCACCTCGGCGCGGAACTGCGCGCGATCCGGCGGATCCAGCGCGTCAAGGTAGGGGCGCAGCCCGGTGCCGGCGTACCACTCCAGGACCGGGTCCTCCCCGGGCAGCACGTGGAAGTATGTCGTCTCCCAGGCGTCGACCGTGCAGCCGAGCCCGGCGAGCTGGTCGACGTACTCCGCGGTGGGGCGTACCCCGCCGGACTGGGACGGGCCGCTCGCCGCGGCGACCGCGCCGAGCCGAGCCGCCCAACGGGGACCGGACGCGACGTCGCGGAAGACCCGGGTCGCCGGACCGTCCACATTGGACGGTACCTGGAAGGCGAGCGCGCCACCTTTGGACAACGCCTCGACCCAGCGGGGCAACAGCTCGACATGGGTCGGTACCCACTGGAGTGCGGCGTTGGAGACGATCACGTTCAGCTTCCCGTCCGGCCGCCAGGTCTCGATGGTGCCCTGGCGGAAGGCGAGCCCGGTGCCGGCCAGCCCGGACGCCTTCGCGATCATCTCGGCCGACGAGTCGATGCCCAGCACGTTCGCGGTCGGCCAGCGGTCGAGCAGGGTGGCCGTCACATTGCCCGGACCGCAGCCCAGGTCGACGACCCGCGTCGGCTGCTCCACCGCCACCCGCTCGATCAGGTCGTGGAAGGGACGGGCGCGCTCCGCCTCGAACCTCAGGTACTGGATCGGATCCCAGGTCATGCCCCATCCTGGCAGAACCAGGGTTTCCCTCGCATCTGCGAGCCCATACCCTGGAATCATGTCGCAGTTCCGGATTGGTGAAGCAGCCGAGCTGCTCGGCGTGAGCGCCGACACGGTGCGCCGCTGGGCCGACTCCGGGCGGTTGGCCGCGCACCGGGACGAGCACGGGCACCGGGTCGTCGACGGCGCCGACCTGGCCGCGTACACCCGGGAACGCCGGGGGTCCGATGAAGGCCCGCCCTCCTCGGCGCGCAACCGCTTCCGGGGCCTGGTCACCATGGTCACCAAGGACACCGTGATGGCCCAGGTGGAGATCCAGGCCGGGCCGCACCGGGTGGTGTCGCTGATGAGCCGGGAGGCGGTCGACGAGCTGGACCTCGCGGTCGGCCGGGTGGTCTGGGCGGTCGTCAAGTCCACCAACGTCATCGTCGAACTGCCGAGGAGCAGCTGATGCGCCGTCCCGCCCTGGTCGCCCTGCTCCTGTTGCCGCTGGCCGGCTGCAGCCCATCGGCCGCCCAGCCGGCCCCCTCGTCCTCGGGCGTCACCGGCCCGGTGACCGTGCTCGCCGCCGCCTCACTGACCGAGGTCTTCACCGTGCTGGGTAAGGACTTCGAGGCCGCCAACCCGGGCACCAGGGTCAGCTTCTCGTTCGGCGCGAGCTCGACCCTCGCGCAACAGATCGTCGGCGGGGCACCGGCCGACGTGTTCGCCGCCGCGTCACCGGCCACCATGGCCACGGTCACCAAGGCCGGGCTGGCGGATGGCGAGCCGAAGGTTTTCGCGCGCAACGAGTTGGTGATCGCGGTACCGCCGGGTAATCCCAAGGGCATCGGCGGCCTCGCGGACCTCGCCAGGCCGGGCACCAAGGTGGTGCTCTGCGCGGCCGAGGTGCCGTGCGGGGCGGTCGCCCGCAAGGCGCTCGACGCGGCGAAGGTGTCGGTGACCCCGCTGACGCTCGCCGCCGACGTGAAGGCGGCTCTGTCCACTGTGGAGCTCGGTGAGGCGGACGCGGCACTGGTCTACCGGACCGATGCGCGCAGCGCGGGCGGCAAGGTGGCCGCGGTCGATTTCGCGGAGTCCGCGCAGGCGATCAACGACTACCCGATCGTCGCGCTGGCGCACGCACCCAACCCGAAGGGCGCGGCCGCCTTCGTCAGCTTCGTCCGCTCCGCACCGGCCGGTAGAGCGTTGACCCAGGTTGGCTTCCAGGTTCCGTGAGGCGTTCCGTCCCGACGGTCCTGCTGATCCCGGCGCTGCTCGGGTTGGCGTTCCTGGTGCTGCCGCTGGCCGCCCTGCTGATCCGGGCACCGTGGAGGGAGCTGCCCGAGCGGTTGACCGCGCCGGGAGTGCTCACCGCGTTGCGGCTGTCGATGACCACCGCGACCGCGGCGACAGTCTTCTGCGTGCTGCTCGGGGTACCGCTTGCGGTGCTGCTCGCGCGGGTCGAGTTCCCCGGCCGGCGACTGGTACGCGCACTGGTGACGTTGCCACTCGTACTGCCGCCGGTGGTCGGCGGAGTGGCGCTGCTGCTGGTCTTCGGGCGGCGCGGCCTGATCGGCTCGTGGGCCGGGTTCTCCCTGGCGTTCACCACGACCGGGGTGGTGCTCGCCGAAGCCTTCGTCGCGATGCCGTTCCTGGTCGTCACGGTCGAGGGGGCGTTGCACGCGGCTGACCGCCGCTACGAGGAGGCGGCCGCCTCCCTGGGCGCCAGCCGGTGGACGGTGTTCCGCCGGGTGACGCTGCCGTTGGTCGCGCCCGGCCTGGCTGCCGGTGCTGTGCTGTGCTGGGCCCGGGCGCTCGGCGAGTTCGGCGCGACCATCACGTTCGCCGGCAACTTTCCCGGGCGTACCCAGACCATGCCGATCGCCGTCTATCTGGCGTTGGAGTCGGACCCGGACGCGGCCATCGTGCTGAGCCTGGTGCTGCTGGCGGTCTCGGTGGCCATCCTCGCCTCGCTGCGGGACCGGTGGCTGGGGTGAGCCTCCGGGCGCGGATTCAGGTGCAGCGCAACGGTTTCCGGCTCGACGTGGCGTTCGAGGTGGCCGACGGCGAGGTGGTCGCACTGCTCGGCCCGAACGGGTCGGGCAAGACGACGACTCTGCGCGCGCTGGCCGGACTCGTACCGTCCGCGGGCGACATCGTGGTGGACGGGACCAGCCTGACCGGGGTACCGGTGGAGCGCCGCCGGATCGGCCTGGTGTTCCAGGACTATCTGCTCTTCCCTCATCTGTCCACTGTGGACAATGTGGCGTTCGGCCTGCGTTGCCAGGGACTGCGCCGGTCCGCCGCGCACCGGGAGGCGACCCGGTGGCTGGACCGGATGGGCCTGGCCGAGCACGCCGACGTCCGGCCGGACGCGCTCTCCGGCGGTCAGGCGCAACGGGTGGCGCTGGCCCGCGCGCTGGCGATCCAGCCCCGGCTGCTGCTGCTCGACGAGCCGTTGGCCGCGCTGGATGCCGGCACCCGGCTGACCATCCGGGCCGGGCTGCGGCACCATCTGGCCGGGTTCGGCGGGGCGACGGTACTGGTGACGCACGACCCGTTGGACGCCATGGTGCTCGCCGACCGGATCGTGGTCATCGAAGCGGGGTCGGTTGTGCAAAGTGGAACACCACTGGAGATCACCCGCCGGCCGCGTACCGACTATGTGGCCCGGCTGGTCGGGCTCAACCTCTACCGGGGCGTGGCCCGGGACGGCACCGTCGAACTCGCCGGCGGTGGCCGGCTGGCGGTGGACGATCCGGTGTCCGGGGAGGCTTTCGTGGCGTTCCCGCCGGCCGCGGTCGCGCTGTACCCGGACCGTCCCGCGGGCAGCCCGCGCAACGTCTGGCCGGTCCGGGTCGGGGGGGTGGAGCGGTACGGCGACCGGGTGCGGGTACAGCTGGCGGGCGAGCCGGCGGTCGTCGCGGACGTGACACCGGCCGCGGCGGCCGAGCTGGATCTGGCCGCTGGCAAGGGTTTATGGGCCGCAGTCAAGGCGACCGAGACCCACGCGTATCCCGCCTGAGGTTCGGACCCGCCCCGCGGGGAGACGGGGCGGGCCCTGGCCCGACGGGTCAGCGCACCCGGCCGTACCCGTACGGCGTCATGATGTCCACGCTGGCCAGTTGCACGTTGGTACCGGCGTGCGGGGCGTGGATGATCTGGTTGCCCCCCACGTAGATGCCCACATGCCCGAGCCCCACGTAGAACACCAGATCCCCGGGTTGCAGCTGGGACCGGCTGATGTGTGCCGTCACCCCCCACTGTGACGCCGCGTTGTGCGGCAGGCTGTGCCCAGCCGCCCGCCACGCCGCCATGGTGAGCCCGGAGCAGTCGTACCCTTCCGGTCCGTCGGCGCCCCAGATGTACGGCTTGCCGATCGCCCCGTAGGCGTAGCGCACCGCGACGCCGGCCGAGCCGGCGATGTTCGGGATCGGCCCGCTCCAGCTCTTCCCCGGCGGTTCGGTGGGTGAGCCGTATGCCCTGGTACGCAAGGCGTACAGGCTCTGTAGATCCTTGTCGATCTTCGTCTTCTGGGCGATGAGCTGCTGCTGCAGCGCGGTCTGCGTGGCGAGGGCGTCGTCCAGCTGCTTCTTCTGCCCGTCGTACTGGGCCTTCGCCTGCACGTACCCGTCGATCTCGTTCTGCCGCTGGCGGCCGATCTGGTCGAGCTCGCTGAGCTGCTCGACGAGCGCGGCCGGCGAGCCGGCTTCCAACAGCGCCGCGCCGGTACCCATCGGCGCTCCCTTGTACACCTTGGCCGCCAGGTCGCCGACGGAGGCGTACGCCGCGTCCATCTTCTCCTGCAACGGACCGAGCTGTCCGGCGAGCACCGTCTGGGCCGACTGGGTGGCCTTGAGGTCCTCGGTGACCTTGTTGTACTGTTCGACGATCTTCTCCAGGTTGGCGGACGCCTCGTCGATCTGCTGCTGCAGCGTCCCAGCGGACGGAGCGGCAGAGGCAACCGTGACGGGGATGACAACACCCACCGACACGGCCGTGACGACCAGGGCGCGCACCATGGTTCGCGCGACGCGCAAGAAGAGGCCCCTTCTCCCGGTTCGAGAGCCCGACCGTCCACTGTCGACGGTCGTGTTCTCGCCGCCGACCGGGTTAGCTGACGGGTTCGGGCCGGAGGTCGCCCTACCGCGATCGCTCGCGGATTCACCCCAACAGAAACCTGGGTCCCCGGTTCGTCACCGCCGTGATGGGGGCGGCTGCTGACGACTCAACGGCGCTGTCCGGTGCACCCGTTTATGGGCACGACTTACCGACCAGCGAACTGACGGTAACCCGATGCCACGCCCCGATGCCAACTCAAGCGCGAGTATTGAGGCGGAAGAAGAGTTATTTCCGCTACGTGCGGATCGCGGCTATCGGAGCCTGATCCGGTCTCCGTTGTGGTCGAACAGGAACACCTGGTCGAGGTCGACCGCCATGGTGAGGCGGTCGCCGAGCCGGGGTAGTGGAGCCGGCAGTGTCACCCGGACCGACAGCGTGCCGCCCAGCGCCGGGCCGTGCGGTTGGGCCTCGGCATCATAGACCGGGTAGAAGCCGTACCGGGTGCGGGCGGTGGCCGGCGGCGGTGCGGCCTGCGGGTGCGGTACCAGCCGCGCCAGCGTCTCGCGCAGCGCCTCGCCCCGGTGCTGGGTCGGCGCCTCCTGGGCGACCGCCTCGGCCAGCGCCCCCGGCGTGTCGGGCAGTTCCAGCTGGCTCACCCCGGTCGCGGTCGGTACCCCGCCCACGTCGACCATCAGGATCGCCTCGTTGCCCAGGTGTTCCAGGTGGACCACGGTGCCGCGCAGGGTCATCCCGTCCCCCGCGCCGGTGGGTTCGGCCAGCCGCAAGGCATCCGGCCGCATGCCGGCGGTCACCCGGGCGGTGTGGTGGCTGGCCAGCGCCTGGGCGCGCGGATCGGACCACGGCAGCCTGAGCGCCTGCTCGCCGAGGTCGAGGACGGCATCCACACCGGTGTGCGCGTAGACCGCGGCCTGGAGCAGGCTGGTGCGCGGGGTGCCGACGAACGCGGCGACGAACAGCCGGTCCGGGTCCGAATAGATTTCACTGGGGGTACCCACCTGCTCGATCCGGCCCAGGCGCAGCACCGCGATCCGGTCGGCCATCGTCATCGCCTCGGTCTGGTCGTGCGTGACGTAGAGCGTGCCGATCCCCAGGGTCCGGGTGAGCCGGACGATCTCGCCGCGCAGCTCGGCCCGGACTGCGGCGTCCACATTGGACAGTGGTTCGTCGAGCAGGAAGGCGACCGGCCGGCGGACGATCGCCCGGGCCATCGCCACCCGCTGGCGCTGCCCGCCGGACAGCTGGGCCGGCTTGCGGCGCAGCAACTCGTCCACGCCGACCAGCCGGGCCACCTCGACCACCCGGTTATTGACCGAGGCCTCGTCCGGCGACTGCTCGGTGCGCAACGGGAAAGCGATGTTCTCCGCGACGGTCAGGTGCGGGTAGAGCGCAAAGTCCTGGAAGACCATGGCGATCCGGCGCTGCCGGGAGGGGATGTCGTCGGCCGGCCGGCCATCGAGCATCACCGAACCGGTGGTGGCGCTGTCCAACCCGGCCACGATGCGCAGGATCGTCGACTTGCCGCAGCCGGTCGGACCGAGCAGCACCACGAACTCGCCCTCGCCGACCTCCAGGTCCACTCCCTGGACGGCAGCCACTCCGCTCTCGTACACCTTGGTCACGCCGGAGAGCGCGATGGCCGACATGTCTCTATCTGACCTCCCCGGACCGGTGCCTGGCAAGGCGGTCGGGCGTACGGTCGATCTCGATTGGATACCACCGGTGACGGAAGGCGCGATGAAGCTCAAACTCGACCTGCACGACGTCTACAACCGCGGCCAGGACATCGACCGGGCTCTCCGCACCATCATCGACGAGGCGATGGCGAAGAAGGCCACCCTGGTGGAGATCATCCCGGGTAAGGGATCCGGCCAGTTGAAGAAGCGGGTGCTGCGGTTCCTGGACCAGAAGGAGATCAAGGCGCTGTACCACCGGGTGGAGAAGGACTCGCAGAACTGGGGGCGGCTGTTCGTCCACTTCCGCCACCGGTCCTAGGACCCCGGGTCAGCTCGCGGTGGGTTGCTGGCGGGCCGCTTCCCGGGCGATGTCGATCCGGGAGCCGTACCCGAGCTTGGCGAGGATGTTGGAGACGTGGGTCTGCACGGTCCGCCGGGACAGCAGCATCTCCGCGGCGATGTCCGGGTTGGAGCGGCCCTGGGCGACCAGCGCGGCGACCCGTTCCTCGGTCGGGGTCAGCGCGTCCCATCCGTTGCTCGGCCGGCGCCGGACGGTACGCGGGCCACGGCGTACCCCGTACCCACGAAGACGTGCGTCCGCCCGGCGGATGTCCCACGCGGCACCCAGGTCGAGATAGGCGCGGATCGCTTCGGACAGCGCCCCCCGCGCGCCCGCCAGGTCCCCGCCACGGGCGAGCAGCACCGCGGCTTCTTCGTAGGTCTGGCCGAGGAGCAGCGGGATCTTCCTGGTGTCCGGCTGGGCGGCGACCGCCAGCAGGGCGACGGCGTCGCCGTCCAGCACGGCGCGGGCCCGCCGGGCGGCGCTGATCCACCGGGGCAGCGGTTCGGCGCCGGCGTCGGCTTCGGCCGCCGCCACGGCCGCCCGGGCCAGATCGTGGTCGCCCGCGGCCAGCGCGAGGCGGACCAGGTCGGGCAGCCAGAGATAGCGCTCGTAGAGGTCGCCGATGTCGTCGATGTCCACGGTGTCGGCGAGCACCCGGGCCGCTTCGGCGGCGCCGAGTCGCTGTTCGGCGTCGACCGTGCGGGCCAGGAACAGCAGGGTGGCGTAGCCGCGCTGGTAGCCCGTTGGCGCCGGCATGGCATCGGCCGCGCGCAGCCATTCGCCGCAGGCCGGCCGGTCGTCCCGGTGCGCCGCGATGAGGGCCAGCCCGCCGGCCCGGGTGAGCCGCTCGAAGATGCCGACCTCGCCGGTCATCGGGTGCAGTTCGGCCCAGGCGTCATCCCATCGCCCGACGAAAATGTGCTGGCATGCCATGTTGGCCCGGATCGTCGGCAGCCGCCAGGTGCCGACCTGCTCGGCCAGGATCAGCGCCTGGCGTACCGACGCCTCGGCGGCTTCGAGCTGGCCGAGCTGTTCCAGGTTGTAGGCCCGGTTGGTGAGCAGGACGATCCGCAGGTCGACGAACTCGGGGCGGTCGCCGACCGTGTCGAGGGCCCGGTCCACGTGCCCGACCCCGGTCTCGTGGTCGGCGAACATGTACAGCATCTGCAGGGCGTACGCGGTGGTGAGGCGGTCGCCCAGGCGTTCGCCGTCGGCGAGTGCTCGTAGTGCCTCGGCCCGGCCCTCGTCGCGCCAGCCGACCAGGGGCAGCGCCCGGCTGCGTAGCACGCGCATGCGAGCCTGCCAGACCGGAGGCAGGTCCGGGCGGTCGAGTAGTTCGTCCACAGTGGAGAGTGCAGCGGCGTACCGGCCGTCGGAGATCATAATCATCGAGAGGACCCAGCCCATGTCCGCCAGGGCGGCCGGGTCGGTGAGCACCGCGCGCGCGTGCCGAGCGACCGCCTCGGCCTCGGCGACCCGCCGGATCCGGTACAGCGCGCGGGCCTGGCCGCGCAGGATCAGCGCGTAGCGGGGATCGTCGGTGGTGATCTGCCGGGCGACGTCGGGCAGCAGTTCGGCGGCGAGGGCCGGGGCCCGGTAGGCGAGTGCCTCGGCGTGCCCGGCGATCCAGTCCAGCGCCCAGCCGTCGATCGCGTCGGTCGCGGCCAGCAGGTGCCCGGCCACCCGGTCGACGGGCAGCCCGGCCTCGGCGAGCGCCCTGGCCACCTGGCGGTGCAGGGCCGCCCGGGCACTGGCCGGAGTGGCCTCGTACAGCGCCTCGCGGATCAGGTCGTGCCGGAACTGCAGCCGGTCGCCCGCCTCGGTCAGCACGCCGGCCGCGCCCGCCTCGTCGAGTACGGGCAGCAGCTCGCTCGCCGGCGATCCGGTGACCGTACTGAGGTCGAAGACCGAGAAGTCCGGCCCGAGCAGCGCGGCGGTGCGCAGGACCGGGGTGGCCTCGGGCGACAGGAAGCCCAACCGGTCGCGGATCACCCCGCCCAGCGCGGGCGGCGTGTGCTCGTCCCCACCGACCAGCTCGGCGACCCGCCCGTCGACGGACACCCGCTGCTCACGTAGCAGCGCATCGAGCAGTTCCCTTGCGTAGAGCGGGTTGCCGGCCGCGTGCGCGACGGTGCGGCGGAGCCGCGGTCCGGGTTCGGCCCCGGCCATCCGGCCGACCAGGTCGGCGACGTCGCCGGGATCGAGCGGGCCGAGCGGGATCACTGTCGCCCCTCGACCGAGCAGGTTCCGGCGCAGCTGCGCGACCGCCTGCCGTACCGGTACCGGCCGGCAGGCGCTCACCAGCAGGAGCGGTGCCTGGCCGACCGACGAGCTGAGCCGGTGCCAGGCGAGCAGGCTGGCCTCGTCCGCCCACTGGAGGTCGTCGAAGACGAGCAGTACCGGTGCGGTCACGCAGAGCCGGTCGACGTCGACGAGAAAGCGCTCTACCGCCGCCGGTACGGCATCGGGCCCGTCCACCGGCTCGGCGGTGATGTCCCGGTGCAGCAGGGCCACGATGTCCGCGGCCACGCCGTCACCCAGCGCATCGACCAGAGCCCGCAGGGGCAGCCGTTGACTCAGCTCGTCCCCGACCGCGCGGTAGGTCCGGCACCGGGCCGCCGCGGCCTCGGCGAGGACCGCGCTGAGCAACGTTGACTTGCCGATTCCCGGCTCGCCCTCCAGCCAGACGATGCCGCCCCGGCCACTGGCCAGCGCCCGGACCGCAGCCCGGAGGGTGGCGAGCTCGTCATCTCGCCCCACCGGTGGGGCTGCGGACGGGGCCGACTTCACGCCGGCGATTTTATGCGCTGGGTCACCATTTAACGACTCGGCCACCTGGCGGATGTGTAACGGAAACCTCTCCGCTAGACATTGAGAGAGCGCTCTCCCGCCCAGGAGCGAAACCAGTCAATCTCCGGTCCATGGCCGGAGTCTACCCGGGAGGCATCGATGACCACGGATCTGCGAACCCCCGGCGCCGGCCGAGCCCGGCACCGTACCCGGCTGGTGGCAGCCACCGCGGCCTCGGTCGTGCTCCTCGGGGCCTCGGTGGCCGCCGCGTTCGACGCGCAGGCCGGAATACCTCCGGCGGGCAGCGGCTGGACGCTCAACTTCGCCGACGACTTCACCGGCGCGGCGGGCAGCCGGGTCAGCGGGAACTGGCGGTACACCCTGGGTACCAGCTATCCGGGCGGGCCGGCGAACTTCGGTACCGGCGAGGTCGAGACGATGACCGACGCGGCCGCCAACGTGTCCCTGGACGGGGGCGGCAACCTGCGGATCACCGCGACCAACAACGGTGGCTGGCACTCCGGCCGGATCGAGACCAACCGGCAGGACTTCCAGCCGCCGGCCGGCGGGAAGCTCTGGGTCGAGGCCCGGATGCAGCTGCCCAACGTGACCGGCGCGGCGGCGCGCGGGTACTGGCCGGCGTTCTGGATGCTCGGCACGCCGTACCGCAGCAACTACTGGAGCTGGCCGGGAATCGGCGAGATCGACATCATGGAGAACGTCCAGGGCATCAACACCGACTGGGGTACGTTCCACTGCGGCACCTCGCCGGGCGGTCCGTGCGGGGAGAAGTCCGGGCGCGGCAACAACACCCCGTGCCTGGGCACCACCTGCCAGGCCGGCTTCCACACCTACGCGATCCAGTGGGACCGCTCGACCAACCCACAGACCATCAAGTGGTACCTGGACGGGGTCAACTTCCACACCGTGCGCTCAACCGACGTGGACGCCGGTACCTGGGCCGCCGCGACGAACCACGGCTTCTTCATCATCCTCAACCTGGCCATGGGCGGGGAGTTCCCGGCCGCGCTCGGCGGCGGCCCGGACGGCGCGACCGCCTCGGGCAAGTCGCTGGTCGTCGACTACGTGGCGGCCTGGACCGGTACGGCCGGCGCGGTCGGCCCGCCCGGCAAGGGTGGACCGTCGAACCCGCCGTCCTCGCCCCCGCCCACCTGCGGTCCGTTGATCTCCCAGGGCCGGCCCACCTCGTCCTCGGCCATCGAGGCGGCCAACCTCGCAGCGCAGTACGCGGTGGACGGCAACCTCGCCACCCGCTGGTCCAGCGCGTTCAGCGACCCGCAGTGGATGCAGGTCGACCTCGGCTCGGTCCAGCCGATCACCCGGGTGAAGCTCACCTGGGAGGCCGCCTACGCAAGCTCCTACGCCATCCAGGTGTCGAATGATGGAAATACCTGGACGACCGCGTACGACAACGACGCCGGAGGTGGTGGCGTCGAGGATCTCAACGTCAACGCCGCGGCCAGGTTCGTCCGGCTGTACGGCACCCAGCGGGCCACCCCGTACGGGTACTCGCTGTGGGAGTTCCAGGTGTACGGCGGCTGTGGCCCGAGCACTCCGCCGACCACGCCCAGCGGCACGCCCAGCGGCACGCCCAGCGGTGGCCCGACCAGCACGCCGCCCGGTGGCAACCGGGACGCGTACGGCACCATCCAGGCGGAGTCGGCCAACCAGCTCAGCGGGCTGACGGTACAGGCGACCACGGATACCGGCGGTGGGCAGAACCTGGCCAACGCGGCCAACGGCGACTGGGCGATGTACCAGAACGTGGACTTCGGCTCGACCGGGGCCACCCAGTTCTACGGCCGGGTCGCGTCCGGCGCGGCCGGCGGGGTCTCCGGCCTGGTGGAGGTCCGGCTGGACAGTGCCGGCTCGGCACCGATCGGCAGCTTCGCGATCGCCAACACCGGTGGCTGGCAGGCCTGGCGGACGGTACCCGCGAACCTCGTCAAGGTCACCGGCGTGCACACCGTGTACCTCACGTTCACCAGCGGCCAGCCGGCCGACTACGTCAACCTCAACTGGATCTCCTTCGGGCACTGATCCCATCTCGCGGTCGGTCCGGGCCGGCCGGGAATACTCCCGGCCGGCCCGGACTTCCGGTGGACGTACCGGAAGGAGACGTTCATGCCCACCGAGGTCACCGACGCGACGTTCGACGCCGAGGTCCTGCGCAGCGACACCCCAGTGCTGGTCGACTTCTGGGCGCCCTGGTGCCCGCCCTGCATCAAACTCGAACCGATCCTCGACGCGCTATCCGCGGAGTACGGTGACCGGCTGCGCTTCGTCAAGCTCAACTCCGACGACAACCCGGAGACCTCCCGGGCCTACAACGTGCAGGCGATGCCCACGCTCGCGGTGTTCCGCAAGGGTGAGCTGATCGCCGCGCTCGTCGGCATGCGGGCCAAGTTCACCCTGCGCAACGAGCTGGACGAGATCCTCGCGCGGTAATGTTCGCGCTCGCCTTCGCTCGCGCGGCACCAGGGCTCTCCAGGCGACGTCTTCCCTCCTCGCTACTGTGACTGATCGCGGTGTTTGGCCCGTGACAGCTACCCGAGCAGGTTTGCCGACCCGACGGGTCAGCAGGGTTGGCCCGAGTTGGTCAACGTAGTTGGCCCGTCGGGCCGGTACCCGCGACCGCGGACTCTCTACGAGATTGAGCACGCCGGCTGAGCATCCTGTGGTCGGCCCGGTCCTGGCGTGTCAGGGCACCACCTCTGCGCGAAACACGATCACCTCGGTGAAGCTGGAGCCGTCGACCTGGTAGGCGTAGCAGCCCGGGTTGGTCACTTCGGTCTCGCCTGCCCAGTACTGCCAGTCGGCTTGTACATCGACCGGGAGGGCGTTGCTGATCTGGGGAACATCAGCCAGCCGGAGCTCGACAAGCGCCAGCCCGGGGCCGTCCAGGCGCGCGGTACGGATGAGCGTCCAGCCCCGGTACCCGGCTCGGGTTCCCCATGGTGCCTTCGAGACGTACCACCCGGGGTGGGGATGCCCGGAGCGCATGGGCAGACGGGTACCACCGCCGTAGTAATGCGCGTCCGGGAACAACGGTGCGTGCCCGAGCGCGCTTGGTGGCCCGCCGGAGCTCAGCGGGTGGCCGGCGGGCGGCGCTGGATCCATCGGGGCCGCCGGGGTAACCGGACACGCGTCGCCGGCCGCGAGCGTGGGTAGCCGTAACGGGCGGGCGCGCAGGGCCGCCAGTTCGGCCGGTTCGGGGGAGGCGGTGGCGGTCGTCGGCTTCGCCGGGCTCGGCCGCGTGGGGCCTGGCGCGCCACCGCAGCCTGCGAGCGCATTGGCGATGACGATAGCGACAACGACGTGGCGGGCAGTGTGGGCCGGGAGACGAGCGGGCACGGTTGTGGTCTCCTCGGCTTGGAGGGGAGACGCCGTCAAGACCCTCCGTTGTGGAGTTTCATTTGGTTTGCCTTGATCGTACGGCGCAGAAATCTGCCTCGCAGGCTGGGTGGACCGATCGATGTAGCCGTGACCACGCTCGGTAACCGTGGTCGCAGCGGACCCGCCTGCCAGACGGTGTGCACGTTCTCCAGGCCCGACTTTGTGGTCAACGCCCACAGCAACGGCGCCGCCAACCCGTTCGCCGCGCTCTACCTCAACGTCCTGGTCCCGCTGCCGCCGGCGGTGGGTGCTGCGGCACACGTTCGTGACGACCATGCTCGACGCCGGCGTCAGCCTGCGCGACGTGCAGATCGCCGCCCGCCACGCCGACCCGCGCACCACGATGCGCTACGACCGCGCCCGCCAGAACCTCGACCGGCACCCGAACTACATCCTCGCCGCCTACATGGCCTCCGGAACGTAGCCCAGGCTGGCGACTCTGCCGATGTGCGGACGGTCTGGGGGTGCGACAACTTGCAGCGCTGGCGGGGTGATGTGGACCGCGGTCTCGGTGGGGTGCCTGTTTTGGAGGCGTGCTCCGGTTGGAGCGTCTCAGGCGTCGGGTGTCTTGTCGGACGGGTCGTCGTTCGGGTCGTGTTGGGGCAGCAACGAGGCGATTATGAAGTCGGCGACGAACCGTGCGTACCGATGCGAGGACCAGCCGCGCCTGAGGACGAATGTTTCGTAGAGCTCGACCGAGGTGCAGAACCAGAGGATGTCGGTGGCCTGGTCCAGGGTGACGCCGTCGCGGAGGTAGCCGCGCTGGGCCAGGAAGCGGGCGTGGTGGCGGGCGCGTTCCAGGCGCTCGTCGTCGATGTCGTCGAGCACCGCGGCCATCTCCGGATCGGTGGCCGCGGCGGAGCGCATGAGCAGCCGGATGGGCGTCACTACCGAGGAGACCTCTGCGGTGAGCACTCCCCACTTTCGCATGATCGTTCTTGGGTCGGTTTCGTGTTCGCGCATCTCATCCGAGCGCTGGAAGGCCGGGACCGCTCCGCGTCCGGTCAGGCCTCGTTCGTAGATGGCGCGGACCAGCCCGGACTTGCCGCCGAACGCCTTGTAGATGGTCTCCACCGACACGCCGGCCTCGCGCGCGATCGCGGCGATCGTGGTCGCGGCGTAGCCGGTGTCCAGGAATTGCCGTTCGGCGGCGTCGAGGATCGCCTGCCGACTGCGCTGGGCCTGTGCCTGGCGTCCGGTGGAGTCGTACCGGCGCTTGCCCTTGACCTGCGTCATAATTCGTTCCATACTCCAGTATCGGTTACAGATGAGTGTAACAGATCAGTGTTTGGAGGCCGACATGACCGCACCGAACGAGGCCCCAACGACGATCCTGCAGCGACTGCTCGCGGCGATGAACGCGCACGACCTCGACGCGATGGTGTCCTGCTTCGCCGACGACTACGTCAACGAGACGCCGATCCATCCGCTACGCGGATTTCGGGGCAACGAGCAGGTCCGCAAGAACTACACCCAGATCTTCGCCAACGTCCCCGATCTGCGCGCCCGGGTGCCGCGCAGCGCGGTGGACGGCGACACGTTGTGGACCGAGTGGGACATCTCCGGCACCCGGCTCGACGGGGCCACGTTTCTGATGCGCGGCGTGGCAATCCTCGGTATCAGGGGGAACGCCATCGCGTCTGCCCGGTTCTACCTGGATTCGGTCGAAGAGACCAGCGGCGACGTCAACACCCACGTCCGCCAGTGGCCGGCACCACGCCCGGCGCCGACCCTGCCGGCGGGGTGACGTCATGATCCTGGTAGCCGGTGGAACCGGCACGCTGGGCACCCAGGTGGTGCGACTGCTGTCCCGCCGTGGCCTCGACGTGCGGGTGCTCACCCGGGACCGTACCCACGCGGCGCACCTGCCCGACACGGTGCACACCGTGCTCGGTGATCTCCGCGATCCACAAGCGGTGTCCGCGGCGGTCCGCGGCTGCACCGCGCTGATCTCGGCCGTGCACGGGTTCGCCGGACCCGGCAGGCCCAGCCCCGAGTCGATCGACCGCGACGCCAATCGCAGGCTGATCCAGGCCGCGGCCGCCGCCAACGTCGAACACTTCGTGCTGGTATCGGTGCTGGGCGCAGCCCCGGATCACCCCATGTCACTGCACCGCGCGAAGTACGCCGCCGAGCAGGCACTCATCGCCAGCGGGCTGCGGTGGACGATCATCCGGCCAGGCGCGTACCTGGAGACCTGGATCCCGATCATCGGCTCGAAGATCGCCGACAAGGGACACGCGGTCGTGTTCGGCCCGGGCCGCAACCCCATCAACTTCGTCTCCGCCCATGACGTCGCCGCCCTCGTCGACCTGGCCCTCCACGACCGGTCGCTGCACGGTCAGATCCTCGCCGCCGCCGGCCCCGAGAACCTGACCCTCACCCAGATCGCCGACCGGCTGATCACCGACAGTGGCGGGCCAGGCCGAATCAAGCGGGTTCCACTGCCCATGCTGCGGGCGATGTCGGTGCTCGCCCGGCCGTTCTCACCCGTCTTCGCCCGGCAAGCCCAGGCCGCGGTCGTCATGAACACCACCGACATGACAGCCGACGTGGCAGCGCTCCGCCACCGCTTTCCCCACATCCCGCGGACCACTCTGAACGACGTGCTGTCACGCCAGCACGCCGATCTCCCCCACCCATAGCCCGCCACACAAACAGGACGGCGTCCGGACACCCGCTGCACCCCGGATCCGTACGAGCGGCGGCGCCGCCACTGCCCAAGCGAAGCGCAACGCGCTGTCATGCCGCGACCAGGCGCTACTCCCGTCACCAGAGGACCCAGTTGGCCGGGGCCCGCTCCTGACGATGTGGTGTGATCCAGCGCCCGACCGAAGCACCCGCACCCGCACCCGCACTGCTCACCCGTCAATCGGCTCCACCCTGGCGTTGCCGTTCCTGTCCTCGCAGCCGGGCCTGCAACCGGGCCCGGCTTGCCGGCCATTCCGTGGCGACGATCGAATACATGGCGGAGTCCCGGAGCATCCCGTCCTCACCCGGCGCCCAAGACCGCGACCAGCAACGTAGTACGCCCTCGAACCGTGCCCCCAGACGTTCGATCGCCGCGCGAGAGCGATTGTTGCGGGCGTCGGTCTTGAGGTCGACACGGACGACCCGCCAGTGCTCGAACGCGTGGGCGAACAGCAGGAACTTCGCCTCGGTATTGAGCCCGGCGCCCTGTGCCGAGGCGGCGAGCCAGGTGAATCCCACCTCGACCGCGCACAGCTCGTTGCGACGCGGCCACAGCCGCGGATCCCAGTACGCGGTGGCACCGACCGCCCGCCCGATCGCCTTCGCCACCTGAGCATAGGGCGCCAGCGTCCCGGCTGCGGCCCGGGCCAGCTGCGCGTCGATGTAGTCGTCGACCTCGGCAGCGGTCGGCACCCAGGTGTATCGGTACGAGGTGCGGTCCTCCTCGGCCGCCGCGGCCAGGTCGGCGTCCTCCGTTCGCGGCTTGCCCGGTGCACCGCGCACCGGGCCCGGTCATCACCCGGGGCACCCCACCCACGAACGGAGGGTTGCCGGCCAGCGAGCCGGGGCTTCGCGCTGGCACTCATGACCTGCCAGCACTCTAGCCATCCGGGTACGCCGATGTTGTCCCACTGCTCCGATTTGGAACGACAACACAACACCGGTGACTGCTCGTCACAGACGCCCATCGGTCGATGAGTAGCAAACGCAAGATCAGGTGCGCGGATCTGCCGGCGACTGGGCGCTACGCAGCGTGACCTCGGCGCGGCCGGTTCGGCACCCACTCGTGCCGATGTAAATTGGGTTCCGGGGCAGTCACGTCGAGACGGACATTGATAAGGTCCGGCCTATGGAAGCGCAATCTGGTGAAAATGGTGACGGCGGCCTCGGTAGCCCACGTGAGGTTTTTCTGCGGCTGGTGAACGGCGTCTGCGAAGGCCCATACGACGGATTGGCTGATCTATATGCCGAACAAACCCACGTCACGCATCCCCTTCATCCCCTCAACCCGCCACCGCTGCGTAGCCGTGAGGAACTGCGTGAGCACTTCACCGCACCGCCTCCGGCCACTCGGACACTGAACCGCAAGCCGGTCGGCATCACCATTCACGAAACTGCGGATCCGGAGGTCATCGTCGCCGAGTTCGCCTACCAGGGACGAGTTGTGGAGACAGGAGAGCCGTTCACGGTGCCCTGCGTCTTCGTCATGCGTATCCGTGACGGGCTCATCGTCGAGTCCCGTGACTACATCGATCCAATTGCCAGTGCACGGGCTTGGGGTCAGCTCGAAAGCCTTGTAAACGCACTACGCCCATCGGACGGCGCCGACCGTTAAGGGCTCCCAATTTCACGAGGAGGCAATGGATCCCACTCTCATGCCGCACTGGGTGCCCCGGTCGCCGATCAGGTCTCACCCTGCGTAGCCATCGGTCGGCGGTGCACGCTTGCTACCTGGGGAGTTGCCGCACCCGACCGGACGGAGCTGGTGGACGCGCTCTCATGATGATTCCGAGACGTGGGAGATCTACCGGTTCGTGCTGACCAACAAGCGGCTCATGGTGAACGGATTGGTGACCGGCACGGTCGGCATGATGCCGCTGGTCAGGGTGACTGGCATGAAGTACCGCCGGCAACTGCTGGGCCTGGCCGTCGTACACATATCTCAACGACCCGGACTACGCCGAGCTGTACACCTGCGCCGACCTCGACGCGCTGCTTGAACTGTACGGCCACATCCGCGGCCGCCACCTCGACGTTTGCGCGCCGTTCAGGCTCGGCGCCTGAGCTGATAGACGGCGCCCACCAACCATCTTGGCCTGTTCGGCGGCGTTGACTGGAACGGCGTCACACACGACCTACGCGGCCCTCGTCGACGGCGCACCCTCCACGAACCCTGAGCTGCCGCCCACTTCGCCGCGCGTCTGTCCGTCGAGACCGACGTGGCCGACCTGCACGCGCAGCTCTCGACCGGCCGGCCCAGGCTGGTCGTGGTGGACACCCGGGACACCGCGGGCTGGGACCGGGGGCACCTGCCGTGGCGGGAGATCGCGAAGCGGGCGGCCGAGCTGGTACCGCGCGACGCGCTGGTGGTGACCTACTGCTGGGGCCCGGGCTGCAACGGCGCAACCCGGGGGGCGCTGGAGTTCGCCCGGCTCGGCTATCGGGTCAAGGAAATGATCGGGGTACGGGTACTGGCTACCTGAGGGCCGGCCGGTGGTCAGCTCATCATCAGGATGACCGAGCCGGCACCGAGCAGGACCATGATCAGCACGGTGATCATCAGTCCACGCTCGCTGGCGATGTAGGTCGAGTCAGCCTGGTTGGTGGGGGTGGTCATGGCGGGCCTCCGGGGTTGTCGCGGCTTGCCCCAATGACGTTAGGGAAGGGGCGGGGGCGGGGAATCCTGGATTCGTGCCGCACCTTGGTTGCCCGCCGGATCCCGGTTTGAAACGCACCGAGGGTGGTTGCGGCTTTTGCCGCAACCACCCTCGGACCTGGTGGGAACAGGTCTAGCAGGACTTCGTCGAGCCCGTTGTGCTGATCCGTGGCGTGACGCCCCCGGTCACCTTGACGCAGTAGCCGGAGACGTTCTGGAACACGAAGTCGTTCGGCCCGTGACTCCGCTCGAACGTGAAGGCGGTGAACGTGATGGCGCTGCCGTTGTTGGCGATCACCGCCGCGCGGGAGTCGCCGTTGCGGAAGTCCACACTGCTGCCGACGAAGCTGATGTTGTTCGCGAAGTGGATGTACCAGCCGTAGGCCGGGCGGGTACCGATGCTCTTCGGGTTGTAGTCCGTCGGGTTGTTGCTCGGCACGCCGGTCCCGGTCGAGCCGCTGCCACCGGGTACGGTCAGGTGCACGTTGGTGAACGTGATGTGGTTCGGCTCGTGGCCGGCGTCCGCGCCCCAGATGGTCGGGCTGAACGGGCCCTTGCCGGTACCGGTGACGTTGTCGTAGGTCACGTTGCTGATGCTGCCGACGCCGGGGTGGTCACCGCAGCGCTTGCGGGTACCGATCTTCTGCATGATCGGCGACGCCACACCGGACATCTTGATGTTGCGGTAGTGCACGTCGGAGATCTTCGCGCCGTCCATCGACACCATGCCCAGGCCGGACTTGCTCGCCCCGGTGATGGTGATGTCGTCGAACACGTAGTCGGTGAAGTTGCTGCAGGTCTCCGAGCCGAACATCAGCGCGTTGCAGCAGCCGGCCTTCAGCTTCGCGTGGGTCACCTTGACGTGGCCCTGGTCGGTGAACCGCTTGCCCAGCGCCCAGTCGCTCTTGAACACCAGCGCGTCGTCATTGGACGTGTCGTTGATGTTGGTGATGGTGACGTGCGAGGTGTTGATGATGTTCCAGCCGTCGCGGTCGCCGCCGGTGTTGATGGTCAGGTGGTCGGAGGTGACCCCGACGCAGCCGTTGATCAGTACGGCGAAGTGCCCGCCCCGGGCCAGCGTGATCTTGCTGAGCGTGAGGTTCTTGCAGTTGGTCAATGAGATGATCTTGTCGGCCTGGCCCTGCTTGGGGTTGCCCGTGATCAGGTGCCCGCCACCGGTGATGGTGCCGCCACCGGTGAAGGTCACGTTGGACAGGTTGTTGCCGTAGAACATCGCGTTGTGGAAGTGGCTGTGCCCGTAGTCCTGGTATCGGTCGTTCGGGTTGGATTCGGCCCGGTCATATCCGCCGGACGAGCCGGTGATGGTGCTGCCGGTCGGCACGTTGATCGTCACGTTGCTGGCGAGGTGCACGGTGCCGGCCATCTTGAACGTGCCGGGACCGAAGCTGATGATGCCGCCGCCGTTCTTGGCGGCCGCGGCGATGGCCGCGTTCGTGGCGGGCGCGTCGTTGGCCACGCCATCGCCCTTCGCCCCGAAGCTCGCGACGCTGAAGAGCTTCTGTGGCGCCTGGGTGGCCGCATTGGCGATCATCGGGGCGGCCACCCCGGCGGCGAGGCACACCAGGCCGGCGGCCGAGATCCCGATCAGTTTCGTCCTGCTTTTCACGCAGGTCGCTCCTTCCTCATGGCCCGCGGACCGCGCCGCGAGCGGACGGGGCAGGACCACAGGTAACGGGGATGTTTCTGACGTGGGTCTACGCCAGCCCATAGGCAGGAACCAATGGCTTGTTCCATGTTGCGGGAATGAAAACGTTGGCAGTGGCGTCACGCGCGCAAACGCGCTGGTAGGGACACTGCGGCTCAGGCACGGATTTTCTGAGGCTGAGAGCGAAAAGGATCTATGCAAACGTGTGCAGCGGCGTCAGCTGTCGGTGCGCTCCAGGGCGACAACCGGGATCTCGCGACGGACCTTCGACTGGTGCTCGACGAAGAACGGATACTGGCTGGTGATGCTCTCCCAACGCGCAGGACGCTCGGCGCCCGTCACCGGGCGGGCGAGGGCGTCGTACTTCTCGCCACGTACCTCCACGGTCACGTGCGGGTCGGCGCGCAGGTTGAGATACCAGTTGGGGTGCCGGGGCGCGCCGGCATTGGACGCGATGACCAGCAGGGTGTCGCCGTCGAAGACGTACATCATCGGGGTGGTACGCGGCTGGCCGGTACGCGCGCCGATGGTGGTGAGCAGCAGCACCGGCCGGTCGCCGAGCTGCCTGCCGTTGGCCCGGAACTGCTCGATCAGCTGGCGGTTGTGCTCCCGCATGTCGCTGGGCAGCTCGGTCATCGCCACTCCCCGGGTCAGGCTCCGTCGCCTCCGGACCCAGCCTAGTGGCGATCAGCGGTAGCGGCGCAGTTCGCGACGGGCCAGCGAGCGACGGTGCACCTCGTCCGGCCCGTCCGCCAGGCGCAGCGTCCGGGCGTGTGTCCACAGCTCGGCGAGGACGAAGTCCTGGCTCACCCCGCCGCCGCCGTACACCTGGATCGCCTTGTCCAGCACCCACTCCACCGTCGCGGGCGTGGCGATCTTGATCGCCTGGATCTCGGTGTGCGCGCCCCTGTTGCCCACGGTGTCCATCAGCCAGGCGGTCTTGAGTACGAGCAGGCGCAGCTGCTCCACCCGTACCCGGGACTCGGCGATCCACTCGCCCACCACGCCCTGGTCGGCCAGCGGGCCGCCGAACGCCACCCGGCTCACCGCGCGCCGGCACATCAGCTCGATGGCCCGCTCGGCCATCCCGATCAGCCGCATGCAGTGGTGGATCCGGCCCGGGCCGAGCCGGGCCTGCGCCATCGCGAAACCGTCACCCGGCGCGCCCAGCAGGTTTTCGGCGGGTACCCGGACGTCGCGGAACACGATCTCGGCGTGCCCGCCGTGCGCCCCGTGGGTGTACCCGAAGACGTGCATGCCCCGGCGCACCTCGACGCCCGGCGTGTCCCGGGGTACCAGCAGCATGCTCTGCTGCCGGTGCACCTCGGCCGCCGGATCGGTCCGGCCCATCACGATCAGCAGCGCGCAGCGCGGGCTCATCCCGCCGCTGGACCACCACTTGCGGCCGTTGACCACGTAGCTGTCCCCGTCGCGCTCGATCCGGGTGGCGATGTTGGTCGCGTCCGAGGAGGCGACATCCGGCTCGGTCATGCAGAACGCGGAGCGGATCTCCGCCTCCAGCAACGGTTTCAGCCACCGGTCCTGCTGTGCCGGGGTGGCGAACGCGGCCAGCAGCTCCATGTTGCCGGTGTCCGGGGCGGCGCAGTTCATCGCCTCCGGGGCGAGCGACGGGCTGCGGCCGGACAGCTCGGCGAGCGGGGCGTACTGGAGGTTGGTCAGCCCGGCGCCGTGTTCGGCGTCGGGCAGGAACAGGTTCCACAGGCCCCGCCGGCGTGCCTCCCGCTTGAGCTCGTCGACGACCGGGGGCCGGTCCCACGGGTCGGCCGCGGCTTCGACCTGCTCGGCGAAGACCGGCTCGGCCGGGTAGACGCACTCGTCGAGGAACTCCTGGACCCGTTGCACCCATTGGGTTGTCGTGGCGTCCGGGGCGAAGTCCATGGCTGCTCCTCAGTGGCTGGCGGCGGTAGATCGTTGACTGGCGCCGCTTCGACAGGCTACGCCGCGGCGAGGCCGCGGGCGATCAGGTCGGGTACGCCGGCGCCGATCCGGTCGAAGCCTTCGCCGACGGTGAGCCCCTGGGTGTACCGGCACCAGATGCCTTCCAGGATCACGGCGAGCTTGAAGTAGGCGAAGGCGAGGTACCAGTCCAGCCGGTCGACCTCGGTACCGGCGTGCCGGGCGTACCGCTCGATGAAGTCGGCCCGGGTGGGCCAGCCGGGCAGGCTGCCCGGCGAGGGCGGGAGGGCGTCGCCGAAGCCGCCGACCCCGTCCCAGTAGACGCAGGTGATGCCGAGATCGGTCAGCGGGTCGCCGAGCGTGGACATCTCCCAGTCGAGGATCGCGGCGATCCGGCCGTCCCGCACGATCACGTTGTCCAGCCGGTAGTCGCCGTGCACGATGGCGCTCCGGGCGCTGACCGGTACCGAACCGGCCAGCCGCTCGGCCAGCTCCTCGGCGCCGGGCAGCGGCCGGGTGTATGACGCGGCCAGCTGCTTGCGCCAGCGGCGTACCTGCCGGTCGAGGTAGCCCTCGGGGCGGCCGAAGTCGGCCAGCCCGACCGCGTACGGGTCGACCGCGTGCAGCTCGGCGAGGGTGTCGGCGAGCGCGTTGCCCAGTGCCGTCCCGTCGTGCGGGCCGAGCGCCCGGACCTCACCGGCGGTCCGGTAGATCGCCCCGTCCACCTCGGCCATCAGGTAGAACGGGGCGCCGATGACGCTGTCGTCGGCGCAGAAGCCGAGCGGCTCGGGGACCGGTACCGGGGTGGGGGACAGCGCGCTGATGACGGTGTATTCCCGGCGCATGTCATGGGCGGTGGCCAGGACGTGGCCGAGGGGTGGTCGGCGCAGCACCATCGACCGTCCATTGTGGACGATGTGGTAGGTCAGGTTGGACCGCCCACCGGAGATCAGCGTCACTTCCGGTGCCGTGCCATCATGCGCGGGGGCCGACGGAAACTCCGCCGTGAGCCACCGGGTCAGGCCGGCGAGGTCGATCCCGGGCGTGGTGACCGGCATAGCGCCTCCCTGTGTCGGCCGGGTTGGTCACGGGTTACGCTACTCGCCGGTAATGAGATCGAGGAGGGGTGGATGCCGGTAACCGAAGGCAGTGTGGCAATCGTCACCGGAGCCAGCCGTGGCATCGGGTTGGCCATAGCGCAGCGACTGGTACGCGACGGGTGGCGGATCTGCCTGACCGCGCGCAAACCTGAGCCGCTCGCCGCAGCCGTGGAATCGATCGGTGGCAAGGAGTACGCGATCGGGGTGGCCGGCAGGGCGGACGACCCGGCGCACCAGGACGAGGCGGTGTCCCGTACCGTGGCCGAGTTCGGCCGGCTGGACCTGCTGGTCAACAACGCCGGGATCAACCCGGTCTTCGGGCCGCTGGTTGGGCAGGACCCGGGTGCGATACGGAAGGTGTTCGAGGTCAACGTGTTCGCCGTGCTGGACTGGGTGCGCCGGGCCTGCGACGCCGGGCTGGCCGAGCGGGGCGGCTCGATCGTCAACGTGGCCTCGGTCGGTGGGCTCGCACCAGCTCCGGGCCTGGGCGCGTACGCGGTGAGCAAGGCCGCGCTGATCCACCTGACCCGGCAGCTCGCGGTGGAGCTGGCCCCGACGGTACGGGTCAACGCGGTGGCCCCGGCGGTGGTGCGTACCCAGTTCGCCCGGGCCCTGTACGAGGGGCACGAGGAGGAGGTCTCCAGCCGGTACCCGTTGGGGCGCCTGGGCGTGCCCGATGACGTCGCCGGCGCGGTCGCCTTCCTCGCCTCCGCGGACGCCGCGTGGGTCACCGGCCAGACCCTCGTACTCGACGGCGGCCTCACCCAGACCGCCCACCTGTGACGAACGGAGAAGCTGTGACAGAGCAACGGACCGCCATCGTTACCGGGGCGGCGCGCGGGATCGGCGCGGCGACCGCCCAGCGGCTGGCCGCCGACGGGTATGCCGTGGCGGTGCTCGACCTCGACTCGGCCGCCACCGGAGAAACCGTTGCGACGATTGAGAAGTCCGGCGGCCGGGCGCTCGGCGTCGGGGTCGACGTGACCGACCCGGAGTCGGTCGAGGCGGCGGTGGTACGGGTCGCGACCGAGCTGGGCGACCCGCTGGTGCTGGTGAACAATGCCGGGATCACCCGGGACAACCTGCTGTTCAAGATGACCGAGGACGACTGGGACTCGGTGATCGCGGTACACCTGCGCGGGGCGTTCCTGATGAGCCGGGCCGCGCAGCGTTACATGACCGAGGCGCGCTGGGGCCGGATCGTCAACATCTCCAGCACCTCCGCGCTGGGCAACCGGGGCCAGGCCAACTACTCGGCGGCGAAGGCCGGGATCCAGGGCTTCACCAAGACCCTGGCCATCGAGCTGGGCAGGTTCGGGGTGACCGTGAACGCGGTGGCGCCCGGGTTCATCGTCACCGACATGACCGCGGCGGTCGCGGCCCGGCTGGGCGTCTCGTTCGAGGACATGCAGGCGGCCGAGGCAAAGATCATCCCGGTCGGCCGGGTCGGTGAGCCGGCCGACATCGCGCACACGGTTTCGTTCCTGGTCAGCGAGGGCGCGTCCTTCGTGTCCGGCCAGGTGATCTACGTGGCGGGCGGGCCGAGGACCTGATCCGCTCGCGGCGGCCGGGCCCGCCGGCCCGGCCACCGCGGAAGTGCGGCGGGCCTCAGATCGGTTGGACCTGCTCGGCCTGCGGACCCTTGGCGCCCTGGGTGATCTCGAAGCTCACCCGCTGATTTTCCTCCAGCGTGCGGTAGCCGCTGGTCTTGATGGCGGAGTGGTGGACGAAGACGTCCTGCTTCCCGTCGTCCGGGGTGATGAACCCGAATCCCTTTTCCGAGTTGAACCACTTGACGGTGCCCTGAACCATTGCTTCTTCCCCCTACGAACTGCGACAACAGCCCACTCTACTCGCGGCGTCGGACCAGGTCGGCCTCGTACCCGAGGATGACCGCCTGTACCCGGTCGCGCAGGTCGAGCTTGGCGAAGATCCGGCCGATGTGGGTCTTCACCGTGCCCTCGGACAGGTGCAGCCGTTCGGCGATCTCGGCGTTGGACAGCCCGCCCGCGATCAGCGTCAGTACCTCGCGTTCGCGGGCGGTCAGCACGGCCAGCCGCTCGGTGTGCCGGGGCCGGTCGGCGGGGGTACCCACGAAGTGGGCGATCAGTCGCCGGGTGACGCTCGGCGCGGCGACCGACTCGCCGGCGGCCACCACCCGTACCGCCGAGAGCAGGTCGGCCGCGAGGGTGTCCTTGAGCAGGAAGCCGCTCGCCCCGGCCCGGAGCCCGGCGAAGACGTACTCGTCGAGATCGAACGTGGTCAGGATGATGATGCGGGGTACCGGGCCGGGACTGGCCGCGCGGATCCGGCCGGTCGCGTCGATGCCGTCCATGCCGGGCATCCGCACGTCCATCAGCACCACGTCCGGGTGGGTACGCCGGACCGTCTCCAACGCGCTCGCACCGTCCGACGCCTCTCCCACCACCTCGATGTCCTCGGTCTCGTCGAGGATCATCCGGAACCCGGTGCGTACCAACGCCTGGTCATCTACGAGCACCACCCGGATCACGGTGCATCCTGGTTCGTTCCGCGGGGCGCTCTGGTGCGACGTCTTCCCTCGTCGCTGCGCTCCTCAGTCCAGACGCCGCCGCGCCCCGCTGCACTCACGGTGTCTCCTCGCCGATCGGCAGGCGTACCCGGAGCTGGAAGCCGCCGTCCGGGCACGGCCCGGCTGCCAGTTCGCCGTGCAGCATGTTCACCCGCTCGGCGATGCCGCGCAGCCCGTTTCCACCGTCCACAGTGGACGTTCCGGTACCGTCGTCGTCGACCTCGATGTCCAGCCGGTCCGGGGCGAACCGGAGCCGTACCGTCGCCTGGGCGCCCGGGCCGGCGTGCTTGAGCGTGTTGGTCAGCGCCTCCTGCACGACCCGGTACGCGGACAGGTCCACTCCGGCCGGCAGCGGGACGGGCTCGCCCTCGATGTCCAGGCGCACCGGCGTACCCGCCGCACGTACCTGGTCGACCAGCGCGGGCAGGGTGGCGATGCCGGGCTGCGGAGCCAGTTGCGGGTGCTCGCGTACCACCCCCAGAAGGCGGCGCATCTCGGCCAGTGACGCGCGTCCGGTCGCGATGATGTCTCCCAACGCCGCGGCGGTCCGGTCCGGATGCCGCTCCTGCGCGGCGGCCGCGCCCTGCGCCTGCACCACCATCACGGACAGGCCGTGCGCGACGATGTCGTGCAACTCCCGGGTGATCCGGGCGCGTTCGGCGGCGGTGGCCAGCGCGGCCCGCTGGTCCCGCTCCCGTTCCAGGTCGGCGGTGCGCTGTTCCAGAGTCCGCAGGTGTGCCCGGCGGTTGCGGGTGGCGATGCCGATCGCGAAGGCGAGGCCCAGGACGAGCAGGGTGCCCACCGCGGCCTTGCCGGCCGATAGATAGGCGTCGACGCTCAGCCGTCCGAGGATTGCGCTCTTCGCGCTGGGGTAGGGCGGGAAGCGGCGGTCGATCATGAACTGCCCGATGAAGGTGAGCAGGTAGGTGGCCAGACCCATGATGATGACCACGAGCCAGGCGGTGCGCCGGTGCCGGGCCAGGGTGGCGAGTGTGTAGAGGGTGATCGGTGCGGCGAGGTCGAGCGGCAGCAGGCCCAGGCGCGGGTCGAGCAGGTGGCCGCCCGTGCCGAGACCGGCCAGGACGACGGCGGGCAACGGCCAGCGGTGCTGGACCACCAGCCCGGCCACGCACAGGATGCTGAACAGCCACCAGGTCTGCACGGCGCGGTGCCAGGTGTCCGGCGAGCCGTAGGCCATGCTGAGCTTCTCGTTGGCCCGGCCGCCGAAGAGGAACGCGACGCCGGCCAGCAGGCTCGCCAAGGCAAGCGCCAGCGCCAGCACCGCGTCGAGCAGGTACCGCCGGGACACGGCTTCATCGTAGGGAGCCGGAGCGGGGCCGGACATCTGTTCGCGGTCGTACCACGAAGTCAGACCGCGGTCGTACCCGGGCGGCGAAGGTCCGGACCGCGGCGCGACGATTCCGGCCGGCTGTCCCGGCACGGTATCCGCATGAGGCGTCTTATCATCCAGCTCAGCCCGGTCGTGCTCGCGCTCGCCCTCCTCACCGGTTGCTCCTCCGGCAGCCCGTCCGGGTCGGCCAGCCCCAGCCCGACCGCGATGACCAACGAACAGATCCTCGCCATCGGGCGGGAGGCCGCGCGGTGCATGCGCGAGCACGGTGTGCCCGACTTCCCCGACCCGGTCGTGGATCAGCAGGGCCACCTGCAACTGCCGCAAGACGCGTCCGGCGCACGCGCCAAGCAGGAGTTGGAAAGCAACCCGGAGGCGCAGCGGGCGTGCGAACCGATCCTCGACCGGCTGCCGCAGAGCGGGCGTGGCGCCAGCAACGGCCCGGTCACCCAGGAGGACCTGGCGAACCTGGTGAAGTTCGCCCAGTGCGTACGGCAGAACGGGGTGCCGGAGTGGCCCGACCCCAAGCCGGACGGCAGCTTCCCGATCATGGGCACGCCGCTGGCCACCGAGGGCAAATCGGCCCGCCTGGTAGGCGCGTGGCAGGCCTGCAAACAGTACTGGGACAAGGGAATCGTCGGGTCATGAGACGGCTCCGCGTGGTGTTCGCGATGCTGCTGGCCGCCGCCGCGGTGGGCGTGGGCTACCTGGCCACCACCCGGCCGCGGGTGGATCCGGCCGCGACCCCGGTGGTACGCACAACCGTGGCGCCGGTGACCCGGAGTACCGTCACCGAGCGGGTACAGGTGCCCGGGACCCTGGGTTACGACGGGAGCTACCCGGTCGTCAACCACCTGGCTCCTGGAGTCGTCACCGGGCTCGCCGACCTCGGCGCCACGGTGAACCGCGGCGGCACCCTGTACGCGGTGGACAACCAGGCGGTACGGCTGCTGTTCGGTGCGGTACCGGCGTACCGGGGCTTCGCCGCCGGGATGGCCGACGGGCCGGACGTCGCCGAGTTGGAAGCCAACCTGGCCGCGCTCGGCTTCGCCCCCGGAACCGTCGTCGACAACCACTTCAATGCGGCCACCGCGGCCGCGATCCGGCGCTGGCAGGCGTCGTGGGGGTGGCCCGCCAGCGCCCGTACCGGCGCGCTGGCCCAGGGCGCCGTCGTCTTCCTGCCCGGCCTGGTCCGGGTCAGCCAGCTCCAGGGGGCGCTCGGCGGTGGGGTCGGGTCGGGCGCCCCGGTGCTCACCGCGACATCGGTCGACCGGGTGGTGACCGCTCAGGTCACCGCCGACCGGCAGGCGCTGGTACACGTGGGAGACCGGGTGGTGGTCACGATGCCCGGGGCCGCACCGGTGCCGGGTCAGGTCATCCGGGTCGGCCGGGTGGCCACCGCGGCGACCCAGTCCGGCGCCGGGCCGCCGGCACCGGCCACGCTTCCGGTGACGGTCAGCGTGCAACTGCCTTCCGGCGCACCGGATCTGGACCAGGCACCGGTGCAGGTGGCCATCGCCACCCGGCAGCACACCGACGTGCTGCTGGTACCGGTGGCCGCGCTGCTGGCCAAGCCCGGTGGGGGGTACCAGGTCCGGCTGGCCAGCGGTGCGTTCGTCCCGGTGCAGCCCGGCCTGTTCGACGAGACCGCCGGGCTGGTCGAGGTGACCGGCGTGCATCTTGGCGACCAGGTGGAGGTACCGGCGCCATGACCGGGTGCACCGAACGGAGTGAGGGCCGCGAGGGCATGGCTGAGGAGACCCAGCCGTGAGCGTTCTGGAGTTGCGCGACGCGTGGAAGGTGTACCCGGGTACCCCGCCGGTGGAGTCGATCCGGGGAGTGACCTTGACTGTCCACAGTGGAGAGTTGGTGGCCGTGGTGGGTCCGTCCGGTTCGGGCAAGACCACACTGCTCAACCTGGCGGCCGGACTGGACCGGCCGACCGCCGGCTCGGTCCGCATCGCCGGTCAGCCGGTCGAGGGTCTGTCCGACCGGCGGCTGTCCGGCCTGCGGGCGCACCGGCTCGGGGTGGTGTTCCAGCAGTTCTTCCTCATCGAGCAGATGACCGCGCTGGACAACGTGGCCACCGGCCTGCTGTACCGGGGGGTGCCGGCGGCGCGGCGGCGGGCGGCGGCCCGGACCGCGCTGGACCGGGTCGGGCTGGCCCACCGGGCGGGGCACAGGGCGCAGCTGCTCTCCGGTGGGGAACGGCAGCGGGTGGCCATCGCCCGGGCGGTGGTCGGCCGGCCGGCGGTGGTGCTCGCCGACGAGCCGACCGGCAACCTCGACTCGGTCACCGGCGCGGAGATCCTCGCGTTGCTGCGCGAGCTGAACGCCGGAGGCACCACGCTCGTGGTGATCACGCATGACGTTGAGGTGGCCGGCGCGATGCACCGGCACATCGAGGTACGTGACGGAGTTGTGGTACGCGACTCGGGGAGCCCGGCATGACCGTACCGCTGTCCAGGATCCGCCCGGCCGACCTGCTCCCGGTCGGTACCGTCGGGCTCCGTACCCGCCGGGTGCGCGCCGCGCTGTCGATGCTCGGCATCGCGATCGGCATCGCCGCGCTGGTCTCGGTGCTCGGCATCACCCGGTCCAGCCAGGCCGACCTGCTGGCCCGGATCGACCGGCTCGGCACCAACCTGCTCACCGTGGTGAACGGGCACTCGTTCGGCGGCGAGGAGGCCGAGCTGCCGGTGCCGGCCGCCGCCACCCTCGCACGTACCGACGGGGTGCTCGCCACCGCGCCGACCGCCGAGCTGTCCGTACCGGTGTTCCGGTCGGACCGGGTGCCGAGCTACCTTACCGGCGGGTTGAACGCCCGGGCCTGTGACCCGTCCCTACTGTCCACTTTGGACGGTCAGGTCACCCACGGGGTCTTCCTCAACGAGGCCACCATGCGCTACCCGGTGACGGTGCTCGGCCACGCCGCCGCGCAGAGCCTGGGCATCACCGACCTGTCCGGCAGCCCCCGGATCTGGCTGGGCGGGCGGTGGTTCACCGTCATCGGCATCCTGGCCCCGCTGGAGCTGGCCCCGGAGATCGACCGCTCGGCGCTGATCGGCTTCCCGGTGGCGGCGCGGGACCTCGGGTACGACGGGCACCCGAGCCGGATCTACCTGCGGGCGGCCACCGACCGCACCGCCGAGGTGGCCGGGCTGCTCGCCCGGGCCACCAACCCGGAGCGGCCGTACCAGGTCAGCGTCAGCCGCCCGTCCGACGCGCTCTCCGCCCGGCTGGCGGTGGCCGGCTCCGGTACCGCACTCTTCCTCGGCCTCGGTACGGTCGCGCTGCTCGTCGGGGGCATCGGCATCGCCAACGTGATGGTGATCTCGGTGCTGGAGCGGCGTACCGAGATCGGTCTGCGCCGGGCACTCGGTGCGGCCCGCCGGCACGTGGCCGCGCAGTTCCTGATCGAGTCACTCCTGCTCGGTACCGCCGGGGGAGTGGTGGGGGTCGTCGCGGGCGCCGCGGTGACCGCGGGCATTGCCCAGCAACGAGGCTGGCCGGCTCTGGTACCGGGGACGGCGGTGTGGGCCGGGTTGCTCGCGGCGTCCGGGATCGGCGCGGTCGCCGGCCTCTATCCGGCCCTGCGCGCGGCGCACCTCGCGCCGACCGACGCGCTGCGTACCGTGTAGTCGGCTGTTATGTTGGCGCTCGCTCCGCTCGCGCGGCACCGAGGCTCCCAGGGCGACGCCTTCCCTCCTCGCTGACGCTCGTCAGTCCAGGCGCCGCCCGCCTCGGTGCGCTACGCACCACCTGACGATGCTGGTGCACCCTCGAAGCGGAGGATCCGGGCGGCTTCCAGGGCCAGGTGCAACTCGGCGATCCCGGTCGGCTCGGCGAGGCTTCGACCGGTCAGCTCCTCCAGCCGGCGCAGCCGGTAGCGCACGGTGTTGCGGTGTACGTGCAGCTTCTCCGCCGCTACCGAGGTCGCCCCCTGCTCGGCGAACCAGACCCGCAGGGTGCCGAGCAGCAGGTCGCACTCGACGCCGGAGAGCGCGAGGACCGGGCCGAGGATGGACCGGGCGACCATGGTGGCGGCGTCGGGCGCGCTGGCGAGCAGGACGGCGATCGGTGCCCGCCCGTACCGGACCACCTCGTGGCTGCCCGGCGTGGCGGCGGCCAGGGCGAGCCGGGCCTGGCGCAGCGCCGCCGGGGTCTGCTCCAGCCGGGGGTACGGCTCGCTCAACCCGACCAGCCCGGTGGTCAGCTCGGTCAGGTGGGCGGTCAGCTGGTCGATGCCGACCCGCGGGGTGAGCACGACCACACCGATGTGCGCCTCCACCTCGACCCGCCAGGCGGACTGGACGCCCCGGGTGCGCAGCGCGTTCTCCGCGTGCGGGATCGACTCGACGCCGGGTCGGGGCGGCTGGGCCGCCGCCACCACGAACGTGCCGTGGTGCGGCAACCGCAGGGTGGCCGCCGAGTCCCAGAGCCGGGAGCCGTCGCCCGAGGCGCCGCGCAGCACGACGTCGAGCATCGCGTTGCGGGTCTGCGAGTCGCTGTGCGCCCGCTCGGCGACGGTGTCCCGGTAGGCGTCGGTCACCGAGCCGGAGTGGTCGTCGATGATCAGCCAGAGCTCCGAGCCGGCGTGCACCACGGCGGTCATCGCGTCCTCGTCACCCTCTGCCTCGGCCAGGATCGCCGCCCAGATGAACCTCCCGGCCACCCGGTAGGCGTGCAGGATCACCGGCAGCGGTACGCCCTGTTCAGCGCGGCGCCGGCCGGTCACCCGGGGCGGCTCCAGGCCGGAGCGGGGATGCCCGGCAAGCTGACCCAGAATGTGCTCGAGGTTGTCCCGGACCGACGCGCGCAGGTCAGCGACGTCCACCACGCCGCCGGTGCGGTAGAACACCTCGTCCTTCCGGATCACCTCGGTCAGTTCGGTGGCCAGCTCTTCCACCCGCTCCAGCAGCCGCTCGCCGACCGCCGCCATGGCGGGTGCGGGCGCCCGTGTCGGTGAGGTCACGTCCGAGAGCCTAGTGCGCGCGCACAATCCGCGGCGAGTCGACTTCGTCCGCCGGCACATGGCTGGATGCCCTGTTCGGCGGCCAGAATCATGGACACCAAGCCGCTCCCGAGGCCGTGGGCGGGCCGCTCCCCTGAAGGGTCCCCAGCCGTGAACCTTGCCGACAACCTGCTCCGCAGCGCCGAACGGTACCCTGACCGCCCGGCTGTGCGCCTCGACGAGACCATCCTCAGCTACGCGGATCTGGCCGCGCGGAGCGCGGCCGCGGCGGGACTGCTGCGTGACCACGGCATCACCCGCGGTGACCGGGTAGCGCTCATGCTGCCCAATGTGCCGGAATTCGCCGTGCTCTACTACGGCATCCTGCGCGCCGGTGGCGTCGTGGTGCCGATGAACCCGCTGCTCAAGGAGCGCGAGGTGGCCTACTACCTGACCGACTCGCAGGCCAAGCTGATCTTCGCCGCGCCGGTCTGCGCGGAGCCGGCCGTGGCCGGTGCCGCTCAGGCCGGCGCCGAGTGTGTCGTGGTGGACCCGGCCATGCTCGCCGGGGTGTCGCCGGCCGAGGGCGCGGCCGAGCGGGCGGGTACCGACACCGCGGTGCTGCTGTACACCTCCGGTACCACCGGGCAGCCCAAGGGCGCCGAGCTGACCCACGCCAACCTGGTCAACAACGTCGAGGTCTTCGCGGCCGACCTGGTACACGTGGGCCCGGATGACGTGATCTTCGGCGGGCTGCCGCTGTTCCACTCGTTCGGCCAGACCTGCGGGCTCAACGGCGCGGTCAAGGTGGGCGCCTGCCTGACCCTGGTGGCCCGGTTCGAGCCGGGCAAGGTGCTCCAGGTGCTCCAGCGTGACCGGGTGACCATCTTCGAGGGCGTCCCGACCATGTACGTCGCCCTGCTCGGGCGCGACGACAAGGACGACTACGACCTGTCCGGCCTGCGGGTCTGCGTGTCCGGCGGGGCGGCGCTGCCGGTCGAGGTGATGCGCGGCTTCGAGAAGGCGTTCGGCTGCATGATCCTGGAGGGGTACGGGCTGTCCGAGACATCGCCGGTGGCCTCGTTCAACCACCCGGACAAGGAGCGCAAGGCCGGCTCGATCGGTACCCCGATCCGAGGGGTGGAGATGCGCGTGGTCGACGAGTTCGGCAAGGACGTACCGCGGGGCGAGGTGGGCGAGATCGCCATCCGGGGGCACAACGTGATGAAGGGGTACTGGCGCCGGCCGGAGGCCACCAGCGAGGCGATCCCGGACGGCTGGTTCCGCAGCGGCGACCTGGCCCGGGTGGACGAGGACGGTTACTTCTTCATCGTGGACCGGCGCAAGGACCTCATCATCCGGGGCGGGTACAACGTGTACCCGCGGGAGATCGAGGAGGTGCTGTACGAGCACCCGGCGATCGCCGAGGCCGCGGTGATCGGGGTACCGGACGACTCGCTGGGCGAGGAGGTCGGTGCGGCGGTCGTCCTCAAGCCGGGCGAGAGCGTCAGCGCCCAACAGATCCAGGACTACATCAAGGGCCAGGTGGCCGCGTACAAGTACCCGCGCAAGGTCTGGCTGCTGGAGGCGCTGCCCAAGGGCCCGACCGGCAAGGTGCTCAAGCGGGAGATCCGGCCGCCGGTGGAGGAGGGGCCGTGACCGCGCCGGAGATCGACGACCTGGCCGTACCCCTGGATGCCCTGCTGATCGACGCCGCCTTCGGGCCGGTACGGCGGTTGGCCCCGGACGTGTCCACCGTCAAGTTCGCCGGCCGGCTGGTCAGCCGGCCGGGCAGCACCACCAACCGGCTGCGCGAGATGGCCGCCGAGCTGGCCCGGATCGGCCTGGGCGTCTCGGACCTGGAGCCGGCGACCGGCGACCGGCGGTTCACCGACCCGGCCTGGGCGCAGAACCCCCTGCTGCGCCGGATCCTGCAGACCTACCTGGCCACCGACCGGACCGTCGAGCAGCTCATCGACGACTCCGGCCTGGGCTGGCGGGACGATCAGCGGGTACGGTTCCTGGCCGACAACCTGTTGGCCGCGCTGTCGCCGAGCAACGTGCCGGTGTTGAACCCGGCCTCGTTCAAGGCGGCGATCGACAGCGGCGGGATGAACTTCCTGCGCGGCGGGCTGAACCTGCTGCGGGACATGGCCAGCGCGCCGCGCATCCCGCAGATGGTGGACGGCTCCGACTTCGCCGTCGGGGACAATCTGGGTGCGACGCCGGGTGCGGTGGTACTGCGGACGGAGGTGTTCGAGCTGATCCAGTACGCCCCGCAGACGCCGACCGTACGGCAGGTGCCGCTGCTGCTCGTACCCCCGACCATCAACAAGTTCTACGTGCTGGACCTGGCGCCGGGCCGCAGCCTGGTGGAGTATCTCGTCCGCCGCGGCCAGCAGGTCTTCGTGATGTCCTGGCGCAACCCGGACGCCCGGCATGCCGACTGGGGCCTGGACACCTACACCCAGGCGGTGCTCGACGCGCTGGACGCGACCCGGCGGATCTGCCGGGCCGAGCGGACCGTGCTGACCGGGGTCTGTTCCGGCGGCATGCTGGCCAGCATGGTCGCCGCCCAGCTGGCCGGGGTCGGGCAGCTGGACCGGCTGGCCGGGCTGGCCTTCATGGTCACCGTGCTGGACCACCGCCGGGCCGGGATCCCGGCGGCGCTGGCCGACCGGTACCTCGCCCGGGCCGCCACCGCGATCTCCCGGCGCAAGGGGTACCTCGACGGCAAGCTGCTCGCCGAGGTGTTCGCCTGGCTGCGCCCGGGCGACCTGGTGTGGAACTACTGGGTCAACAACTACCTGCTGGGCCGCAAGCCGCCGGCGTTCGACGTGCTCTACTGGAACGCCGACACCACCCGGATGCCGGCCCGGCTGCACGCCGACCTGGTCGACGTCGCGCTGGCCAACCGGATGGCCAAGCCGGCCAGCGGGTTGAAGAAGGTATCGACTGATACCTATGTTGTCGCCGGCATCGCCGACCACATCACGCCCTGGCAGAACTGCTACCGCACCACCGGCCTGCTCGGCGGGCCGACCCGGTTCGTGCTCTCCAGCAGCGGCCACATCGCCGCGATGGTGAACCCGCCCGGCTCTGGCAAGTCCAGTTACCGGCTCAACCCGGAGCACCCGGGCGACCCGCAGGAGTGGCTGGGCGGCGCGAGCACCGAGCAGGGCAGCTGGTGGCCGGACTTCGTGGCCTGGCTGACCAAGCGCAGCGGCGCGGAGAAGCGGGCCCCCCGCAACCTCGGGGGCCGCGGGTTGGACCCGCTGATCGAAGCCCCCGGAACCTACGTCCTGGACCGTTGAGGAAACAAAAACATGTACGACAACATCGGCCGGTCACTCGGCACCGACTACTTCCGCATCGGCGATCAGTTGACCGCGGCGGAACGCGACTACTGGCGGCGTACCCGCGACTTCGTCGACGACGACGTGCTGCCGGTCATCAACGGATACTGGGAGCGCGCGGAGTTCCCCTGGCCGCTGATCGAGAAGATGGCCAAGCTGAACATCGTGGGGGACGGGATCGAGGGTTACGGCTGCCCGCCGATGAGCCCGATCGCGGCCGGCCTGGTGCACATGGAGCTCAACCGGGGCGACGGCAGTCTCGGCACCTTCCTCGGGGTACAGGCCGGGCTGGCGATGAAGTCGATCGCCATGCTCGGCTCCGAGGAGCAGAAGCGGCGGTGGCTACCCGGCATGGCCGGCCTGGAGACGCTCGGCGCGTTCGCGCTCACCGAGCCGACGCACGGCTCGGACTCGGTGGCCCTGGAGACCTCGGCCCGCCGGGAGGGCGACACCTGGGTCATCAACGGCCACAAGAAGTGGATCGGCAACGGCACCATCGCCGACGTGACCGTGGTGTGGGCGCGCGACGTGGCCGACGGCAAGGTCAAGGGATTCCTTGTGGAGAAAGGAACTCCGGGCTACCGGGCCCGGCGTGTCGACGGCAAGGGCTCGCTGCGCGCGGTGTGGCAGGCCGAGATCCAACTGCACGAGATGCGGGTACCGGAGGAGAACAGGCTCCCGCTGGCACACAGCTTCAAGGACACCGGTGCGGTGCTCGCCGGTACCCGTAACACGGTTGCCTGGGGTGCGCTCGGTCACGCGGTGGCCGCGTACGACGCCGCCCGGTCGTACTGTGGACAGCGGGTGCAGTTCGGCAAGCCGCTGATCAGCTTCCAGATCGTGCAGGAACGGTTGGTGAAGATGCTCGCCGAGATCTGCGGGATGCAGCTGTACTGCCTACGCCTCGGCCGGCTGATCGAGGAGGGCAGCTTCAGCGACACCATCGCCGCGCTGGCCAAGATGAACAACACCAGCAAGGCCCGGCAGGTCATCATGGAGGCGCGCGATCTGTTGGGCGGCAACGGAATCCTGCTGGACTTCCACGTCATGCGGCACCTCGCCGACATGGAGGCGGTACACACATACGAGGGTACGGAGACGATCCAGACCCTCATCGTGGGACGGGACATCACCGGTGTGGCTGCGTTCGCGTAGGCGTCGGCAGGACGTCCGCTACGTCGAGGTGGACGGCGTCCGGCTACGCGTCGCGGTCCGGGGCACCGGCCGGCCGCTGCTGCTGCTGATGGGCATCGGCGGGAACATCGAGATGTGGGGTCCGTTCGAGGACGCCCTGGACGCTCGGGCGATCCAGACCATCACGGTGGACGCGCCGGGTACCGGCGAATCCACCGCGTACCGGTTTCCCCGCCGGATGTCCGGGCTGGCGAACACCATGGCCCTACTGATCGAGGAGCTTGACTACAAGCAGGTGGACGTGCTCGGCGTGTCCTTCGGCGGGGTGCTCGCCCAGCAACTCGCCCACCAGGCGCCCGAGCTGGTACGCCGGCTGGTGCTCCTGGCGACCGGGCCGGGCCTGGGCGGAATTCCCGGCTCGCCCCGGGTGCTCTGGGCGATGGCCACACCGCGCCGCTACTACCAACCCGACTACTTCCGCCGGATCGCCGGGCGGGTCTACGGCGGAGCCGCCCGGCGCGACCCGGACGCGATGCTGCACGGCTCGCTGGCCCGGTTCGCGCACGCGCCGTCGTTCAACGGCTACCTGGCCCAGGTGTACGCCATCAGCGGCTGGACCAGCATGCCCTGGCTACGGAAGCTGCCCCAGCCCACGCTGGTGGTCTCCGGCGACGACGACCCGATCGTCCCGCTGGTCAACGGGCGGATCCTGGCCAAGCTGATCCCCACCGCCCGGCTGCACATCGTCCCGGGCGGCGGCCACCTGTTCCTGCTCGAAGAGCCGACCGGGATCGCCACCCTGGTCACCGACTTCCTCAACGAACCTGACCGGAACGAACCCTGATTGGAGTTGCCATGTCCACCACCGCCGTCGCGACACCGGCCGACCTGTTCCCCTTGGTGGGAAAGGAGTTGGGCGTCTCCGACTGGATCGAGGTGAGCCAGGCCCAGGTCGACGGGTTCGCCGACGCGACCGGCGACCACCAGTGGATCCACGTCGACCCGGTACGCGCGAAGTCCGGCCCCTACGGCACCACGATCGCGCACGGGTACCTCACCCTGGCGCTGATCCCGCCGCTGCTCGAGCAGCTGCTCGCGGTCGACCGGGTGGCCATGGGAGTCAACTACGGGCTGAACAAGGTGCGGTTCCCCGCCCCGCTGCCGGTCGATAGCCGGGTCCGGCTGTCCGCCATGCTGGTCGAGGCGCAGTCGGTCGCCGGTGGCGTACAGGTCACCATCGACGCCACGCTGGAGCGCGACGGTGGCGACCGGCCGGTCTGCGTGGCCCAGGCGATCTACCGGTTCTACGAGGCGGCCGCGTAGACCCGGCAGCGCGCCTAGACTCGGCGGCGGAGGTGTGCCATGGCGACACCGGTGGTCTTCGTACACGGCCTGTGGCTGCACGCGTCGAGCTGGCAGCCCTGGATGGAGCTGTTCCGGGAGGCCGGCTACGAGCCGACCGCGCCGGGATGGCCCGGCATCCCGGACACCATCCCGGAGGCCCGCCAGCATCCGGAGCAGATCCCGCCGGCCGGCACCCGGGAGGTCGCCGACCACTACGCGAAGATCATCGGTACCTTGCCGGCCAAGCCGATCGTGGTCGGGCACTCCTTCGGTGGGCTGGTCGTGCAGAACCTGCTGACCCGGGGGCTCGCCGCGGCCGCGGTCGCCATCGACCCGGCCCCGATCAAGGGAGTCCTCGTGCTGCCGCCGTCGGCACTGCGGATGGCCTCGATCGCTCTGCGCAACCCGGCCAACCGCAACCGCGCGGTCAGCCTGACCCGGGAGGAGTTCCGCTGGGGCTTCGGCAACGCGCTGACCGAGCCCGAGTCCAACGAGCTGTACGACCGGTGGAGCATCCCAACCCCGGGCCGCCCGCTGTTCGAGGCGGCGTTCGCCGCCCTCGTCCCCAACTCGCCGGCCAAGGTGGACACCCGTACCGACCGGGGTCCGCTGCTGCTCACCGCCGGGCTGCGGGACCGGACCGTACCACCGGCGGTCGTCCGCTCCACCCGCAAGCTCTACCACCGCTCCCACGGGATCACGGACTACCGCGAGTTCACCGGGCGCGGCCACACCCTGACCGTCGACTCCGGCTGGCGCGAGGTCGCCGACACCGCCCTCGCCTGGCTCAAGGAGCGCTCCGTCGCCTAGCGCCTGAGGCGGGGGCGCGCTCGCGCAGGCGAGCGCCAACCTACCCAGTGGCCTGGCGCAGGGCGGCGCGCATCTGTTCCAGGCCATACGGCTTCGGCAGGACACCGGCGAGGTTGTGCCCGGCGAAGCTGCGTCGGACCTCCCGGGCGTCCCGGCCGCTGCACACCACCACGGGTACCTTCGGGTTCTCCGCCTCGATCTCGGTGAGCACCGCCTCGCCGCCGGCCCCGGGCAGCGTGAGGTCGAGCAGGACCAGGGCCAACTCGGCCTGCCGCTGCCGGAAGACATCGACTGCCTGCGATCCGTCTGCGGCCCCGACCACGGTGAACCCCAGCTCGGTGAGCAGCCCGGCGGCGTACCGGCGAACCGGGTCCTCGTCCTCGACGACCAGGACCAGACCGTGGCCACGCCAGTTCGTCGCCGGCTTCCGGGCACGTCGCATGGGCCCAGTATCGTCCTCCCGGGGACCGGCCGGGGCCGTCGCTCGCGGTCGTCCTACCCGACATGAGGCCGATGCCGGCCCGTCGGGTACGGCGTAGCATCCCGACTTGGGACGGTCACACGTGACGATCATCACTCCGTACGGGCAGGTGGCCGCCGGTCGTGGCCGGCGCCGCGCTGGCGCGCGGCCGCTCATCGGCATGGTGACCAGTGGCCCGCTGCTGGAGCTGTCCGAGGAGCAGTGGCTCGGGGTGAGCGACGCCGCCCAGGCGGGCGGCTGTGACGTGATCTGCTTCGTCGGGCGTGAGGTGGGCCATCCCGACCGGTACCGCCGATTATCCAACGCCATCTATGACCTGATCCCGGTCGACCGGATGGACGCCCTGGTGGTCTGGACCAGCCGGATCGGTCTGCTGCTCAGCGACGCGGAGCTGGCCGAGTTCCTGCGCCGCTTCGAGCCGGTGCCGATCGTCGCGGTGGAGCACCCGGTGCCCGGCGCACCCACCGTGCTGATGGACAACCGGGGCGGGATGGACCAGGCGGTCAGTCACCTGATCGAGGTACACGGGCGGCGCCGGATCGCGTTCATCGGCGGCCCGGTCAACCACAGCGGCGCCCAGGAGCGGTACGCCGGCTACCTCGACGCCCTCGCCCGGCACGGCGTGCCCGCCGACCCCGAGCTGGTGAGCGTGGCCGACTCGTGGAACTGGAACCCGGACGCGGCCGCCGACGCGATGGCCAAGTTGCTCCACCGGCTCGCCGTACCGCCGGACGCGGTCGCGGCCGCCAACGACGACTACGCGCTCGGGGTGCTCGCCGCCCTGGAGACGGTCGGCATCCGTACTCCGGACGACATGGCCGTGGTCGGGTACGACAACCACACCAACATCCGCTCCCACGAGCTCGGCCTCGTGCCGGTGCGCAGCGACGAGGGGACCGCGCCGAGCGTGCAGTGGCGGGTCAACGTCAACGCCGGAACCCTGGAGCTGACCACGGTCCGCGGCCCGTTCCACGAGATGGGTACGCGGGCCGTGGAGCTGGCGCTGGCCCGGATCCGGGGCGAGCCGGTACCGGAGACCGAGACCATCCCGACCGAGCTGGTGGTACGCGGCTCGTGCGGCTGCTTCTCCTCGGCGTACGGGCAGGCGGCGCCGGCGGAGACGCGGATCGCGCACGGGCCCGTGCTGGTACCCGACACGGTCGCGGCCGGCCTTCGCGAGGCGCTCGGTGACGCCTCGGCGGGCCTGCCGGATGGCTGGGCCGAGCGGCTGGTCACCGGGTTCCTCGCCGAGACGCACGGGCGGGTCGAGGGTGCCTTCCTGCCGCTGCTCGCCAGTTACGTCCGGGACAGCCTGCGGGTCGGCGCGGCCGCGGCGGACTGGTGGCGCGGGCTGTTCGGGCTGCGCCGGCTGGCCCGGTCCAGCGTCGCCGGCCCGGCGGCGCTCGCCGCCGCCGACGACCTGTGGCTGCGGGTACAGCTCCTGCTGGAGCAGACCATCCAGCGGCTGAGCGACTATCGGCACCTGCTCGACGAGAAGCGGGACCAGACGGTACGCGAGGCGGGCCAGCGGCTGATCGTCGCCCGGGACCTCGACGAGCTGGCCACCGCCCTGGTCAACGAGCTGCCGAAGCTCGGCATCCCGGGTTGCCACGTCTCGGTGTACGCCAACCTGGACGTCTTCGGCGACACCGTACCGGCCACGCCCGACGGGTTCCGTCCGGTGCTGCGGTACGAGGACGGCCAGCGCCTGGCCGCCACGGCCGAGCCGACCGAGCGGTCCCGGCCGTACAGCCTGGTGGCCGAGTCGCTGTACGTCGTCGAGGGCAACCTGGGGGTGGTTCTGTTCGAGGTCGGCCCGCGGATCGGCTGGATCTACGAGGCCATGCAGGAGCAGCTGAGCGGCGCCCTGCGCGGGGTCCTGTTCGTGCAACGGGAGCGGCGGGCCACCGAGGCCGTCGAGGATGCCCGGCGCCGGCTGGAGCGCGCCCACGCCGAACTGGAGCTCCGGGTCGAGGAACGGACCGCCGAACTGGCCCGGGCCAACCGGGGTCTGACCGAGGAGATCGCCGAGCGCGAACGGGCCGAACAGCGGCAGGCCAGCCTCGAAGCCCAGCTGCGGCACGCGCAGAAGATGGAGGCGATCGGCCGGCTGGCCGGCGGCGTCGCGCACGACTTCAACAACCTGCTGACCGTCATCAACGGCAACAGCGACAACCTGCTGCGCAGCCTGGAGCCTGACCATCCGTGCCGTCCCGAGGTGGAGGACATCCGGTACGCCGGCGAGCGGGCCGCCAACCTCACCAACCAGCTCCTCACGTTCACCCGGCAGCAGGTGCTGCACCCGGGCCGGCTCGACCTGAACCAGGCGGTCGCCAACATCCAGACCATGCTGCGCCGGCTGATCGGCGAGGACGTCGAGCTGACCGCGAAGCTGCCCGACGACGTACCACCGGTGTGGGCCGACGCCGGGCAGGTCGAGCAGATCATCTTCAACCTGGCCGCCAATGCCCGGGACGCGATGCCGGACGGTGGCGTGCTCAGCATCGAGACCGGGCGCGCGCACCTGGCGGGGGAGCACCCCGGCCGGCTGGTCGACGTACCGGCAGGCGACTACGTGGTGCTGCGCATCCGGGACACCGGGGTGGGCATGGACGAGACGGTACAGGCCAACGTCTTCGAGCCCTTCTTCACCACCAAACCGCCGGGCAAGGGTACCGGCCTGGGGCTGGCCACGGTCTTCGGGATCGTCCAGCACAGCGGCGGCCAGCTCAACCTGACCAGCGCACCCGGCGAGGGTACGACCATCGAGATCTTCCTGCCCCGCGCGCCGGCCCAGGTCGAGACCCCGGTCGAGGCGCCGCGCCCGGACTCGCCCGAAGGCGGCGCCGAGACCATCCTGCTCGTGGAGGACGACGCGCAGGTACGCGCGGTCACCCGCCGGTTCCTGGCCCGGCATGGATACCAGATCCTCGAAGCCGACGACGGTCACCACGCGCTCCTGGTGGCGCGCGGGCACCGCGGCCCGATCAACCTGGTGATCACCGACGTGGTGATGCCGAGGATGGGCGGCCCGCAGTTCGTCAAGCAGCTGGAGCAGATCCGCCCGGGCAACGCGGTGCTCTACATCTCCGGCTACACCGACGGCTACGTGGACCGGGAACGGCTGGCCGGCGCGACCGTGGCGCTGCTCAAGAAGCCGTTCAGTGAAGAGGCGCTGCTGCGGCGGGTGCGCGCGCTGCTCGACCTGGTGGCATAGGGGGTATCTCGACGAGTCAGGCTGACCCGTCCCGTAGCCCGACCAGGTCGTGGTCCCAGAACACCTGCGCGTACACGAGCGTGCCGGTCATCCACGGCTGGTAGGCCGGCAGCCGCACCACCTGGAACGCGGCGTCCGGGATGCGCAGCGACGGCTTACGGAAGCCCAGCTCGCCGCCGGGCGCGAAACCGAAACGCGGGTAGTAGCCGGGCGACCCTTCCAGAAACACCAGCGGGACGCCGCGTTCGGTCATCGCCCGCAGCCCGGCGCGGACCAGCGCGGAGCCGACACCCTTCCGGTGGTACGCCGGCCGGACCGCGAGCGGGCTGAGCACCTGTACTTCGACCAGCCGTCGCGGCGCATCGAGCAGGCTGCGGGTGAACATGACGTGCCCGACGACTTCGTCCTCCCGCTCGGCCACGAGCGACAACCCGCGGTCCGGGGAGATGGTCACGCGTAGCGCGTCGACCAGGTCCGCCACCGCCTTTCCCTGGCCTCCGAACGCCCGCAGGTGTATCTCGCGCACCGCGTCCCGGTCGGCCGGCCGTTCCATCCGCAGCTCCATGCCTCGCAGCGTAGGCGCGCTCCTTGGCGGTTCCGGAAACGGTGACCGGGTACCTGAGGCACATGGACCTCTCGTGGTGGCTGGCGCTGGTCGCCGCCTCGGGTGGGGTCGTCGCAGCCGGGTACGGGCTGGGCATCCTGGTGACCGGCCGCGCCATGCGTGGGGACCAGCGCGCCTTCCGACGCCTCAAGGACGCCGGGTTGTACTACCTGTGCTTCGGCCTGGCCTTGACGCTGTTGGTGTCGGGCGTCCTGTGGAACGAGCACCACCAGACGCTGCCGGCCGTCGCGACGCTCGTCGGGACGGTGGCGCTGCTTGTTCTGGCGTTCGTCCGCCGTCCGCCGTGCGTCGTCCGCCGTGCGCCTACCGCTCCCGGACGGCGTAGGTCAGGTGCGTCACCCTCGGGGAGGGCTCCGCGCGGACCGGCTCCAGGGCCACGCGGCCCGCGTCCACGCCCTCGAACAGGCGGATACCGGAGCCGAACAGCACGGGCGACAGCGCGATCGAGAACTCGTCGATTAGGCCGGCGTTCACGTACTCCAGGATCGTCGCGCCGCCGCCCGCGATGCGGACGTCGCGGTCGCCGGCGGCCTCGCGGGCCTGGTCGAGCGCGGGCTCGATGCCGTCGTTGACGAAGTGGAAGGTGGTCCCGCCCGGCCGCTCCCAGGGGTCACGCTTCTCGTGCGTCACGACGAAGACCGGCGTGTGGAACGGCGCCTC
>WNGE01000265.1_pt1 | contig 67192 bp, 54 predicted proteins | sample 5400651 | NCBI WGS metagenome assembly WNGE01 (sample SAMN13153370, study PRJNA577476) | soil metagenome | isolation source: 60 cm soil or saprolite under grassland replicate 2 | place: USA:California | collected 2016-06-15 | reverse complement strand
AGAAGAGTATGCAGCCGCCAAGGAGGTGTTGAACCGTGCCAGCAAGTTGCTGGAGACAAGCGATTTGGGCCTGTTGCGTAACTGCTTCCAACAACTTCAGACAAAACTGAGAAGCATACTGTAAATGTTGAATTTCATGGATCTGGCACGTTCTGGTGATCAGGTAATAGGTGTACATTTGGAAATGAAACGGCTGGGAATTTGCCCTTTCTCTGTTGAGAAGTTGCTTTTCCCAGGTGTTGCGCAACGAGCGTATTATGTTGAACCCTTTGTTGAAGGAGGTCCATTATAGATAACAGACAACCACACATCCGTGAGGGCTGTACTGGCTACTTGGTACATCTGTTGGGGAAATGCCATCTTAAGAGCGATAGAGTGTGCCATCAGTGGTTGCAGATGAACAGTTAACCAGGATAAAATCTGAGGGTGTGAATCTATGCTCACTCTGCGACAAGAAATCAACGCATCTTCCTGAAGGAGCAACTGATTCTCATTATCTAATGATACCATCTCTATCGGTATCCGCTAAAGGCCATTAGCAGCTGTAAGTATGCTATACATATCCTCAGGATTGTATGCTAATGTTCCAAATAGTTTCTTTTTTGCATGTCTGCTAATGCTTTTGAAAAAAGGATATGATGAAACGAGCAGGTCAACCGGCTATCTCTCCTGCTGGCATTGAGGCGTTGAATCACGAATAGGTTTACTTGCAGCATTCAGAGGATATATGCCCGGTACGATCCGTAACTATCTGAACGACCTGTGCCAGTTCATTGCGCAATGCGAGGCAAGTTGGCAGGAGGATCAGGATACTGCTCATCCTTTTGCTCCTTCCAGTGTCTTTACTGCGACGCTCAGGCACTACCGGCCGCATCTATAAACGAAGAATAATTATGCACCCTTGAAATTGCTTGGTTTTCATAAATATGGCATTACAAATTCTTGCGAATCTACCCGTGTTGAGTCAGGAAGTTTCCAGAAATGACAGTACTAGAAGACAAATCCTTCTATGCCGCAAGCGAGTGCCCCGTTCCGCCAGTTTATATAACATACGTGCGGGTAGCAAACACAATGAAGAAACTTCACCTTTTGAGAACTCAGTCCATATATCCTTCGATGATGTGGCTGTAGCACCATCTAATAATCGAATATGGGCCTCATTGGGTAAGCTATCTATGAAATTGGCATCCGGATTGCTGGCTGCGATAGCCTTCAGCACTTCAAGACAGACAAGCTCGCTCTTAGCAGTACGGCATGGGTCCCCGATGTTTTGGGCCCAATAAGCAGAAAGATCCGCCATTCTGTAGATATCTCTCAATTTTTCCACTGTAGCTTTGTTCTTATGAGAGGAGAGAGCATAGAGTAAGTGGAGTTGTCGAAGAGCGCTGATTCTATAGAGATTAATTTGCCGTGCTTGCTGTCCAAGCCAGCGATATTGTTCTTGGGCCTCACGAAATTCTGGTGAATCCGGTGTTGACATGGTTGCGCGAATAGTGATGAACTTATCCAAATCTGCGCCTTCTTCTAGGCGCAACAGCCCTCGTAACAGCGGGCGAATGATCGTACTAGGCCATGTGCCAAGCATATTACTGGACAGCAGCATAGGGAATAGTGGCCATATTGTTGCCAAAGAACCTAGTAAATTTTTATATTCATCCCATGCTTCTTGAGTCATCCTATCGCGATAAACTAGAGTTCTCCACAATACTACGAAGGAAACTCTCAATGCCGCTAGAATAGCCCAAAGAGTGTAAGCACCTCGATTCAAGTACTCCACTTCAGTGTTACAAAGGTAAAGATACTGTCCGATCTGTTCAGCAGGCTTATTTGCACGTATTGCTTTTCGTCCAGCCTCATGAAGGAGCCGAGCGCCACTGAGATGCCGCCCTGAATAATAATAGCCGAATGCTTTTATCTCCAGAATTTGCTGTTCAGAGAGCAAATCGCACTCACCTTCTGTTAACCCATCAGCAAGTCGCCAAAATCCTGCTCGCAGGCCCATCCAGCGCGCCCATAGTCTCAGCTGAACAGGATATGTCTGTTCTATCTCTTTAAAGCGAGATTGAATTGCCGTCTCATCAACCTTTACCCGAGGTAAGGTTGCCAAGTCATCATGTAACAACTCAGCCAACGCATATTGTAGCTCGCCATGCGTATTCACTGAGTACGAAAGTGGAACCTTCTTTGCTAAATTCTGAGCATCTAGTGTCCAATTATCTGGTTTACAGCTTTCTTCGCTTGTTCGAAACCATATGACCCCTTGGAGCTTACAGTCGACTAATGCTCTGCAAATATCGAGGTCCTTGCCGCTAAAGCCGAGAATAAGAACTAATTTATTCTGCATGATTGATTGCAAATGTTTACGCTTCCATTGTTCCAGCTTAAATTCCTGTTTGTAGTCAAATACCAGGGATATCGGCGATGTGTTAGCGCCATGAATATGAAAAATTTCTCTCGCGCTAAATTCATTAAGCTGATCCTCAGTAATCACTATATCGGGCATAGAGCGAATAATAGACGAGAAGTCTTTATTCTCATGAACATGTGAAATTCCCATATCGTAGTTGCTCGTAATGACAGGCAGTGCTAAATCTTGGTCTGCAGCTACATCGATAAGCCTCCTTATCTGCTGATGAATCGTATTCGAATGATCCACCTTGATACGGGTGAGGATCACAACGATTTTTTGTGCAAGGTCAGCATTGAGTTCGCTCATTCTTGCCATCAGAACCTCAAATGGAATACCATCAGTACTGTACTCAATCTTCTTGGGAAGATCCTGAAGCTCTTCTGGATAAGTTGATAGCATAAGTGTCATCAAATGCTTGACTATTTTCTCGCCTGCCGGGACATTCGCTGGTACAAATTGAGAGACTCCAGAACCTACGAGAAGTGCAAGATTACTGGCTTCGAAAGCTTTGTAAATGATGGAAAGAAGTTCATTCCAATTAATCGATGATTGGTCAGAGTTGACGTTAAAAACAGAGTACTCAGTAATGGCCATGAATTACTCCTGCACTTTCAGAAACGTGCTAGTGATTTATTGGAGCGTGCTTCCGTTCTTGAGAGCGCGAATAACCATCTCAAAGAGTTCTTGCGGATCATTAGTGGAGCCAAACGCGCCTCTTCTCCGTGCTTCGGCTATGTGCTCTGGCCTTTTACTTCCCGCATAGATAATAAATGGCGTGCTGATATGCATCTCTTTTACTTTTTCTAGCAATGTATATCCTGCTCGCTGATCAGGAGGACGACCCATATCTGAAATGATGACATCATATTTTTTCTGCCTTAACTTGTCCAAAGCGTTCTCAGTGAATTTGCTGATGGTAAATTGTATACCTAGCGCTTCTAGAGCCCGCCTCTCATAGGTGTTATTAATTGGCTTGTCATCAACCCAGAGCGCTGTTGACTCCTCTAACTGCCGAGAGGCTGTCGTAGTGATTAACCGATCAACCACCTTGACTACTTTCGAAATTTCCTCCTCTTTCTCTTTATCAGGGAGTTGCTCTTTGACCTGCGCTCCATCTTGCCAGATGGCTGTTGCGGCCCCCAATGATGCAGCGACCTCTATAATTTGTTGCCTTTTCGCGGTTGTTTCGAAAGGACCTGCTTTCAGGTTGATTTCGATAATGTCGCCGAGGAACTTCTTAAGTGGAGCACGCAGGACAAGCACAATAATCAGAATAACGAGAGGCCAACTGATGGCTTGAAGGAAGGATAAGAGTGTCTCTAACAGTTTCTCCCATTGATTAATATCCATCCGTCCGTCCTCCTTTGCAGCTTTACAATGATTTAGAGAGGAATACTTATTTTACTCTTATTGTGTTATCTATCCGCAGTCGGTCACTATTCTAACATAAAAATATTTTCTTGAGGAGTGTGTACGATGCCATAGCGAAAGTTGTGTAAAGGAGAGGAAGGAAAAGAGCACCTGCAAAACCGATAATACAGGCATAGACTCTTCCCTTTGGAAGAGATCGTTCCTTTGAATTCACCCCTTAAGAAGGAGGGACCTATGCCTGTACCTAAGAAAAAGCGTATCACAGCCGAGAAAGTCTTTTCAACGTCGGAACCATCTTCCCCACTGCTGCCGGAGCAGCAAGCATTTCACTAGCACCTGCGAGCCCTGGCTCAAAGCGCGGTGCGCACCGTCTTGGAACTGGTGATGCGCGAGGAATTGGATGCCTTTATTGGAGCGGCCTGGGGAGAATGCAGTCCCAAACGCAAGGGCTATCGCAACGGCACCTACACCCGTGATCTGGCGACAGCGACGGGCCGACTCGAAGATCTCAGGGTGCCCAGGGACCGCGAAGGCCAATTCCACACCCAGGCCTTTGAACACTACTAGCGCTATGAACCGCATATCGCGCGATCAGACTGACGCAGATGTTCGTGGCTGGAGTGAGCACGCGACATCCGTGGGAGAAGTCGCTCAAAACCTGATGGGAGTCGCCCCCAGTGCTAGTACCATCAGTCGCCTCAATCAAACGCTTACCCAGCAATTTGAAGCGTGGCGTGAGCGCTGCCTGCAAGAAAACTGGCGGATTGTGTATCTGGATGGCGTGCATTTCAGCATCCGCCATGGAGACAAGTCTGACTCGACCATCATTTTAACCGCCTTAGGGGTGGATCTGGCAGGAAACAAAGAGGTGCTGGCCTTACGCGCGTGCGCTGAGGAGGACAAAGATGGATGGGCTTGTCTGTTGCAGGATCTGCGTTCACGTGGGGCGAGGCACATTGATCTGCTGGTGACCGATGGGCATGACGGCCTGCTGGCTGCGGTCTCCGAACAGTTTGCGGCCACCCCTCGTCAGCGCTGTCTGCTCCATAAACAACGCAACGTGCTCAATGCCATCCCGCGACGAGAGCGAGGTGACGTCCAGGCTGAACTCGTGGGCATCTGGGATCAGCCGAGCAAGCCGGAGGCGCTGACCTGCTTGGCCGCCTTCAAAGCCAAATATGCTCAGCGCTATCCCGAAGCGGTGCGAAGCCTAGCTGAAGACGAAGAGCACCTCTTGACCTTTTATGCCTTTCCTGAGGCTATGCACCGGCACATTCGAACCACGAACGCCATTGAAAGTCTGTTTAGTAATGTGCGCCAACGCACCGATCAGATTGATGTCTTTACGACGGAGTCCAGTTGCCTGACGATTGTCTGGGCCACGATCCAGGATATCCGCTTGCACACACTCTCGTTGGAATGAAGCCACCGAACTGAGGACGATTGATGCATAAGCAACCAGCCATGAAGGCTGGTTCAGCAGGGGGTGTCTTTTTGTGCCATTTCTGGCCTTTTCTCATCGCTACGTAAGATTTCTTCTGCTCTCATGGCATGGTTTCCTGTCCCACCATCCACATACCGTAGTCAAACCACCTGTCCTTTTATGGCTCAGGCTTGCCAGGCTTTGCCTACAAGTCGGTTCAATGCCGTTTCGGCGAGTATCCTCTAGCCCAGTGCCGCTCTTCTTACACCAAGAGAGAGAGCGGAGGCAAGTAAGGCAAACAGGGTACTAGGGAGCAGGAACAGACCGATGCTCCAGACTGTAAGCAACGTCAACATGACGATGACAGCGGTTGATGCCCAGAGCACGATCCGCCACCCACCGGCTCCCGTGCGGCTATGCACCACGGCGCTGACACCTACACCAATGAGTCCCAACAAGAGGATACCCAGGGCGACAAGAGTGATTGGTTGTATGCCGACCTGTAACAAATTTGCCGTTCCAGTCTGACATGAACTAATGGTGCTGCCATTTCCCGAACAGCTATGAAAACTGAAGACCGGGCCAAAGAGAGTAAAGGCTAGAACAAGGCAGCCAACGATACCTCGCCAAGAGCTGCTTGACATATACCTGTCGTATCTTTTGCACTAAACTCCTTGCTTGAGCAATGAAAATTGGATAAGATACAGCCAGAGGAGATGAGTTCTGGTTTGCGTTCTCATGGCTTTTTTCACGCTCTCTCTTTTGAAAAGGAGCGTTCATGCCCAAACATCGATATCAGCGCAGAGAGCCGACGCACGACTGGCAACAGATCCGTCCGTTGCTCAAGGATCAAGTCCAGATAACATATGAGTTAATTCGTCCCGTGATTTTGTTCGGAGTCAATCCGACTGAACGCTCGGAAGAAACCGGTATCTCTCGGCGGACGATTTACTACAAAGCCAATCTCTTTGATACGGCAGGCATGGCGAGCCTGCTGCCGCCAGAGCCACCGCCATCCGTTCCCAAACTCGATAAGCGTACCTTGCCTCCACCCATGCGCCAGGTAATCGTGGACCTACACGCGGAGTATGCCGATCTCAACATCCATGAAATCGCCACCATTTGTTACGTCCAGTTTGGTCGTCGCCCGAGTGCTCAAACTATCAAGTTGGTGCTGGCCAATGGCCCCAAGCCACAGCGAACAACACGTCGTTTCCCGCTGTTTGCCGAGATGACCGATCCACGAGAGCGACGGCTGGCCATCATTAAACTCCATGCAGAGGGATGGACCGCCACATCGATTGCAGGCTATCTGGGCACCTCGCGACAGACGGTCCATACGACGCTCAAGCGATGGGTCGAGGAACAGTTTGCCGGGCTGGAAGATAAGTCTACTCGACCGCGTCAACCAGCGACCAAAATCACATTGCGGGCCATGCAAGAAGTGAAACGGTTGCAGATCAACCCAGAGATTGGGGAATATCGCATCAGTGCTGCGCTCGAACAACTAGGCATCAAGCTCTCCCCACGGACCTGCGGGCGCATCCTGGCCCTCAACCGGGAACTCTATCATCTCAAAATGCGAAGCCGCGGTGGACGCCCCAGGAAAGAGATGCCCTTCAAAGCCGAGCGACGCCATCAGTACTGGAGCGTTGATATTCGCTACCTGGATATGCATCGACTAGAAAATGAAGACAAGGTGTATTGTATCAGCATCCTGGAGAACTACTCGCGAGGTGTGACAAGAAATTAGTCACGAACACTATCTGAAGCAAAGGAGGAATTCCCTTTGGTAAGGTTCGGGTCTTCCCCCAAAGACCCGATGGCTACAGGCGTAGCTTTCGGTTGAGCAACAGATCGGTGAGAGAACTGCCTGGACAACGTGGACAAGAGGAGCTAGCTCTCGCTCCTAACTCGGTCTGCTAGCCAAAGATACTACCGGGTTACGCAAGAAAGCTCTGTTTGACGGGTCGTTAAGTTTCACACGGTGAAAAGAGAGATGCCCCACAAGGGCTAGCCGTGAGTATGAGGTAGGATGCATTCTCGGCTTGCATCCGAACGCTGCTCGCGCGACAGCTAAGGGCAATGGTACAGGGGTAGAACCTAGCCTACTCATACGACAGGCAAGACGCGCCTGTAATCGGCCTAGAGGAGCAACCCACAGGGTATCGCAATGTGCTCGTGATTAAACTTGTGAGAGGTGATGAGTTCGCCTGAGACCATGCGCGTCTCAGGCTATGGTAGCTGCACCGGAAGAACACATCACCAGTCGGAGCCATCATAGTACCCATGAACGCCAGCTAATGACTGGACTAGGGGGAAGGGTGGCAGTTACCTCATAAACCATGAGGGGCAATGAGAGGACTGGATACGTATGTCCGATATCATCAAAGCTCAACAAGGTTTAGCTCGCAAAGCGCAAGCTGACAAAAGTCATCAGTTTCAAGACCTGTATCATCTTCTCTGTAAACGTGAGTGGATTGAAGAGGCGCTCCGGCACGTTCTCAACAACGATGGGTCACAAACACCCGGCGTTGATGGAATCAGTTGGAAAGACTTCAACGATGCAGAGAAAAATGATTTTGAGAATGAAAAGTTCCGGCGACAATTCATTGACGAGTTACAAGCAGAACTGAAAACTCACACCTTTAAACCATCACCAGTACGAAGGGTGGAGATACCAAAGCCAGGAACGAGCAAGACGAGGCCGCTAGGAATTCCGATAAAGGCCGCACACTACCTGTCTTTGCAGGCGATGTTCGGGATTCCATGTTTTCTCCTCCTGGTGGACTAGAATCTCCGGTCCACCTTCATAGATCTACTCTACCACGTTTTTGCTCTGCGAGCCAGTTCGGCGACGCTTCCAATGTCGTTGAGTCGGCTTGCGCAGTTTCTCGATGATGTCTGGGGTGAGGCTAATCCAGCGTGGGCCATGCGGATGAGCACGGACGCTCTCCAGAATCCCCGCGTTACACCAATCGGCAATGGTCGAGACATTGACATTGAGCAGTTCGGCTGCGGCCAGGGCCGAGTACCGTCCATCGCCTCGTTGTCCGCTCGGACAGAATCCCGGCCCCTCCGGGCAGGCGAGGGGAATGGAATAGGCAACACGAATCCAATCGACTTTGCTGGCGGTAAAGCTGCCTCCCAGCCCTGGACGCAACCCCGCTTCATTGAGCAGGGTCGCGATCTGGGTCGCCGTATGGGTTGGAGACCACTCCCGCACACGCTCGACGACGTGTGGGCTCGTCTGGCGTTCTTCCCACGACAGCTTGTACCGTGGAATGGAAAGAGCCGTGAGAGCCTCAGTTTGCCAGCGAATAGCCACATCGATGACATTGCCGCGCTTGGAGAGTGTCACATCTTTGATCAACCAGCGCATGAGTTGCTTGCGCTCGACAAAGGTTGTCGTCGAGGCATGCCAGATGGCTGGCAGATCATGAGCCAGGCGGCGGATCTGCTCGCGTTGCGCTGTCGTAAGCAACAAAGCGGCTGGTTTGGGCACGTGTTGGTGCTCCCGCTCCAGTTTGTCCACCTCAGCCAACTTCTCATTCCACTCTTTTTCCAGACTGCGGGCCACCAGCCGGTTGTCTGGATCGACCGCTTTGTAGCGACGCCGGGCCAGATCTGCTTCGTACTGGGCCCTCTCAATCTGCCGGTGCCATTGGTTCTCAACTTGTTTGGCACGAGCTTCCACCTGATCAAGCGCCGCAAGAGCCACCTCCAGATGGGCAGGCTCAATGGCCTCCAGAAAACAGGCGACGACCGCCTGGTCAATCCGGTCTCCCCGCATGGTTTGGCAGGTGCGCGCGGCCAGTTGCGCATGGAGTTGGTGGCATTCATACATCAACACCGAGCCATTGCGTTGATAGCGAATACCCATACGTCGGCCGCAGGAGCCACACAAGATGATCCCTTGCAAGAGCGAAGGCCCCTCCCGCACGGCTCCTCGGTGCTCTTCTGCACGCCAGGTCCGGTTGTCATCCAGTTGCCGCTGGTTGTGCAGAAATTGTTCCCAGGTAATGTAGCCTGGATGGGCATCCAGCAGGACAATCGGCCAGTCTTCTTGCGGGAGGCGACGCGTTCGCCCTTTGACCCGTGGCTCTTCTCCAGGCAGGAGCCGGCTTCGGAACTTGGTCCGTCCATAGACATAGGCCCCAGCATACAAGGGGCTGTGCAAGATGTTCAACACCCGCTCATGGCTGAGACGACTCCAGATCAGTTCATCGGCTCGCTTGCCGCCCCACCACCGCGTCGGGAAACGCAAGTGTTGCCGGGCGAAGGCACTGACCACGGCGAGGGCCGAGGTCGATTGCTCAAAAAGCGAAAAGACCAGATGAACAGCTTCCTGCACGGCCTCATCCGGGTCCAGCACAATTCTGCCCACTGGATCGTAGACCAGCCCGATAGGCAAGCGGAAGCGCAATTGTCCTTGCTCAGCCTTGGTCATCTTCCCGCCCTGCAAGCGGCTCTTCAGCCAATGAAGCTCAGCCTCCGACATGCTGCCCTTGAATCCGAGCAAAAGCCGGTCGTTATGGGCTCCGGGATCATAGACCCCTTCGTCATCAATGACCAGCGTATCGGTCAGCGCGCAAATTTCCAGCAACCGATACCAATCGCTGCAGGATCTCGCCAGGCGAGAAACCTCCAGGCTGAGCACGGCCCCAACGTGCCCCAGGCCGACCTCGGCCACCAGCCATTGGAAGCCATCACGGCCAATGGTCGAGGAACCCGATTGCCCTTGATCCTGGTCCACCACCTGGATAGAAGCTTGTGTCCATCCCAGGTCGGCTGCGCGCTTGACTAGATCATACTGTCTGGTCGTACTACCCGTGTTTTCTCGAACCTGGAAAAGCGTGGATTGCCGCACATAGATAACCGCGAGCCGATCAAGATGATCAGGACGGATTTTTTGAGACGCTGCTCGGTTCAGCATCGGCTTCCTCTTTTCTGGCACATGAGCCTTGGTGGGTCACCATATTCAACGCTAATTGAGCTAGTAAACCAATCACACGAGTACGCAGATCGAGGGAGAGCGCAGGCCACACCTGGATGGGAGTCACCTGCTTATCAGGAGAAGACGGGTGCAAGACCATGCGCAAACCTCCTTGCAGGGCACAAACCGCACAAAACACGACTCTCTGTATCATATCTCATCTCCCTGTGGAAGCGGGTGGAGGTGTCGTTGCTGCTCGATGAATTGAGCCATCTGCCACAATCCTTCAAGCGAGAGCAAGGGTGGTTCTGTGGAGCTGGGATCGGCTTCAGGCGTCCCTGCATAGTCAGTCAAGCTGGCGGCAATGGCTCCGTGATAGCCATCAGGCATGCGGATGATCAGGTCGGGATCTGGCCCACGTCGAACACGAATGAGCTGTACGCGTTGGCCATGCAGCGGATGATGCGGATGGGTCACCGTCACCCATTCCAAAGGTGGCTTGTCAAAGGAGGTAGTGTGCTGTGATGATGCCTACCGTGAAAGACCGAACGGTTCAAATGTTACTCAAAATGGTGTTGGAGCCGATTTGGGAAGCAGACTTTTACTACTACTCCAATGGCTTTCGACCCGGACGCTGTACGATGGACTGCATCCAACCGCTCTATCAACTTTGTGGAACTAAAGCAGGGTACCGATGGGTGATCGAAGGCGACATACGAGCGTGCTTCGATAAAATTCCGCACGAACACCTCCTCAGTGCAGTGGCACGGCGGATAGCAGATACAGGGATGCTCGCACTCATACGGCGCTTTCTCAAAAGTGGCATTATGATTGAGAGAACACTTGTACCCAGCGAAGAAGGCACGCCCCAGGGCGGGATTGCATCACCGTTGTTGGCGAATATCTACCTTCATCGCTTTGATGAATGGTACAGCCAACACTACGGCATTCCTGACAAGAAAATGGACAAGCGAGCCTATGAAACCTGGCAACGACGCCGCTTCAAAGGCAAAGACCAAGCCGCAGTGCAGATGTTTCGCTATGCCGATGATTGGATACTCGTCATTCGTGGCACATCTGCACAGGCCCAATGCATCAAGGAGGCGTGCAAGACATTCCTCCGAGACGAAATGGGATTAGAGTTGTCCGAAGAGAAAACCAAGATCACTCATATCGAGGATGGTTTTGAATTCTTGGGGTTTCGCATTTTTCGCTGTAACAGACCCTCAGATGGTCGAAAGGTAGGCGTATTTATGCGTCCCACCGACAAAGGCTTGAAGCGGGTTCAAGCGAAAATCAAAGCGATGACCACAAGGAGCACGACCAACGACGATTATGTACGCAAGATACAGGCCATCAATGCGGTTATTCGAGGATGGGCTACCTACTACCGAGCAGTGAACCCGACAGAAACCTTCCACAAGCTTGATTGTTACGTCTGGCTTCGGCTGAGAAAATGGCTGGAGAAGAAGTACCGTATCGGGCCAAAGGAAGTGAGAAGACGGTTTATGCCACATCAACCTGGGCCGAAAGGAGGCAGAGATGAATTTGCAGCCCAGGAAGCAGATGGGAAATGGGTCTGGCGCTATCGAGCAACACAAACCAAACTCATCTATCATCGACCGAGGATCAAGAGATACTGGCCTAATCCGTATCTGGAGAAGGTGAAGGTAGAACACTACATCCTGCCAACACTGAAAGATATGTGGCAGGGAAACAAAGCCGCCCCGGAATACGAAGCCAACCGGCGAGAAGTACTCAGGAGGGCAAGCGGTGCGTGTGAACGATGTGGACGAGCAACGAAGCTCGTCGTTCATCATCATCATCGGGTCCAATGGAGGAAAAACCCGAAACAGGCCGATCACCGACCAGAGGCAATGGAAGCTCTGTGTCAATCATGCCATGACAAAGAACACAGAGCCGAAATGATTTACCGCTTGAAACAAAACACCAGGAAGCAAGAGCAGGCGAGTGAGGGGTGATGGAAAGCCCGGTGCCGCGACGAGTGGCACGCCGGGTTTGGGAGGGAGGGTGCAGGCTACGTACCTTTCGCAAGGGAGGATAACGCGCTGTGCCCTTACCTCACCGATCCTGGCTTCCGCAGTCACCCGTCGGCAGGACCTGGAAGCTTACGTCGCCGTCTTGTATGCGGCCGTCCGCAAACATGGCTGCCCAGAAGTGCTCGTGAGCGACAGTGGGAGCGTGTTTCTCGATCACAAGGCCAGGCAGATTTACAAGGCGCTGGGCATCGAGAAGCAGGAAATCGAGAAACGGCAGAGTTGGCAAAACTACATCGAAACCTGCTTTAACGTTCAGCGCCGTATGGCCGATTGGTATTTCGAGACAGCTCAGACCTGGGAAGACCTGATCGCAACGCATGAAAAATGGGTGCGCGATTACAATTACCAGAAACACTTCGCCCATGAGAAGCGCGAAGACGGACGCCACAGTCCAGCAGAGGTGCTCGGATGGGTCACTGGCCGACAGCACGAGCCAGAGTTAGTCTACCGGGCCTTCTCGGCGATTTGTGAGACACGAGTGCTCAACAAGGCGGGATACGCACGCTTCCGCGACTATTTACTCTATGGCGAACGACATCTGGCCGGAAAGCACACCTTGATCAATATCTTCCAGGATATCCTCGCCCTCGAATATGATGAACATGCGCTCGCGAAGTACTCCGTCGAGTGGCAGCCCGATGACAAGCACTTGCTGCGTGTCGGCAATCCACGCCTTTACGATCATCCCTATCAAAGCCCTCAATTGTCCCTTTGGGAGCCCCACGAGGTGGAATGGCATGTGATCATTCACCTTGATCCCTGCGGTCCACGGCGTAAACGGCCTCGAAATGTTCTGGTACAGCTGGTATTGTCCTTTGAAGAGGTGGCAGATGGCACGCATGACTAACGTTAAGGAGGAAAACATCTATGTCGCAAAGCACAACAGGGCAGCAGCTGGGTCCTGCTCCCACCGGTTTGACGATCATCAAGATTGCTACTGATCTGCCCGTGTCTGGGAAAGATATCCGCCTTGGCAAACCCGCCGAGAATGGGGCACGCCTGGCAGTCGATCAGGCTAACGCCAATCACACCCTTGCTGGCTATACGCTGGTCTTTGAACCCAAAGACGATGTTGGTCCCAGGGGAGACAATGATCCTGCGGTTGGGGCACGTAACGTGACTGCGTTCGTGGCAGAGGCGCTTGTGGCTGGTATTGTGGGGCCGTTGAACAGTCGGGTGGCTATGGCTGAGCTGCCCATCATCAACCAAGCCCCCCTGGCCCAAATTAGCCCGGCCAGCACCAATCCGTGCCTGAGCAAGGAGATAGCAGAGTGGGAATGCAGTGGCTTCACCAGCCTGTTACCACTACTGCGTCCGACGGGCAAGGTCACCTCTTTCCGCATTGCCACCACCGATGACCAGCAAGGACCAGCCGGGGCGGACTTTGTCTTGAAGACGTTACAGTTGAAGAAGGTCTATGTCATCGATGACGCAGACCCCTATGGAATGGGCCTTGCCCATGGCTTTATCAAGCAATTCCTGGCAAATGGAGGAACCGTTCTTGGCTACAGCCGCCAGCCAGGACCCATCACCTCCTATCTGGAGTTGCTCACGCAGATCGCGACTCTGCATCCCGACGCCATCTACTTTGGGGGCATCGATGCGACGGGGGGAACGGTGATTCGCCAGCAGATGCAGCACGTTGCTGGACTCGAACAGCTCCCCTTCATCGGTGCTGATGGCATTATGACTCCTGGCTTTGCCTCAACCATTGGCCTGGCGGGAGGACCCGTCTATGCGACCGTTGCGGTGGTGGATACGATGTCAAGTGCTTCGGCGGCCAGCTTCAATCGCCAGTACGATGCCGTCTATGGCTCTGCCAATCGCAACATCTACAGCGCGTTGGCCTATGACTGTGCCAACATCTTGATCCAGGCCATCAAGACGGCCCTGGCCAATGGGGCTCACCCCCCACAGCATTCCGAGGATACGACTCTTGCCTCGGCCTTCCGCCAGGCCGTCATCACCGCCATCCAAGACCTTTCCTTTCATGGCGTAACGGGCCATCACTCCTTTGACTCCAACGGCGATACCACCAACAAGCTCCTCTCGGTCTATCAGCTGGCGGCCAACAGCCATGGGCGACCGGACTGGAGGTTGGCCACGCAGGTGACAGTCCAGGTAGCGGAGGGTGCCATGACGATGCGTCCAACCGGCAGTGTTCTTGAGGAGAGCACACGCGCCGAAGTGATTGAGGGCGTGCTCAGCAAGTTACATGCGTCTTATGTCTTCCCCGAGGTGGCACAAGCGATGGAGCAGGCCATCCGCCGACGTGGAAGCCTCGGCGAGTACGACACCATCACCAGTGGTCCGCAGCTCGCTCGCCTGCTCACAGCACACCTGCAGGAGGTCAGCCACGATAAGCACCTGCACGTGGTCTATTTCGCTGAGCCACGACCAATGCGTGAAGCCGGAGAGCCGAGCCCGGAGGAACGGGAGGAGTTTCGCCAGTTCGCTGCCTTGCACAACTTCGGCTTTGAGAAGGTGGAGCGCTTGGCTGGCAACATCGGCTATCTGGATGTCCGTGGCTTCTTCCCGCCCGAATTTGCCAGCGAGACGGCGATCGCGGCGATGAATTTCCTGGCCAACGCCAGTGCGCTCATCATCGACCTGCGTCAGAATGGGGGTGGGCATCCCGCCATGGTTGCCTTTCTCTCGAGCTACCTCTTCACGCAGCCGACCCATCTCAACGATCTGTACTGGCGTGAGGGTGACCGCACGGAGCAGTACTGGACCCTGCCCTATGTTCCAGGTCGAGGGGACCAGACCAGGCCGGTGTACATCCTCACCAGCGCGCATACCGTCTCGGGAGCCGAGGAGTTTTGCTACAACCTCAAGAATCTCAAGCGTGCGACGCTGATCGGCGAGACTACAGGCGGCGCGGCCCACCCAGGAAGGGGCTACCCGGTCACCGAGCATTTCGGGGTGGGGATACCGACGGGCCGACCCATCAACCCGATTACGGGCACCAATTGGGAGGGGATCGGAGTGCTTCCCGATGTGGAGGTGCCGCCAGAGGAGGCGTTCAAGGTCGCCCATATCGCCGCCCTCAAGAAGGTGCTCTCGGCGGCAGGGGAGAACGTGACTGGGCCACTCCAAGCCGTGGTGGAGGAAGCGCGGACCACGCTGGCGGAGTTAGAAGCTGTGTCAGAGACCCAGTGAGGTGCATTCAGCAATCTCCTTTACCGGGTGGTCTTTAACCAGAAGAGATATGGCCATTGGTTTCTCCTTTGCACTCCTTGCTTTTTTGCTCATCTCGATTTTGGCCGGTTGGAAAAAACTGTTTGATTGGCTAGAGAAGTATGGCTGAAGGCCCTACGTGTCATCCTAAGAGGTGTTAAATGACAGGGGAATTTTTCCCGCCAAGAAAGTTACCTCGGGCAAGGAGTTTAGTGCAAAAGATACGATAGGTATATGTCAAGCAACCCTTGGCGAGGTATCCTCCTCCCCAGGAGAGGGTTTCTTGCTTATACTCTCTTGAGTATCATAACGGCTGGATGCGCTCCTGCCTCGCAAGCACCTGTGCCTACAAGAACGCCTGTGACCACGTCATCCCTTCAACGTGGCGCACTCGAGCCTATTCGCGCCGACAATGCTCGGCGCGTCAAATCACTGACGACGCTCGAGCCTGGGAGCTCCTGGGCATTGGCAGTGGCCTGGTCCCCGTCCAGCACCATCCTGGCTGTTGGGGGTACACTCAATACCGTCCAGCTGTGGGATAGACAGACTCTCAAGAAACAGACGGCCCTGCAAGGACATCATGATCAGGTGAACCGCATTGCCTGGTCGCCGGACGGTCGCTTGATCGCCTCAGCGAGCAGTGATGGTACCGTGCGGCTCTGGGATGGACAGCGATACACGTCAGAGGCGGTCCTGCAAGGACCCATCGCGGGGACGGCTGCGTTGAGCATTGCCTGGTCGCCTGATAGCAAGCGCCTGGTGGCTGGGTACGGTGATGGTGCGGTCGAAACCTGGGATGTGGCGAGCCACAAAGGGCATATCCTCTTGGGACAGCAGGCACCTGATGAACGTACCAGGGCTGTCTGGGGCATTGCGTGGTCGCCCGATAGCAGGTGGATCATCTCGCCGCAGTACGATGGCGTTCTGCATGTCTGGGAGGTCGAGAGTGGGAAACTGGTGCAAACACTGCAGTCCGATGACTTGCCCAACGATACCCAGTGGAGACCTGATGGGCAATTGCTTGCCTCGTCAAGTGACAAGGGGACAGTGCAGCTCTGGCAACCTGGAACTTTTCAGCATGTAGCAACGCTCACAGGAGGCGGTGCAAGCGGCTGGGTCTATCCGCTTGCCTGGTCGCCAGATGGCCAACTGCTGGTAGGAGGCTACGAGATGGGGCAGGTACAACTCTGGGACGTTGGCACGAAACACACGCTGGGCAGCTGGCAAGATCACACTGCCCAGGTGTGGGACGTGGCCTGGTCGTCAGATGGACGGCTGATAGCCTCCGCAAGCAAGGATGGAACGGTGCGCCTCTGGGGAACCACATAGCGTCTGTGAATGCTCCTGCAACGTGTTGCTAGCTCCATCTTTCTGCACACCGCTGTAGCGCTAGTTTGTGGACTGGGGAAATCGCGTCTGATTGCGGATACATATCCTGAGCAATTTGTGCTTAAATTGTCACCATTTGTTGGGCTAAAAACGAGACAAAATCCCCAGTCCACAAACTACCGGTAGTGCTGCGTTCCTCATTGGGACTGAAGAAAAGGAATGGGCTTATAGAGCCGTGCCAACTTGCTTTGAGCTTCACTTTTACATTAGCGCCAATGAGGAACGCAGCACTAGGAGAACACACCGACAGCAGCCCAGTTGAGGGGAAGCAGTTGGTACGTCGTCATTTTGAACTACACACAGGAGGAACAACGATCATGACTCTCTCTTCTCCCCTGGACGCGGCAAGCGTCGAGGAATTCCGGGTACAATTCGCAGGTGAGATCCTCACCCCTGCAGATGAGGGCTATGACATCCACCGCAAAGTGTGGAACGCGATGATCGACAAACATCCCGCGCTCATCGCGCGCTGTCATGGGGTCGCCGATGTCATCACCGCGGTCCAGTTTGCTCGTCAGCATTCCCTTCTCACCGCTGTTCGCGGTGGCGGTCACAATGTGGCTGGCAATGGCGTCTGCGATGGTGGCCTGGTCATTGACCTCTCGCTCATGAAGGGTATACGAGTCGATCCCGTGTCTCGCACGGTTCGTGCTCAGGGCGGCGTGACCTGGGGCGAGTTCGATCGTGAGACACAGGCGTTTGGATTAGCGACCACCGGCGGACTCGTCTCAAGCACCGGGATGGCAGGATTTACGCTGGGCGGGGGCATCGGGTGGCTCACCCGCAAATACGGCCTGGCCTGTGATAATCTGCGTTTGGTTGATGTGGTGACAGCCGAGGGAGGCTTCCTCACGGCCAGCCTGAGCGAAAACGCCGATCTGTTCTGGGGGGTGCGCGGCGGCGGGGGCAACTTCGGCATAGTGACCGCCGTTGAATTTGACCTCCATCCCCTCAGCACGGTCCTGGGAGGGTGGGTCCTCTATCCGATCGAGCAGGCACGAGAGATCCTACGCGGCCTGCGCACCTCTCTCGCTACCGCACCTGATGAGTTGACAACGGTGGCACGGTGCTCGCCGACTTGATTGCTCCCATACCGTATCGCGTGCTCCAGACCATGACGGATGCCTTCAATGTACCAGGGTTGCATCACTACTGGCGATCCGACTACCTGCGCGCTCGACGAGCAGATCATCGAGACCATCCTGGAGCAGATAGCGAGGAAGACATCACCCCTCTCAGCGATCGATATCCATCAGATGGGAGGGGAGGCTTCCCGCATCGCTGCCGAGGCCACGGCCTTTGGACATCGCGATGCTCCTTTCCTGGTCAATGAGATAGCCACGTGGACCGATCACGAGGAAGCAGGGCCGCATATTGCCTGGGCTCGAGGGCTGTCGGCAGCGCTCCAACCTTTCTCAGCAGGCAGCTACGTCAACTTCCTGGCGCAGGAGGGGGCTGAGGCCACCAAAGCGGCCTACACGCCAGCCAGCTATGAGCGACTCGTCGCTCTCAAAACCACATATGATCCAACCAACCTCTTCCGCCTGAATCAGAATCTCCTCCCCAAAGAGCAGGGGAGCCGCTAGAGGAAGGAAGGACAGGTGTTCCGTTCAGGAGAGGCTTCAAGGTAGGGTTTATGCGTTCTAAAAAAGATAAAGGGAAAGAAGACAAATCCCCCCTTCTCTGGTAGGATTGCGTTCTAAGCAAAGACCGATCCATCCAGAAAGAAGAGACAAATGCAGTATACAGAATCCGTCGTAGATTGTCTAAAGGGAATAGCCCGGCAACATCCAGAGTCACTAGATTGGCAGAGCGCATGTGAGCACGTGAAAGATCCACGAAGAAAACAAGGGCAACGCTTCAGTCTCACATCCATCTTGTTATTAGCGCTGGCCGCGATCCTTTCCAATCATCTCTCGGAATTGGCAATAGCCCAGTGGGGGGCAGGACAAAGCGAAGAGATCAAAAAGGCGTTAGGATTTGAGAAAGGGGTGACCCCGCATCAAACCACGATACAACGTCTTTTTCGGAGATTGAGCGCAGAAGAAATAGAAACAGCCTTTCGCGGTATTTTTCTGCACATCTTGAACAACGACCAGGAGAAACGAGGAGGATGTGCCGTCGCTATTGATGGAAAAGCGCAAAGAGGGAGATTGAAGTTTGAAGAAGAGAATGGCTATCCGGTGCATGCAGTCAGTCTAGTAGACCATCAGACGGGGATCGTGCTGACCCAAGGACATGTGGAAAAAACAGACGTCGAAACCAAGGGGAAGCAGAAAACCAAGAGCAAGCTCACCGGAGAACAAGAGCAAGAGGAGCACGAAGCAAAGAAACAGAAGAGTGAACTTGCGGTGGCTTCCCGCCTCATCCAACACATCGACTGGAAAGGCAAAGTCCTGACAGGAGATGCCTTGTATTGCCAGAGATGCTTGTGCTCTGCGCTTCGTCAGGCTGGAGGGGATTATCTGTTTCTGGTGAAGGGAAATCAGCCTCAACTGTTTGAAGATCTGCGCTTACTATTTGCACCACTCGCACCTGCAAAACGAGCAGGTGAGGGGGTCTTGCGATTACCTGAACAACAAGCTCACACGACTGAGAAGGCGCATGGGCGTTTGGACATGCGAAGTATTCGGGTTTCTTCAGAACTCAAGGGCTACTCCGATTGGCCTGGTTTAGAGCAAGTCTTTGAGATCCGTCGATGCTGGCAATCCAAGGGTGTCTGGAAAGAAGCGGTACGCTATGGGGTGACAAGCCTGCCTGCTCTCATTGCCATACCTGAGCGCGTGCTCAAGCTGAAACGAGGACATTGGACCCTTGAAAACTGCTTACATTACGTCAAAGATGTGACATTGGGCGAGGACAAAAGCACGGTCCATGCTGACAATGGGCCCAAAATCATGGCGGCTTTACGCAATACCGTTGTCAGTTTGCTCCGTCGTGCTGGATTTTCCACCATTGCTGCTCGGATGCGCTACCACAGCACTCATCCTCAAGCTGCTTTGGAGGTCTTGTCTCTCTCTCTTTGTTAGAACGCATAAACCCTAGGCTTCAAGGTGCCACCTCTTGACATCGCTCTGATTTTCTGTTATCCTAATATTGTTAGGCGAGTAATATAGTATTAGGTAAACCGAACATTATTAGGATAAAGTGAGGAGTCGCATGTCTGAGACAGAAACGAACAGCAAGCGCGTGCTTTCTCCCAAGGAGCGCCGCCAGCGCAATCGCGAGGAGATGGTGGCGGCAATTCTGGAGGCGGCCCGTGCCGTCATGCGCGAGGAGGGCGTGGCGGCGCTGAATCTGCATGAGGTGGCGCGCCGGGTCGGCCTGCGTACCCCGTCGCTCTATGAGTACTTCCCCGGCAAGATGGCGCTCTATGATGCCTTGTACCGCTTTGGCATCCGCCGGTATGCGGCAGGACGAGAGCAGCTGCCTCCCATTACACCTCTGCCCGCTTCCTTCTGGGAACATGCACGTGCGGAGTTGGAGTACTATATGACCTTTGCGCAGGAGAATCCCGAACTCTATCAACTGGTCTTTGAGCGACCGGTTCCTGGCTTCGTCCCACAGCCGGAGAGTCTGGAAGAAGGCGCTCGGATCCTTGCGCACAGTGATCAGCTCCTCAAGCAGGCGCTGGAGCAAGGCAACCTGGCTGTAGGTCTCCCTCCAGAGCAGGCGCGTGACCTCTTTATTGCCATGATGCATGGCCTCACCGCCTTGCACATGGCCAATGAGCCGGAACAGCCGATGGGAAAGGGGCGGTTCGGAAGTCTGCTCCACGCAGCTCTGACGCTGTTTCAAATGGCCTGGAGCCCTTCTGCTCACATGAAACAGGGCTGATGCAGACAAGGGAGCCTCCACAGGAGGCAGGACCTAAGAGGTCCAGACACCCGATAGACACACGAAAGGAGTCGATCGATGATGATGCACACGATGAACGAGATGATGAACGGAGGCATGGGGCTCATGATGTCGGGCATGTTCCTGAGCATGGCGCTGTGGATTCTTCTGCTGGCGGTCCTCACCTGGGGACTCTTGACCTGGCTCAATCGAGGATGGGGCAGGCTGCAACCCATGCCAGACACAGCACAATCACCCTACTCATATCACAGCTATGAGCAAGGCTATCACCCCGCTCAACCAATGCCAAGAAGCTCTCGGGAAGGTGAGCGATATGACCGCTCTGCGCAGCCAAAGCAGGAGTTTGACCAACCATCTGTGCTGTATTTACAAGAGCAGGAGATGCCACCGCAGTCCTGACGCTCTTCGCGTCGAACAGAGGACGTTAGAAACACCGGCGATGGGTGATAAGTGAGCACGGGCGCGCGCTCACCCACCCTCACCATCAGGAACACCTGGTCGAGCCTTACGGAAAGAGGAGACAGTATATGAATAGCATTAGTCGTGAGGAGTTAAAAACCAGGCTGGATCGCGGGGATCCGCTCAAGCTCGTCATGGTTATGCCGGACTGGGCTTACCGCGCCAAGCATATCCCCGGCTCGTTTGCTTGCATTACCCCGGAAGAGGCATACGCTCTGCTCGAAGTTCATGACGAGATTGTTGTCTACTGTTCTGATCCGGCCTGTATGAATAGCTACTACGCCTATGAGGTGCTTGATCAGCACGGTTATCGCCACCTGAGCCACTATGCAGGAGGACTGGTTGACTGGGAGGCTGCCGGCTATCCCCTGGAAGGAGAGAGCACGTGATCAGGCAGAAAGAACCAGGTGGCAGCCGCGCGTCTCGCCTGGTGAGTACGACTCTCGCTCCGCTGCGGGTGCGCAACTTTCGCCTGCTCTTCAGTGGCCAGATGCTCTCCACCATCGGGGACATGTTTTATGCCGTGGCGCTGCCCTGGCTGATGTTGAGTAACGGAAAGAGCCCCCAGGAATTGGGGATCGTGCTGGCTGCCTATGGAGTCACACGCGTCGCCACCGTTCTGCTGGGCGGCCTGCTCAGTGATCGCCTGGGTCCGCGCTGGGTGATGCTGCTCTCAGATGTCATGCGCGCCATTCTCCTGGGGCTACTGGTGGTGCTGGTAGCCTCTGGAGAGTTCGCTGTCTTGCCGCTCGCGGCGGTCTCGGCACCCCTGGGAGCCTTCACCGGGCTCTTTCTCCCCGCCTATTACACGATCCTGCCAGAAGTGCTCTCCGCGGATGACTTGCCAGCGGGCAATGCGCTCAATACCGCGTCCTACCAATTCGCGGTGCTGGTCGGTGCAGCCATCGCGGGGGTGGTAGTCAGTAGCTTGAAGCCTGTGGCTGCGCTCGCTGTGGATGGCGTGACCTTCGCTATCTCTTCCCTGTCCCTGTTTGCTCTGCGAGGGCTACACGCCCGGCGCGGCAGGCAGCAAGCCCAGGGGGATGCGGCACTTCCTGAATCCAGGGCACCGGCTGCGGGAGAAGCCTGGTGCTTCGATGCGTCCACGACCTTCTGGCAACTCCTTCGGCGGTGGCGATTGCTGCATGTGGGACTGGTCATCATCGTCACCATCAATCTGACGACGTGGGGGCTGTTTGAAATCGCCCTGCCTGTGCTGGCGCGGGAGCAGTTCGCCGCAGGGGCGACAGGCTATGGCCTGCTGCTCGCAGCCTTTGGGGTGGGTGCGTTTACGGGGGGACTGGCGGCAGCAAGCGTTGGGCGTCTGCCTCGGCGTGGGCTGATCATGCTGGCGATGATTCTGGCACTGGCGCTTTGCTACCCCCTTGTTCCCTTCGTCGGGTTGCCCGGTGCTCTGGCAGGAAGCGCCAACGGCCTGCTGAATGTGGTCTTTTTCATTGTGGCCCAACAACTCACCCCACCCCACCTGCTTGGACGAGTCTTGTCGGTCTTGCTGCTAGCGAATGTGAGCGTCTATCCTCTCTCCGTCGCGCTGGCTGGGCTGGTCACGACCCGCTTCGGCCCCATCGTGCTCTTTCTCGCCACCGGCGGCCTGATGGCGCTGGCCGGTCTGTTTGGGTGCCTCCAACCCGAGATGCGGAAGTTACAGTAAGGGTCCAGCGAAAGGAGAAGATACCATGCACGATCAGCCAGATCCATCTGAGAGGAGAAACAGCAAGCAGCAGCCGTCGAGAGCGGTTTTCCATCCCCGCTTTGCCGCGTTCTATGAGTGGTTTGCGCGATCCGGGCAGCAACGTCGGCTCCTCGATCCACTGCGCCAGGCGACAGCGGGAGAGGCTTCTGGCGTCGTTCTAGAAGTGGGAGCGGGGACGGGGTTGAACTTTGCCTGGTATCAGGCAACCCGTGTCGAGCGGGTCGAAGCCGTTGAACCAGATAGCGCGATGCTCACCCATGCACGGCTGCGCGCTGAAGGAGCACCCGTGACCATTGTGCTGACCCAGGCATCGGTTGACGCGTTGCCATTTGCCGAGAGCACCTTTGATAGTGCGGTGGTGACCCTGGTGTTGTGCTCAGTCCATGATCCCCGAGAGGCACTTGCCGAGATCAAACGGGTCTTGAAAGCGCGGGGAACGCTCTTCGTCTTCGAGCATGTCCGCTCATCGCAAGGCTTTCTTGCACACATGCAAGATGCGCTGGTCCCGGTGACGACGCGCCTGTTCGGCAATTGTCATTGGAATCGGGACGCTGCCCACCTCGTCGAAGAAGCCGGATTTCAGGTCACGCAGGTCCAGCCCCATCCTGGAGGGTTCCCGCTCCTGCCGCACCTGCTGCTGCAAGCACGTCGCCCCTGAAGGGGGTGAGACAAGCAAGAGCATGGATGCAGCCCACGCTGGACGTATGCGCAAGTACCGCGCCAAATGAACCTTTCTTCTCGCAAAAAGCATGGCCTGGAAGAAAGCACTCCGCCTCAAACTCACTCGTCCTTCGTGAAGGATATCTTGGCAGTATCTGTGATGGCAAGATGAGTATCGATCAGACGAATGGTTTCCCAAGAGGCACGCTTGAACGTATGAGGCAAGAGAGAAGGCGTGAGGATATGATCATGCCTGCCAGGCCAGTCGAGAGATCAGTAGCGGTCTTCTCTCAACTCAAACCACCCTTGTGAAGGAATTCTTGCCGTTCTGTGCCTGAAGCATATCGCGCCTCTTTTTGCCACAATATGCTACAAATTTCACTCATGTTGTTCATGCATATAGAAATCTGTTAGTTTGACAGCAACCGTGACAGCAACGCCCGCGGACATTGATGGACGTCGGTACATTAGAGCGGACTAGAACCGCTCTATTCGAGCACGCAGCAGACAACGATAAGACGGAGTAGACGAGAGAAAACGAATTTGTAAACCGCTGGTCGTCGGTTCGAGTCCGACCATCGGCTTCGAGTGAACCCAGGCCTGCCCTGGGTTCTTTTTAATGCATCAAGCAAGAGCAGGTAACAACCATGGCAGAACCATCTCAACAGGACCTATTGACCTACGTCAATGCAGCTATCACGTTTTACGAGCGCGTGACCGGATATCAAAGTCGCAGACCTACCGTCACACAAGTACAGCGCCTACTCGCTATATGCGGAGTAAATGTGTCCCAGGCGCGCATCCGAACGAATCTTGACACTGTAGCAGAATTGGAACAGGAAGAAAGCGAGGAGTAACGAACATGGCAGCTTTATTAGCACGTGCTGAGATAGGAAGCGGCCTGGTCGCCGAAATCTATGAAGACGGCGTTCTGTGGCTCTCGAAAGCGACCGGCAAGCATCAGGAGATCAAGTTGACCGATGACGCACCGACGAACCTCTTGAACTTTCTGATCACGAATCGCAATTTGTTGCAAGAACCTGGCCAGGATGAGCAAGAGACGTTTGCGGAGGATTGAATTGAGGCCTGTTCACAGGTTTATCTCAGAACCATAGGGGATACTTGTGTAGTGAGTCAGTCGTTTCTCTAACTACTTACCTCTCGATCTGATTCATACGTGCAACCGCTGAGGTAGTATCCCGGTCTACCTCAGCCGGACTCTTCCCCGGCAATTTCTCCGGCACAGTGCAAATGTACCAGAGCGTTCTACCAGTAGAGTTACCTTCACGTTCAGCATGTGGTTAAAAATGGTATATTCTAAGGGTGTATTTCTCCTCACAGAGATATATACTGTGAGTAATGATCTAGATACTTGCTCTGAGAACACTCGCTTGTGCTTCCCTGCCTCGCGCGAGGGAAGGGTGCTCACTGCTTTAGGGTGGCCTCAGGCATTGAGTTGAGAACAGGTATATGCATTACTGCAATAGAGACTCATGATGCTAAAGAAGTTGTTGGGTCACATGGAGGATTTGCTATGTTTTTTAACTGGGCTACCATCAGCGCATTGCTCGGCATCCTCGGCTGGATTATTGCCATTTTGATGCTGTTTATCGTGCCGGTCAATCGCAAACCATCGTCAGCTACCGCCTGGCTGTTGCTCATCTTTCTCCTGCCATATTTTGGGCTGATTCTCTTCCTGCTTCTGGGCAGCCCAAAGCTGCCAAAGAGCCGTCGTGCCGAGCAGCACAATATGAGCGAACTCATCAGCAAGGCAGTAGCTGAGGCCAAAGCTCAGCCAGAGTTGGCTCCTATCCTCGATCCTGAGATCCCACCTCGCTACCAGCCATTTATCAAGTTGAACACCAACCTGGCCAGTATGCCTGCGATCGGGGGCAATGCCATCGAACTGCTCCCGGAGTACAACGCTGTCTTTGCGCGCATTGCCCAGGATATCGACAGTGCCCAACGGTTCGTGCACGTCGAATATTTCGCCACCAGCCGCGACGAGGAGACCGAGGCTATCTTCGCTGCCATGGATCGAGCCGCGAGCCGTGGTGTCAAGGTACGTGTGCTCATGGATCATCTGGGCTCGCGCAAATACCCCTCCTTTAAGGAAATGCAGCAGCGACTCTCGGCTGCTGGCATCGAGCACTATATATCGCTGCCGCTGCATTTCTTCGGGGCGAAGTACACGCGTATCGACCTGCGTAATCATCGCAAGATCGTGGTTATTGACGGACACATTGGCTATACTGGCTCGCAGAACCTGATCAAGCGTAACTATTTCCGCAAAGATGCTATCTACTATGATGAGTTAGTGGCACGCATCAGTGGACCGGTAGTTGCTGAACTGGAGGCAGCCTTCGCCACCGATTGGTACTGTGAAAGCGGCATTCTCTTAACCCGTCACACAGCCCCTGAGGTCACCATCGATCTGAAGGCTGCTGGGAATGTGCTCTGTCAGGTCGTGCCCAGCGGTTCGGGCTTCGAGGATGAGAATAACCTGAAGTTGTTCACGGCCCTCATCCATGCTGCACAGCACACATTGGTGATTACCAATCCCTACTTCGTGCCCGATGATGCCTTGATGACCGCTCTCACCAGCGCAGCCCAACGTGGGGTGGACGTGACTCTGGTCAATTCGGAGGCAAGCGACCAGTTCCTGGTGAGCCATGCCGAGCGTTCCTACTACGAACAAGTGCTCAAAGCCGGGGTGAAGATCTACAGGTACAAAGAACCAATTCTGTTGCACTCCAAGCACATCACCGTCGACGATGACATCGCCGTGATCGGATCGAGTAACATGGACATTCGCTCGTTCATCCTGAACCTCGAGGTGACCCTCATCTGCTACGCTCCCAGTGTGGTGGCTGATCTGCGCAAGGTCGAGGCCATTGACTTAAGCAGGTGCAATCAGGTGACCTTGCAAGAGTGGCAGAACCGCTCGACCAGCGAGAAGTTCTATGAAAACATCTCTCGCTTGACTGCTGCTTTGCAGTAATAAGAGTTCACAAACCAGCCTTTTAAAGGCCTAAAGAAAGGATACTGTACTATGAACGAACAAAAAGCCAGTGCACGGGAGAGCTTGCAGGGACTGTCCCAGGGTGATGCATCAAAACTGGGTTTCCTGCAAGACATAATCGCAAACTCCTACACGGAGTCAGGACTTGACCCACAAACGTTCATGCTGGTCCGTATGGCGGCTCTGGCGACATTGGATGCGGCACCCGCCTCATGGTTGATGAATATCGCGGTCAGCGGCGAGGCTGGCCTTGAACCAGAAAAGATTCTTGGGACACTGACTGCCATCGCGCCAGTCATCGGTACAGCGCGGGTCGTGTCAGCGGCTGGCCACATCCTCCAGGCTTTAGAGCTTGGGGAAGCGCTTGCTGAATCCGAAGGTTGATCCGAACTATGCTACTCGCCTGAGGGCAGCTAAGCACGGGAAGCGCTTCCCGTGCTTAGCTGCCCTCAGCATCTCGTTGACTGTAGTTTGTGGAAGCATTGTGAATGGTCATGTCAGTTATCACGATCATTCACAAGCTGATAATGAGACTCTCTAGTCGTTCACAACACGCAGAGATGGGAAACGTCCATGGCGTATATACAGCCAGCAGACATAGATGAGCAGCACCAGTGCCACCGAGAAGATGATCAAGAGAATCGTCAAAGACAACGCAGTCACAAGAAGCAACGTGAGGATAGTATTCGTCGTTGACGAAACGCGATCTTGTGACTGTACAGCCTTCGCTTGATACGTGTTGACAAGCGATTGAATCCGCGCCAGTGGGGCATCTATCCTGGACGTTATCTGCATGACCGCCGTTTCCGCTTTAGTCACAGCGCCGGCTTTGATGTTTGCCAGCGTGACACGCAAGTCTTGCACTGCCGACTCCGCCTCTTGTGCACGGTCGGACACTGTACCGAGTTGGTTGCTCAGCGTTGGCACTGTGACTCCTGGGAAACGGTTGATGGCCAATAAAGCGCTGTTCACCTTCAATACAGCGTCATGAATGGTGGCAGCGGTCGTTTGTGCTTGTTCAAGGATCGGGGCGAGTTTGGTGTCGACTCGTTGACTGAGCGCGGTGACGAGTGGGCTATTGGTCTGAACGCGGTCGCCCAGTTGCATCGCCTGATCGTTCACCTGCGTGAGGGTTTGCCGTGCTGTTTGCACATAGCCATTCACACGCGTCATACCTTTGTTCGCAACCTGAAGTGCTTGCGTTACCGTATTGGAAACATCGGTCACGCCGCTGCGTGCTGGACCATAGGCGGCCCATATGCCAACCAGCGCTGATGCATTCACAAGGAGTCCCAACACAGCCAGGATCATGACCACACCCACCAAAATCCGCTTGATGATATCAAGCCAACGATTACTTGCTTTAGCAGTCTTTGTAGGTGACTTTAACGAAACGTCTTCACTCATACTCGTACCCTCAGAATTGCGGGATGACCCCGCATAAAAAATAAACGCAGTTCGATGATGGCCTGGTTTCAAGTATACAGGATGATGCAAGCGCTCCTGCGCGCAGAGGTACAGCCGTTCCCTCACTCTATTACAAATTCAAGTATACAACGCGTGAGGTTAAAGTGTCATGCATAAAACGTACTATTTAAGCCTACTGTTGCATGCTAGAGATCACAGGTAGTCATTCTTCCTAATAGTGCATTTGTACTGAACAGGTTTCTTATTCACAAGAATAAGACCAAAAACTATACCCTTTCTATATCCTATGGTGAATTGTTTTCTCACATGGTATCAGCTACAGTTATTCTTAAGTGATATTCGGTAGTGTTGTTTCATTGCAATCCGATGCTTTGACATTCTAAAAAGGAAAAGTCACGTATGATCGAACAAGTAGAACAACGGCTGGGGAGCTATTGCCTGATCCAACTGCTGGGGAAAGGCGCATGTGCCGATGTATACCTGGGCGAGCACCTGTATACCAATCCTCCTTCGGTCTGCGACGAGTATCCTGAGATTCCACGAGCAGTGGAGGAGGTAATCTTGAAAGGGCTGTCCAAGGAACCCACACGGCGTTTCGTCGATGTGCTCAGCTTTGCCAGAGCGTTGGAAGAAGCGAGTCAAGCGGTCCCGTCTCCATCTGTGCGTGCTACTCTCCCAGCCATAGCACGCTTCGAAGCATCTGTGCCCATGGAGGTGCTGGAACCACACTCCCACACAGTGCCTCTCCCTGTAACACCCCTGATTGGGCGCGAGCGGGAGCTACAGGCACTCCGAGAGCTGCTCCTGCACCCCGAAGTGCGACTGGTGACACTGACAGGCACTGGAGGTATAGGCAAGACGCATCTGGCACTGTCACTTGGCAATGAGATGCAGGAGGCGTTTGCTCAGGGGGTCTGTTTCGTCTCCCTGTCAACCATCTACGATTCCGAGCTGGTCATCTCGGTCATCACCCAGGCGCTTGGACTGCCAGAGAAAGAAGACCGAAGCCCAGGTGAACACCTCAAAACCCTCCTACGCGACAAGCAGCTTTTACTCATGCTCGATAGCTTTGAGCATGTGCTCCCTGAGGCGCCATTGCTCGCTGATCTGCTCTCATCATGTCCGGGGCTCAAGATAGTGGTGACCAGCCGTGCACTCTTGCATGTAGGGGGTGAGTACGAATCCCCAGTTCGACCATTGGAGATACCCGACATGCGACAGGGAGCTGAACCTGAGAACCTGTCCCAGATTGCATCCGTAGCGCTCTTTGTGCAGCGTATGCAGGCCATGTTGCCGGGGTTCCAGTTGACGGATGAGAATGCACACGACATCGCTGCGATCTGTACACGCTTGGAGGGTGTACCGCTAGCCATTGAGCTGGCAGCGGAGCAGAGTAAGTTGTTGCCTCCCAAGATCCTGTTATCACGGCTAGAGCATCCCTTAGAGGTGTTAGTGGGAAGGAGAAGAGATGCACCTGAGCGCCAGCAGACGCTCCTCAAAACGCTCGAATGGAATGATGACATGCTCTCACCAGATGAGCAAACGCTGTTTCGAAGGCTCGCTGTCTTCGTTGGAGGATGCTCCCTACAAGCTCTAAAAGCTGTATCGGCAGCGTCAGGGAACTTATCAATCTCCGTGCTGGACGGTGTGCAATCGCTCGTCGATACGAGCCTGCTGCAGTATGATGTATCCGGAGAGAGCGAACCACGCCTGTCACTTCTGGAGATGATTCGGCTCTATGCTTTGGAATGGTTGGCAGAGAGCGGAGAGCTCGAACGGACACGGGATGCGCATGCTGCCTACTACCTGGCGCTCGCCGAAGAGGCCGGGCCAGATATGCCTGGTGCTGATCAGACCGCATGGCAAGAAAGGCTAGAGCGGGAGGAGGGTAATCTGCGAGCAGCGCTGGAATGGCTGCTGGAGCGCAAAGAGGGAGAGGATGCACTGCGGCTCTCTCGATTCCTGGGAGACGCGCGGGGCGAGGCTTCTGCACTGACCTGTCTGAGCACTATCTGCCCTGATCGAAGTGAAGGAGGAACGGCTCTCACTGGGCTCCCTGCGAGGTCTACAGAGCCACGTTTCCCTCTCGCGTACGAAGAACTGACGGCACGTGAAATCGAGGTGCTGCGTCTACTTGCACTTGGACTCAGCAACAAGCAGATTGCCGGGCGCCTTGTCATAAGCCCGCACACCGTCAATGGGCACATTCATTCGATCTTCGGCAAGTTGGCCCTCAATTCGCGCAGCGCAGCGACGCGTTATGCGCTTGAGCATCAACTGGCATAAGAAAGCAATGCCACTATCCCATGACAATATGAAACCGTCCCACTGCTCTCAATATTACTGATTTCTGCGTGCCTACGACGCGCTCATGTTGGGAGTGTGTAAGGTTTTTTTGCGCGCCAGCTGGCGCGCAAAAAAACCTTACACACTCCCAAGAAATAGGCTCGCAAGCGAGCCAGGCCAGGTGAAGAAGCACCGTTTAAGAAGCCCTGCTCCCTCAAACTTTTCTCGTTCTGAACACATAAAAAGCAGTCTATTTTAAGAATGTGTTCTTCATCGGAGGAAAGTATTCTATAATTGAGGAGTTCTATACATATTCTGTCCGTCAAGGACGAGCAATGTTTATTATGATATCTTTCTAAGATGTAGTTACGAAGGAGAACAACGATGTCTGACATAACGACAAACTCAAGCGATTCGCCACAGCAGGCAACCCACAGTGATTCTGGCAGCGAAACCCAGGTGAAATTTCCCAGGTTCTATATGGTCATCCTCTTTGCGCTTGTTTCCATTGTCTTTACGGCCGTATGGTTGGGAATATACGAATTTTTAAACAAAGCCATCTGGTCAAACGACTTCGTCACCAGTCACAAATGGACTATTATTGTAGGAGTCTTGTTCTTTTCACTACTGGTGGGGCTTGCTCAGAAATATCTACGAGCACCAACGGTGATTCATGGAGGGGCTGCCGAGTCATTGAAAGGTGGAGGCCAGGAACCTGATTACACGACCTTTCCGGGTGCGCTGCTCTCATCCTATTTCTCGTTATTCTCTGGAGCCAGCGTTGGTCCTGAAGGACCCCTGGGTATCCTTGTCCAGGACATCTCTGCCTGGATGGGGGAGAAACTGAAAGTAGCCAAAGAGTACAAATTAGGGCTTACGATGGCAACGATGGCCTCAGCGTACAACGGCATTATTGGCAGCCCTTTATTCACAGCTGCACTAGCGACCGAGTTCCAGGTTGGTGGGAAAGAACTAGGCTTTGCGTTTATCGCCTGGAACCTGCTAGCAGGGGTCGTCGGGTACTTTTTCTTCACACTACTAGGATTACCGGTCTTTGCACAATATATTCCCTTTACGCCGATTAGCACACTCACACTTCCGTATGCCCTCTATGCCATCCTGCTTGGCCTGGTCGGAACATTGTTGACACTCTTTATTGCTGTGTGTTTTCAGGTGTTTGGCAGGGTGATGGGAAGATTCGGAAATAGGGTCGTCTTACGAACATTTGTCGCCGGGGTGGTCATCGCTATTGTCGTCTATTTCTTCCCGCAGGTGATGTTCGCAGGCGAGACGCAAATCTTCCCGATGATCAAAAATCCAGCACAATTTGGTGTACTCATGTTGTTGCTCTTTGCGCTGCTGAAGATCCTGTTGCTGGCGCTGTCGTTCAAGAGTGGGTACCTTGGTGGCCCGACGTTCCCAACTTTGTTCTCCTGTACAATGATTGCAATGGCTCTGAGCCTGATTTTCCCGGCTATTCCGGTGTCCATCCTCGTGCTGTGCATAGAGTCTGCTGCAGTTGCGCTCTTGCTGAATGCGCCCTTGACAGCGATCCTGCTGGTGGCAGTAGTAGGTACGGCTGACCCGTACTTGATATCGCTCATGTGCCTGTCCACAGCCACGGCGATGTTTGTGGGCCTTGGCGTCAAGCGAGTGATGGCGCGGCGTGCTGCGGATAAAGAAGCAGCAACTCCCGCTACAGCAACTCCGGCTACAGAATAAACATACATTACATGAATCGCCTCTTGTACCGGGCGGCCCGCGAGGGCCGTTCAATAGGCTTCTACCTCAGACCGAGACCCAGGATTCCGTAGGGGCGAGGGTGGCTGTGTGGAGGTGGTGTGGACCTTTATGGTTGCCCGCTGTGGATCGCCTGGAGACTTCGGCTTATCGACGATGGTGAGCGTGCCCCCACCTCCGGGCGACCATGAAGGCCAACCCTTCCACCCTTCACCACCCTCGCCCCTACGGGTGTCGATGGGATTTTTCTTAGGGTGATGCGTTTTGGATCTCCCATGTTATCACCCGGACTACTTCCCCAGTGTCATGCTGAGCAACGCGAAGGATCTCGCTCGCTGGGCCGAGATGCTGAGCGCAGCGAAGCATGACAAGGCTCTACCCCGATACTGTAAGATTTACTTCATATGTATTTAACAAATCTTTAACAGGATAGATGTAAGCTTCTCATAGCAGAGAAAATGAGACTTCTTAGTAGGGCTTCTTTGTAAAACTTTACAAGAATTGTGATATATTAATGGATGTGGTATTCTATCAATGTGCCAGATACACTCTCACCAAAGAGAAATACCTGTTCTGAGTCTATATACTATTCGCTGACAGGGTCAGCCTGAATAGCTATCGTTCAACACTCAAGACAACAAGATCGTTCCTTGTATGCTGTTCTCTAGATGAATTAGGATACTCTGTATGCGTCGTACAATCCCAAGTGTAGAAGGCGGGCGGTTATACCAATCGGAGAGAGCGGACAATCCGATTATCGTTGGCACTCCCGCATGGTACAACTGGCTGGAGCAGCATACTTCCTTTATCTTTGTCGATCGTACTGGCACCTTTACTGCGCGCAAGAGCGATTCCGATCCCAGTGACTCGTACTGGGAAGCTTCTCGCACGCGTCAAGGGAAGCTCTACCGTGTCCACCTGGGGCTCTCGAACATACTCACCCTGTCAAGGCTCCAGGCAGCGGCACAGACACTCGCAAGCGAGCCGACCGGCGTGCCCCAGGCGAACGCTGTCGCTTCCCTGCCTACGGTACCGGAAATCGCAGTTAGTGCCGGCCATCTCAGTCCACTGGTTCGCACAAAACTCTATCGACCACGTACCAGTACGGACGTCATCTCCCGTATCCGTCTCCTTGAGCGCTTGAATGCAGGGTTGAGTGGCAATGTCACGCTGGTATGTGCCCCTGCAGGTTTTGGCAAGACGACCTTGCTGGCACAGTGGGTACAGACGATCAACACTCCTATAGCCTGGCTTTCCCTCGACGAGCACGATAACGAGCGGCGCGTCTTTGTACGGTCGCTCACCGCTGCCCTGCAAAGTGCCTTTCCCGAAACGTTTCACGGCATCGCCAGCTTGTTCGAAGCACCACGTTTCCCCGCAGTCGATCATGTCGTTTCTCTGTTCATTAATGATCTGGCCGATATGCCTGATGATCTCATCCTGATCCTGGATGACTATCATCTCATTCGCAATCGTGACATCCATACCTTGCTCGACTTGCTGATCGAGCATCTGCCTCCTCAGTTACATCTCGTGCTGGCCACTCGATCGGATCCGCCGCTACCGATTCACAGATGGCGTGCCCGTGGATACCTGAACGACCTGCGTCCCGCTGACTTGCGTTTTACATTTGAGGAGACGGAGGCCTTTCTGAATCATGAACTGGGAAAAGGTGTGGCACACGAGACTACAGTTGCACTCGAGGATCGGACGGGTGGCTGGATTGCGGTATTGCGGCTCGCCGCGCTCTCACTACGCAACACGTCTGACGTCGCGGCCTTTATGGACCAGCTTCATGGGTATTCTGATCACTCGATACAAAGTTACCTGGTAGAGGAAGTGCTCGCCCATTTAGAGCCTGCTGAACAAGATTTGCTCGTGAAAATATCGATGCTGGAGCAGTTCTGCGCTGAGTTATGCAGTGCGATTATTGGTAACGATACCTCATTCGAGCACGTACAAACGACCCTGAACTGGCTGGAGCGTTCGAATGTGTTCATTATCCGCCTGGATGAACGCCAGGGGTGGTATCGCTTTCATCACCTGTTCGGGCAGTTGTTGAAACAGCGTTTGCAGATGCTGAGCAGCGCAGAGGAGCTTGCTCTGCTGCACAGGCGAGCGAGTATGTGGTATGCCGAGCAGGGACTGATTGAGCAGGCGATCGACCACGCGCTTGTGGCAGGAGATGTCTCGAGTGCGACGAGTCTGGTGGAAGCGCAATTTCTCCCAGCATTCGAGCAGGAGCAGTTGGCGCAGATGGAGTACTGGCTGCATCTGTTGCCGGAAGCGCAGATTCAGGGCAGTCCCCTTTTGCTTGTCGCAAGAGCGTGGATTTTGCAGGCCCGTGGGCAGCTCAAAGACCTTCCGCGCTTGTTGACGGCTGCCGAGCAGCTCTTAAATACAAATGAAAGTGCGGCGTTTGAACCAGAAGGCTTGCCTTCAAGGCTCCTGCGAGCGATGATTGCGATCCTGTGGAGTCAGATCCAGTATTTTACAGGGCAGGTGCAGGCGAGCCTGGAAAGTACGCGCTCCACACTGGAATTGCTCCAACCGGGAGATGAGTATGTTGCAAGTTATGCCTTGATGTTTCAAGCATGGTCACTCCAGGCAATCAGGCAAGAAGACGCTGCGCTTGCTGCACTGAACCATGCTTTGAGAGAACGATCGACGCATCTCAATAGCACTGCGCGCCTGCTTTTTGCTCAGGCAGGCGTCTATTTGGAAGCAGGGAAATTGCACCAGGTAGAACGCACTGCGCGCCATTTGCTCCAGGTTGCTCATGAGGCTGATGTAGCATTGAGTCAAAATTTTGCTCATTGGTTCCTGGGTGTAGTGTATTACGAGTGGAACAACCTGGATGAAGCAGTGTACCACTTCTCAACCGTGATTGCTAACCAGCACCAGGCACACTTTTGGGTAGTGCAGGATGCAATGCGTGGCCTGACCCTGGCCTATCAAGCTCAAGGGTTGCACGTCCAGGCTCAAGAGGTCGTACGTACATTGCTCGAATCGGTGCGGGAGCAACACAATATGGATGACCTCATGACGGCCTATGCGTTTTGTGGACGGATGGCTCTCATTCAGGATGATGGGGAGCAGGCAGAGCAGTGGCTCGAGTTGGCGGGGGAGCAAGAAGTGCGAGGACCCATGCTTTTCTTGGAGGACCCGCCTGTTACTAAAGCCTGGATGCTGCTGGCCAAAGGAGATGAGGTGAGCGTAGCACACGGGCAATCGCTCCTCGCACATCTCTTACAACATGTCGAAGTCATCCATAATACGCGCAAAATGATCGAAGTATTGGCCTTGCAGGCGTGGGCGTACGATTTGCAAAATCGTGAGAGCGAGGCGCTCGAGGTACTGGAACGCGCGCTTGCTTTGGCTCGTCCCGCCGGATTCATTCGAATCTTTGCTGATCTTCAGCCACTTGCTAAGGTGCTTCATGAGCTTCGCAAGCGTCGCAAGTCACGCCAGGAGGTCGATCGAAAGGTGGATTCGTACCTGCAACATATCCTGACAGCCATGAACTCCAGCGCTGTGCCACCCGTATCGACTGAGGCGTTGCTGCGACAAGAGGGCCTGGAGCCCTTGACCGACCGTGAACTATTCATTCTGCGCTTGCTCGACAAGGATTTCACGAACAAGGAGATTGCGCGACAGTTGGTGATCACAACGGGAACGGTCAAGGTACATATCAGCAATGTCTATCGCAAGCTCAGCGTGAACAATCGCCGTTCTGCCGTCTCTCTTGCCAAAGCGCTCGGCTTCCTGGCTGCAGATCAGACTGTCAGGCCCCAACTGCAGTGACTTCTCGTTGTCATCCTGAGCACCTTCGCTTCGCTCAGTGTAAACTCCGCGAAGGATCTCAAGCTGCGGACGACGCTGCCAGGGTTACTACCTGATATAGTCCAAAAACTACACCCTTTCTATACCCAATAGTAGACAGCTTTCCCGTGCGTCTTCGTGTTGAGTGAACAAAATAGGAGGGATAATCCTGAAGGCTCCTGAAGGCCGATAAATCGGCGATGTGCGCGATACATCGGCACCTGCTGGTGTCCTGGTTACAGGATATAATCATGTCAGGTGAAACTTCGAATTATAACGAATATAGCAAGCTTAACATGCATTGAATGCTTCACGAACATTCCTATCGGCTCGGCGAAGAAATAGATCAAGGTGACCGAGGGAATGACTCTGCTAAACAGATCCGCTTGCGCATACTAGTGCAAATATACTATTTGATATAATCAATCAGGTCTCCTGTTGATTATCCATGTCTACAAAAACGGTATGTTTCATGCATGTGTTTTCGTCTCGTAGCATGTATGCTAATAGAAGGATGCCAGCGGTGACCTGATCAGGGACTCTGAAGCTGGGATGCGCCTGGTTATGGCGAGGCATTAGGCAAATGGGCGAGACGCAGGAACATGTGTCTCGTCCATGAGTACAAGAGAAGGAGTAGCCAGCGCGTATACAAATCGTAATCGCATGCCAGGTTACAGCGGGACTTAGAGGTGAAGCTACCCAAGGAATGTGAAATGGAAAAATATCGTCCAAGCGCCAGTATGTTTGAACCGGCAACATACAGGATTAGTATCCTGGGCACCCTGGACAAGAAGTGGTCCGATTATTGCGGTGACATGACGATCGAACCCACAATTGTCCTGCAACAGTATCCGGCGACAATCCTCACAGGCGTATTAGCTGACCAGGCTGCCCTCATTGGTATCCTCAATTCGCTCTATGACTTTGGCTGTCCGATTCTATTGGTTGAGTGTGTAGAAGCAGGTGGACTTCGGATCTTTCCAGATTCGCAAGGTGATCATGTTGCATCGTGAGCGTTCACAAGGGTCTGTCATTGGACAGAACAGCTAGTATGTCAAAGGGCATATCCTCTGGACTCGATCAATATGTGATACATCCAAAAAACAGAGCGTAGCATGCGCCGCACTCGTCGTAAAGTGGGAAAGGCCAGGCTATCTGGCCTTTCCACTGGATGTGCCCCGCCCAAAATCTGGCCATGAAGTGAGCTGTGAAGCGACACGATAAGGAGAGTACCGGTGCAAACACAGGGACAGAGGAATAAGGAAGATCCAGAAACTTCAGATAGCGTCCTGGTACAGCAAGCACTCAGCGGGGATCAGGAAGCGTTTGAATTGCTAGTGAGCCGCTATAAGCAGACGCTTTTTGGGCTGATTTATCACTATGTTGGCGAGTATCACGAAGCAGAGGATATCTTACAACAAGTATGGCTCCAACTCTACATTTCTTTAGCTACGCTTCGTTCATCTGTGCAAATTAAGCCCTGGCTCTTCACCGTCGCGCGTAATCGTAGCCTGGACTTCTTGCGCCACAAGCATGTGCTTTCTAAGCGCCTGCTCTTTTTTTGTGAAGTAGAGGCAAGAATCGAGGAGGATGAAGCGACATTCCTGGATGCCATCCCCGATACGAGTCCCACACCGGAAGAACTGGCAGAGCTACATGATCTCCAACGGGAGATACAGCATGCGATACGAGCACTCCCTCACACGTACCGTCCAGTCGTTTGGCTTTCCTATGGAGGTCAACTCAATTATGCTGAGATTGGACGCATCCTCGATATGCCAGGTTCAACCGTGAAAACTCATTTCAATCGAGCTAAACCATTCCTGCGTGCTGTCTTCGTGACACCATAATCTGTTGTTGTAAACGTACATATAGTGGCGTATAGGTATGCGACCTGTAGCGTCTTGTTTCAAGAAGAGACTAAGGAATACGTCAAGATGAGATGCTATTATGTATCTTAAGAAGGCTGGTTCGTCAATGAGTCAAAGAGCAGTGAATGGATATGTGCAGCAAGAGTTCTCTGAAATTGTTGATCGGTTTATCACTCGCTACTGTAGGGTAGGAGCTGGCTTGAATATCTCAGATAAGACTCTTTTTCCTGCATTTCGAGCTTTCTGGACAGCTACAGCAACTGAGACTCAACACCCAGCACTCTTGGGTCAGTTCCGTGTTGAGTTAGCACAGCGAGGCTTCCGGTCAAATGGACCGAAAAGACCTCGCTGGTATGGCTTGACGCTGCATCAATTGACCTTGCTGAGCGATCGGGCTGATACATAGCTCATTGATGCCTCATCTGAGTCTGTGTATCGATGCGCTCTTTCTATGTCCTTTCTCTTGTTTTATTTGGTTTCTGTGCTCCCTCTGGCTGATCCGAGTTTTCAGCCATAATCTCCGCCAATCTCCCCTGAGCGGCCTGGATACCGGATCCATGACCTCGCAGGATATAAGCGATACCGACAGCAACGAGTCCACCCGCGATTGGACCCACTATGTATATCCAGTAGTTGGAGAAGTTCCAGAGCACCAGGTCTGGGCCGAACGAGCGCGCTGGATTCATAGATGCCCCACTAATTGGGCTTGAGCAGAGCCCGGCCAGGATGATGTACGCACCAACCCCGAATGCCGAGATCGGCCCGAGGTTCTGCGCTCGAGAGGCTGTCCCCAGGATCGTACTCACTAGGCCAGCAGTGAGCACAAACTCCATCAGCAATGCCTGCCAGTCATTGATGCCCGGACCCGGTTCGGTCGCGCCAAGTGTCCCCACCTTGCCGAGCATTCCCCACAAAAGCAGGCAAGCGAGGGCGGCTCCAACCAACTGTGCGACAATATAGCCTGGAACACGTCTCCACGGGAAGTCACCACGAGTGGCGAAAGCTATACTGACCACGGGATTAAGGTGAGCTCCTGAGATTGCTCCCATAAAGAGGATAACGGTCATCACCATCAAGCCTGGAGCGCTCACTGCTGCAGACCGACTGATGGCGTTGTTGCTCACTGCATTGACGACATCTCCACCTGCTCCCACGAGCACGAGCAAGAAGGTTCCCAGGACCTCCGAGAAGAGACGCCGCCACTCTAACGCGGGATTGTCGAAGGTCCCGCGGGTAAACTCGAGTGAGGCGAGCGGGGTCAAGTCCGAGTTCCCTTTCTGCTTGCGAGATACATCCTGACCGCTCATATGGACCTCCTATGTAGGAACAGGATACTCCATCCATCGGCTATAGACGAGACCTGAGTGTTCTCATTCTATGTCCTTTGAGTGAAAGAAAATACAAATATGTCTATGGACAGCTACCATCGATCGTAAGCATTAATGCTCTCAATTCTAGTATACCCACCTGAAAGGATAAACGTACCTATAAAATTGACTATTATTTAAGCGGGTATAACATAAGCAAGAAGCATGATGGTCAGTCAATACAGAGCATTCGTACTGTTTACCAGTTCAGGTAGAATATAAGAAATTGCAAAACTTGTCAGTTAATAGCATAGAAAGGACCAGGCAATAATGGCAGCAAACCCTACCACAGAAAATAGAGCGAAAGAAGAACGTGCCAGAAAAGTAACAGCCTATGATCTCGTCATAGGCATCCTGGCTATTTTTTCCTTGATTATCCTCATTCCCATCTATTTCGGAAACTTATCGTCACAGGATCAACCGGTGTTACTCTATGTGGAAGACGCCCTGTGCGTGATTTTTCTGCTCGATTTCTTTCGGAGCCTTCACCTGGCATCAAACAAGTGGGGGTATTTTCTCAGGGGGGGAGGCTGGCTTGACCTGCTGGGTAGTATTCCCATTACTGCGCTTGCCATTTTCCGCTTTGCCCGCTTGTTCCGCGTCATACGTTTATTGCGGAAAATGACAGGCGGTGAATTAAGGCGAATGTTCACGAGGCAGCTTGCTCAGAGCACACTGCTGTTTACGCTGGTAATTGCTCTGCTGCTGGTTTTCATTATCAGTTGGTTAGTTCTTCGCGCGGAACAGGGTGCTCCTAACTCAAATATCAAAACATATCATGATGCCGTCTGGTGGGCCTTCGTTACGATTACGACAGTAGGTTATGGTGATTACTTTCCCGTCACCGGTTGGGGTCAATCATTCGCGGTCATCCTGATGTTTTTTGGCCTTGGCATCATTGGTGTGTTATCAAGCTACCTCTCGACTACATTTATTTCCCTACAAAGAAGAAGGAAAGAGAAAATAGTAGGAGGCAATGGGCAAGACCAGGGTGATGACGCGGATGAGGGTGAGGACACTGCTGAAGATGAAATGAGCGCCAGGTTGGAAGCCGAACTTGCTGCTATAAAAGGAGAATTGGCAGCTTTGAGACAATTATTTGAGGAGCGCTACCAGCCACAGTAAACATGTTGCTTGTGTGGGAGTAGCTAACTGCTATCTCACTACTGATCTATCTCTCCAGGCCATAAAGAAGGTGTGATGGTACGCCTTTCACGCAACATGGCTTCCTGGGAGAATAGATTTGACACTATGACTCCCAGAAGCCGTACAGCCTGTTTGCCATCGACCAACCTGGAAAGTTGCATATGGAGTATGGGCAGCATCTCCTCTGCCTGCTGGAAGCCTTGTATTCGACTTACGGCCCTGGTTACCAGATCGAAATTGCTCCAACGTACCTTGAGTGTGAGCGTTTTCCCTGCCAGGCCCAGTTCGACCAGGCGGCGCTCCACTTGCGATGCCAGCTTCTCAAGAATGCGCTCCATCTCGCCCCGCTCGCGAATATCCCGTTCCAGCGTTACTTCCTTGCCGACCGACTTACGTACATGCACTGGTTCAACAGATCGATTATCCTCGCCACAAGCATAATGGTAGAGCTGAGCGCCATGTTTGCCGAGTAGTTCGCGCAATCCTTTCTCTCCCAGGCGCTTGAGGTCGGCTCCCGTCTGTATGCCCAAAGTTCTGAGTCTGGCTGCCGTGACCTTTCCTACCCCTAAGAATTTCTCGATGGGCAGCGTTTCAAGAAAGGCAGGGGCCTCTTGTGGAGTGATGATCGTTAGCCCATCGGGTTTGTTGCGATCGGAGGCGATTTTCGCCAGGAACTTGCAGTAGGAGACTCCAGCGGAAGCGGTGAGCTCAGTCTGTTCCCGAATCTGCCGCTTGATCTCTCGCGCGAGTTGTACGGCTTCGTCCAGGTCGCGAACTGTAGCAGTCACCTCAAGATACGCTTCATCCAGGCTGAGTGGCTCGACAAGCAAAGTGTGCTGGTGAAAGATCGCCATGATCTGCTGTGAGACGGCTCGGTAGACCTCGAAGCGTGCAGGCAGAAAGATGGCAGAGGGGCAGAGACGGTGCGCCGTGCGGCTGGGCATAGCGGAATGCACTCCGAACTGACGGGCTTCATAGGAGGCGGTCGCGACGACACCACGCCGATCGGGTGATCCGCCAACAATGACGGGTTTACCTTGATATTCAGGATGATCACGCTGCTCGACGCTGGCGTAAAAGGCATCCAGGTCAATGTGCAGGATCGCTCTTGTTTGTTCTTGCATGCGTTGCTGGTAATTGGATATTTACGGGCTTTGCGACTCGCTATTCTGCGCTGGAACCGTACGTAAATTCAGGAGAATTGGTCGACGAAGTGCTCTAGCAAGTTGGTTTGCCAACTGCTGTAAAGGTTTTATTTGGCCGGTACCATCTACGGTTACCGATACAGCCTGGCCGTTGACACTTACAGTATCTACTTGATAAGATGTACCTTGCAACCAATTCTGTACTGTCACTGTAGCGGTATTGTTATCCTCGGCGCCCATGATGTTTTGATATGCCGTCACCGAGAGCGGAATGGTCACAAGCAGAAGGCATACGACGAAAAGAATTAAGCCTCGACGACGGAACCGCACTTGCTCCCGCGATGCCGCCGACTTTCCTAAGCCGATAATGACCAGGACTACGCCGCCCGCTAGTAGAATCGCGAGAAAGTTGGTCAAAAAGAGGAGTAAGGCCCCCCAGGCTGCACTAAGTTGACCAGACCGAAGCGAGATCCCGACAACGCATAGCGGAGGCACAAGTGAGATGGCTATTGCAACGCCGCCCAGCGAGTCGGCGATTTCGGCACGGGATACGATGAAGGCGCCAGCCGCACCCGCTCCCAATGCGGTGAGAAGTGCTAAGAGTCCGGGGTTGATGCGCGAGGTAATCTCGCCATTGCTCGTAAATGAGATCGTCACGCCAGGCACGATCCACGCCAAAAGATAGGAGAAGATAATCACTGCAATGATCCCAGCTACGGTGAGCGCGAAGGCACGTAGGGCGCGTGGCAAAGATCCCATCACAACAGCGGAGGTAGTTGCGATAATCGGTCCCATCAAGGGCGCAACGATCATGGCCCCAATCACCGTCGCAGTTGAATTTGAGAGAACGCCGTAGGTGGCGATGACAGTCGCTAATAAGAGCAAAGTGAAAAAATTCGTCAGACGGCGCGCCGTTTGCGGTCCTTCGATAAAGGTCTTATCCTCGAATGTGGATAGATGCGCCGGGTCGAATCCGAGTTTTGTGAAGAGAACTGGCTCAGTGCTTGTTGACATAAAGCCTCCAAAACAAGAATGAGATTCAGTTGATAGTCCTTCTGGTGAGGAGAATCGTTTCCTCACATGAGGACAACAACAATACCATGAATATATTGTATCCTAACCTGAAGAATTTGAGAAACCTCTTGAGGGAATACTCACTACATCCAGATTCTGGCCCGTGAATTGAAGGATGTTTGATAATCGCTGTGTTGTTTTTATTGAGATGAAAAACTTGGGCCGAGGTCTCAACTTAAAAGTTGGCATGAAAAAACCGCGACGTTCTTCTTGCTCTTCCCGTCGCGGTTTTTCTCAGTGTTCTCCGCTAATTGTGGATTGCGCTCTCTTTAGCGGCACCGCATCAAGTCCTTCAGCCTTACGGCAATCCCTTACTGCTCTACGTGGCCTACACCCCTTGATGGCCTTCCTGTTTCATTTGCAACTTTCACAGGAGACTTACAAAGTATAGCATGTTTTACCGAGACGCAACAATGGTTATTGTGTCTACAATTATGCCACTACAAAAAGTGAATTAAACACACGCTTTATATGGGTTATGCTCCTTATGTGATCAACTCCGGGCTATCATGCTTCGGGTCATTCACCAGGCGCGAGACGGGGCGTGCCGTCATCCCTTCAGCGGGATAGGGTGAAAGCCAATGCGTTAACGCGTGTTCGTCGCGCACATCGGGATCGAGCCAGAGTTCGTAAGCATCGGGTACCAGAATGGCAGGCATGCGATTATGAATTGTCGCAACTACATCATTCGGATCGGTGGTGATAATCGTACAGGTGCGAATTTGCTGGCCATCGGGACTTTTCCATTGATCCCATAGTCCAGCAAAAGCGAAGGGCTCACCGTTTTTTAGCGTGATATACATTGGAGTTTTAGACCCATTTTCTTTCCGCCATTCGTAAAAGCCATCAGCAATGATCATGCAGCGTTTTGAGCGTAATAGCCCCTTGAAACTGGGTTTCTCTATGAGTGTCTCAGCTCGGGCATTAATCATTCTGGAACCAATCGATTCATCTTTGGCCCATGATGGGATGAGTCCCCAACGCAACAAGGCCAGGTGCGAGGCGCCATTATGCATAATGGAGACAACTTCTTGCGTTGGCGCGACATTGTAGCGCGGTGATGTTTCTAGAGTAGCTGGGACACCGAATTGCTCGGCAACTGTTTTGATATCGACATGAAGTGTGAACCGACCACACATGATTTTTCTCCTTCCTTGAGAATGCTTATGCAAATGTACTCTTTACTTTATATTCTTTTTTAGCATATTGTATACGGTGGGTTAACTTAAAGACAATCTGACATCCACTCAGTTTTGCTGCCGCAGGCGGCAAAACAAGGGAAAAAGGGCTTTTTCGGGGACACCCCGAAACCCGGCAGAGGGAGCATAGCCCCTCTGCACTCCCTATAGATTGATTGTCAGCAAGAACAATATTAGCACAATAGCCTTTGGGCAGCCAGGTTGTCAAGTTGCTTTACACCACAAATTTAAACGCTTTTTATGCCAATACGCTACCTGCTTTCCTGGCAAGGGAGCTTGACCAACTCGATGGCGTCATTGCCGCTAACCAACCACCACGTGTAGTCTGCACGATGAAAAGGCCTTTCTTTAGATGCATGAGAGAATGTGGATAAATATGTGTACAAATGTTCTAATTTGTGGATAACTATAGGTAACCTCTCAAAGTCGAAGTCTAGACAACCCGTCTTTCCCCTGATAGGATAAGATAAACCGGAACATAGATATAAATGAAAGGGCACTTTTTTATGACACAGCTAGAAACATACATAACAGAGAACGAAAACCGTTTTCTTGAGGACTTGAAAAGCTGGCTGCGCATACCCAGTATCAGTACATTGCCAGAACATGCTGGAGACATACGGCGAGCAGCCGAGTATGCAGCCGACCAGCTCCGGCGGATGGATTTTGAGCAGGTTCAACTGATCCAGACCCAAAATCACCCACTTGTCTATGGTGAGTGGCTCAAGGCAACCGGCAAACCTACAGTCCTCGTCTATGGACATTATGATGTGCAGCCTGTTGATCCTGTCGAACTTTGGGAATCGCCACCATTTGAGCCAACAGTGCGCGGTGATAATCTCTACTGCCGGGGTGCTTGCGATGACAAGGGTCAGACAATGCTCGTGTTTAAAGCAATGGAATCGCTCAGGGCGGTTCATGGCACATTACCTGTTAATGTGCGCGTACTAATAGAGGGAGAAGAAGAGGCCGGAGGCGAGTCAATTGAGCACTATGTCAAAACCTATCCTGAACGCCTGAAGTGTGATGCTGCCTTTATATGTGATACACATATGCTATCTAAGGAGATACCAGCACTGATCAATGGTCTGCGGGGCATTATTTATACAGAGGTTGAAGTTCGTGGCGCGAAAAGCGACTTGCATTCCGGCTCTTATGGTGGTGTAGCGCCTAACCCTCTGCACACACTGGCTATCATTATCGCTGGTTTGAAGGATGCTGATGGCCATATTCACATTCCTGGACTGTACGATAAGGTACGCGAGGCGTCAGAGCAAGAAAAAGCGTTCTGGCACGATGATCCCCTGCATTTGAATGAAATGTTGTTGGAAGAGATGGGTGTCTCACAGCTTACGGGCGAGGCAGAATATCCACCTTTGGAGCGCATCTGGGCTCGTCCAACCTTAGAGGTACATGGCATCTCGGGCGGCTTTGTAGGCGATGGAGCTAAAACAGTGATTCCCGCTATCGCAAAGGCCAAAATCAGCCTGCGCCTTCCTGCCGACTTGAAGTCAGACGAGGTGTTTGTACTTCTTGAGCGGTGTGTTATGGCTCTCGCTCCCGAGGGAGTAGAAGTGACTGTGCGAAAAGTACACGGCGGCGAAGCGGTAATGGTTCCGGTAGATACGCCGCCTATACAGGCTGCTGCATCAGCATTAAGGGAGGTATTCGGAAAAGAGCCTGTCTTTATTCGCGAGGGTGGATCGATTCCGGTAGCAGGGCTGTTTCATGATATTCTTGGGGTACCGATAGTGATGATGGGTTTCGGTTTGCCCGACGATAACCTGCATGCCCCGAATGAGAAGTACTCACTTTCACAGTTCTATAAAGGCATTCGCACTGTGGCTCGTTTCTTTGAGCATATGGGCGAGTAGTAAATTGAACTCTGGCCTGTGTGGCTCCGCCACACAGGCCAGAGTTCAATTTGTAAACTTTACTTCAAGCCTTGCTCGTCGGCGATCTTTGTCAACTGGTTGCGTATTTCCCATAATTCAGGGTAGAACTTATCTCTGAGAGTACGCTCGAGTATTTCCATGGGCGTGCCTCCAGTGCCAATAGAACCCGGACCTATCATGCGTTGTGCAAGCTTGAAATGCTGGGTACGGAACATCTGAAAGACTTCGTCGTAATCGGTCAGTGCCTCAGCAAAGGCCATCAACAGTGGGTAGCGGTTGGCATAGATATAGATATCTGTAAGCGAGACCTGCTCATGAGCAAGCAATACCTGGAAATCATCCCATAAAAGGGGTGAAATCGTCATCAATGCATGAAAGCCGGGAGAGTCGGTACCGGCGCCATCAGCGAGCACCTTGCGGAAGCCATGAAAATCCCAAGGAGACATTGTCTCTAACATGCGCAAATTGCTCATCATCAGGTGCTGAATCTGAATGACACGCTGTAGGAGGCGTAAGGCGGATGGCACATTGTACTCCTGGAGCAATGCGCGGATGGTGTTCAGCTCGAAAGCAGTCTCTTTCCACCACAATTCAAAGACCTGGTGTACGATCTGAAATTGTAATTCGTCATGATGCGTTAACTCACTCTCAGGTTTTTGAAGTGAGAGAAGTTCCTCAGTACGCAGGTAACGTTCGTAGACGGTCTCGCCTGGCATATGCTTCGCTTTGTGCGGCGTGATGTTTTTTACCATTAATGTACCCTCCTTCTCTGGCATGGAAACAGAAACAACATTGTCTCTCTTAGAGAGCATATCACAGAATGGAGTGAGTATGTAGTGTAGAAATATCTAGTCTTTCGCAACCTTTTTCAGCAAAATTGGAACTGAACTCCGCGATGTGTGTTAGTCAATCTACTTTTCCATCGCTGGTGATATACTGTGCTTGATATTTCTCGTCTAAATGAAATCGGAGGTATAGAGCACATGTCTGTGCCACGCGCGGTGATTTTTGATCTTGGGGGGACCCTGCTAGACTGGCCCGATTGGAATGAGGATGTGAGCCGGCGCTGGGCGCTCTCCTACGACTACCTCGTCACTCAATTGCCCGGCAATGACTGGCCAGACCGAGACGCATATGTCGGGGCGATGCTTGAAGCAGAGCAAGCCCACTGGCAACGAGTGGTGGCAGAACAATGGAGCGGCCCTCCTTCGAGCTTACTTAGTGATGGTTTCCGCCGTTTAGATCGGCATGTCCACGAAGTAGAACTCATGGTAGCACTCGACGGCTACGCTCGTGCAGTGGATGGCTGGGCGGTAGTCTTTCCTGATACACGCGAGACGCTACAATTGCTCAGAGAGCGTGGCTATCGCATCGGATTGCTTTCTAACACCTGGTGGGCAGCTGAATGGCACAATGCAGACCTTGCTGCTCACGGACTCACTGATCTACTCGACGAAGTTGCGTACACCTCGGACCTACCACATTCCAAGCCCCACCCGTCCGTGTTCCTGGAAATGGCCAAACGCCTCAAAATGGAGCCAACGGCTTGCGTGATGGTGGGCGACCGCATGATTGACGACATATCCGGTGCTCTTGGAGCAGGTATGCGTGCAGTGTGGAGGAGAACTGATTATCCATGGCCCAGGCCGGAACACATCTTTCCGACTGCCACAATTACGCATCTTGCGGAATTACCAAAGTTGCTCCATGAATGGGGTGAGAGATGAACATCTAATAGCAGAAGCCCGTCTTCTCGCTCCTATGCTACCCGTCTTTCTGCACAATGTGTTTGCGAAAAATCGGCCTCTTTTAGTCGTAGTTATAAGTATATGACACGAAATGACTGCTTGCACTTATCACTCAGTCATACTATGATAAAGTGAAAATTGTGGCTCAAAGTATTGGAGAATTATTATGGGAAATATCCTCACACTTGCATACCTGATTGATTGGGGCTGGATACGCATTGGCCTACCCTACATCTACATCAATATTGACCCTGTTTTTCTACACATTGGTCCTCTCCACCTGACCTGGTATGGACTGATGTACGTCGTTGCCATCATTATGGGGTTGTGGGTTATCCGAGGCTATACTGCACGCATGGGCATTAGTAATGATATCAAGTATAGGGTTGTCTGGTGGTGTATTGTAGCTGGCTTGATTGGTGGACGTCTGTACTTTGTAATCCAACAGCCAAATTTTGTCTCGTTCTACCTTGCTAATCCCCAACACATACTCGCAACCTGGGAGGGTGGAATGGCTTTCTTCGGGGCCATTTTTTTCGTCATCCCTGTTCTCTTCTGGAGAGCCAAAGTTGAGCGCATTAACCCTTTAGTGGCGATTGACGCTGGTGTGTTGTTTGCGGCAGCCGGGCAAATTTTCGGGCGTATCGGAAACCTCATTAATGGTGACATTATTGGTTATCCAAGCACACTCCCATGGTCAACAGTCTACCAGAATCCAACCAGCTATGCATGCCTGAATCCTGCAACTTGTAATGTACCTGTTCAACCCGCAGCGCTTTATGAACTTCTAGCTAACATTGCCTTGCTGGTAATCATGCTTTTCCTTTCACATCGCCTGCGAAGACCGGGTGTGCTGATGCTGGTCTACCTGTTTGGCTACGTTATTACCCAATTCCTGCTTTTCTTTGAGCGCGCTAATACAGTCGTGACGTTCCTGGGTCTAAACTGGGGACTGAAACAGGCGCAATGGACATCGCTCATTGTATTCATCCTCCTGATACCCCTCACCTTTCTGGTGTTTCGCTTCTCTAAGCCCATACCAGAGGGAGAGATTCCCGCGACCTACGGTATTCCACAGAAACCCAAACCTGACACACAAAAGCCTGCTCTAGAAGAAACGACTGGTGAAGAAGAAAAGTTGGAGACTCCAGAGGTTGAACATACGGCTGCGGAAGGTGCAGAGGCTGTAGAGGACGAACAGTCTGTAAGTGACGAAACGGAAGAGAGGATAGAGAGCTAATAGCCTAGCATAGATAAGCCAATCAAATAAGCGTACACCCTGGAGCCGGCCAGCCGGCTCCAGGGTGTACGCTTATTTGATTCATATTTATAACTGATACACCAGTTTGCGATGCATAACTGAGATCAACGTGTCAGTAAGTGTAAGTATCATCTGAAATTGTTCCACCTGTTGCTCAGGCGAAAGGCCCTCTTCGCGCCATCGCGGCTGCACATATTGCTCTAAAGCAGCAATTTCGCTACGTACAAGTTGACGCAGTTGAAAACGCACCAATGATGGTAGCGCTATTGGAAGACCCAGATACTCGAGACGTTCATATAACTGTAGCAACAGAATATCATCGTTACTATACAGTAACCCATTCTCCGTTTTGATTGGAAAGAGGAGATGCTGATCTGTTAATTCGTCAATCCGCTTCTCAGAGGCCCCTGTTTGCTGCATTAAGGCTTCTTTAGATAGACGCACTTCTTGACCACCACCTGTAAGGGAGCGTTGCAAACGTTGTTTGAGCGCCAGGTTCATCTGCACCTCACCATATTTGGCACGAATTTCCAACATTTGCTTGATAGTTTCTAAAGGAAGATTCTGCTGTTCTTTCAGCTCTTTGATAATATTTAGCACTAGCAGGTGTTCTTCATCATAGTAGGCAACACGGCCGCGCATGGTGGGAGGAGGCATCATACCCTGGGTGTTGTAAAAACGAATCGTTCTGCTTGGCATGCCTGATATTTGTGCCAATTCATCAATCGTATGCATTGCTACCCTGCCCAATTTCAATGAGACTACTCCATTTGCGATGTTACACCGCATTGTAACATATGGACTGTCATATATGAACCAGGTTAGAGATTGTGATCTTAAGGCTTCTCACAAGTCGCTATGTTATTGTTCTCTGCGCGCACATTTTTACCAAACATGAGAAAGCGGTAAAGACTTTCTCATTTGAATGCTCACATCTATCTCCAATGTAAATCCAATACATTCATGCTACCCTTATCACTATCAAAGGAGAAGAAAATCTTCTCATACTTGAATCGCTGAAAACAGAAGAATACCATAGGAGGTTACACATTATGAATAATACAACGACCTTGGAGACGTATGAGCAGTTGACAAGTGAACAGGTGGGTGTTGAGCAGTTGCCAGTGACCACGAAGCGAAGACTTCCCACAGCACCTTTTCCTCGTAAATATGTCCTGAGTGTGTTTGTCGATCTGCAAGACGCAAGGCAAGCAGCCTATGCTCTACACGCAGCAGGCTTCAATGAACGAGACATCCACATCCTGAAGAGCCACGAATTTGTGAATTCGGTTACACAGGATCAATCGCCATTCGAGATCGTTACTGCAATAGACTACGATATATACCTGCGCGAGGCGCACCGAGAGCGTTCTTTCCTTGCTGTGCGGCCTACCGGCTATGCGCAGTTGAAGCAGATCCGCGATCTGCTCGCTCCCCATCATGCCTACCTTGCCAACTATATCGATACCTGGACAACGACTGAGCTTTTGTCGTAAGTGTATTAAAACAGATTGCCCGGCGCAAGTTTCCCTTCGGGATCAAGTGCCTGCTTGACAGCAAGCATTTGCTGGAGACCGCTTTCCCTGTAGAGATCCTTGAGCAGGGCTTTTTTTGTGGGATTACGGCCTACGCCATGCTCAGCAAGAGGACAACCACCGAGCGCGATCACCGCTTTTCCCCCTTTCAGAATCACTCGTTGGGCCTGAAGTAAATCATCAAATGAGTGAGGGAGGAGGTTTGGATGCATATTCCCATCAGAAACATGACCCCAGATAGCGTAGTCTAGTCTATATGCCTCGAAACCTTCGCGGAAGATCTGCATCATCGTTTCCAGTTGGTCAAAGGGTACAATCATGTCCGCGGCCATCTTTGTAATAGATGGATGCTGGTTTTGTTTCGCGCGCATTACACGAGCGTTAACCCCATATGGAACCGCTTCTCGAAGCGCATACATCTGTTCGATACGTCCCCAATCACCGGGCATGGCCAGTTCTGTTTCATCTAACCTTCCACTTTGTGCGAGTATCCGTACGAACTGAACGAGAGGGACATCCGGGGCATCTGGCTCAAGCGCCTGCGCCAGTTCATCATATGCGCGTGCACCCCATTCGGGGCTTAGTTCGATCTGAATGAGTAACAATGTTTGCACATCGGGTCCCAGGGTTATAGTATTTCGCCTGTCGCTCCCATCTTCGCGAAGGATCTCAACCGAGCGCGCATCCAAATATTCAATGGCGCTCACATCCAGTCCTCGCTGGTCACGCGTTTGTCGCGTTTTGAGCGAGATCTCTCGCAACGATCGCGTGAGTTCGAGCGCTTGCGCTTCATGCAAACATGGAACAAGCGCTACGCAGATTTCGGGGTGTGGAGAAACCACATGCAACGTTGCTTCGGTAATTACACCAAGCGTTCCTTCCGAACCAATAAAGAGATCTATGAGATCCATATGTGGTGCCGCGTAATATCCTGCCGAACATTTCGGCACTTGAGGCATTTTGTAGGAGGGAATGGGCAGGCGATAGAGCCGTGTTCCCTCGTCTATCTCGAAGTAGCCGTCAGGATGCGCAATGCACTGACCCCGTTCGAGATCAAGCACCTCTCCGGTAACGAGGACGACTGTCAAAGCCTGGACCCAGGAACGAGTGACACCATATTTGAATGTCGCGGGACCAGCCGCATTCGTAGCGATCACACCGCCAACAGTTGCCCCATCGTACGATGGCACGGGTGGGTAGTATTTGTTTTCGAGTGCTAATCTCTCCCGCAGTGTCCTCAAAGCAAGACCAGCTTGTGTGCGTACGTACTCTGATCCAATTTCAAGGATGCGATCTTGTCGTGCCAGGCTCAGAACCACTTCGCCATTCGGCGTTGCACCACCTGTGACCGACGATTGTGCTCCTACCGGTAAAATCTTTGCATAGCGTTCCAAAATTGCTGCAATCTCCGCTTCGTTTTGGGGTTTCACGAGTGCGAATGCCTTCCCGCCTGGATAGTTGGCAGCATCGTGTTCCACAGCTTCGAGTTGATCTCTGTCTGTAATGATTTCGATAGCATCAGGAACATTTCCGTGTGGAGTACGCGTTTTTATGCGATGAGACAATGTTATACGCTCTTTGTTGTTCTTAGAGGTGGACGTTTACAAGGCACTACTACTCTCCCCACTCATAGGCTCTTTCATCTTCATCCTCAAACAGAGACTTGATAGTTTTGAGCAGTACATCCTGGGAACAGGGTTTAGTCAGGTAGGCATTAGCGCCTAAATCAGTGGCACGGCGCTTATGTTTCTCTGAAGATCGCGAGGTCAACATGATAATTTTTAGTGCGGAGTATTCTTGATGGCTACGAACGATACTGAGTACATCATATCCATTCAGATTAGGCATTTCGATATCTAACAAAAGTAAGTCAGGAGATTCTTTCGATAACTGATCAAGCGCCTGTAAGCCATCTACTGCTTCTAACACGGCATATCCTTCATGGCTTAGAGTCATGTTAATAGATTGACGGATATAGATTGAATCATCCGCGATGAGTATTTTACGGCACGACTCTGACTCGGGCTGCGGAATTGATGGTTCATCGTCACTTTCAGTATCCGCTTCTATGATGGTCTCGCCAACTTGCTGGTATATTTCTTTTAGTTTGATCATTTCAGGCAAATTTAGCACCAAAAGCACCTTGCCATTCGCATCGATAGCGGTACTTGTTATTCCAGGACGACAAAGATAATCGGAGAGTGGCTTCATCACCAGTTCTACTTCTTTGACAACTTCGTCAACCTCAATTGCAGTACTCGGATTATCCAACTCCAGTATTAACGCGGTCTGGAGGGTCTTTTCAGCAGTATGTTTATGAGCATGTAACCCTAATAGTGTGTTGAGATGATACATCTCATGCATATCAGTAAGGCGCGTATCCTGGGAGTTTCTTTCCTGCGTAGACTGCCCATTCATTCCCAGTTTGTTAAAATGTATGCGTTTTACTTGCGAGATTGACACAATAACATGCTGACTTCCTGCACGTACGAGTAATCCCTGTATCATACGCTGGGATCGTGGAAGACGGAGTTGTAGAGTTATTTTCCCGGTGTCTTTTTCTTGCAGAGAGACAGAACCGTACAGATGATGAACAGTGTCTTGAAGTAGGGCGACCGCCCCTGAAGGAACTGATTGCGAGAAGCTGATTTCAATTGTTATCTCATTGCCCGTAGAATGCGCGTTAAACCCTATCTGAGGACTTTGATCAGTATCTTGTGCTGATCTATTTGTGAAGAACAAGACTTCGGCTATCTGCATTTGAACAAGTTCCAGCAGTGGATCCGCCAATTTCTCCAGAACATCCTGGTTGATCTCAACTGTCTCACCTGAAATTTCAAAATGGATACGCTCGCTTTGTGCTCCTGCTATCATCTCTATCGCTGCTCGTAAGCGTGTTACAAGAACACTGAATGGCAATGACCGAAGTAAAAATGCTTCATTACGTACTGTGTTCGCCTGGTTTACTTGCCGTGCCATAATAGATTTGAGAGATATGAGCGCCTGTCGTAAATGAGTAGTAGCCAGTGCAACATCAGTAATAGCTTCAGTGAGCGAATGTGTCAATACATTCGTCTCCAAAAAACGATCTATCTCCATTTCATCCCACAAGGCTGCTTCATGAATCAATAATGGTTGAGTACGTACAACATTTTTTAACTGCGGGACGTGACTGGTACGAATTGAGGCCTCCTGCAAGATTCGCGCAATAAGTGAAGAGGGCGGATAACCAGCATCTTCGACCAGAGTATCTGGTGTGGCATTCGCAGGAATGGTCAGGCTCGACAGCAATGGCTCTAAGCGGTGTAAACGAGACTGCGCAAATTGCAATTCATTGAGTGCAGTTTCAACCTGTTTCTGAGCATTCTCCATTGGGATATCTAGCTCAATGAAGTTCTCTGCGCTTTCTAGAAGTTTCTTGAAGTGGTGAGCATTTACACGCAAAGATGAGGAGTTTTGGTCAAGTTCACCTATTTGTTGTGAAAACCAATTTGTAGAGGTAGCATCAGTAGTCTCGGACAATGAGGGCTGCGCATTGTGCACATCGATATGGAGCCTCTTGTATTCCTCTTCGAGTTCCAGTAGAGGATTCATACTTTCGAAGCCGTTGCTCACTAAAGTATGCAGTGTGGCTTCAAGAGCTTGCATTGAATTGAATAGCGCGGTCAATCCTGTCTGAAAAGCGAGGCTACCTTCCTCAACTAACTTGATGATTGCTTCTACGTGGCGCGCAATTGTGGACATTGAAGCACAGCCAATGGCTGCCGCTGTCCCTGCTACTTTATGGGCACATCGTTTCAGAGCTTTCAGACCCTGGGAATCTAACCGATTGTCCTGTTCGAGCTGCTGAACTGCCAGCCGCATCGTTGTAATATCTTCATCGGCTTCGGTAGCAAAGACAGCAAGCATATCATCTTCGGACAGAAATGCCGCGGATTGGTCAGTGTCTGATTGATACGTTAGAGAAGTCTCAGGCGTTGTCTCAAAGGGAAATGAATCATTTGCACTAGAAAATTCAAGTTCATGAAAAGCTCGCAGAACTTCCAGATCATCTTTAGAGAGTTCTTCTTGATGATCAGGGGCGTCAAAATCATCCATAATAGGCAGCCATTCCTATTTGCTGTACCACATCTAGGAGCAATGCTGATACATCCAGAACAGGTTCCTCGGCATAGACCCCTCTAATCACACCTGCTTGAATTGGCGTATAGAATACAGTTGGCCCTACAGAGCGAGTCACTTGCTCAAACTGAACAGTGGTAGTCAGTCCAATACCTGGAACAAGTAAACCAACTGTTATATCCATATAGTTTGCTATCAATAACATCCCACTTAAACGAGAGGAGCTTACTCCACAGAGGTACATGTCAAGATCAATCAATGATATAACTTCACCACGCCAGGCAACAAGGCCGCGCATCCAGATGGGAATAAGAGGCAGACGCGTATACTGCTGAGAGGCTGGCAAAACTTCGACAATAGCTTTCAAGGGAATCAAACAATTACCACGGCTCAGTTCACATTCTAGATGTTGATCCTGGTAATTTCTCTCCTGGGACGAAACTCGTGGAATGGTATCCGCCTGCGCACGTGCATAGTTCCAGAATTCTTCGTCAGCCATCTGTTCAAGGTCATTTGTCGATAGGCCGTGTAGGGGCAACATTGCTAGCCAATCGTCGAAGTATTTAGATGCGAATGTACAATAGTCATTACTTCTTGTGTTTTGAACGGCTTGGTAATATAGTCTTTCGCGCCAGCAAGCCGACCTTTGAGACGATCAATCATTCCATCACGCTGAGAGATCATGACAATAGTTGTATTACCAAATTGCTGTTTTGTTTTCAAATGGCGGGCCACTTCATACCCATCCATTTTGGGGAGGCCAATATCAAGTAAAACCAGGTCGGGAATAGGATGTCGTCTTTCGCTGAGTGCGCGTAGCGCTTCTATACCATCGGGGTAGCTCACAGATGCGAAACCTTCACGTTTCAGGCTGGTTTCCATAATCTTACGTACCGTAAGTGAATCATCAATGATCATCACCAGTTTGCTCATAACTGTCGTCCTCTTTCTTTTTCCACACTTCTAATTACAACCCACCCATATGTTAAGAATAGACCTATACATATTTTTCAGACCCTACTGCAAGGATTGAGAGCTAACTGGCTTGATTATATCACCAAACCAAAAAGCAAGAAGCCAATCCTGTTTTCATAGAGAGAAATGCGGCGTCCGTAGGGCACGAAAAATGGTCGATAGTCGAAAATACTGAACCCCAACAAATAGTAACATATGAATTGACCTGTATCAACACATTTGCATAAAAATGTGATTAAGAATTTTGCTAAAGTAACACAATGTGAAGGTTTGGAGCTTATCATACATGAAAAGCAACAGGTAAAGCAAATATGAAGCTACTCCCCTTTTCAATTGTACTTTCCACTTTGATACGACCTCCATGAGCTTCTACAACGTGACGAGCAATTGCCAGGCCCAAACCACTACCTCCTCCGCCTGGTCCTCCAATAAAATCGGCTTTCGAGCGAGCTTGATTCACTTTATAGAAACGCTCAAAGATGCGCGGCAAATCCTCTGCAGGAATACCGATCCCTGTATCACGAACAAAGAAGGTTTGCATTTTTGCACCTTCCTCCAGGTGCGTTCCGATTACTACAATGCCGCCGGAGGGAGTAAATTTAATGGCGTTGTGAACAAGATTAACCAGTACACGTAGGATCTGTTTACTATCAGCGGCCACGAGCGTTTTTCCTTGCTCTATTTCGGTACGTAGTTGAACACGATATCGTTGCGCTAACGTCAGCATACGTGCCATCACCTCGCGTACCAGTTGCTCTGCTTCAATTGGTTCGATGCTCATGTGAACCTGTCCCGATTCGATGCGTGAAAGTTCGAGGATCTCAGATACTAGTTCGGTGAGATTTTGCACCTCCGTTTCAATTTTCTCAATAAAGGTTTGTGCCTGGTCAGGGTCTGTATCAATAGCATCCTCCAATGTTTCAACCAGCAGGCGAACGGAGGCTAATGGAGTGCGTAGTTCATGCGAGATGTTAGCGATGAAGTCACGTCGCGCGCGTTCCAGGCGTCGCAGTTCTGTCAGGTCTTCAATCGCGATTGAGAAATAGCGATATGTTTGTTCGGGAGTGATGTTCTGTTGGCTGATGCCGGCCGTGTGAGGTGCATGTGTGAGCGGCTTCACCGATACTTTCCAGGATGTGCTCGCACCCTCTCTGGTACATTCCTCCTCAACAGGACGATCAAGCTGTATACTTCTCTGAACAAGCTCTAAAATTGCTCTGTCGGAAATGAGTTGATCCAATGTTTGATATTGTAGCGGCTCTTGCGCTTCCAGCAGTTTGACGGCCTCGCGATTATAAAAATGCACAGACAATGAACGATCGATAATCAACAGCAGCCACGGAATTGCTTCGAGCGTTTCCTGGAAGAAGTGCCGGTAATCAATGGTACTATCTTCAACCAACTCGTTTCTCCTTATGGAGGGGTATTCAATGTAGTAAAGTTCATCTTTAGCCGTCTAAATATGTTGTGCAACTGACTTTCATAGGGTGATAATTTAGGTAAAAGTGCTTTGATATTTATTTAAGTTTCATCTCTCCTTATATGAGGAGAGAAAGACAATTTTCTACTCATCAAACCACACGATTATAGCACATTATCTCTTCACGTATTATACCTGAGACAATTTCCACCCCTGCACAGGCAAGATTTCACAATAAACAGAACGGTCTGCTTTTGACCCACTGATAAAGATCTGCCTGAATACTTCCACCGTGTAATAGTTAGAATGACAATGTCATCTCTCTTGATATTGTAACCTGTAAAAATGCCTTGACAGGTTATCCATTGTATAATATAACTATCTAGGTTGATTTAGATGGTTAGTTGAACTGCTTATGATCGTTAGCACACGTTTGTTAAAGGAGCAATATCCATGATACATCCTATCCTACTCGATATACTTCTTGCTGTGGGTGCTCTGGCTCTGATCTGTGCATTCGTGATCTACCAGGTTTACCAGTTCAGATGGCTGACCTCTCATGGTAAACAGATCAGTGCTATGGTGACCTCCATTCGGCATGAAACCGGCAAGACGTCCTGGGGAATTTCACGCGACATCTATTACCTCACTGCGAAGTGGACGAATCCTCGCACCGGGCGAACCTATACTTTTTGGACCTGGATCATGAACTCCACTCCGGTTTATACGAAAGGCAGCCTGGTTCCTGTCTTGATTGATCCCAAGAATCCAAATCGATTTGCGTTGAATCTCTAAAGGGGAATTTGACCAAAGTCCACTTTACAACTCACAAAAAATTCTAACAGTCATTAATCTTCATTGAGCCGCAGTGTTTGGCTAATCGATGGCCGCGAGACAATGCGTACCATTATCCCCACGGCCACAACACAGATGATGCCTATAGTAGCAAGAGCAAAGACCAGTAGAGGTGGGATGGCAATTCGGATAGGTGGCACACTTTGCATAACATAAAATTGATTGTTCGTGAGATCGCTAGGAGCGCTACTCGAACCAACGCTGGTGAAGATGAGTCGGGGTACAACCAGGGCAGAAAAGACAGCACCATAGAGTATGCCTAAGAGGATTGCCGTGGAGTAGATAATACTTTGTTCCCACGTCAATGTACTAGCAATCTGAGGTGAAGCGGCTCCTAAAGCTCGCAGGACCGCAAAATTCACCAATCGGCTCTTCGCACTTAACCAGGTAGCGATCAGGTTGCCCACTAATGCGAGGAGAAGAGCAGTCGCAGCGCCAAAAGTCAATATACCTATTAAATCGAAGTAGAGTGGATCGTGATAGAGTGATTCGATGATTGCTCGTCGATCATAGAGCGGAGTGAGTTGCAGCACTCCTTTGGTAAGATATGTACGAACGGAGGCCAGTGATGCAGCATCATCGCGAGTGCGCAACCAAACTGCATTCAATGGAAGGCTCGCGGAACTAGCTTTAAAATCATATCCATAGACTGACGCGAGACTCTGATAATCCACCAGAATACCCCCGTTAGGAACAGAACTACTATTCGTCGTTGATGCGCTAAGATCATTCACGGTTGGGATATGTTGAACCTCCGCGATTGCTATAAATTGTACAGTGCCATTTGTAAAATTTAGAGAGAAAGCAGTAGCAGTTGAAGTCAATTTGAGAGATTGCCATGCCGAGGAGTCGACGATAGCAGGAACGGTCTGGCGTGAAAGCGCACTTGCCCGCCGACTAGTAAGTTGAGACATGAGTATTGGGAGGGACTGAGATGAGTCCTGTTCCGTCCAGATGGTTGTTCGAGCAAATGTCGTTGCATCCACCGCTCTGATCTCCATTGGTAGAGAGAGTATTGTACCCGCCGCAGTCACAGAGGATATATTGCCAACAGTAGCTGAGATGACACCGGGTATATGATGGTAGAGTGCAGTCTTCTCAGTTACCTGTAAGGGCGTGGCGAAACTGTTCTGAAAAGTACCGCTGAAGTCCGCTCCGCTCTGGTAAGCAGCGACATCTTGAATGCGCTGAGTCTGCGATGCTATGAGAATGATCGTAAAAATTGTAAAGGCCGTTGCGAGTGCAAGCAGCAAGATCAAGCGCACAGATTGCCTGGGAGCACGCGACATATACGCCAGTGCCAGCATGGGGGATGCACCGCGGATGTGCGCTGTTAACGAGGAACCAAACTGTAGCAAATAGGGAAAGAAACGCAGGAAGAACAATAAACTGGCGATTAACAGAAAGACCGCCCCCACGAGCGTCAATGGAGCGAGTAGCAGTAAGGTCAAGCGTGGATCGAGAATGCCAGCATTGATCACGTAATAAGAAATGCTATAACCAACTATCATGATAATGGCTGCCAGGATATCCACGTTGAGACGTTGCCAGAGAGGCAAGCGTGTCGAGCGAGCAGCTTCGCGACGAATGCTGAGAACAGCCTGGCGCGTTGTTCTGCTCGCCACTACAATCATTGCCATAACGGCAACGAAGATGGTGATGAGAGGGTACCATAATATCCCAGGCACAACCTGAATAGGACTACCAGAGATGATACTGAGCGCGCTTTGATTGCTGGGAGGTAAAACATTCTGCGCGATCAGATGTACCATCACAATCGCAAGAGGAGGTCCTAGAATGAGAGCTACCATACCCAACCCAACACTTTGAATCACCAGCGAACCAAATATCTGACTGCGACTGGCACCACGGCTGCACAGAATGGCGATGGTTTCTACCTGACGTTCTACTAACAGTTCAGCCATCAGACTCACGAAGAACAGCACGAGTCCAAGAACAAGCACCAGGAGACTTATCGCCGGAAGTTGTGCAATAGCAATACGATCGTTATATTGATCAAGAATATCTGAAGGCATAAAGGCTTGTGTTTTCTCAAGATAAGGAATTTGATCGAGAATCGGATTGTTCGCAATGTCGACCTGGATCGTATTGGCATCACTGACAATAGTGGTAAGATCATTGATCGATATGCGTTCGGGGTCAAAACCATAATACCAGTCTAAGTTAAAAGGAATTTCCAGAACTACAGCGCCTATGCCTTGATTTTTGGAGATATGAGTCATTATCGAGATGAACGGTTCGTCAGAAACCAGCCCCATATAGATTCTTCCCTTTGGACCGAAGGGAGGTATACCGCGTGCAGCACTCAGAAAATCGTTACCATGCCAGTATGGCTCATTGGCCCCGGGTGATTTGAAAATGCCGACGAGACGAAAAGGTAAAATATGCTCTTCTCGTATAATTGGAATGTAGACCAGGGCTACTTTCATATAAATGACGGAACCGAGTGCTACATTGAGAGACCTGGCACTTTCATCGCTCAGCGCAATTTCTAAATCATGGTCAGTCGCCCCCGAGCTTACAGTCTTTGGAAGACGACCTTGCAACAACGTGAGATGAGAAGCGGATTGATCCATCATTGTCCCGTAGAGTTGCAGCTGGTTATCAGTGTCAATGAATGTAGCGCTGCCATGTGAGGTGAGAAGCTTCTTATCAATTGGTAAAACTGATGTCTGGATCGTGAATTGTGGTGAGCTGAGATACGGCCCCAGCTTGCCTTTAAACTCTTGATTGAGGATATTTGTCGTTTCATTAATTTTTTGTTGATTTATTTGCTCAGCAAAGCTCTGAACAACAATATCCGCATGTGCGGATGTTGAAGTGAGAGTGTCACGCAATCCAGCAGTCATAGATACATCAGAGTACAGCGGTACTGCAACGGCAAACATCACTGCGGCAACAAAACCCAGACCAGTGATCAGTAAGAGACCCCAGGTTTTGCGCGATAGTATCACAGCTACCATCATACTTCTCACTGCTTAGCCACTAGTGAATTTAATCACGTAGATTTATAAGCCGCTCCATAATGTTCCGTGTTAGACGAATGATTTCTTGTAACTCCCCAAACTCATCAGGATAGCAGCGTACAATCTCTATGGGCTTGAGACCACAGTTGAAGAGTAGGTAGGCCAATCGCCTTTCGAGCTCGTCGTGTAGCAAACTCTTGATGATCTCCCATAAGTCACTACTCTTGTCGTCTTTTTTGATTGCAGGCTTTTCGCTGGAATAGGTGATGGAGTCAGCATCGGGCAACGGCACTTCTCTGGGTTGTGTATAGACTCGCAGAGTATCCACGATGGTCCCTTGAAGTGAGAGCTTCAGGTAGCTCAAGGCATCAGCCAGGGTGTCAAACTCTAATTGATTGTGCATAGATGCTTGCCAGACCCGTGTAAAGGTATTAGCTACGTAATTCTCTTCAAGCTCATAGCGACAAGCCAGATTTCGCTGTGGATGATTACGCATCCACGCTCTCACTAACGGGCTGAAGCATTTTTGCAAGAGTTCCCAGACATCAGGTTCATGGTTGACCATAGAGCGATGAAACATCTCCCGGTAATACTGATCGTCGTGTGGTTCATTACTGAGGTAGTGCTCAATCTTGCGCATGTAGGGGCCTGCGAGCACTGATGGGCTCATTTCGCAATGTATTGATTCTTGTTGCGAAGATTGAGAATGCATTTCACTCTCCTCATCAATTTGATAAATGGAGTCGTGATTCATATAAAGCATGTACTCCTTTGAGGACAATAACGATCAAAACGTGGACCTCTATTTGCATTCTGCCAGAAGACGCTGGCACTTACCAGGAAATGTTTTGACATTCTGCTAGACTTTTTTTGACATGTTGAAAGCAAATGGTCAGGTTCTCTCTTTTCTGGTATACTCAAGTGTGGGAAAAGCCATCGTAAGTGGATGACGGTTATGCGTGGATGAACTTCTTGTTCAGCCAATAGCTGGCCCTTGGTTCTGTCTTGTTCATTACTCGTTCTTAGGGGGTTTCGACGGCGAAACTGAACATGGTTAACAAAGGATAAGCCAACCGAGGGGGTAAATCGATGAGATATCCTGAAGAGTTCGTGCCGAATGAACACTTGCGACGTGCTCGCAGCCTCCGAGGCTGGTCCCAGGCAGAACTGGCCGAGCAAGTCGGCACCAGTTTTGAAATGGTGAGCCGCTGGGAACGAGGCGTCACGGTTCCCAGCACCTACTATCGAGAGCGATTATGCGCCGTTTTAGATCAGACCCCCGAAGAACTAGGGTTACGTGGTGATCACCAAGATTGGCTGGCAACATCCCATAGTCTCAGTGTGTTTCTCGCTTCATCTTATGTCGATGCAGAGCACGAATCTGTAGCGCGACTCAAGGCAGACCTCAAGGCACAGGGGATTACCACGCGGAGCAGTCGTACCGTTAGAAGACAAGGGAATGGGAATACACGAACGATGCTACAGGAAGCCATTCGAGCTTCTCAAATGGTCCTGGTCGTAGTATCTCCTGATGCACGAACTTCTCGCCATGTACAGGAAGCACTTCAGCTCGCCAAGATATACCAGCGTCCAGTCTATGCACTATGGATCAAAGGCGAGGACTGGCAGCAATGCTTCCCCAGAGACGATAGTGAACCCTTCAGCACAATCGATGTTCGCCGCGGTTATGACTCTTCTCAGCTCGACGAGATCGTCACAACTCTGGAACGAGCAAAGCTTGCTACTAGCCAGGATCAAGTATCATCCGCTGCGGCGAGCGATGCACCCAGACGGGATACTGAACCGCGAAATCCCTACAAAGGCTTGAGGGCCTTCCGCCGCGAAGACGCCCAAGACTTTTTTGGACGTGATATCTTCATCGACGAACTGACGGCAACACTTGAAGAGTCTCTGCTTATGGAAAAGAAGCGCAGTCAGAGTGCCCGAATCCTGGTGGTGGTTGGACCAAGTGGATCAGGGAAATCGAGCATCGTGATGGCAGGGTTACTTCCTCGGCTCCAGTCTGGCGGACTACAAGGAAGCGAGTTGTGGATCTACCTCGATCCCATAGTACCAGGAGTTCACCCGATCGAGTCCCTCACCCTCGCCCTTGCCGAAAGGCTGCCAGACAAAAGCCTACAAACAATTCGCGATGATCTTGAGGACGACTCGGGACGGGGTCTCCATCTGCTTGCAGCCACTCTATCAAAGCACGAGAAAACGAGGGTAGTGCTTTTCGTTGACCAGTTCGAAGAATTATTCACATTGACTGCATCTGAAGAGGAGCGAGAACACTTTATTACGTTACTGATAAACGCTCTCACAGAACCACACGGCCCTGTGGTGATACTTCTGACCTTGCGTGCCGATTTCTTTGATCTTCCAATGCACTATCCTGAACTGGGTCAACTCATCGAGGAACATCACAAACCGATCTTTGCAATGAGCATCAAAGACCTGCGGTCCATCATCGAACAGCCTGCGGCATTGTCCGATGTCCAACTCAGCTTCCAGGGCGATCTGGTGAGTGACCTGCTCTTCGATGTACAGGGGAAGGTGGGTGCTCTACCGCTTTTGGAATTCACACTCGATCAGCTCTTCCAGAGGCGAAGCGGAAACCAGCTGACTATACAGTCCTACCACGAGATTGGTGGCGTGAAGGGTGCATTGGCAAAACAGGCTGAAACTACCTATGCAACATTGCCCTCAGAGGAGCATCGCAGACTGGCACGCGTCTTATTTCTACGGTTAATCGATCCAGGTATGACCGAACATGATACCACCAGGCGCCGTGCAACATTCTCGGAGTTCTTGCTGGTACCCGCCACGCAGACCCGTCTGCTGGCTGAAACCATTGAGGCCTTCACCACTGCACGTCTCCTCACCTCCAACACGATTGCTGGAGCCCCCACCGTGGAAATTAGCCACGAGGCACTCATCCGCGAGTGGGCACGGCTCTCTGATTGGTTGAGCGAAGCACGAGAGGATATCCGCTTTCAGCAGTCCCTCAGCGTGGACGTGGCAGAGTGGGCACAACGTGATAGGCCCAGAGATCGACTCTATCGCGGCTCTCAACTGAAAGAGGCACAAGCATGGGCCAGTCGCAACATGCCGAGTCGCGATGAAGTGGCATTTCTGCGTGCCAGCACCCGACGACGCATGCGTTCTCAGATGAGTGTGCTAGCGATATTGCTGCTACTTGTGGTAACAGTGGGGATAGCTGTGAAGCTCCTCCTGCTGGTGCTCAGTACTCCCAATCCAACTTATGTCACTAGCCTGGGCGATCAAGGAGAGGGTACGCTGCGCTGGGCCATTGACCTTGCAAGCCCAGGAAGCACCATCACCCTTGCTCCGACATTGAGGGGCACAATTGTGCTATCTACCAATAACCTCGATATCAGTAAGGACCTGAATATTCGTGGTCCCGGAGCAGGTACCCTCACCATCAGTAATGGAAACACTGGATATAGTATTCATGTGCAACCTGGCGCCTCTGTTTCTTTGTCTGGTTTGGCTTTCAAGAGCAACGAGGTGCTGCAAAACAGCTTTATCGACAACCATGGCGAGCTTACCCTTATCAATAACCTGATTACGAATAGTGTAGGACCTAATGGTAGCATCAACAATGCCGGTATCCTTACCATCATAAACAGCACCATTTCTCACAACATCGGATATGAGAGTGGTGGAATTAACAATAACGGCTTTCTTAAAATCACGAACAGCACCATTTCCAACAATTCAGCAAGTGGGCAAGGTGGTGGCATCAACAATACCGGCCCGCTTGAAATCACGAACAGCACCATTTCCAACAATGCAACATATGGGCAAGGTGGTGGCATCTTCAATAGTGACACCCTCCATATTACGAACAGCACCATATCTCACAATTCAGCACAGGCGGATGGCGGTGGCATCTTCAATACCAGTTCGCTTGATTTCACGCAGAGCCCACTTGAAATCACGAACAGCACCATTTCCAACAATGCAACATATGGGCAAGGTGGTGGCATCTTTAACAGTTCAGATACTCCTGGCATCCCGGCCTCACTAATTAACAGTACTGTTTCTGGTAATACAGCCGTCGGTGGAGGGGGTGGGATTGACAATAATGGCTTTTTCGAAATCGCCAACAGCACCATTTCTGACAACAGAGCCCTCAATGAGGGCGGTGGCATCGATAGTCCTGGCGGACTTTTACTAACCAACAGTACTGTTTCTGACAATACGGCATTTACATTCGGTGGGGGAATTGCTGTCTCACCTCTTTTTTATACCATCGACTATTGTACTATTTATAGGAATACGGCCACCCAAGACGGTGGTGGAATCGCTTTCTATCAAAATAGACCAATAGTTCCCTTTCAGAGTAATCATGGCAACGGAATAGGAGAAAGTATCGTTGCTGGAAGCCATGCTCACACTTCTCCCAATATTTCAGGAGTGATCAAGTCGCACGGTTATAACTTGTTCCAATACGTCTCTCCCTTAACCAGCATCGTTCCATCGAATGTGCAATCCACCGACGTGGAAGTGTCTACATCGACTTTTCTGGGGATTGATTCTTTACTACGAAAAAATGGCGGGCAGACCCCAACCTACGCTTTAATCCCAGGTAGTCCGGCTGTTGACAGAATTCCTCCTCATACTTGCCAACTCATTGGCATCATTACTGACCAACGCGGCGTGAAACGGCCTCAAGGGGATGGTTGCGACATTGGCGCCTACGAATATAAATCCTCTCCTTGAAGCCAACTGCTCTATTTCTCAATGGGCGAGGTCATTCCTACAAGAGCAAGATGACAATTTGAATAAAGTGGCTATGATGTGTTCAGCTCGCGAGTAGCAATAAAAAAGGAAGCCTCTTGTTTTAAATTGGCTTCCAGTTCTGGCTCCTCGAACAGGATTCGAACCTGTAACCTACCGGTTAACAGCCGGCCGCTCTACCGTTGAGCTATCGAGGAATAGATGCTCTTAACGAACGTTTGCAGTATACACTAAACAGCAAAGTTTCGTCAATACTTTTCTGAAGAAACAGGCTTTGAGGGGCTTGCAATGAGGCTGACCATCGCGGGAATGCGCTCGCCTTGCCAAAGTGCGGCAGGAAGGTGCAGCACCGCCTAATTCAACCCTTTGAGTGAGGCTAAAGGCCATAGGCGATACTGTACTGTTGCAAGTCCTGCCTTTACGACGGCTTCTATCACCTGTTCGGACGACTTATAGCATGGGCCAGCCTCATCGAGTGGCACATCTCCATGATCGTTGACAAGAATACCTGCTTCCGCATACTCAGCATTGATCGCCTTTTGTGAGAGTTGCTTCCTTGCCTGTGCTCGGCTCATGCGTCGTCCAGCACCGTGATTGACTGAGAAAGCGCACTTTTCTGCTCCTGATGCTGGAGTCAAGATAAAGCTATAATCCTGATTACTTCCAGGGATAAGGACGGGATGTCCCGTGTGTTCCCACTGGCTACCAATCAGGCCAGGATGTCCAGCAGGTAGGGCGCGTGTTGCCCCTTTACGATGTACCCATGCATACCCAAACTCTTCCCCTGTCCATTCATATTGTGCAAGGTTATGGCTAATCTCGTAGAACATCGTAAGTTCAGAGTCAAAAACTTTTTTGAATGCTTCTGCCACTTGCTCGAAGATTATGAGCCGGTTCAAGATAGCAAAGTTTCCTCCTGCATTAACTGCATTGAGATAGTTCTGCCAGTTGGGGGAGTCAGGCGTGAAATATCCCATATCAATATGGCGTTGCTCTGGATGCTCCTTCTTTGCAAGTTCAAAAAAGTTCGTAGCAAGCCCATGCCCGAAGCCACGGGAGCCAGTATGCACCTGGAGAAAGAGCGTATCTGTTTCAATGCAGCGTTGCAGTTCCAAAAAGTGATTACCTCCACCTAAACTACCAAGTTGGCGGATACCGCGTTCAGGTTTTCCCTTGCTCCCATAAGGAGGCTGCCATGAGTCATCTACAGGTAAACGGTTACGTTCTGCATGGCTACGATCCACACTTGAGCCATAGTGCTCGCAGTAGTATTCTGCTCCCCCTCGGATAAGGTTCTCGAATTCAGAGGTCGTGAGATGAGGGAGTCTTTTGCTTTTGCCGCCCATGCCCATCTCAATGCGTGCCATCACCGCTCTGTTAAACTCAAGTCGTTTCTGTGGCGTTGCCATGTCCCAGGGAACAGTAGAGCGAGCAGACATCATACCGCAGCCGATGTCATACCCCACAGGTCCAAGGCAAAGTGTACCGTCGGTGACAAGCACACAGCCAATGGGAACTCCATAGCCTACGTGCACATCAGGTGTGATGCAGACAAGTTTGACACCTGGAAACTTTGTGGCGTTGATGATCTGCTTATAAATATCATCCTCGACCTCCTCCAGGAGCTGGGCAGTCAGGAACAGGCGCACAGGGACATCGCCTGTCTCTTCGGTTGCAAGTGTGAAGTATACATCTTTGTGTAAGATAGCAAAGTCTTTCCAAACCATATCATGCTCCAACTATCAATACACTGTCCAATCGATCAATACACTGTCCAATCGATATAGATTAGTGTAGCAGAGCAGTCAATTCAGTTCCTCTGATATCCGCTCAAAATTATTCTGGCGGGCCTACGGCCCTTGTGAGGAGAGAGAAGGCGGGGACACCCCACGCCCCGGCAAGGGACTTCGTCCCCTGCACCTCTGATTTGTTAGTAACAGCGATATAATCCTCAAAAGTGCCAGGGTAAAACTCCCCACCTGGGGAGCATGGGATATCCTCAAAGGAACGTGGCTTGAGTGGTCACGATGCTTTGAGGAGGGAATCCATGTTAGCACTAGAGGAACG
>WNGE01000298.1_pt1 | contig 67299 bp, 57 predicted proteins | sample 5400651 | NCBI WGS metagenome assembly WNGE01 (sample SAMN13153370, study PRJNA577476) | soil metagenome | isolation source: 60 cm soil or saprolite under grassland replicate 2 | place: USA:California | collected 2016-06-15 | reverse complement strand
TGCTGCCCGACGATGATCTCGCCCAGCGCACCTTCGACAAGCTCAATGAGCTCGCGGACGCGCTGCGCCTCCAGAGCCGATGCACCGCTCCCCTCTCCCTCTGGGAGAGGGGCTAGGGGTGAGGGCTGGCTCACGGCTGAAGCGTTGCTCCCCTCGCCCTCTGGGAGAGCGCCCACGGCCGAAGCGTTGCTCCCCTCGCCCTCTGGGAGAGGGGTTGGGGGTGAGGGCTGGTTCGGCGATGAGGGCTGGTTCGGCGATGAGGGCTGGTTCGGCGATGAGGGCTGGCTCACGGCTGCCCTTCGCTCGGCGGTGCGATCGCACCAAAATACCGCTCGACCATCGTCTGCACATTCGGCGGCAGCGGCTGCCGTGCCGCCGACTGCCGCGCCGCGTCGGCGTACTCGGCATAGACCTGGTCGTACGGCCGCACGTCGCCGACGCTCAAAGGTCCTTGCGGCAGCTCGACCGAAGCGCCGCCGGCCCCCGTTGGATCCCCAGGCGCCTGCACCGCGGGGCCGCCTTCGCCTCCCAGATGGCTCGGCGCATACACCGGATCGTAGGTATTGGTGGCCGGCCCGCTGCCCGTCGAAGCCAGCTGCGGCTGGCTGTTGGTCGCCGAAGCGTCGGTTGTCGAGGGTCGCCCCTGAGCAGGTTGGTTGCCGTAGCCGGCGCCGCCGCCCGCCCCGCTGCCCTGTGGTCCCGTACCGCCTCCGCCGTTTGCGCCCTGGCCCACCACCGCCGCCACGGCGACCGGCGTCCCCGCTCCTCGAACCAGTACGTATGCCGTCGGAGTGCCGGTGGCTCGCACCAGCCGCGCTCCCTCGGGCAACGTCGCGGCTTGCAGCCGGCTCAGATCGGCCGAGGTCGCTTCGAGCTGGTCCAGCGCCTGCGCGCTCGACAGGTCGCCTTCGAGCAGCTGCTGCAGCTGGGCGCTCGTCGGCGCGTCGAGGCCGCGGCCGCTGGCCAACTGCGATGCCGCTCGGCGCAGCGCCGACGCCAGCTCCGGGCGACTCCCCGCTGCACTGTTCGCCGCTGCCTGCAGCGTCGCCTGCAGGCGCTGGCGGTCTGCGTCGGACACCGCGCCCGGCTGACGGAGCTGGGCGTCGAGGTCGCTGAGCGCCTGCTGCGCGGCTCGTGCGTCGCGTTCGGACAGCGCTTGCGCCAGTGGCTGCAGTCGTGCGTCATCCTGCAATCCCAGCGCGGCGGCGTCGATGGCTCGGCGGGCCGCGTAGTCGCTCTCCGAGGGCAGATTGGTCAGCCGCTGCTGCGTGCGCTCGATCGCCCGCGCAGCATCGCTGGTGTTCTGGGTCTGAGCCAGTGCTTCGCGCAGCGCGCGCACCTCCTCGAGCTCGCGCTCGTGCAGCTGAGCGCCGCGAGTACTGTCCGCAGGCGGCTGGAGCTCGATCGCCGCGACCCCTCGCCGCAGCGCCTCGAGCTTTTGGGCTTCGTCGATCGAGCTGCCGCGGCTCGGCAAGGGGACGAGTGTCAGCAACCCGAACACCAGCACCCCAGCGACGACCGGCAGCCACGCTCTGCGGTCTCGCCCTATCCGATAGCGTCGGGCATCGAGCCCGTCCAGCGCGGTGCGAGCATCCGCTACCAGCAGCTCGTGGACCGCTATCGGCTCGCGCGTGTGCTGCGCATGGATTGCGCTGCTCACTCGCTCGGCAAGCCCCAGACGATCCGCATCCAGCGCGATCCGCCAGTCGTTCGGCCAGGCCCGCGAGCGTGCTGCCGCGGCGATCGCCGTCGCCAATGCGCACCACGCCAGCGCAACCAGTGGCCACTGTTCGAGCCCCAGCGCGCGGCCAGCGATCGCGACCAGCGCGGCGCCGATCAGCGCCAGCGTCAGCGCGTCGCGCAGCGTGTCGATTAGCCAGCGCAGTCGCACTCGGCCGGCCAGCTCCACGAATGACGCGTGTCGGGTCAGCGCATCAGCTTGCACGCGGCGTCCTCGCCCGTCGCCCGACGCCGCGCAGCGAGGCTGCCGCGATCAGCAGCGACAGGATCGCGAACCCAATGCTGAACAGCGTGTGGAAGACCCACGGCGCCAGCGACGCGACGACCATCGGCTGGTTGTTCGCCAGGTCCAGGCGCTCGAGGTACACGGCCGTGAACGTCGGACCGCTCACGTAGCCCTGGATCGACTGCAAGAACAGGCCACTCAGGACCGAGTAGATCGACAGTACTGGACTGGTGAAAGTCACCCATGCGTAGCTGGGCGGCAGGCCGACCGTCCCCGCGGGGGTGTTCACGGTGGTGAACGGGTTGATCAGCGCGAGCGTGGTGAGCATGCTGACGCCGAAGATGGGCACCCCCACACACACGACGAGGATCAGGAAGTAGGCGGTAACGGTCGCAACCATCGTCCGCCGCGTGAGCGCGCTCAGGACCAACCCCAGCGCGCCGGCCTGGATCGCGGTGGCCGCGATCACCACCAGCGAGGTGAACAGGTACTGGAGTGGGACTCCGCCGAACAGGAACACGATGCCGAACGCGGGCAGAGACGCCACGAACAGGTAGCTGATCCACAGCAGCGCGCCAGCGAGTTTGCCCGTGACCAGACCGAGGGCCGAGGCACGAGTCACCAGGAGCAGATCGATCGTCTTGCGCTCGCGCTCGCCACTGATGGTCCCCGCCGTGAGCCCCGGCGCGATGAACGCGACCAGCATCAGCGATCCGCCAACCAGGGTCACGAACATGCCCGGCCCGGTGTTGCGCGGCAGCCCACCGCCTGAGCCCGCGAAGCCGAGGGCCACGGTCATCGCCAGAGCGAGTGCGCCGAGGTAGAACGTGAGCAGGATCATCGGCCGCAGCCCGCGTGTGCGGGAGCGGAACTCCTTGCTCAGGATGCCGCGGATGCCGATCAGCACACCGTCGCCTCTTCGCTCTGCGCGGTCGGGCCACTGCTGTCGCTGGTCAGCGTGTTTGTCTGAGCTGTCGGAGCGTTGGTCTGCCTGGTCGGCCCGTTGGTCTGCGTGGTCGGCCCGTTGGTTTGTGCGGTCGGCCCGTGGGTCTGAGGTGTTGGCTCACCCCGCGCCAGCTCCGGAAGCGCACCGTGCTGCCGTCGGGATCGATCTCGACAGCGCCCGCGCCTGGCATTGTCTCGAGCACCTCCGCCGCGCGTTCTGGATCGGCCAGCACCCGCACGAAAAAGCCTGGCCGCTCCAGCGCCCACAGCACGTCCGCGAGCGGCCCCTCACGCAGCATCTTGCCATTGGCCACGATCCCGACGTGGGTGCACAGGTCGGTCAGCTCGCTCAGGATGTGCGATGAAATCAGGATGGTCTTGCCGATGCGCCCGAGCTCACGCAGCAGCCCGCGCATCTCGACCCGCGCGATGGGATCAAGTCCGCTCGCCGGCTCGTCCAGCAACAGCACCTGTGGGTCGTGGATCAAGGCGCGGGCCAGACACAGTCGCTGCTGCATGCCGCGTGACAGGGCCTCGACATAGTCATTGCGCTTGGTCGTGAGGTCGACCAGCTCCAGCAGGTCGTCGCGCAGGCTGGCGATGCGCCGGCCGCGCATGCCATGCAGCAGCGCGTAGAAGTCGAGGTACTCGTCGACCTTGAGGTCGTCGTAAACCCCGAAGAAGTCGGGCATATAGCCGACGAGGTGGCGCACCTCGCCTGGCTTGTGGATCACGTCCAGGTCGGCCACGAAGGCCTCGCCAGCATCCGGCGTCAGCAGCGTGGCGAAGGTGCGGATGGTCGTGGTCTTGCCCGCGCCGTTCTGTCCGATGAAACCGTAAATCGCCCCGCTCGGGACGTTCAGGTCGAGCCCGTCGAGCGCCCTGACGCGGTGCCCGAAGACTTTGCGCAGTCCCCGTGCTCGGATCATCGTTAGCCGCTCTGCCCTTCGAGCGTGATCTCGGGCGTACTGAACCGCAGGGCTGAGCTCGTGCCACCGCTGGTCACCAGGACTTTGACCGACCCGTCCGCGCCCGCATAGTTGCCCGCCTGGGGGATGCGCGCTGAGGTCTGGCCAGCTGGCAGCGGCTCGAACTTGCCAGCCTGCCAGTTGTAGATCTGGAACGTACCCGGGGCGCTCGGTCCGAGCGTGCTCGTGCTTGTCACGGCGCCGCTCGTTGGCGGCTGCACCGATGGCGTCGACTGCGGCGCTGCTTGCTGCGTCTTGATCGACATGGTCTGGACGGTGGCGTCGCGCGGCAGTCGCGCGCGGAACGTGTAGGTGGCCGATCCGTGCAGCTCGAATACCTGACTCCCGGTCGGGTAGCCGGTCGGGTAGAGCGTCGCGCCGGGCGCGGTCGAGACGCTCGACTCGAACAGCGCTGGCGGCATGGTGAACGGTCCCGGCGCCACGCGGACGTCGATTGGCTCGCTAATCAGCGCGAGGTGGAACGCGCGCCCTGCGCCCGCGCTCGGCAGGTCCGCGCCGGCGAGCGGAGCGGTGGTGAAGGCCAGGATGCTCGGCGCCAGACGAGTGACCGGCCCATAGGATGCCGTGCCGTAACCGCCGAACTGGTAAGCGTAGTAATCAGAGCCCATGCCCAGGACGGAGTCGACCAGCCGCATGCGGCGGACCGATTCAGGGTCGGGCGGTCGCGAATTCGGTTGCGGGGCACTGCTCGCGCTGAGGCTCGCCGAGGAGTCGGCGGAGAAGATTCGCCAACCGAGTGATTGTCCGTAAGTGGGGCTGGATGCGCGCAGGGCCTGATCGGCCACGTCGACGGTTGCCGTTTGGCCGGGCGCCAGGTCGCCCGCCCGGTACACGAGCTGTCCGATCACCAGCGCGACGTTCTGCAGCGGATAGCTGGTCGCGTTGCGGATCGTGCCGCTGATGCGCGGCTCGCGGCCGCCCATCTGCAGATCGGTCTCGAGCGTGCCCAGCGGCTCGCGTTGATCGCGCTCGAACGAGATCCAGCGCCCCGCGGCCAGGCTGGACTTGAACTCCACGCGGGTGTCGCGTCCGGTGATGACTTCGAAGGGCGGCGTTCCGCTCGCGTTGGTTGCGGTGGGCGCGTACGGGCCGCCCGATGCGCTTGGATCGTCGTAGTTCGGCGCGCCGCCCGGGCGCAACGCCACGCTGCCGGGCACGGTCGCGGTGAGGTGCTCGCGGATGGGCGCCACGAACAACATCGCCACACTCTGCTGTGCCTGGCCGGTGCGCGGATCGAGTCGGACGTAGCTGATCACGCTGGTCAGCACGTCGCGGCCGGGCAAGCCCACGCCGACGAAGTACATGGCGATCGTAGCCACGATGGCCAGGACGGGGACCGCGACCCACAGCCAGGGCCGTCGGTCGGCGCGCCACAGGATGGCGTGGAGCACGGGGCCGGCCAGGAGGGCGAAGCCGCCGAGCAGCGCGGCGACGGTCTGCCACGAGGGGAACGCCTCGGGCGGCAGCGTGTCCAGAGTGCTCGCCAGGAGCTGGCCGTACGTGACCTTGGCCGTGGTCCTGACGGTGCTGCGCGCGCCCGAGCCCAGTCCCGCGAGAGGCGCATCCGGCTGCGCCGCGCCGAGCGCGGGCTCGAGGAGTCGGACAAGCAGCGGCGGCCCGCCCGCCCAGTTGCGGATCGGGTCGAGCGTCGGATCGGCCGCGAGGAACGTCAAGGTCCCGCTGCCCCAGCGCGCACGCCAGGCCAATGGCCCGTTCCGCGGCCCCGCCAGCGTCTCGCCCTCTTGCCCAGCCGCCTCGATAACAGCCGCCGCCGCGCCAAACTCCAGCCCCGCTGTCTGTGCGCCGCCCTGCGTGCCTTGGTTCCCTGCCGCCGGCTGCGCGCCTTGCCCTGTTGGTGCTGCGCTCTGCGAGCCCTGCCCCGCTGTTGCGCCCTGTGCGCTCTGCCCCGGGGACGCGGCTTGCCCGCCCTGCGTGCCCTGGCCAGATGTCGCCGCCTGTGTGTCCGCTGCGCCCGGCACGCCGACCCACTCGGCCAGTGGCCTCAGGTCAACCGCTGCCTCCAGCCGCCCGAACCGCACCGCTGGCCCACCGCCCCCCTCGAGCACGCTGCCAACCTGCTGTGCAGCGGGCCCGCCACTCAGCACGAGGTGCCCGCCGCGCACCACCCACTGCTGGATCGCCCGACGTTGCTCTTGCGTGAGCGTCGACGCCGCGCTGCCCTGCACCACAAGCCCCGACATGCCGGCCAGATAATCGGCGGAAGTCGGCACCTGGTCAGGAGTGAGCGGTATGCCCGCGACGCGCTGAGTAAGCCCCTGCTGGTAGGGAATCTCGATACGCCCGAGCGCCGTCGCCAGCGTCGGCGCATCCGCGAGCGTGCCAACAACCACCGCGGAGCTACTGGTAATCGCCGCGGTGGTCGAGTCCTCGGCCAGCACGCGCCCCTCCGGGTCGATCACTTGCACGGTCGTCAGGTAGCTGGCGTCACTGCCCGACGGAATCCACACGGTTACGTCCTTGGTGACCCCCGCGGGCAGCGCCACCTCCTGGCCGTACGAAGCAATCGGCACCTTGGCCGTGGCCGAGCTGTTGGTGCGCAGCAGCACCTGCACCCGGCTCGGCCCCCTGGCGTCGGATTCACCGGTCCCGGTGACCCTCACCAGCACTGGATTCCAGGCGCTCGGAATGAGCGTCCGCGCCCACCAGCCGACCTGTCGAATCTCGAGTGCCGTCGCCCCCGCCTGTGCCCGGACCGCCCGCTGATCGCCGCCGAGCGCCACGACCTCGAGCTGATTATCCGTGCGCGCCACGACCTCGAGCTGATTGCCCCTGAGCGCTGCCCCCTCGAGCTGATTGCCCCTGAGCGCTGCCCCCTCGAGCTGATTGCCCGTGAGCGCTGCCCCCTCGAGCTGATTGGCCACGAGCGCCGCGACCTCGAGCTGACTGCTCGCGAGCACTGCGCCGTCGGCGGCGAGCGATCGAGCGGCACTCGCCTGCTCGTTGAGTGCGAGCGCGTGCGCCGACTGCGCCAAGAGAGGTCCGCGCCCGACAAGCGCCAGCAGCGCGGTCAGGGCCGCAAGCGCGACAACTCTTTGAACCACCCTGTGCACGCCCCCAACTCGAATCAACTGTACCCCAAGGTATGCCCAGGTCTGCGATGTCGTGCGTGCATTCGTTCTCGACTAGCCGCTATCCATCGCCCAATACTTCATGCCCGCTGGAGCTGCGGCAGCCAGTCCTCAATGCTTGACGCATTCTGGAGTTGCCACCCGCCAGCACTCGCTGCGTCATGCGTCCAGGAACTGCCGCAAGCCAGCACTCGATGCCTCACTACGTGCAGGATTGGCCACTGGTCAGAACCCGATGCTTCATGCCGCAGGAGTAGCCGCAAGTCAGCCCGTGCTGCGTCATGCTTTGCTCGAGCTGGCGCCGGTCAACGCTCGACGCTTCCTGCTTTCGTTGCAGCTGCAGCTAGCGAGCCCTCGATGCTTCATGCCTTGCTCGAGTAGCCGCTAGCCCGCACTCGATGCTTCACCTGCCGCCGCGTGGCGATCGCCCCACAACGATTCGAGTCGGTCGAGCGCTTCAAACCCGAGACTGCGATAAATCCGCTCTGCTTGTGACTCAAGCGTCGCCACGATCACGCACGTCTCCAGCCGCGGCAGCCGCCGCTGGATGTCGACCAGCATCGCGCTGAGCAGGCCAGTCGCAAATCCCTGGCCGCGGGCGTCGAATCGCGTATCCACGCTCTGAAAACGCGCCAGCGTGCCGGAGTCGTTCCAGAAGATGCCGGCCGACGACACCGGCCGCCCATCGGCTTCGGCCTCCGCGATCCACCACAGTCCATGCCCAGCCTCGACCAGCCGCCGATGCTCCCGACGCCGCCAAGCATGAAACGTCCGCCGACTGGCCGAGTCGGTCGGCTCGGTGGCCACCTCGAGCGCGGTTGCCCAATCAGCCTCGCTTTCGACGAATCGAGCGCGCATGGGAGTCCGCGGCTCCCTGGGCGCTGCTTGCTCGAGGCGCAGCACGACATCGATGTCCGGCTCGAGCCCCCGCCGCCGCGCTGCATCTGCTAACGCATTCCCGATGCCCGAGTCCTCGAAGCCTGACTCCCACTGCAGGACCACTTTCTCGACGCCTGGCGCGTCGGCGAACGCCGTTCGCCATTGCTCGAGCCACGCTGGCAGGTCCTCCGCCCGAGGCGCACGTGGCAGAAACAGAAAGTTGCCGAAGTAGAACGAGTCCATGTCAGCCGTCCGCACCCCCAGCGCATCGCCGAGCGGCCGAGCCGACATGCCGCTCGGCCCCACGAGCAGATGCGTGCGCAAGCCCAGCGGCAGATCGCCCGATAGCTGGTGTGGTACGGCCGCACGCTCGGGAGGCGGCGTGTCCGCATTGCGCTGGCCACCGTCCAACGCGCGCGAGGGCGGGTCCATTTTGCTGTTTTTCAGGCTAGCCGCTCAGTCGCCGTATGCCGAAGCCACATCCACCGCCCGTCCGACGACGCCCCACCGCCCGTCCGACACCGCCCGTCCGACACCGCTCGCCGCCCGAGTGTCGGGTCGCATGACGCTTCGCGGAGCCGCTGTGACCCTTCGCGCGACTGCTCCTCCGACTGTGGGCTGCTGTTATCCGCGTGGCAGTCGCCGGTGCTGCCCAAGCTTGCGTCGCCGCGGCTCGACGAGTGCCTCTATGCGGCTGCCGGCGCCTGTGACGGTTCGCATGACGCTTCGGCGAGCCCCTGTGACGGTTCGCGTGACGGGTTCAACCGATCGCGGGCGGCAGTTGATCCGCGCGGCAGTCGCGTGCGCTGCCCAAGCTTGCGTCGCCGCGGCTCGACGAGTGCCTCTATGCGGCTGCTGGCGCCCTGTGACGGTTCGCATGACGCTTCGGCGAGTCGCTGTGACGGTTCGCGTGACGGTTCCTCCGATCGCGGGCGGCAGTTGATCCGCGCGGCAGTCGCGTGCGTTGGCAGAGCTTGCGTCACCGCGGCGCCGACGAGTGCCCGCATGCGGCTGCCGGCAACTGTGACGGTTCGCATGACGCTTCGGCGAGCCCCTGTGACGGTTCATCCGATCGCGGACGGCGGTTGATCCGCAGGCAGTTGCCGGCGTTGCCGAGGCCTGCGCCACCGCTGCGACGAGCGCCCGCGGGCCAACTGCACCCGTCTGAGATGCCGCAGGGGGCGGTTGTGACGGTTCGCGTGACGCTTCAGAAGGTTCTTGTGACGCTTCAGCAGGCGGTTGTGACCGTTGGCGTGACGCCGCGGACCGAACCCATCCGGAACCGCTGACCTGGACCGCGGCGGCGGCTCAGATACGGCCGGCAAAGAGTGCTCAAGTGGCGCGTTCAAGAGTGCTCGCACGAGGCGTTCAAAGAGTGCTCGAGGGGCGCGTTCAAGAGTGCTTGTATGGGGCGTTCAAAGGGCGCTCGAACGGGGCGTTCAAGAGTGCTCGCACGAGGCGTTCAAAGAGTGCTCGAGGGGCGCGTTCAAGAGCGCTTGTATGGGGCGTTCAAAGGGCGCTCGAAGGAGGCGCTCAAAGAGTGCTCAGACTGGCCCAAAGTGTGCGGCCGGTTCGGGTTGCCGGGCTTCGTCCGGGGACATAGTCTTTGCTCTGCCTGGTGAGCTAGACCACGCGACGGGGTCGGTAGAAGCCACAGTCTCGAGAACCCGAAAGGGCCGACCGGTCCCCGCCCCGACTCGGCGAAAGCCGAGTGCCAGTGCTGTGGACGCTGGAAGGGGCTGCGAAGGGGTGGTAACACCTCTCCGCTGCGGGTCTAGACCACTAGGCATTTTTGTGTCCTTGACGGAACAAGCGTCACGCGAACCGTCACAGCCAACCGTCAGGCGCAACTTGACGTCGCAACCGTCACGTGAACCGTCACAGCGCGGCCGCCAACCGTCAGCCGAACCGTCACAGCGCTCGTGTGCGCCATCACGCCGCTCGGCGAAGCGCCAGGCGAACCGTTGTTCCAGAGAAACACCCCCTGGGTTGTGGACCCCAGAGGGTGTCAAGGCAGGGCTGCTGGCCGAGCACTTGCGCGCCGCGCTCGAGGCTGGCGGCCCTGGCAGTTGCCAGTGTACGACTGCACGCGGCGTGCCATCAAGATGTAGGGCCTTGACGATGTCAAGACTCCACCGGTTGTAGGCTGGCAAGCGTGAAGATGCAGAAGTCGTCGCCGGAGTTGATCGAGGCCTTCAAACGCGCCTTCCCCGACGACCCGCGCGCTGAGCAGCGACCCATGTTCGGCTTCCCCGCAGGCTTCGTGAACGGCAATCACTTCGGCGGCCTGTTCGAAGAAGAGGTGGTGCTGCGACTGAGCGAGGCGGATCGCAACATCCTCATAGAGCAACACGGGGCCGAGCAGTTCGCGCCGATGGGTCGGCCGATGACCGGTTACCTGCTCGCGCCGCGGCCCATCGTCGAGGACCCTGAGCAGCTGCGGGCCTGGCTCGACCGAGCGCTGGATTACGGCGCCTCGCTGCCGCCCAAGCAGCCCAAGGCCGCGAAAGCCAACTCCACCGCGAAACCCAAGACTGCCCCGAAAGCCGACACGCCCAGGGCCACGAAACGCTAGTCACGGCCCACGGCCCACGGCCCACGGCCCACGGCTCGCGGCTCGCCCGGCCGTCAGAGCCGTCCGGGCCCGACCAGGGTGGCAGTTCGGCCGCAAGTCTCCTTGGAGTAGCGGGCATGACCGTGGGGTGCGATCGTCCCTGTCTCGCCGCCTGGCGGGCTCGCCGCGCGCGATCGGCGCAGCTACCGGGGTGCTCGGCGTCGGGCTAGGGCGCTGCGCGCTGGATCGAACCAGGTTCTAAGCTCAGGCGACGTCGTGATCGGCGAGCCAAGGGGGGCTTGTCCACGATCGGTGCGAGAGCTCGATGGCGTGTTGGCCGCACGTTGAGACTGGTAGGCACACCCCTGCCTGCCAAGGGCGTTCTGCGTGACTGCCATTGGCGGCACAAAAGAGAGCCTGCGCCCCGCCAGGATCTGACCGCGAAGTACTCAGGCCGCCGTAGCCAGCGTGTGAAAGCGTTCGACCAGCACCTGTGGCGTCAATGGTCGACTGATGTGGTAGCCCTGGCCGATATCGCAACCCAGCTCCTGCAGCAGGCTCAGGGTCGCGGCATCCTCGACACCCTCGGCGACAATCCGCAGGCCCAAGTCGTGGCCCAGGCTGATCGTGGAGCGGACGATGGCCAGATCATCCTGGTCCTCCGCCAGCTCGCGCACGAACGAGCGGTCGATCTTGAGCTCATCGACAGGCAGCCGCTTGAGATACGCCAGCGAGGAGTAGCCAGTGCCGAAGTCGTCGATCGCGATGCGGATGCCCATCGCCCGCAGCCCGATCACCGTCTGCAGCGCGCGCGCTGGCTCGGCCATCAGACCGTTCTCGGTGATCTCTACCATGAGCCGCGCGGACGGCACCTGCCACGTCGCGAGGAGGTTCGCGACCGTCTCGGGCAGCTCAGTATCGTGCAGGTCGCGCATGGACAGATTGACCGCGATCGGAATTTCGAAGCCCTCGTCATGCCACGCGCGCGCCTGGCGCAGCGCCGCGCCGAGCACCCAGCGGCTGAGCGGTCGGATGAGCCCGGTCTGCTCGGCCAGCGGAATGAACTGATCGGGCGGGATCATGCCGCGCTGCGGATGCTGCCACCTGATCAGCGCCTCGGCGCCGATGCAGCGGCTCGTTTCCAGATCGATCTTGGGCTGATACTGAAGGGTGAGCTCATCGGTGTCTATGGCTCGACGCAGCTCCCCGACCAGCGCGAGTCGTTCTGGACTGTGCTGATCGTGCTCGGGAGCGTAGACGACGAAGCCGCGGTTCGAGCGCTTCGCGACGTACATCGCGATGTCGGCACGCTGCATGATCAGGTCGGCGTCGGCGCCGTGCTCGGGGCTCAGTGCGATGCCGATGCTGGCGCCAATGTCGACGCTGTAGTTGGCTATCGCGAATGGTTCATCGAGGAGCGTCACGAGCTGTCGAGCGAGGCGTTCGGCGCGCAGTGCGTCGGTGTGCGGCAGCAAGACGGCAAACTCGTCACCGCCGAGTCGGGCGATGATGTCCGTGGCGCCGAGCACGTCGCGCAAGCGCGGCTCGATCTCCTTTAAGAGGAGGTCTCCGTACTGATGACCGAAGGTATCGTTGACCTCTTTGAAGCGGTTCAGGTCGATCAGCAGCAGCGCGACTGAACCCTGCTGATCGTCGCGTCGCGCGCCGATCGCCTGCTCGAGGTGGTGGTGCAGCAGCGTGCGGTTCGGCAGATCCGTGAGCAGGTCGTGCTGCGCCTGGTGCTCGAGCGCGGTGTTGAGCACCTCGGACTGGTGGAGGCGGTCGGCCAGCATGGCTTCGGTCTTGTGCGACTCCTCGTACAGGTAGCTCGTGAGGAGCGCAGTCAGGAAGAGCACGCCCGAGCGGATGGTGTACGCCGCGTCGATGCCCTGGTCGTGTGTGAACTTGCCGGCGCCGTCGATCGTCGCGATCGCCGTAGCCAGCACCATTCCGCGGACGAAACCGAGGCGCATGCCTGCGGAAATCACAATCGCGTACAGGATCGAGTAATACGGCGACTCGAACCCGCCGACGATGGGGATCATCATCGCGCACAGCGCGCCGTCCCCGAAGGTCGGCAGTGACCCGTCCATGATCCAGCGGAACTGTCGGCGGACCAGCGCGTAGAGGCCCAGGTTGTAGAGCAGGGCGACACCGAGGAGGGCGAACGCCTGGGTGGCTTGCGTATGCGGGAAGTTCGATAGCAGGAGCGCCGGGGCGCAGAACGCGATCGCGACAAAACGGCCCAGGACCAGGCGCCGCTCGAGCTTGAGCGGGCGTGGCAGGTGGTCGGGCCCGTTCCACAGCTCAGCGAGCGTGTGACGGGCCGACTCGAGGGGCAGCGGCAACCACAACATGGGCGTTTCATTGACACCATCGGCCGGCGCGCGTGAGTCCAACAGTTGCACGTGCGGCGGTGACGCTTCGGCTGACGTTCGCAGCGCATCTGTGACGGTTCGCGTGACGGTTGCTACGTCAGGTTGGCCGTGACGGTTCGCGTGACGCTTCGCGTGACGGTTCAAGTCGCGGCTGTGACGGTTCGCGTGACGCTTGCTATGTCAAGTTCCGCGGGCCGCGCGCTAATGTTGACGACTCGAGGATCGGCGGCGGGTTTCGCGGCGATGGACGCGAGCTAGGCCAACTCGGCTGTCGGCGGCAGGTGTCGCCGGCGCGGCCGCGGTGGCGCAGGAGCAGAGGCGCTACACGGCGGCGGCCCACCCAGCGCTCGCGGCGATTCGATCAGGCGAGAGCGACCGAGTCGGCCACTGATCTGGGGCGGCTTCACGTGGCGAATGCGCTCGCGGGGCCGATTCGCGGCGGCACAACTTCACGGCAGCGGCGGGCGCTGACGACTCGGCAACTGTGGCCAGGCGATTCGGCCACGGCGGTGTTGCCGGGCGATTCGGCCACGGCGGTGTTGCCGGGCGATTCGGCCACGGCGGCGCGGCTCCGCTGACGGCAAGTGCCACTTGGCGTCAGCGGTGCGACTCGGCCCGAGGGGGTCGCGCGCACCGGCCGCGGCGGTGTCGCGATTGTGGCTGGAGGAGCGACTGCGCCGTGATTCGGTGGATGCGGCAGCGCCAGCGTGCGCGTGCGGGGCCGCCGGCCGGCGTTTGCTCAGTCGTTTCTCAACGGCGCGGCAACTCCGGCCACGCCGACGGCCTGTAACCTCGGGCCCATTCGTCTTCGGAGTTGTGTGGAATGAGTTTGAAGGTTGCCGTATGGAGTCGCCGTGTTCTGTTGGGGCGCGACGACAGCTGGGGCGCACGATTGGCGACCGGTCCGACGGCGATCTATCTGCTCGCGGCGCTAGTCCTCATCGTTCATGTGCTCGACCTCGCCACAGGGCTGCGCATGATGCTGACGTACGGCATCCACCTCGAGCAGAACCCACTGGCGCGGTACATCATGAGCAACTCGGGTCCGGTCGGGCTCATCCAGGTCAAGCTGGGCGTGGTCCTGCTGGGCGTGCTCCTGTTCGTCCGCACCGCGCAGCTCGGCCGGGCACGACTGGCGCGCAACTGCCTGATCTTCACGGCCGGCGTCGGCGTGCTGGGCGCGGTCTCCAACCTGGTCGGCTAAGGGCCAAATCCTGGTCAGCCAAGGGCCACACGCTGGTCAGCTGAGGGCTCACTCTGGTCGGCTTAGGGCCAAACCCTGATCGGCTAAGGGCTCAGCGCGATCGGCTGACGCGCTAACGTACATCCTATGGTCGCTGGCGAACGGCGCTTCCTCGCCGTTCGAGTGCAGGTCGGCTGGGGCGACTGCGACCCCGCTGGCATCGTCTTCTACCCACGCTTCTACGCCTGGATGGACATGGTCTCGCACGTTCTGGCGCGCGAGATGGGCATTCCGCGCGAGTCGATGATCCCGCCGGGCACCGACATGCTCGGGTTCCCGGTGGTCGGGACGCAGGCGCAGTATCTGATCCCCGCGCGCATGGACGACGTCCTCGAAGTGCGCACGTGGGTGAGCCGCGTCGGGCGATCGAGTCTGAGCTTGCGGCATGAGATAGTCCGCGTCGACGACGGCTCCGATGAGCTGCTGGTGCGCGGTCGGGAGGACCGCGTGTTCATCGGCCGCGACGACCGCGGCTCGATGCGCTCGCGCGAGCTGACCGAGCCAATGCGCACCGCGCTGGCGCGCTATGCGGACCCAGAGGCACAGATCGATGGACTTCCGCCAGCCTGAAGAGCACCAGGCGATTCGGTCCGCGGTACGCGAGCTGTGCGCCTCCTATCCGGACGCCTATTGGCGCGAGCTCGACCGACACAGCGGCTACCCGACAGAGTTCGTCCGCGCACTCACCGAGGCTGGCTGGCTGGCGGTCCTGATCCCCACCGAGTACGGCGGGGCGGGGCTGGGCATCACCGAGGCGTCGATCATCCTCGAGGAGATCAATCGCAACGGCGGCAACGCGGCCACGGCCCACGCGCAGATGTACATCATGGGCACGCTGCTGCGGCACGGGTCAGCCGACCAGAAGCAGCGCTATCTGCCGTCGATCGCGCGGGGTGAGCTGCGGCTGCAAGCCTTCGGGGTGACCGAGCCCGACGCCGGCTCCGAGACGACGCGGCTGAAGACGACCGCGGTGCGGCAGGGGGAGTGCTACATCGTGAATGGCCAGAAGGTCTGGACCTCTCGCGCCGAGCACTCTGACCTGCTGCTGCTCTTGGCACGCACCACGCCGTACGACGAGCTCACCGACAAGACGCGCGGGCTGAGCGTGTTCATCGTCGATCTGCGGGAGGCCGTTGCGCGGCGGCAGATTGAGATCCGGCCGATCGAGACCATGCTCAATCACCACACCACGGAGCTGTTCATCCAGGACCTCGAGGTGCCCGCGGCCAACCTTGTCGGCGAGGAGGGGCTGGGCTTCCGCTACATCATCGACGGCTGGAACGCGGAGCGGATCCTCATCGCGTCCGAGTCGATCGGCGATGGACGCTGGTTTGTCGAGCGGGCGGCCAGGTATGCGTCGGAGCGGGTGGTGTTTGGTCGGCCGATCGGGACCAATCAAGGGGTGCAGTTTCCGATCGCGCAGGCGCACGCGCGACTCGAGGCAGCCGATCTGCTGCGGTGGAAGGCCGCGTGGCTCTTCGACCACGGTGAGCGGTGCGGCGCCGAAGCCAACATGGCCAAGCTGCTGGCCAGCCAAGCCGCGTGGGATGCCGCCAACGCCTGCCTGGATACGCACGGTGGGTACGGCTTCGCCGCGGAGTTCGACGTGGAGCGGAAGTTCCGCGAAACGCGGCTGTACGCGGTAGCGCCGATCAACAACAACCTGGTGCTGGCGTACGTCGGGCAGCACGTGCTGGGGATGCCGCGGTCGTACTGAGCCGCGGTTACCTCTTAATAAGGGCCGAAGCCAAGCCGTTGAGCATGTACGACGCCATGCCAGGCCGCACTGCGCCGGTGAGGATGAACCACGCAGTTGTCGCTGAACGCACCGCTGAGGCCGACCGCCCCCGTGGCGGACTTGGCTTTTGCCGTTCGGCTGTATCGCGCCGAGACGGCCGAACGGCGGCGGCAGCGAGGCCGGACCGTTCAGGATGCGCTGCGCGATGCGGCCGGAAGACCGCAGGGGCGGCGCTGGGGGCTGCCAGGTACTTCGTGGTCGTGCTAGCGGCGAGCGGTCTGTCGTGGTCGATCCACCTGTGGACTGGCGCCGTGTTCCTGGCGGGCGTGGTCGGCTGGCTGCTGGCGCTGCTGGCGACGCTGCCGTCCGCTAGCACAAGCCGGGCGTGGTTGAAAGGTCCGCGTACGCTGCGTGGGAGAATTGTTCTACCGGAACCCCCCATATGGGGGAGCGAGCCGCGGCTCGCGCGGCCGAACTTTGTGTAACCCACATTTTTCGGGGGTTCCGATGGAACGGACAACTCATACCAGTGCAGATGGCGGCTCCAAGGATGGAAGCGGCGCCGCTGACAACGACCAGCCCTATCAGTTCGGCCGTCGGCCGCGCGCAGTCGCGCCGTGGCCGTTCACCGAGCGCCAGTACGCGCACCTGCTGGTGATGCGCGGCCGCGTCGCCGATCAGCCCAACCCGGCTGACCGCGTCGAGGCGCACCCGATTGTGTTCCTGAGCGACGCCGTGTGGGTCGCCTCGCAGCGCGACCTGGTCAAGAAGCCGCGCAAGCGCGCCGCCTAGGTCGCCGCTCGCACCTCGCTGGTGCCTCGCTGGCGCATCCCTGTCGCCTCGCTGGCACCTCGCTCGAACCGCATCCGAATCGCCCGCCGGGGCCAGTCTCGGCGGGCTTTTTCATGCCCGCGAGCTGGCGCACCACAACTAGCCTGATGGCTATTGCAATTTGCCAGTCAGGTCCCGATACTAGCTGCGGAGCGCGAGGTACACGACTGCTGGCCGCCTCCAACCGGCAGCCGTGTCGCGCTCCTTCTGCGTCTATTTACTCAGCCGCGGGTGCGTCGACCGCCTGCGGTTCCGGTTGCGGCGGCTGATCCTCAGCATAGTACCCAGCCGCAACGGCGGCACGATAGTGCCCCAGCCGCTCCAGCTCAGTCGGCGTGAACGGGTAGCTGCCCGCCGCCGCCACTGGCTGGGCGAGCCACGCCAGCGTCTCCGAGTCAGTGCTCGTGGCGCTGCCGTCCCAGTCCGTATAGAAGCCCGCGGCGACCGCGGCACGGTAGGCCGCTAGCCGCTGCAGCTCGGCGGGGGTAAAGGTGCTCGAGTCGTTATCGACCAGGTACATGTGCGGAGTCCTTTTTTTGCCTTCATCAAGTAGGACGCCGACAGGCGGCGGGTTGTTGCTAATTCGGTGTTCTGCACTTCACATGACCTCCGATGGGGTGGCTCACCAGCCGGCGGTGGCGAGCATCGGCTCGCCGTCGATCGGCGTACCGTCCAGGTGCACGAGCTGGTGGTACGGACACAGCAGGGCTTCTGTCTCCGAGTCGACCAGCAGCACGGGCAGGCTTTCGGCCGAGCAATTGGCGACGCTGCAGCCGCGGTGAGCGGCGAGGGCCTGGGCGCGGCGCGCAAGGCGGTCGCGCTTGTCGCGCAGCAGCACCAGGCGGAAGCCCGCGGGGGGTTCGGCCCAGTCCTCTTCGAGGCGGATAGGCGGGGCGTGCGGCCGAGTGCGCGCGGGCCGCGGGACGGGGAAGTGGGCGATTCTGAGGGTGGCGAGCGGCGCGGTCACGGTTTGAAGTGTAGAACATGCGTTCTACCGCGTCAAGGTATTTCTGGGGCGGGGGCCGCGTGTGCCGCCGGGGCTCGGGCATGGGATGGGGGGGCGTGGAGCGGTGAGGCGGCTTGGCCCCCGGGCACGGAGGTCGTGAGAGCGCGGAGCGCGGCGGCGGGCGCAGAAGCGCTGGGGCGCAGGAGCGAAAGGGCACGGGGCGAGGCGGCGGGGCGTCGGCCCGCGCGCGGGATGCAATAAGGAGATCGCCGCGGCGGCCGGGCAACTGGCGCCGGGTATCGGGGCAAAGGCCACCGCACCGTAAGTGGGAGCCCTCTGAGCGCGCATGAGCTGGAGGTCGCCGCGCTCATCGCGCGCGGGATGAGCAATAAGGAGATCGCCGCCGCAGCGGCCGGGCAGCGGGCGCCGGGTATTGGGGGAGGCCACCGTAGCGTAAGCAGGTCGGCAACTGGTCACCACGTGCGCCGAGTCCTCGCGCGAACCCTCCGGCCCAATTGTTCCGAGCGGCGCGCCGCCGGTCATCGCCGAAGGAAATCTGCGAAAGCTCGGACGTCAAGGGTCTACCGGAGCGGATCCGGCGGGCCATAGAATCGCGCCTGTCTACCGCGGTCGGAACCACTTAAGAAGGGGGCACGGGCATGGCGCAAGTGGCGCTGCAACGCGAGGGCGATTCGCTCGTCGAACGGCTCTTCCAGCTCACCGCGCGGCGCACCGACGTTGCCACGGAGGTGCGCGCGGGACTGACCACGTTCATGGTCATGAGTTACATCATCGTGGTCAACCCGGTGATCCTATCGACGGGCGCCTCGATCGCGGGGCTCGACGTGTCGTTTCCAGCCCTGGTGACCAGCACCTGCCTGGTGGCGGCGGTCATGACGCTGGCGATGGGGCTGTGGGCCAACCTGCCATTCGCGCTCGCGCCGGGGCTGGGCATCAACGCGGTCGTGGCTTTCCAACTGATGGTTGGACTCAAGTACTCCTTCGCCGAGGCGATGAGCGTCATCCTGGTCGAAGGACTGCTGATCACGATCCTGGTGCTGACTGGCCTGCGGCAGCGGGTGCTGCATGCGTTGCCGGTGGCGCTGAAGCTGGCGATCGGCGCGGGCATCGGGCTCTTCATCTTCGCGATTGGCGCCTACGAGGCGGGACTCTACCTGGTCCCGCTCGGCGCGACACAGGGCGGCACGGTCGCGCCGCCGACGGCGGGCGCACTTGGCAGCTTCGCCTCGCCCGCGCTGATCTACGCCGTCGCGGGACTGCTCCTGACCGCGTATCTGATGCACCGACGGGTGAAGGGCGCGATCCTGATCGGCATCCTCGCCATCACCGCCGTGGGCGTGATCGTGCACCTGGCGTTGCGGGTGCCGCTGTCGGTGATTCCTGGGAAGCTCGAGCTGTCGGGTCCCCTGATCAGCGCACCGGACTTCCGCTACGTCGGGATCGGCCTCTTCGGACTCGGGTTCCTGACCAAGGGCGCTGGCGGACTGATTCTCGCGGGCATTCTGGCGACGCTGTCGATCATGCTGAGCGACTTCTTCGACACCGCCGGGACGTTCACCGCCCTGGGCAGCGAGGCGGGCCTGGTCGACGAGCGGGGCAACCTGCGGCAGAACGAGGACCGCGCGTTCGTGGTCGATTCGATGGGCGCGCTGATGGGCGGTGTGGTCGGCTCCTCGAGCGCCACCACGTATATCGAGAGCGCGGCGGGGATCGCCGAGGGCGGTCGCACGGGCCTCAGCTCGGTGGTGACGGCGATTCCATTCGTGGTCGCGATGGTGTTCGCGAGCCTGTTCGCGATCGTGCCACAGGAGGCCACCGCCGGCGCACTGATGGTGGTTGGGGTGCTGATGCTCGCGGCGGTGGGCAACGACATTCCGTGGCGCGACTTCTCCCTGGCGCTGCCCGCGCTGTTCACGGTGATGCTCATGCCGCTGACGTGGAGCATTACGAATGGCATCGCGGGTGGCGTGGTGCTGTACGTGCTGCTGAACGCTCGGCGCGCGAACGCGATCTTGTGGGTGCTCGCCGCGGCGTTCGTGCTGTATCTGGTATTCGGGACCAAGTAGTCGGCGGGGGACCGCCAGTGTGTGGTAGGTGGTCCTCGGCGGTTCGACGAAGGGCTGGAAGGCGCGGCGCCCACGCGGCGGGTGGGTACCGCTGCCTTCAAGACCCGGGCGGGCGCGGCTAGGCGCGGCGGGTGAACTTCTGCAGCGAGTGGCAGCCGGGCTGCCACTGGCCGGCGCCGGTCAGGTAGGTCTGGGTGACCTCGCCGACGTACAGGTCACCGTGCGAGTCAACCCACAGGCCGTGGGGTGAGGAGAAGCTGCCGTCGGCGCACGGCTCGGGACCGCCCCATTGGCTCACGACGTTTCCGTCGAGATCGCGGACGGTCATCTTGGCAGCGTGCGTTTCGGTCAGCGGCCTGCCGGCCATACTGGTGCTTCCCGCGGCATGCGACATCTCGCCGACATACACGTTGTTATCGCCGTCGATGAAGAGGTCACCCGGACGGATGACGTTGGTCCACATCGACAGGAACTTGCCGTCCGACGTGAAGATCTGGATGCGGTCGTTCTCGCGGTCGCACACGAACACCCGACCATCCGTGTGAGCCCAGACGCTGTGCGGCAGGTTGAACTGGCCAGCCTCCGTGCCTGGCTCACCCCACGACTGGATCAGCTTGCCGTCGGGTGAGAAGCGGTGGATGCGGGCGTTGCCGTAGCCGTCGCTGACGTACAGCTCACCCGTTGAGGGCGAGACTGATAGCCGCGTGGGGCGGTTGAAGGGCGCTGCGCCACGCTTGATCGACAGCAGGTTCGTGCGGCCTTCGGGCGAGTAGCCGGAATCGCTGGGCTGGTTCAGGTTGCCCAGGGTGTGCAGGATCTGGCCATCGAGGGTGAGCACACGCACGGTGTGATCGGTGTCGTCGGCGCAGTAGACGACGTCCTTGTGGATGGTGATGCCGTGCGGTCGGGTGAAGACACCTTCGCCCCACGAGCTGAGGAAGGCGCCGTTCGCGTCGTACACGATGACGGGGTGTTCGGAGCGATTGAAGACGTAGACGCGATCGTGGCTGTCGGTGGCGACGCCGGCGACGTCGCCGTGGCTCCAGCCCTCGGGGATGTGCTCCCAGTTGGGGACGAGCTCAAAGGTGAGGGCACTGATGGCCATGTCGCGGTGCTCCTTTCGCTGCCCGGTCAGGATACGCAGGCCGGGCACGGGCCATCGCTTCGCTCGGCGGCGGCACGGGCCAGCGCTTCGCTCGGCGGCGGCACGGGCCATTGCTTCGCTCGGCGGCGGCACGGGCCAGCGCTTCGCTCGGCGGCGGCATGGGCCAGCGCTTCGCTCGGCGGCGGCACGGGCCAGCGCTTCGCTCGGCGGCGGCGCGGGCAGGCGACGGGGAGGCGGGAATGAGTGCAGCGGCGTCCACAGCGTTGGCGCGAGGCGATAATGGACACCTCATGGCGGTGGTGTTGATTACGGGGTGCAGCTCGGGCTTCGGGTTGGCGTTCGCGAAAGAGTTCCATCGGCGCGGCGATCAGGTGGTGGCGACGATGCGCGTTCCGCGCGAGCTCGGCCCGGGTATTGACGTGCGTCGTCTGGATGTCACCGATGCCGAGAGCATTCACTCCGCGGTCGACGGCGTTCTGCAGACGTACGGCCGCATCGACGCGTTGATCAACAACGCCGGCATCGGCGTGGTCGGCGCCCTGGAAACGCTGCGCGACGAAACCTTGCGCGAGGTCTTCGACACCAATGTGTTCGGGGCGATCGCCGTGACCCGCGCCGTGCTGCCGCACATGCGCCAGCAGCGGTCGGGCCGAATCGTGTTCGTGAGTGCGATCGGGGCGCTGCTCAATACCGGCTATCTGGGCGCGTACTGCGCTTCGAAACACGCCATCGACTGTGTCTCGGCCACCTTCGACATCGAGTCGCGGCCGTTCGGTATTCGCGTCAGCTCGGTGCTGCCGAGTGCGTTCAAAACCGGGATGGGCGGGAACCTGCGGGTAGAGCTCGCTGAGGGTAGCGACCACGAGGACGCGGCGAGGCGCTATGACGAGGCGCTACGCGGACGTATCAAGGGCGGGCCGCGTGAGCTGTCGCCCGTGGTCGAGGCGGTCGTGGAAGCGGTTACCAGTGCCGAGCCGAGGCAGCGCTATCTCGTTGCGCCGCACCTCGCAGGGGTGCTCGGGCCGGTCATCGACGAGCTCGAGCAGCTGCATCAGCGCGAGGTGGCGCTCACGCCGAGCGGCGGCGGCAACGCGCCTACGCGCTAGCCACCTCGGCCTGCAGGAACGCGCCTACGCGGTAGCCACCGCCGCCTGCTGGAACGCGGGCATGACCTCGCTGATGAACAGCTCCATCGAGTACAGCACGCGGTCCACCCGCAGATCGCCGAACATCGGTCGCGTGACGATGTACTGGCAGCCGCTGCGCTCGACAAACTCCGCGAGCTGCTCGCGCACCGTGGCTGGCGTGCCAACGAACGCTCGATGATCTTGCGTCTCCTCTTCGACGTGCGGCGTGAAGTGCTCGGCGGCGGTCTCCATGTGGTGCTCGCGCCACAGCTTGACCAGGCTCTCGTAATGCTGGCGGAAGTTGGGCCGCGCGAGCTCGAGCGCCTCACGATCAGAATCGGCCAGGCAGATCGTGCGCATCGCGCCCACCTTCGGCCTGGGCCCCGATGAAGCGTGGTGGGCCTCCCACACCTCCCAGTAGCGATCCACACCAGCCCGCACACGCGTCGCGTCGCCCAGCAAGACCGTATGAAAGCCGCGTTCGGCGACCCACGCGACACGGTCGAGCGCGCTCGTCGGATACCAGATCGGCGGATGCGGCTTCTGGACGGGCTCCATCTCGATCGGCACGTCGTGCAGCTGGTGAAACCGACCCTCGAAAGTCAGTCGCTTCGACCGCAGCCCGAGCAGCAGGATTTCCAGCTCCTCCTGGAAGCGGAGCGGCGCCTCATCGCCGCTGACGCCGTGAAAACCGAGCTCGATCGGCGAGATGCCGCGGCCCACACCCAGGTCGAGTCGACCACCGCTCAGCTGGTCGAGCATGCACACTTCTTCGATCAGCCGCAGCGGGTGGTACAGCGGCAGCAGGTAGACCAGCGGTCCGAGGCGCAGGCGTTTCGTGCGTTGGGAGAGCGCACCCAGGAACACGCCCGGCGACGCGGCCATGCACAGCGGCGTGGCGTGGTGCTCGGCGAGGTGGTAGCTGTAGAAGCCAGCCTGGTCGGCCCGCTCCAAGACCCGCAGACGATCGGCGTAGGTGGCGCTGAGGGGTTGGAAGGTCTGCTTGTCGATGTGGTCGAAGATGCCGAAGGTAACGTCGTTCATCCTGGCCCTTCATTCTTGCACGGTGTGCCAGGTCGCCCTGGGACGTCCTTCGGCTGGCAGGGCTGCTGATACGCTCGGTATGTGACGCTGGCGCGGGCGGGTGGTGAGGTGTTGTTGGAGGCCGCGCGCGGGCTGGCACCGCGCATCGACGCGGCGGCGGAGGAGATCGAGCGCGAGCGGCGGTTGCCACCGCGGCTGGTGGCGGAGCTCGTGCAGGCGGACCTCTTCAAGATGCTGTTGCCGAAATCGGTGGGCGGCGTCGAGCTCGACTTGCCTGGCTATGTGCGGGTAATCGAACAGCTGGCGCGGGCCGATGCCAGCGTGGCCTGGTGCGTAGGGCAGTCCTCGGGGCTGTGCTTGCTGGCGGCGTACATGGAACCTCAGACGGCGCGGCGCATCTTCGTCGAGACCACGCCAGGGATTCTGGCTAACGGGCCTGGTGAGCGGAACGAGCCCGGGTGCGCGACGCGGGTGAGCGGCGGATACCGGCTCACCGGCAAGTGGAACTTTGCCAGCGGGATTCGCCACGCCACCTGGCTGGACGCCATATCCAAGGTCGAGGGCGAGTCGTCCAACCGGTTCATGCTGTTTCCGATCCAGGAGGCGACACTGCTCGACACCTGGGAGGTGAGCGGGCTGCGCGGCACTGGCAGCTTTTCGTTCACTGTGAGCGACCTGTTCGTGCCCGAGGGGTACTCGGCGGTCATTTCGGACAGGACGCGGCAGGAGCACGGGCCGCTGTATCAGTTCTGGTCCTCGGGCGTGTTCGGGCCGACCTTTGGCTCGGTGGCGCTGGGCATCGCACATTCCGCGCTGGGCAGTCTGATCGAGCTGGCGCGGGACAAGACGCCGCGCGGACTCGGTCGACTGCGGGAGAGCGCTACCGTCCAGGCAGCCATAGCCAGAGCGCAGGCCAGGCTCGACGGCGCGCGGCTGCTGCTCCACCAGCGACTGCACGAGGCATGGGACCAGGCGTGTCAGACCGGCGAGCTGGAGCTGGCGAAGCGGGTCAACGTGCGACTGGCGGCGACCCACGCGACCCACGAGGCCAAAGCGGTCGTCGATACGGCCTACGAGGCGGCGGGCTCCACGGCGATCTTTGCCACCCAGCCGTTCGAGCGGCGCTTCCGCGACATGCATGCCGTGACGCAGCAACTGCAGGGCCGCGCCGCGCATTTCGAATCGGTGGGCAAGTTCCTGGTGGGCCTCGATCCCGACCAGCAGTTCCTATAGCCTGGCACGGCCATGCGACGCAGTACGGAGCGGATTCTCGTTTCGCATGCCGGCACCGTCCCGCGGCCGGCCGACCTGCAGCAGCTGCGCAACGCGGGTCCCGAACAGGAGCAGGCATTTCGAGAACGATTGCCGAGCGCGGTCCAAGAAGTGGTCAAGCAACAAGCGGAGGTTGGCATCGACGTTGTCAACGACGGTGAGCTGAGCAAGAGCAACTTCACCTCGTACGTACGCGACCGACTCGGCGGCATCGAGCTAGCTAGCGATGCCAGGCGCAAGGAGCTGCCACCGCGCAACATCAATGCCCGTGACCTGCGCGAGTTCCCAGAGTTCTTTGCTTCGGGTGGTGGCGGGTATGGCCGCGGGCCGGCAGCGGCCAGCATCGGTGGGTTTCTCGCGCCGATGGTGTGCACGAAGCCGATCACCTATGCCGGCCAGGAAACCGCGCGCATCGACATTGCCAACATGAAGGCCGCGCTGGACGGACTCGACGTCGAAGGTTTTCTGCCGGCTGTCGCGCCGGGAACCATCGAACACTGGCTGTACAACGAGCACTACGCCAGCGAGGAAGAATTGCTCTTCGCCGTCGCTGACGCGATGCACGAAGAGTACAAAATGATCACCGATGCAGGACTCAATCTGCAGATCGACGATCCAGATCTCCCCGATGGCTGGCAGATGTTTCCGGCGATGAGCGTGGCCGACTACCGGCGGTATGCTGAGGTCCGAGTGGAGGCGATCAATCGTGCAATTCGTGGTATCCCCGAGAAGCAGGTGCGGTTGCACATCTGCTGGGGCAGTGGACTTGGCCCGCACAAGAACGACATCGACCTCGGCGACATCATCGACATCGTCCTGAAGGTCAAGGCGCAGGTGTATTCGATCGAAGCCGCCAATCCGCGTCACCAGCACGAGTGGCGCGTGTGGCAGGAAGTGAAGCTGCCCGAGGGCAAGTCGCTGATGCCGGGCGTGGTCGGACACGCCACGGATATCGTCGAGCACCCACGGCTGATCGCGGATCGGCTGGCGTTGTACGCCAGTCTGGTGGGGAAGGAGAACGTCATGGCTGGGACCGATTGCGGCGTGGGCTCGCGCGTGTGGAACGGCGAGATTTTCTGGGCCAAGTTCGCGGCGATGGCTGAGGGGGCGCGTCTGGCGTCACAGGAGTTATGGGCATGAGTGTGAACGTGCGCAAGCCACCGTCACCGGAGACCATCAAGCGCTTCTTCCCGGGTGTTCTCAAAGGCCATCGGGCATTGCAGGCGGCGGCCGCTGAAGGTGGTCCGCTGGATGAGCGCACGCGCGAGCTGATCTTGCTCGGGGCGTTCACGGTGGGTCGCCAGGCAGGCGGGTTCAAGTCGCACTGCCGTCGGGCGCTCGCCGCCGGCGCCACGCCCGAGGAGGTGCGGCAGGCGGTGGTGATCACCATGAGCAACGTGGCGTCGATCGAAGTCGTGGCCGATGCGCTGCTGTGGGTCGACGAGGTAGTTACGTCGTAGCCGCGCTGTAGAACAGCTCGGCGATGCGGCGGTAGCCCGCCGAGCTGGGGTGGAAGCCGTCGCCCGAAATGTAGGTGGGGTTGGCGGCGAGCTCGGCGTACTCGGCGTACAGATCGACGACCGTGGCGGCGTGGCGCCGCGCGAGGTCGGCGATGGCGACGTTCCAGCGACCGACCTCCTTACGCAGCGCGGGCACGTCCAGGTCGCGATAGGCCGGCACGACGCCCAGATCGGGCACGTTGGCGACGAGCACCCGCGCGTGAGTCTGGCGCTGGAGCGCACCGAGGAGTGAGTCGAGGTCGGCGGCGTAGCGCTCGAGCGGTACCTGCGCGTTGAGGTCGTTGACCGCGAGCCAGACGGTGACCAGGTCGGGCTGCTCCCTGATCGCTTGCGGCAATTGCTCGGCGAGCGCGGTGCTGAGAACGGTGCCACTCACGCCGAGGTTCCGGACGCGTGTCTCGGCACCCAGCATGCGCGCGAATTGCGGTACCCAGCCATCACGCGCGGGATCACTGGCGCCGACGCCGACCGTATCGGAGGCGCCGATCGCAACATACGTGAGGCTGCGTGCCTTCGGCGAGGGCGACGGCGATGGGGCCCCGCTGACAGCAGACGGTGTGGCCACGCGGAGCGCGGGCGGTCGTGTCGGCGCGGCCGTGGGCGTTGGCGGCGAGGCTGGGGCGGAGGTGCTCGAGGAGCTACCGCCGCAGCCGACCACGAACAGCAGTATGGACGTCACGGCGGCTCGCCAGCGCATCGCTCCGGCTGCGCCGCAAGGGATGTGCCGCTACGCTAGCGCTGGCCGCGGATGGCCCAGGCACGAGCGCTGAGGTGGATCTTGCCGTCGGGCTCGGTGGGCAGGGTGCGGCGCAGTTGTTCGCGGATCGCGACGCGGTGCTCTTCGTCGAGCGACATCAGATAGGAGGGCGCCGCGCCCTGGCCACCCAGGAACGGGCCCCAGTAGTCATCGAAGTCGACGAAGTCGGTGGGGATATCGATCCCGCGCACCTCGACATCGGTGAGGCCGGCCTGCTCGAACAGCCGCCGCAGTGGCTCGGGCTGGCACAGCGGGAAGCGGCGGCCCTCATCGTGCTCGGCTGCCGTGGGGTCAACAACCGCGGCAGCCTCGAAGAAGTAGCGGATGAGCTGCATCCCCTGCGCATAGTCCCAGACGTATAGGGCCACCGTGCCGCCGGCGCGGGTGACTCGGGCCATCTCGGCGACTGCCCTGTTGGGCTCGGGCACGAAGTTCAACATGAGCCCGCTCACGGTGGCATCGAAGGCGCTCGTTTCGAAGGGCAGCTGCATCGCATTTGCCTGCTGGAACGTGGCGCTGGGCGTGCTCGCTCGCGCGTGGCCGAGGAAGCCCTCGGAGGAATCGATGCCGACGACCTCGCGCGGGCTGGTCAGCTCGAGGATCGTGCGGCTGAGCTGGCCGGTGCCGCAGCCGACGTCCAGCCAGCGGCTGTGTTGTGGGGCGTTGACCCACGGCAGGAACTCGCAGGCGACTGATTTGCTCCAGCGGCCGATGAAGCTCTCGTACGCGGCTCCGACTTCCCAGGTGTCCGGCGGGCGCTGCACCATCGCGAGGGCAGGCTAACAGGCGGGCGCGATACTGGGCATATCGCACCAAGCCGAATACTTGACCGCCTGAGTACCCTAACGCGTGTGGTTGGGCTCCAGCCCGCACCCGTCCTGGCGCGGCCACTGGGCGGTGGCATGTCCGCGCTCACGTTCGCGCATGTCAGCAAGACCTTTCCTGACGGGACGCATGCGCTCGACGATGTCTCCCTGGCGGTCAACGAAGGGGAGCTGGTGGCTATCGTCGGACCATCGGGGTGCGGCAAGTCCACGCTGCTGAGACTGGCCTCGCGACTCACGGCGCCCTCAAAAGGCGAGATTTCGTGTGCGGAGGGGCATCTTGGATACGTCTTCCAGGACCCGACACTGCTGCCGTGGCGGACCGTCCAGCACAACGTCGAGCTCCTGGCTGAGCTGGCCGGCATCGACAAGCAGGAGCGCGCGCGGTTGGCCAGTGAGGCGATCGCACTCACCGGCCTCAAGGGGTTTGAACAGCATCGGCCGCGGGCGCTGTCGGGCGGTATGCGCATGCGCGTTTCGCTCGCTCGTGCGCTGACCCTGAGGCCGCGCATCTTTCTGTTCGACGAGCCGTTCGGCGCCGTGGACGAGATCACCCGCGAACGACTCAACGGCGAGCTGCTGGGCCTCTTCGAGCGCGAGCGCTTCGCCGGCCTCTTCGTCACGCACTCGGTCAGCGAGGCCACCTTCCTGGCCTCACGAGTCCTGGTGATGTCCAGACGGCCCGGCAAAATCCTGGCCGAGATCGCGGTGCCCTTCGGCTACCCGAGGGCGCCCGAGCTGCGGTTCGACGCGAACTTCGCGGCCATCGCGGGCGCGGTGTCGAGGCGGCTGCGCGAGGGGATGGAATGACTGCAACCCGCCGGCGCTCGTGGGCGCAGGTGCTGGCGCCATTCATCGTGTTCGCGCTGGTCATGGCGGTGTGGCTGTTCATCAGCTACGTGGCACTCGAACCACGCCGCCGCTTTCTGATGCCGCCGCCGCAGGACGTGCTGCTGGTTGGGCTGCTCAATCCGACCAATCTGCTGGGCATCCTGGCCGGGCTGTGGTCGACCACGCAGGTTGCGCTGGTCGGCCTGGCGCTGGCGATCGGCATCGGCACGCTGATCGCGATCGCGATGATCCAGGCGCGCTGGGTCGAATGGTCGATCTACCCCTGGGCGGTGGTGCTGCAGACCATCCCCATTCTGGCCATCGTGCCGCTGATCGGGTTCTGGTTCCAGTTCGGGTTCAACAGCCGCGTGCTGGTGTGTGTGTTGATCGCGCTGTTCCCGATCGTCACCAACACGCTATTCGGCCTCAAGTCGACTGACCAATCACACCATGACCTGTTCACGCTGCAACATGCCTCGCGCTGGCAACGGCTTGTCAAACTGCAGCTGCCTGGCGCAATGCCGGCGATCCTGTCAGGATGGCGGATCGCCGCGGGGCTGTCGGTGATCGGCGCCATCGTCGGCGACTTCTTCTTCCGCCAGGGCGAGCCGGGCATCGGCCGACTGATCGACGACTTCCGGGCGCGGCTGCAATCAGAGCAACTGTTTGCGTCGGTGGCGCTCTCGTCGCTGCTCGGCCTGGTCGTATTCTGGGCCTTTGGCCTGCTGGGCCAACTGCTGGTCGGTTCGTGGCACGAATCGCACCGTTCGACCGAATGATCGACGACTCGATGAAAGGGGTCCCGAGCATGCATGCGTTTCGCTGGCAGACCGTGGGTAGCGCACTCCTGGCGCTGGCAACCGTGGCCACGGGGTGTGCGCCGAGTACCAGCGCACCACCCGCGGCGGCGACCACCGCACCCGCGGCCACGACTGCGCCGGCGGCGACCAAGCCGCCCGCGGCTGCATCGCCCGCTGCCAGTCCATCGGCCGCTGCCTCCCCGGCTGCGTCGCCCGCGGCCTCACCAGTCGCCAAGCCGGCGGCTTCGCCGTCGCCCGCTGCCTCACCCGTAGCCGCGGCGCCGACCAATCTCAAGGGTGTGTGCCCGGACAACATCGTCTTCCAGACCAACTGGTGGCCCGAGCCCGACCACGGCCTCTTCTACCAGTTGATTGGGCCGAACGGCCGCATCGACACCAATAAGAATTCCTACTCCGGCCCGGTTGGCAACACCGGTGTGACCGCGGAAGTCCGCGCTGGTGGCCCAGCGATCGGCTTCCAGGCGGTGACCGCGCAGATGTATTCGGACGACAGTATTCTGCTGGGCTTTGTGGGAACCGATGAGCAGATCGGCTTATCGGCCTCGCAACCGACCAAAGCGGTGCTGGCGTGGTACGAGAAGAACCCGCAGATCTTCTTCTGGGGCGATCCGTCCTGGAATTTCCAGTCGGTAGCCGACATCGGCAAGGCAAATGCGCAGGTGCTCGCCTTTGAAAGCGCCACCTATCTGGATGTCTTCGAGGGCAAAGGCCTGTTGAACAAGGGCCAGGTCGACACGTCCTATTCCGGTGATCCTTCGCGCTTCGTGGCCGCGGACGGCAAGATCGTGTCGCAGGGCTTTGTGACCAGTGAGCCGTATATCTACGAGCACGAAGTTTCGGCGTGGATGAAGCCGGTCAAGTTCCTGCTCATGGACAAGGAGTTTCCGGTCTATCAGAACGCCGTGGCGATTCGCGCCGACAAGCTGGACTCCAGCAAGGCGTGTTTGCAGGCGTTGATTCCGATGCTGCAACGCGCCGCCGTGGACTACATCAAGAACCCCGGCCCGATCAACGGGGTGCTGGTCAATTTCACCTCGCAGATTCGTGGTGGCACCCAGATCAGCGCCGCGGGTGCGGCCGACGCCGTCAAGAAGATGGTCGACCTGGGCATCGTCGGCAACGGCACCGACGGTGTGTATGGCTCGTTCGATAACGCGCGCGTGCAGTCGCTGATCGCGGACGTGGTGCCGGTCTTCGCAACACGCGGCAAGCCCGCCAAGTCGGGCTTGCAGCCGTCCGATCTGGTCACCAACGAGTTCCTCGATAAAGGAGTGAAACTGTAGTGCCCTGGATCTCGACCGTCGGCTGGTCAGAGTCGAGCGGGGTGCTGCGCGAGGCCTACGACTGGCAAGCTGCCAGCCTGGGCGAGCCGACGGAGTTCACTCAGCTGGGCAGCCTGTACCCGGAGCTCGTGATGGAGCGACTGCGGCTGTACAAGGTGGTGGAAGGTGCGCCATCCGCGTTGACCCCGCTCGAACGGCGGGTCGCTGCCTATGTGACGTCGATGGCTAACGATACGCCGCACTGCTCGTCCGGGCTGGTGCATCGTCTGGCTGACCTGGGCGTGCCCGTCGAACAGTTAGTAGACGCTCGGCGACAGGATGCACGGCTCGATGCCATCGCCGTATATGCGGAGAAGCTGACGCGGCAGCCCGACCGCATGGAGCCCGCGGATGTCGAGCGGCTGCGGCGTGTGGGACTGGAAGACCTCGACATCCTCGACCTCAACAACATCGTCGCCTACTTCAACTACATCAATCGCGTCGCCAACGGGCTCGGACTGAAGACGACGATCCCGGCCGAGCACGCGCGTCGCGCAGTGCCGCGCTGAGCGACCGCGGTGGGCGTGCGCCGCGGCGTCTGGTTCTTCCCGGACGTCGCCGGCCCGGCCATCGTCCAGACCATCGAGCGCGCAGAAGCGCTCGGACTGGACGAGGTCTGGCTGGGCGACGAGGGGCCTGCCCGCGACCCGTTCGCGCTGCTGGCCGCGGCAGCCGTGCGGACCAGGCGCATCGCGCTCGGCGTGGCGGTGACCAACCCATACCTGCGACACCCGGCGGTCACGGCGGCAACCGCGCTCACGATTCACGAGTTGTCCGGTGGGCGCATGTTGCTGGGGCTGGGTCCAGGCGGCAATATCGCGCTGGGGCCTGCTCATGTGCAGCGCACGGCGCCGCTCGCGGCGACGCGGCGGGCGTTGCGCATCATGCGCGCGGTGTGTCGGCGCGAGGCGACCGAAGGCTACACACCACCGCCGCACGCGCTGGTCGCGCCCGACCTGCCGATCTTCATCGGCGCGCGCGGTGAGGCGTTCAATCGCTTCGCGTCGGAGGCAGCCGACGGCGTGTTTCTCGGCGGTGTGCCGCGCTCACGGCTCCAGGCCACGGTCGACTGGGCCCACTGCCACAGGCCCATCGCGGTCAGCGTCTACCCCAGCGCGGTATTCGAGTCGGAGCGGCTGGAAGCGGTGCGGCCGCGCATGATCTACGCGCTGCTGGATGCGCCCGAGGCGACTCGTGCAGCACTCGGCGTATGTCTCGAAGATGCGCGCGCCGCGGCTACGGCGTTGTCGAAAGGCGATGATGGGCAGGCGCGGCAGTTGATCGACGATCGACTGTTCGATGAGCTGGTGATGCATGGCTCGCCCGAGGCGGTGGGTCGCGAGCTGGCAAAGCGCGTCCGGCCACTACAACCTGCCAGCGTCGGCGTGGCGCTCCTGACCGACGATCCTCTACGCACGTTGGAGCCGGCCGCCGAGGCGCTGGCCGTGGCAGTGCGAGAGCTGGACTGAGCCATGCCGGTCGGTGTCATCACGCATCTGCACAATGTGAACTTCTCTGAGCTGCGGGCGCTGGCACAGGCCGCCGAGTCGGCTGGCGCGGACTGGCTGGGTATCCCGGACGCCTTCTGGTGGCGCGACAGCTGGATGCTGCTGGCCGAAGCGGCGCGAGTCACCGAGCGGGTGGAACTGGGACCGATGGTCACCAACCCGTACTTGCGGCATCCCTTCCACACGCTGGCGGCGGTGGCGAGTCTGCAGGACCTGGCGGGGCCGCGGGTATTCCTTGGCCTGGCGGCGGGCGGCTCGGAGGTCTCGGGCGCGGCCGGCGTCTCGCGACGTGATGCCCCCGAGCGGCTGCGGGAGCTGGCGGCGCTGCTGCGGTCGGTCGCGGGTGGCGAAGCGCTCGATCCTGGCAGTGGCCGGCGCTTGGAGGTTCCGCTCCGCGAGGCGCCCATTCTGATAGCCGGACGCGGCGATGGCATCTTGCGCGCCGCGGGCCGCGTTGCCGACCGGGCGTTGTTGTGGGCGGTGCCAGTCAGTGAGCTGTCGCGTAGCGTCGCCCAGATTCAAACAGGTGTTGAACGTGGTCGAGATGCGCCCAGCGAACGGCCCGAGCTGGTGTGGGCGCCGCTGGTCGACCATGGTGGCGCCAGCCGCGAACGGGTGCGCAACATCGCCGCATACTCCGTCCTTAATAGTCGCGCCGAAGTGCAGGCGCGCTGGGGCCTTGCCCCGGCCGACGTGGCGAAGCTGCGCGAGCTGCTCGTGGGCGGTGGCGCCCGCGCCGCGGCTGACCTGGTGCCCGCGGCCGCGCTCGAGGACCTGATCATCTCCGATCCCGATCCCGCGCGTGTAGGCGGTATCGCGCTGGACATCGGCGCCACGTCGCTGGCGCTGCCTGCCTTCAGCATCGAAGAGCTGCCCGAGCGCGTGAGCTGGGCGCGGCAGGTTCTCGCACATGCATTGTCATCCTGAGGCGAGCCCGCGAGCCGAAGGTAGGGGGCCATGTCATCCTGAGGCGAGCCTGCGAGCCGAAGGATCTCAGGTCGGCAGCCGAGATCCTTCGCTTCGCTCGAGGATGACAGGCAGACCGCGAGATCCTTCGCTTCGCTCAGGATGACAGGCGTTTCTGGCGCACCACTCAGACTCGGGCTGTCGTTGTCGAACGAGGTGCCCGTGCGCGAGACCGTCGCGCTGGCTGTCGAGGCGGAGCGGCTCGGCCTCAGCGAAGTGTGGCTGCCGGAGAGCGGCCACGGGCGCGGCATGTTCACGGTCGCGACGGCGGTGGCGCTGGCGACATCGCGGATCAAGCTCGGCATCGGCATCGTGAACCCGTTCTGGCGGCATCCGTCGGTGATCGCCATGGAGGCGGCCGCGCTCGACGAGGTGGCTGGCGGTCGGATCCTGCTCGGCCTTGGCGCAGCGCTGTGGACGCTGCGCGCGTTTGGCGAGACGGACGCGCGGGCAAAACGGCCGCTGGCCGCGATGGTCGAAGCGATTCGTGTCGTGCGCGCGCTGGTGCGCGGCGAGTCTGGCGTTGACGGCAAGGTCTTCGCCGTGCGCGCGGAGGCGCGGCTGGACTTCCCGCTGGTCTCGCGAATGCCTGTCTATGTGGGCGCGGTGAACGCGAAGATGCTGCAAGCAGCGGGCGCGTGGGCAGATGGCGTGGAGCTGGGCGCGATCGTCAGCCCTGGCTACGCGCGGTGGGCGTGGCAGCAGGTGGCAGTGGGTGCGCGGTCGGCTGGTCGCGACCCCGCCGGGCTCGATCTGGCCAGCAACGTGCTGGTAAGTGTGGATCACGATGCGCAAGCTGCCCGCGACGCCGTGCGCAGGGTGCTCGCGTATTACCTGCATCGAGTCGAAGCGGTGGTGCTCTCCACCTCAGGTGCTGAGCCCGAGCGCATGGGGCGCGTGCGGCAGGCCGTGTTCGACCAGGGTGTGGAAGCGGGCGCCGCTCTTCTGGACGACCAGTTGATTGACACGTTTGCGGCGGCTGGTGCGCCGGAGCACGTCGCGCGACGACTGCAAGACTTCGCAGCCGCTGGTCTACGAGGCATGCTGGCGTGGCACGTGATCGGGCCCGATCGCATACGCAGCCTGCGTCTGCTCGCCGAGGATGTCTGGCCGCGTGTGGTCTGAAACGCGCTGGGGGCTGTGGCTGCACGCGGATCGACCGCTGGCGGTGCTTTCGGAGTTGGCCGGCACCGCGGAAGACCTCGGCGCCGCGGCGATCCTCGTGGCCGACGAAGGCACGGATCGCGACCTGTACATCACGCTGGCCGCGCTTGCGGAGCGCACCACGCGGGTGCTGTTGATGGGCGCGGTCACCAATCCGCACAGCCGGCACCCGGTCGCGACTGCCGCGGCATTTGCTTCGCTGGCTGAGCTGGCGCCCGGTCGGATCGTGGCTGGCTTCGGCGCTGGCGGCACGCGCGTGTTCGATCCGCTCGGTTTGCGCCCGGCGCGCCCATTCACCGCGCTGCGCGAGTGCGTCGATGTTGTGGATTCCCTGCTGCGCGGCCACACGGTCTCGCACCGTGGTGAGTTCATTGCCCAGGCGCAGTTGCCGTGGAGCGCGTCGGCGCTGCCGATAGCCATTGCCGGCCGCGGACCGCGGGTCGAGCGGCTGGCCGCTGAGCGAGCTGACTGGGTACTGCTGGCCGGGCGTCCGATCGGGGGTGCGGCCGATCTGGTGCGTCGGCTGCGCGCGCTCGGCGTGGCGGCTCGCGGGCGGTCGGCGGCGATTGCGTGGAACCCGAACGTCGCGTGGACGCCACCGATGCGCGACGACGTGCTATCCCACCTGTCGTACATGCTCGTGGATATGCCCGAGGGCGAGCGCGTCGCGCCGGCGGCGGTGCTGGAGCGATTCGCGGTTACGGGCAGCCGCTCGGACGTGGTGCAGCGGCTTGCCCAGCTGCGCCGGGACGTGGCGCCGGAGTTGTTCGTGTTCGATGCCTACGACTACTCTGTGGCCTTTCTGCACGAGCTCGCCGATCTCGTCGCCGAGGCTGGAGTTGTTCACGGAGGAACGAAGTGATGGTCTGGATTCGCACGATCGAGCCGGAAGATGCCGAGGGTCGACTCGCCGAAGCCTATGCGTGGCAATCGCGCAAACTCGGCCGGCCGACCGAGTTCACGCAGCTTGGCAGCCTGGACGCGGAGGTCGTGCACGCGCGGCTGGTGCTGTATCGGGCCAGCGAGAATGTCCCGTCACGCCTGTCGCATCGACAACGCCAGCTGATCAGCTATCTGACCTCGGTGCTGAACGCGACGCCGCATTGCGCCTCGCTGGCGCGGCCGCAGCTCCTCGCGGTGGATGATGGCGCTGCGCTGCTCGCCGCGTTGGATCGACAGGATTACCAGGCGCTGCCGGTTGCGGATGCGGCACTCGCGCAGTACGTTCACAAGCTCACGCTGCGACCGGGGGAGGTTCTGGAGGAGGATGTGCGAGCGCTACGGGCGGTGGGCTTCGACGACCTGGACATCCTGGACGCCAACAACCAGTGCGCGCACCTGAACTACACCAATCGGGTGGCCAATGGCCTCGGGCTGCTGTCAGAGGCGGTGGTCGAGGAGCGCACGCTGGACCGTATACCCGGCTAGGGGAACAGGCGCTCCAGCAGCCAACCACCGTCAGGGCGACGGGTCAGTCGCAGGCGGTCCTGCAGTCGGTTGTCGCGGCCCTGCCAGAACTCGACGCTCGCGGGGTGCACGCGGAACCCACCCCAGTCGGACGGCATGGGCGCGCCGCCGTCCGGCGCTTCGGCTAGCGCTGTCGCCCACTGCTGTTCGAGCGTCGCCCGATCCGCCACGGTCTGGCTCTGGCGGCAAGCGCGGATCATCGCCTGCACCGCCGGCGGCAATGTCTCGAAGGAGGCGCGGACGTCCTCGTCGGGCATCCGCGAGACCTGCCCGCTGATGCGCACCTGACGCAGCAGGATCGGCCAGAAGAACAACAGCGCCGCGCGCGGCTGAGCGGCGATGTGCTCGGCTTTGGGACTCTCCAGGTTGGTCTCGAAGGCGAAGCCGTGCTCATCGGCTCGACTGAGCAGCACCATGCGCGCAGTGGGCGAGCCGTCTGGAGCGGTCGTCGCAAGCGTCATGGCATTCGCCATCGGCTCTCCGGACGCCCACGCTTCGTCGAGCCAACGCTGGAACTGGCGCAGCGGATCGGGGTCGAGGTCGCGCTCGGTCAGGCTGCGCTCGGCCATCGCGGGACAGCGTACCGTGATATGTTGCCGCCCCGATGGGCGAGGCGGATCGCGCGCTGTGGAACGAGCGCTACCAACAGCAAACGTACGACTTCGCACCGCCCGACTGGCTCGTCGCGTTCGCACCCCGGCTGCAGCCCACGGTCCACAATGCGCGCGCGCTCGATCTCGCCTGTGGCGGCGGTCGCAACAGCCTGCTCCTCGCCCAGCTTGGCTACACCGTCGATGCCTGGGACATTTCGGAGGTTGCGTTGCGACTGCTGGCGACGGAGCTCGAGCGGGTGCGCGAAACGCGGGTGGTACCGCGCCGCGTCGATCTGGATGAGGTGCAGCTGCCGCCCCACACCTACGACCTGATCCTGGATGCGCACTACCTCGATCGGCGTTTGTTCGAGCAGATGCAACGCGCGCTGCGACCCGGCGGCTTGCTCCTGATGCACACGTTTCTGCAGCCGCCGAACGGTCACTACAACCCCGCGCACGCGCTCGAGCCGGGCGAATTACAGCGCGCTTTCTCAGACTCAGAGCTGACCACGCTGGAGCTGGGCGAGGACATCGCGAACGAAACCGCGTGGCTACTGGCGCAGCGAACGTGAGCAAGTCGTGACCGGCGAAACCGCGCACGCGGCCGCCGTTCGGTCTACCCTCGGCGGGATGCGCTTTGCGATGTGCGGTCTGGCGGCGTTGCTGTTGCTGTCTTCAGCGCCCGCCGCGGCGGTGATGGCTGATGAGCTGGTACTGGACGATGCCGCTTCCAGCGTGCAGATCACGGGGGCCTGGACGGTCGCCACGGCGACTCCTGGCTTCTTCGGCGAGGGCTACCGCTATCGCGTGGCTGGCGACGGCGCAAACCGCGTGCGGTGGCCTGCGCCCGCTGGCAGCTTTGAGGTCTTTGCGCGCTGGACCAGCGGGCCGAACCGCGCCAGCAACGCCACGTATGTCATCACGCACGCTGGCGGCACCGCGAATGTGCCAGTTGACCAGCGCGTCGAGGGTGCGGTGTGGCGATCGCTTGGGAAGTTCAGCTTCAGCGCTGGCACCGACCAGGGCGTGAGTCTGTCGGATCGCGCTGACGGCGTTGTGGTCGCGGATGCCGTGCGCTGGGTGCCCACGTCGGGGACTCCGCCCGCCGCTACGCCTGTGCCAACGGCTGCTGCTACGCCTGCGCCTGCCGCTACCCCCGCGCCTGCCGCTACCCCTGTGCCGACGGCTGTCGTCCCAGCCGCTCCGGTGCCCGTTGCCGCTGGCGCCGATGACCGCTTCTTCGAGGCCACGCTGTTCCGTGTCGATCGTGACGTCTTCTGGGACTTCTTCCAGCGGCGCGGTGGCCTACGCACCTTCGGCTACCCGGTCAGCCGCGAGTTCATGTTGTTCGGCTGCACCACGCAGCTGTTCCAGCGAGTGGCCATGCAGCAGTGCGGCGGCGAGGGTGTGGGCACGCTCAATCTGCTCGACACCGGGCTGCTGCCGTTCACCCGCTTCGCGGGCAGCACGGTGCCGGCGCCCGTGCAGTCGCTGATCGATTCTGCACCGCTGCCGAACGATCCGAGCTACGCCAGCAAAGCCATCGAGTTCGTGCGCGCCAACGCCCCCGACACCTTCGAAGGTGAGCCCGTCGGCTTCTTCAAGGCGTTTTCCAGCACGGTGACGCTGGCCGATGCGTTTCCACAAGGTGGCGACGCCGGCCTGCTGCCGCTGCTGAACTTGCAGCTGTGGGGTCTGCCCACCAGTAAGCCCGCGCTTGATCCGAACAACCACGAGTTCATCTACCAGCGCTTCCAGCGCGGCGTGATGCACTACGACCGCGGCTGTCAGTGCACGCGGGGCTTGCTCCTCGCCGACTACTTGAAAGCCGTGTTGACCGGCGTTCGCTTGCCCGATGACCTGGCCGCGCAGGCCGCTGGCAGTCCGCTGCTGCGCGCGGCCGCTGGCAATGGCCAATTGCGGGCTTCTTCGTTCGCGGACGCGTTCGCCCAGCAGCAGCCGCGACTGATTGTCGCCGTGCCTGCGCCTGCTCCTGTGTCAGCGGGGCCGACCTCGGTGAGCAGCCCGGACTACGGGATGAGTCTGTTCCTGTGGGGCCACAACGCAACCACCGACCGCGACCTGAAGCTGGTCACCGACGCCGGCTTCCGCTGGCAGAAGACCCTCTTCCAGTGGCGGCAGATCGAGGGCGCGTGCAAGGGCTGCTTCGACTGGACCGAGTCGGACCGCGTGGTAAAGGCCTCCGCCGCGGCGAGTGTTCGGATCATCGCTCGATTGGACCTCCAGCCCACCTGGGCGCGGCGTGACGGAGCTCCGAATGGCCCGCCGGACAACTACCAGGACTATGCCGACTTCGTGTCCGCCTTCGTCGCGCGCTATTCGTCGTCCTCGACCATCGGCCGCGTGCAGGCGGTTGAGATCTGGAACGAGGTCAACCTGGACCGCGAATGGGGCAACCAGACCATCAATCGCCAGCAAGCCGCCGACTACGTTCGCTTGCTCGGGTTGTCGTACGCCGCTGCCAAGGCGGCCGACCCGTACGTGATCGTGGTGACCGCGGGACTCTCGCCGACGGGTGTGACCGATGGCCACGCGTACGATGACGTCGCGTACCTGCAGTGGCTGTTCGAGGCTGGTCTGAAGGGTGGCGTGAACTACGACGTGCTGGGCGCGCACGGCAACACGCAGGCGCCCGAGGTGGATGCCGCGTTCGGCTCGATCGCCAACTTCCCGCACCCGAGCTTCTACTTCCGCCGCGTCGAGCAGCTACGCGAGGTGATGGTGCGCAACGGCGACACCGACAAGCAGGTGTGGCTACTGGAGTTCGGCTGGACGTCGGACACGGTGCATCCAAACTACGCGTGGTTCGCGGTCAGCGAGGACAAGAAGGCGGCCAACATCCTGAAGGCGTTCACCTACGCGCAGCAGCACTGGCGGCCGTGGATCGGGGTGATGACGCTGTGGACCGTTCCCGACCCCACGTGGACGACGGAGCGCGAAGAATACTGGTGGGCCATCACCAACGCCGACGGCTCCGCGCGCCCCGCGTACACCAGCCTGGTGCGGACCAAACTGGAGCGCGTCACTGCCCTGAGGGACACCGCGCAGTAAATGACGTCTCGCGTGCGGCCGCGCGAATCGGCTGTGTGACGACCTGACCGCCTACGCTGCGAGCGATGGCAGAACGGTTTCGAGCCGAGACTCGCGCGGCGATCGCGGCTGTGGAGGCAGGGCTGGCGGTGGTGCTGTCGCGGCAAGACGCGGAGGATGTGCGCTTCAAGGGGCCGCGCGACATGGTCACTGGCACTGATGTGGCGGCGCAGGCGGCGATCGAACGCGTGCTGCGCGACTACGACGCCGCGATCGCCTTCGTGGGCGAGGAGGGCGACCCCGCCACCGTGCCTGATGCGCGGCGCTACTGGTTGGTCGACCCGTTGTGCGGGACCAGCAACTTCGCCGCCGAATTGCCGTTCTTTGCCGTCAACGTGGCGCTGGTCGAAGACGACAAGGTGACGATCGGGGTCGTCGCCGATGGCACCACGGGCGAGGTCCACGTTGCCGAGCGTGGCGGCGGGGCGTTCCTGCTCGGTGGTGAGCAATTGAAGGTCAACCCGAAGGCGCGGCCGGTCAGCCTGGATCCCATTCTCCCGGGGCCAGCCCGACTGAGCCGCTTCGGCACGGAGCTGGCGATCCGCGTGCTGGCCGATGCGCGCTACGGCGTTCGCATCCTGGCGACCACCCTGTCACTCATATACCTGGCGCGGGGACGTATGGCCGCGGCGGTGTACGTGTGCGGCGGCTTGCCAGTTCACTTTGCCGCCGGGCTGCTGATCGCCGAGGAGGCGGGCGCGATCGTCACCGATGAGCGCGGCGAGCCGTGGCAACTATTCGGACCGATTTACATCGCGGCGGCGAATCCCGAAGTCCATCGCTTCCTACAGCGCACCGCGCAAGAGACGGTGGCGGCGATCACAGGCGACTGAGGAAGGGCTCCATCGCAGCCAGGATGCGCGACGTCATGCCCGGCGGGCCGTTTGGGGGCCCTCGGCGTAGTTGAGGGTGGGCTCGCCTGTATCGAACTGTGCTTCGTCCAGCAGGAGACCTACTGTACTTGCACAACCCCAGCCATGCCTTCGCCGGCCGGGCCGCCGTGCAGCTCACAGTAATAGAGGTAGATACCGGGCTGACCGAAGGTGTGCTCGAAGGTAGCGCCGTTCTTCAGAAGGTCACTCTTGAACGAGTCGTCATCGGCGGTGACCGTGTGCGGCTTCTGGCCTTCGTGCGACCAGACCACCGTGGCGCCGATTGGCACGTTCAGCTTTCTGATCGAGAAGGCGTTGTCGGTGATCAGCATCCGTAAGGGGGTGAGTGTGAGCGGCTGCGCCGTCGGCAGCGACGTGGCGGTCACAGGGGCAGCAACTGTTGCAGCCGTGGCAACAGGCGTAGCAGCGATAGGCGCAGCCGTGGCAACAGGCGCACCAGCAGCCGCGGCGGCAGGTCGCGCGAGCGGAATGCCGGCCATCAATTGCGCGTGCTGGTAGGCCACCGCGACGCCGCCCTCGCCCGGCACCGGCGCGATCTGCTCATCACCATTCAGGTCGAGCCCGGCGATCGTCTGCTGCGCGAGCGCGAGCACCTTCTGCACATCCGATCGGGTGTCGGCGACGGTGCGCGACTTGGACAGGTTCAAGGCACGAGCACGGATCTCGCTTGTGCGCACCTGGGTGTTGTCGCCAGCGATCTGCACGTGGCCAGCGTGGAGCTTGATCTCGGGCGTGGCGTCGGCGGCGCTGGCAGCCAGTTTGGCGTGCTCGCGCAGGCCGTTGATGTAGCCATCCTGCGCGCCATTGGCGAGGACACCGAAGCCATCCCCCGGGTTGTCGACCTTGCCGTTTCCGTTCAGGTCACCATAGTGCTCGCCGTCATGGCCCTCGATCAGGTTGACCAGGTGCTCGGCGTGCAGCTTCTCATTGGCGAGATTGCCTTCGACCTGCGCCTCTTGCAGGAACTGCGCGTGACGAAGCAGCTCCTCTGTCTGATCGCGCAGACCAAGCGCGAAGCCGGCGCCGTTCGGCGTCGAGGGGATGCCGACGAGCACGTGGCGCACGTGCAGGAGGGCCTGCGCCGGCAGACCACCGGCCAGGACGGCGTTGTTCGAGGCCTGGCCGGTGTCGGTCGGCGAAACGCGCGTGACCGTCAGGCGGTCGAAGTCGCTCAGCAGGTTGACGTGATCGCTCGCGGCGTAGGTCAGCACCTGAGCGCCACCACTGCCGGGGGCGAGGGTGCCGAGGAAGACGCTGTTGCCGTTGCCGGCGAGCCATGCGGCATACACCTGTCCGTTCGGCAGCGTCGGCAAGTCCTCGGCCGCGATGAGCAGCGAATCGTTGCGCAGCGTGTCGTCGCGCCAGGTCACCAGCCCGTGCGGCTGGGGCGCCGCGATGCGCGGCTGCTGCTCGGCGACCCGCTCGAACGTCGGCGTCGGCGCGACCACGACCGGGGGCGGCGTGGGCTTGCTGACGGCGACGGTCGGGGGCGCTATGGGCACCTGCGTGGCGGGTGGCGCGGCAGTGGGGGTGGGTGCCGCGGCCGGCGCCGCGACGCAGGCGCCCATGCTCAGGGCGACGCCGGCAAGGAAGAGACTACGCACATCCATCAGTGGTTTCAGCAACCTCAATTCATGTCGGGGTGGGGGGTTATTGGCTGACCTCGCCCATTGGGAGAGGGGTTGGGGGTGAGGGCGGCGCCGGGCCGCGAAGCTTGCCCTCACCCTGGCCCTCTCCCAGAGGGAGAGGGAATTTCGCGTCGGCAAGGAACTGGGCGTGCTCGTAGGCCACGAGCGCTCCGCCCTCGCCGGGGATGGGTGAGATTTCGCCGTCGGCATTGGCGTCGTCGCCGACTGCCAGCCACTTGGCGAGGTTCAGCAGCCGACTGGCGGGTCGATCGACCGCCGCCAGCTCGCGGACGCGAGTCAGCTCGAACGCGACGGCGCGCGCCTCAGTGGCCCAGCCGTGCATGTTGTCGGCGCTGACCGCGATGTACCGCGCGTGCACCTTGATCGTGGGCACGGTGTCGGCGGCGCTGGCGGCAGCGGTCGCGGCATCCAGCATGGCGCGGATGTAGCCTGGCTGCTCGCCGTTGACCAGCAGGCCGAATCCATCGCCGGCGTTTTGCGCGCGGCCGTCGCCGTCCAGGTCGCCGAAGTCCTCGTCGCGGGCGCCGACGATCAGGTTGAACACAGGCTCGGCGTGGCGGCGCACGCCGGGTAGATCACCGACCGCCTGGGACTGAACGAGCAGCCGTGCGTGGCGCTCCATCTCCTGCGTTTCGTTCTTGAGGCTGACGGCGAAGTCGAGGCGCGGCGCGGCGGCGATCGCGACGGGTGTCGCGGTCTGGGCGGGTGCCACGGCTGCTGGTGCTGCCTTGGCTGCTGGTGCTGATGCGGCAGCATTCGGCGCCTGGCCCGCGGCGACCACACGCACGCTGCCCGACATGCCCACGCCGCCGGCCGAGCCGTGCAGCTCGCAGAAGTAGCGGAACTCGCCTTCGTTCGAGACGGTCAGGCGGAAGGTCTGGCCGTTGGCCAGGAGGTCGGATTGGAAGCTGAGGCCATCGTCGGCGGTGGCGGTGTGCGGCGCGCCGTCCTGGTTGACCCACACGATGGTCGAGCCGACCGGGACCACGATGTCCTCGGGATTGAAGGCGAAGCCTTTCATCGGCACGACGACGTCCTGCGCCCGCGTCTCGAGCGTTGTCGCTACTTCTTGTGGCTGGACGACGTACCACATGACGTACACGCCCACGCCCAGCGCAGTGCTCAGCATGTACAGGCCGTACGCCGTGCGCATGAACAGCTTGAAGTTGTGGAAGCGCAGGAAGTGCAGGAACGGCGGCAGCAGCTCGTTGGCGCGGATGGCGATGAACACGCCGAGTAGCAGCGTGGTCAGTCCGAGCAGGCCATGGCCGAGCGCGATCGCGTAGTAGCCCTCGAGCAGTCGACTCGGGATGCCGGGCGCGGCCGAGCGGGTAAAGCTGCCGAGCATGACGATGGCCACCTGCAAGACGTTCAGCGTCACCGCGGCGCTCTGGATCCAGCGGTGCACGCCGAACTTTTTCCGCACGGCCATGAGGACACCGACCGTCAACGTCAGCGCGACGAGCACGCCGATGACCAGCGACAGGTCAGAGACCAGGCTGGCATTGGTGCCCAGGAACCCCCTCCCGTTCATTGGCGCCAAAGTACGCGTGGCGCGCGGGGATCCTCCTGAAGGCTGCTGGCTACTACCTGAAAAGCTCCTGAAAGGTGCCGCTAGTGCTGGTGGGCTTCGAGGTAGGGCGCGTCGAGCGGGCCGTCGGGGTCGGTGCCCTGGGCGCGGCGGGTGGCGATGTCGTGGGCGGAGGTGCGCAGGCGGTGGATCACGTCATCGGGTGCTTGCGCGGCGTTCTGGTGCCACAGGCGGGCGGCCAGGCCGCTGATGATCGCGGTCGAAAACGACGTGCCCGCCCAGCGCACCCAGCCACTGTGATTGGCTTCGCCGCTGGGCAATTTGGGGCTGCTGTACACGCCGACGATGCCGTCCTCGGCCGTCACCGGCGGCCGTTTGGCCGAGCGCACCACGACGTTGCCGCCGAACGTGGTCAGGCCGTTGCCGAACGGCTGCACGTCGCCGCGATTTGAATACGCCGCGGGACTGCCATCGGGCCCGGCGGCGGCGACGGCCAGCACCGACTCGTAATAGGCCGGGTAGCGCGGCGGCGGCAGCACCCCCTTGAGGTGCTCGCGCAGCGCATCGTTGCCGGCCGCGGCCACCACCAGCACGCCCTGGTCGTGCAGCCACTGCATCGTGTTGAAGAGTCCGCCGTGGGCACGTTCGAGCAGATCGTTCGCGACGCCCTCGGGCCAGGCCCCCTGCACCGAGCCATAGGCATCCGGCAGCCACCGACTGAAAAAACGCCGCCGCGGCACTGGCACCGCACTGCCCAGGCTCAGATTCACTATCAACCGCGCATCGGACCGATCGCCTAGCAGCTTCTCGGGTAGCGACCGCAGTACCTGCTCGAGCACCGACAGATCGCCGACGCCGAACTCATTGAGCACCTGGAACAGGTGCAGCTCGACCTCGGGTGCGATGTCGTGCACGATGCCCGCGACAAACAGGCCATGGTCGGGCATCGCGAACTCAGGCCGCGGCATGGGCTCGGATGGCATCTGCTCCTGCAGCCACGGGACGCACTCGGCGACATAGCTCGGCAGATCCTCCCCGTGGGTGATCTGCACGCGATCGAGCAGCTGCCTCAGAAACGGGTTGCCGTGATCGTCGAGCCCCGCGGGGCAGGTATCGAGGATGGCGACGATGACGCGCGCGGGGTCGCGGCCATGGTTGGACGCGAGCTCGGCGCGAACCGATTCGCCAAACTCGAAGTGGAATGGCGGCTTGCCACCGGCGGCCAAGCGGGGGAGCGCCGCGGGCGAGCCACAGCTGAACGGCAGCGCTGAGGTGAGCCAGTTGGGCGAGCTGCCGGCGAGGGACCAGCCCTGCGCGGTTGGCGCATCAGTCTGCCCCAGTGCAGCCAAGTTGAGCAGATTGGTGACTTCGCGGACGCGCTGCATCGCGGGCTCCACGCGGTAGTAGCAGTGCCACACATCGTTGGCGAACTGGGTGGGTACGGCGCGTGCGCCGTCGAGCCGCTGCAGCACTTCGGCAACGCCCCCCGCGGCTGCCAGCTCACGCGGCTCGACATCCTGTGCCAGTGACTGGTGGAGGTCGTGGAACCGAGTCGGTGGCTGCTGCAGGTAGCGGTTGAGTGCGGTACGCACGTCTTCGTAGAGGCGATCGACGTACTCAGCAGCGGGAGCACGCACACGCACAGAGACCTCGTCGGGCAGGTGGTTGACCAGCCCGTTCTCGTCGTCTCGGCGTGGGCGTCGACGTTCAGCCATCGCGGCCGACCAGTTGGAACGCGCCCCAAAGATGCGGGTGCAAGCCGTCTGCCAGCAGCGTCTGTTGTGCCTGCCGCAGCGCGGCGCCCGGCGAGATGCCGTCCATCAATCCGCCATAGAAGCACTGCATCAGTCGGGCAGTCGAGCGATCGTCCACTCGCCACAGGCTCTGCACCAGCGTGGCCGCGCCGGCAAACAGGAACCCGCGACTCAACCCGACCAGCTCATCGCCGCCGACGACGGCGCTGCGTCCCGTCTCACACGCGCTCAGCGTGACCAGAGCGCCGTCCAGGCGCAGGTTGAAGATGTCGATCATGCTGAGCTGGCCATCGGCGAGCGCGATGTGCGCGAACAACGGGTTGTCCAGACGTGCTTCACCGTGCGCGGCGAGGTGCACGACGTCGCGCCGCGGCGCCTCGGCCATGACGTTGGCTCGCGTCGCGTCGCGTTCGAGGTAGGGCGAAGCACCCAGCAGCCCGGCGACCGCCCGCGCCTCGTCCACGACACCACCTAGCTGCCCACCGCTGCTGTGCCCGACGACGAGCGCGCCTCGACCCGACGCCGCTGGGCGGCGTTCGCTCAGCGCCAGCAGGGTGCTCGAGGGGCAGGTCGTGACCCGCAGTCGCTCCAGAAGGTGCCGTTGCCCGTCGAACAATGCTTGAAATGGCACGCCGTGGGCGGGGCCGTACGGGATGACGATGAGCCGTTCGGCGTGGTCGAGGTAGCTCGCGATGGGCTCGATCAATGCCCGGTACAGGGCCAGCAGCACCCCGCGCGCGTTGGGAATCAACGGCTCGAGCGGCTCGCCGCCGGCGATCGCGCGCTGGACGGAGTCCAGGTTGAGCTGAAAGCGACCCAGCAAGCGCTGCAGGGCACGGGCACCGGTCGGCAGGGGCTCTACCCGGAGCCCACTCGAGGTCTGGATGAACGCGAGGCCATCGTCATCGCGCAGCAAGTACTCGACGAGCACTGCGCCGGCGGCGAGATTGGGGGGCTCGGGCGTGCTGCGGCGCGGAGTCCAGCCGATAGCTTCGAGACCCTCGGCATCGCGCACGAGCGCCAGACGCTCCAGGACCCGCGTTATGTTCCGCTCGCGGTCCTCGATCGACGCCTGGAGGGTAGCGAGCTCCGACTCGTGGTAGTCGGACTGCTCATTCAGGCGGCTGACAAACCAGTGGTGCTCATCGCGCAGCTGGGTCACCTGGTCCAGGAGAGCTTGCTCGGCAGGGTCGTTCGCGCGGACGTGGACGTCGGCATTCGAGGTCAGGTAGTCGACCAGCGCGCGCGATTTCGCGCGCTCCAGGTAGCCCAGCGCGCGATGGACGTCGCCAGCATGCAAGGCGGCGTCGATGGCATCGTGGAAGACTTGCAGCTTGTCGCCCAGGAACTCCAGGCGCAGCTGCGTGGCCAGACGGTTCTGGACTTGCTCCAGGTCGTTCACCGCTAACTCGTACTCGGCCAGCGCGGTCACGGAATCATCGGTGGCGTCCGCGGCACGGGCGAGGACGTGGTGTGCTTGCTGGGTGAGCGGCAGGAGATCGCGCTCGGCCGCATGCGCGAGCGCTGCCTGGGCGTGCGCGCGTGCGCCCTCTGGTTCCTCGGCTCCGAGGTGGGCGTGCGCGAGCACCAGCTCCGCCTGGGCTGTGGGCACCGTAGCGCCGCGGTCGCGAAACGCGGCGAGCGCGCGATGCCCAACCGTGAGGGCGGCGGCGAACTCGCCCGCGGCGAGGTGCAGGCGTGCGCGCAGGAGGTCGGTCGCGGCGAGCTCAGATGCTTGTCCCGAGTGTGAGAAGGCCTCGAACGCAAGATCGAGCTCGGCGAGCGCGCGGTCGACTTTTCCCAGCGCGGCCAGCGACTGCGCGCACGCCAGCCGCGCCTTGGCGGCCTCAGTGGACGAGTTATTGGCTTCGCAGCGTTTGACTAGCTGCTCGGCCAACTCGAGCGCATCCGCATGGCGATTGAGGCCCGCATAGCAGCGCACCATCTCCAGCGCGACCTCGACGACGGTATCGGCGAGCCCGGCGCGCTCCGCGCTCGCCAGTGCATCGGCGTGGACGCGCAACGCGCGAGTCAGCTGGCCCTGGCCCGCGTACAGGGCCGCGAGGTAGTGCTCCACGCGCAGCGCGGACTCCGCCTGGCCCAGCCGATCGAACGCGTCCCGGGCCACGGTGTACAGGCCGATCGCGTTGCGAAAATCGCCGAGCAGGGCGTGGTTGAGGGCCATATTGGCCTGGGCCTTGGCCACGCGCTCTTCCGCTCGCGCGCTGAGCTCGGGATTGGCCTCCGCGGCGCGGCGGTACAGCCCCAGCGCGCGCTCGTACAACTCGTTCGAGCGCGCGTACTGGCCCAGCTCGTAGCACACCAGACCACTATTGAGACTGAGCCCGCCGGCTCTCAGCCATTCCTCGGCCTGGACGAGAATGACAAACGCCTGCTCCGCGACCGGCAGCGCCTCGTGGCCGCGGCCGAGGTAGTGCATCGCCAGCACCCAGCCGGTGCGGGTACGCGCCCAGGTGACGCTGTCGTCCAGCGTGAGCGACAGACGACCGGATTGCTCGTACAGCTCTACAGCCGGTGCAAACTGGCCCTGCAGGCGCAGCGCATCGGCTTTGGCGAGCAGCCCGAGCGCGCGGTGCCACGGCTGCTCGACCAGCTCGGCGCCGTAGATCAACAGGTTGGCCAGGCCGAGCGCAGCGCGCGAGTCGGTCACGAGGCGCTGCTCGGAGGCATCCTTCAGCGAGCGCAGCAACGCATCGGCGTTCCCGGACTCGGGACCCACCAGCGCCGCGGCAAGCCGAGCCTGCTGCTCCTCGAGAACATCGAGCGCGAGCAAATCACGCACCACCACGTCCATGGCCGAAAGACTCACGCTTGCAGGACAGCTTGCGTCTGGGTGGTGCGGGTGACCAGTCGGTGCTGGTCATCGTGCACCTCGGTGTCGATCACGATGATCGTGCGGCCGACTTGCAACGGGCGCGCCGTCGCCCGCACCGAGCCCGAGCGCACGGGGCGCAGAAAGTTGGTCTTGGATTCGATCGTGGCGGTGCCGCCGGCCGTCGGTGGCAAGTTCAGGTAGGCGCAGTATCCGCCGACCGCATCGGCCAGGCCCATGAGCACGCCGCCGTGCAAGATGCCGCTGCCGGTGCACAGCGCCGGGTCATAACGGATCGAAGCCTCAACGCGTGCAGGCGAAGCGAAGACATCCTGTAACCCCAGCGTTCTGGCGAAGGGTTGGCCGCGATGCATGAACTCGGTCGGGTCTTCATCGGTCATTGCCGACCAATAGTGCCACTTGCGAATGCAACGTTTCACACAACCGGGTAACGGCGTTGGCGAAATATTGGGTTGTCTGCCGTTACTGCGGAGTCAAAGATGTGGCACCCACCGTGCGCAAAGCGTCCGCATGCGAGGACGCCTGACGCTGTGCGCATCCCTCCTCCTGGTTGTCGCCATCGGTTTGAGCCTGGTGCGCGCAACAAGCGAGGAGCGCATCGCCAACGCGGCGACCACGATCGCGCTCATGCCGTTCATCAGCGGTCTGAATCAGCCGTTGAACATGGTCCAACCACCTGACGGGAGCAATCGGTTCTTTGTTGTGGAGCGGACCGGGCAGATCCGCGTCGTCGTCAATGGGACCCTGCAAGCAACGCCCTTCCTGGACGTTTCGGGGCTGATCACCAGCGCAGGTGGTGAGCAAGGCCTGCTCGGACTGGCGTTCCATCCGAGCTACAGCAGCAATGGGCTCTTCTTTGTCTATTACACCGCCAGCAACGGCGACAACACCCTCGCGCGCTTCCGCGTCTCGGCTTCGAATGCGAACCAGGCCGATCCGAACAGCCGCACCGTGCTGTTCGCGCTGGCCGATCGATTCAACAACCACAACGGCGGCAACGGCGTCTTCGGCCCCGACGGGTTCCTGTACGTGGGCATCGGCGATGGCGGCAGCGCTGGCGATCCTGACAACAACGCGCAGAACCTCGGCTCACTCATGGGCAAGTTGCTGCGCATCGACGTCAACTCCGGCAACCCGTACGCGATCCCACCGAGTAATCCGTTTGTCGGCGTGAGCGGCGCGCGCGGCGAAGTGTGGGCGCTGGGCCTGCGCAACCCGTGGCGTTGGACCTTCGATCGCCAGAATGGCGACCTGTACATCGGCGACGTCGGGCAGGGCAACTGGGAGGAGATCGACCGCCACCCCGCGGCAGCCGCGGCGGGCAACAACTACCAGTGGAGCTGCCTCGAAGGAACGCACGCGTTCAATACCTCGCGCACCTGTTCGCAGGGCATCTCCACCGGACCGATCACCGAGTACGACCACAGCCAGGGCGACTGCTCCGTCACGGGCGGCTACCTGTATCGTGGCGCGAGCATATCCAGCCTGGTCGGCTCGTATGTATACGCCGACTATTGCTCGGGTCGAATCTGGATGCTGCAGCAGTCGGGCAGCACGTGGAACTCGTCGCCGTTGCTCGACACCACGCTGAATGTCGCCTCGTTCGCCGAAGATCGCCTGGGCGAGGTCTACGTTATCGACATCACCGGCGGTGTCGTGTACCGCATGCTCGATGGCAGCGCGCCGACCGCCACACCAACGCGCACATCGACCCCGCAGCCGGCGACGTCGACGCCCACCCCAACGCAAACTCCGCCACCGGCTTCGACCTCAACGCCTACACCCACGCGCACCGCGACGCCGGTGCCAGCGACATCCACCGCGACCGCAACGCCCACCAGTACGCCAGTTGGTGGACCGCCGCAGAGCGGGACCGTTACCTTCGACGACCGGGCAGGGCAGAATCAGCCGCTGAACGGCGAGTACCCGGCCGGTGTGATCGATTGGGGTAGCGGCCAGTGGTACCACTCTGGCCCGTTCGGATCGTTCACGACAAAGAGCACGAGCTTTGTCGGCGGTGGTGCGACCAGTGGGACGTTCCGCTTCCTGTCGCCGCGGCGACTGGTGCGCCTGGACGCCTACAACGGCGGCGCCAGCTCGAGCACCATCACCTTGAGCTGCGCGGGCCAGCGGGACGCGTCGTTCACGGTCGCGGCGCGGCAGCTGTCGACGGTGAACACCGGCTGGACGGGCACCTGCCCGTCGGTGACGGTGACCAGCTCCAACGGCTGGGACACCAACTTCGACAACCTGGTCTTCGACACGGTGCGCGCGGACCTCACGCTCACGCAGTTCACCGCCACCAACGGCACGACCACGCAGCAGCCGCACCTCACGTTCACCGTGCTGAATCAAGGCAACGGCGATGCTGGACCAGGCGTCACCTTCGATATCCACGTCTTCGCCGACCTCGGTCGACCGCCGACCCCAGGCGATCTGGCGTTCGTCGCGCATATCGCCGTGCCGAGGCTCTTGCCGGGCCAGTCGACCATCGCTGAGGGCGACATCTTTCCCGACAGCTTGCAGGCCGGCACCCACACGTTGTGGGCGCTGGTAGATGGCCACGACACCGTCACGGAGTCGAATGAGGCCAACAACAGCCGGAGTGTGAGCGTCACGATCACCCAGGACGGCGGCTCACCGCCACCGCCACAACAGACGGTGACGTTCAACGATCTGGGGAGTCCCAATCGCGTGCTGAGCGGTCAGTATCCATCGGGGATCATCGATTGGGGTGCGAATGCGTGGTACCTGTCGGCGCCGTGGCGCCAGTTCACGACCAACAGCATCTCGTTCAATGGCGCTGGTCCGACCTCGGCGACGCTGCGGTTCATGAACGCCCAGCGGCTGGTGCAGCTGGATGCGTTCAATGGCGGCTCGGGCGCCTCGACGATCACCCTCAGCTGCGCGGGTCAGGCGACGGTCTCGATCAGCGTGCCCGCGGGTCAGCTCAGAACGTTGAGCACCGGCTGGACCGGTACGTGTACCAGCTTGACGATTGGCAGCTCCAACGGCTGGGACACCAACTTCGACAACATGGTCATTCAGTAGCCCGGGGGCGGTGTAGCAGCGCTCGCAGCTCTTCGAGCGGACGCGTGTTCAGCACGTGCTTCGGCTCGAGCCAGCCCCTGCGAGCGCTGCCTACGCCGAGCCAGATGTTGTCGTAGTCGAGCGTGGAGTGCGCATCGGAGCTGATCGTGCAGCGCGCTCCAGCTTCGCGCGCGCGCCGCGCCCAGTTCCCGTCCAGGTCCATCCGAGCGGGATCGGCGCTGACCTCGAGCGCGCAGCCGGCCTTCGCCGCGCTCTCGATGACCCGCTGCATGTCCACCGCATACGCCGGCCGCGCCACGAGCAACCGGCCATGCGGGTGATTGAGCGTGTGCACCAGCGGATGGGTGACCGCGCGCACGATGCGCGGCGTCATCAAGGACTCGGGCTGCTTGAAGCGGCTGTGCACGGACGCCGAGACGTAGTCCAGCGACGCCAGGACGTCATCGGGATAGTCGAGCCGGCCATCTTCGAGGATGTCCATCTCGGTGCCCAGCAGGATCACGAACGGTGCAAGCTCGTGATTCAGTTGCTCCACGCACCGCCGCGCCTTCTCGAGCCGCTCCAGGCTCAAGCCGTTGGTGATGGTCAGCGAGCGGCTGTGATCGGTCAGCGCCATGTACTCGTAGCCGCGGCGCTTGGCCGCCCTGGCCATCTGCTCCAGCGTGTTGGTGCCATCGGTCCAGTTGGTGTGGCAGTGCAGGTCGCCTTTCAAGTCGGTTTGCTGCACCAGGCTGGGCAGCTCACCGGCTTGCGCAGCTTCGATCTCGCCCTGGTCCTCACGCAGCTCGGGCGCAATCCACTGCAAGTCGAGCAGCGCGTAGACGTCTTCCTCGGTGCGCGCGGCCAGCCGCGGGCCGAGCTCGAGTCCTCGCTGTTTGGCAAGCGTTGTGAGGCGTTGCAGGTGCGCCGCGGAGCCGGTGTGCCATACGAGCGCCGCGCCGAAGGTTTCTGGCGAGGCGATATAGAGCCGTGCCACGAGACCGTCGTACAGCCGCAGCCGCACCTCGTGGTCGGTGCGCTCCAGGACCTGGTCTACATTGGGCAGCCGCACAAATATGTCTGCCGAGCGGGGCGATGAGGTCAGCAGCTCGAGGCCGCCCTCGATGATGTCGCACATGCGGCGCGCCGCGCCCACGATCTGCTCGGTCCCGGTGTTGCCGAGCAGATCGAGCACTTCGGTCGCGAGCTCGCCGGCCGATTTGAGGCGCAGTCGCCGAATCGGATTGCGAAGCGCGGGCAACTGCGCCATCAGGTCGGCTGCGCGCTTGGGGCCGATGGCCTGGGCGAGGATTCCTTCGCTGGCGATGCGCTCGACGTCGTCGAGGTCGGTGACACCCGTTTTCGCGTGGAGCGCCTCCACCGCGGCCGGTCCGAACCCGCGCGCGGCCAGAAGCGGCGCCAGACCTGGCGGATGGGCCTCGACCAGTTGCGAGTGGATGCGCATGCCGCCCGTTTCCAGGTACTCCGAGATGAGCGCTTCGAGCGACGGGCCGATGCCCGGGATGTCGCGCAGCCGGCCTTCAGCCGCCAACTCCTCAATCGAGCGCGGATAGCCAGCGACACTGCGCGCGGCACGGCGATACGCGCGCAGCCGATGCCCTTGCTCGCCTTGCATGTCAAGGCTGCGGGCGATCTCGTCGAACAGCCGCGCTACTTCGAAGTTCTTGTCACGCTCGTGCAATGGGTATTCAGGATGACATAGGCCGCTGCCGACGAGCGTGGGAACTCGGTGGCATGCACCGTGCGCCCACTCACAGACCTATCCGGAGGTAGCTCATGACTCAGGTCCTCGAAAGACCACCTGAGTTCACGGAGCAAGAACGGGATGTGCGCGAGATGCACGAGGAGACGCGGCGCGCCTCCCCGATCAAGATCCACGCCGCGAAGGGTCTGTGGAACCAGAACGGCGGCTTCGAATACAACCTGGTGCTGATCGCGCTCTTGCTCGTGGTGGGCCTGGTCGGCCCGGGCATGTACTCGTTCGACCGACGCCTGCCATTTGCGATGCCGCGACCGTACACGTTCATCGCCGCGCTGGTGATTACGGCGTTGGTGATCGGCTTCGCGTTGGTGTCCAGCGGATAGATAACCTGCAGACATCGATCGCGACGACATCGCCAGCACCTATCAACTGATCGCGCCGTTCGTTCGGCGCACACCGACTATTTGGGTTAACGGGGCCGATTTCGACCTGAAATCGGTCTCGCTGACGTTCAAGCTCGAACACTTGCAGCACGCGGGCTCGTTCAAGACGCGTGGCGCATTCGCGCATCTGCTCACGCGAACGATTCCCGCGGCGGGGGTCGTGGCCGCTTCGGGCGGCAACCACGGTGCTGCGGTGGCGTACGCGGCCAAGCAACGCGGCGTGCCCGCGCGGATCTTCGTACCGACCGTCTCGTCGCCGGCCAAGATCGAGCGCATCCGCGACTACGGCGCGGACCTGGTGGTCACCGGCGATCGCTACGCCGACGCCCTGGAAGCCAGCGAGACCTGGGCAGAACAGTCGGGCGCGCTGCGCATCCACGCCTTCGACCAGGTGGAGACGCTGCTCGGCCAGGGCAGTGTCGGCCTGGAGTTGTCTGAGCAGGCGCCGGCGCTCGAGACCCTTCTAGTCGCGGTCGGCGGTGGTGGGCTGATTGGCGGTATCGCCGCCTGGTACGCCAACGGAGTGCGGATGGTCGGCGTCGAGCCCGAGGGTGCACCCACGTTGACTCGCGCGCTGGCGGCGGGGCGACCCGTAGACACCGAGGCGGGCAGCGTCGCCGCGGACTCGTTGGCGCCGCGGCGTGTTGGTGAGCTGATGTTTGCCATAGCCCAGACTTCGATCGAGAGGGTCGTGCTGGTCAGCGACGAGGCCATCTTGCGCGCCCAGGCGGCGCTCTGGAACACGTTGCGGCTGGTCGTGGAGCCAGGCGGCGCCGCGGCGCTGGGCGCGCTGCTCAGCGGCGCGTATCAGCCGCGAGCTGGTGAACGGGTGGGAGTGTTGCTGAGCGGCGGCAATACAGTCGGCGTCAGTTTTGGGCCCGCAGCATCCACGAGCGCGGCGGGTGCTCGCACTTGAGGCCTCCTGCTCGGGCAATGCGGATAGCGTCGTAGAGGGTTACGGCAGCGCGGAGCGAGCCGCGCGCTTCGAGATGCGCAGCCTGGTGGCGAAGCTCGATCAAGGCGGCCTCCCAGCCAGCGAGCATCTCGGCGGTGAGTTCGAGGCCTGGTGCGGCAGGCTCGGTGCTTGACATAGTGACGGGGATCTCCTGGTCTCGTGCGACCCTTCGGGCCGGGACTGGCACCCTGTCACCTGCTGGTTGTCGGGAGGTTGCGGCGGCGTCTATGCGCGGTGGCACGCACACCGCCGCGCACGGACGCGGTCGCTAGAACGGGTAGCCGCGGGCGCCCTGGATGCCTTTGAGCACAGCAATCTCGCCGGTCTCGGTGCCCAGGTGGTTGGCGATCAGCAGCCCGATCGCACTTCCCCAGGTGTGCTGGCCGAGCCCGACTCCCGTGAGGTCCATCGGCCGATCGAGGTCCTCATCTGACAGGCTGGTGAGCCAGTCGTCGGTGGCGGACGCGACAGCCTGACCGTAGGCGCGGAGCGCCGCCAAATCGATTTTCACCGAGCGGGTCCACGCTGGGTACTTCGCCCACTCCTCTCCGCCGGGCATCGGCATCGGCTCGCTCAGCCCGGTGCGACCCGCCCACGTGCTCGCGAACAGCGGTGCGCTCTGCTTGAACATGCCCTGAACGACCAGGTCTTCCGAGATGATCACGTGCGCATACGTGGCACCAAGAGGGTTGGCGGTGCCGGGCGGTGCGTAGTTCACCTGCTCGGGTGTGACGTCGGCCATTGTTCCTTCGAGAACATTGCGGGCGGCGCGAATGAGCTCACGCAGCAGGCCAACCCGTGCCGCGGTGGTAGCGCTCGTAGAAGTGGATGTCATGCGGTTCTCCCTGTTTTGAGCAGTGGATCGGTGCCCGGTTGACCGCCGGGCGCGGCAATCGCCAGTCGATCGAGGTAGTGCTGCCAACCGTCGCGGTGCGCCGCGCGCAGCTCCGCCGATGCCAGACCACGGTGCACGAGCTTGAGGTGGGTGCCGTCGCCATCGGGGATCAGCTGTACTTCGACCGTGGTCGAGCCCGGTGGCACGGGCTGATCCGGGCCTTCCCAGCCCCAGGTCATGACGATGCGCGAGTAGGGAACGATCTCGACGAAGGTGCCGCGCGCGACGTCCTGGCCGTTCACATTGATCGTGTAGGCGCCACCGGGACGTGGATCGAGATCGGCGGCGGTGCCTATCCAGCGCAGCAGCTTCTGCGGATCGGTGAAGAAGGCAAAGACGGTCTCGGGTCTGGCGGCGATGTGGACGTCGCACGCGACGGCATCGATGTCAGTGATCGGCATGGGTGGCGTCCAACTCGCGTTGTTCAGCCTCGGCGGCGTCCTTGAGCAGGACCAGGTTGTCGTCCCAGAAGTCCCGCAGCCACGTCCGTAGTTCGGCCAGGCCCTCAGGTCGGGCGCGGTACAGCCGCCGGGTGCCGTCGCGGCGTTCGTGGACCAGGCCAGCCTGACGCAGCACGCGCAGGTGTTGCGAGATCGCGGGCCCGGTGACCTCGGGAAAGTGGGCGGCGATCTCGCCGGCCGGCCGCTCGTGCGCGCGCACCAAACGCAAGATGGCGCGGCGGCGCGGCTCGGCGAGCGCGTGGAGAGCGGCCTCGGCGGTCATACGCGCACATATGTAAGCAGACACTTATCTAAGTGTCAACTACCACAAAGAGCTCTGGGCTGAAGAACGGCGCATGCGCCGCCGCTACATTCGTTCGCTGCTTTGGAACGCCGCTACGCGGCGAGGGGGCAAGCCCCCTTCACCCCCGCCATGTCGACGCCAGCGGTAGGACATCGTGCGAACAGCGTGTCTTCATCGCGGGTGCGACTCAGTTCGGCGCGGCCCCGGCGCAGTCTGGGTTTCGCACTTGCTGGCCGGGGCTGGCTCCGTACTGGCGACAGACCCAGCACACAACCAGCGATGTTCTCACGGCGTTCCAAAGACGCTAAGTATCCCGAGCGCGCCGAGGAAGTCTTAGCTCGCGATCTTGCAGTCGCCGATCAGCGGCAGCGTGTCTGGCGCGAAGGTCTGCACAACCTCTTCCTTCTGCCCGTTGATCTTCAGCAGGTAATAGGTTGTGCGGCCCTGGTGATCGTCCTTGTTCATGATCATCTGGCCGCTCGGCAGCCCATCCGGCTCGGGGCCCTGTGGGACGTTCAACGTCTCGAAGGTGGAGATCAGCTTGTCGGTATCGGCCTTGCCGGTGAAGCCAGACTTGCGCATCGCGATCACCAGCGACTTCAGCGACATATACGCGTTGTAGCCGTTGTTGTTGCCGGGTGTTATGTGCTCGACGCCACCCAGCGGCCCCGTCAGATCGGCGTTCTTCTTGCCCATGTCGAGCCAGGCCTTCATGTAGTCTTCGTCGGCCTTGTTGCCTGGAACGCCATCCGATGGCCGGGTACCGGTGATGATCGCGCCGTTCAGCGCATCGGGATAGACACCCGCGAAGGACTCTTTGCCCAGCGCGGTGTAAATCGCCATCTTCTTGTTCAACCCGAACTGCTGGATGACGTTCATCACGCGCGCGAGATCGCTACCGGTCATGGTGACGAACAGCGCCTGCACGGAGCCGTCGGTGGGCACCTTGGTCACGAAGGGCGTCACGTTCGTTTCGCCCAGCGGCACGGCGATCTTCGTGGTGTACTCGGCGCCGTTCTTCTGTAACGCCGCTTCACTGGTCGCCAGTGTCGATTGGCCCAGCGCGTAGTCGGGGTAGATGATCCCCCACTTGGTGCCGAAGGTCTTCACCAGGTAGGTGAACGTAGGATCGCTGGTCTGGCGTCCAGCGGGATAGACGCGGAACGAGTACTTGCTGCACGACTTGGCCGTGAAGAGGTCCGAGGCGCAGCCATTGACCGAGATGTACGTCAACTGCAGCTTCTCCGCCAGTCCCTGCACGCCGAGGCACTCGGGGCTGAAGATGCCGCCCGCCAGGACGTCGACGTTGTCCTGCTGGGCCAGCTGCGTCGCCGACTGCAGCGCTTGCGTCGCGTCGCCCTTGGGGTCGGCGTAGATCACCTGCAGCGGATGTCCGTTGACTCCACCGCTCGAGTTGGTCTGCTGCACGACGAGCTCGACGCTGATGCGCATCAGGGCGCCCTCGATAGCGCCGACGCCCGTGACGTCGTCCAGGACGCCAACCTTGATCGGCGAGCCGCTCGGGGCGGCGGGCGCGGCGGGAGTCGACGACGGCGGGGTGCACGCCGCGAGCACCAGGGCCAGCCCGCTCAGCCAGAACGCCAGACGATGAGCCATACGTATGTGCATACCGATCTCCCCTTACAAGCGGATCAAGCCGTGGGTACTCCGGGAGCGTACCACCAGCAGCACGATGACCAGCGCAAACAGTACAACCTTTAGCACGTTCGGCATCAGAAACAGCGAGCCCACCGAAAGCACCTCGCCGACCAGCAGCGAGATGATCGCCGCGCCGCGGAAGTTGCCCAGACCGCCCGCGACGACGACGATGAAGGCGTTCAGGATCACGTCGTTGCCGACCGTCGGGTAGACCGAGTAGAGCGGCAGCAGCAGCCCACCGGCCATCCCGGCCAGACCCGAGCACACCGCAAGGGTGACCAGGTACACGCGCGGCACGGGCACGCCAAGGGCGGCCGCCATCGGTCGGTTCTGCGCCACGGCTCTGAGCCAGATGCCATAGCGGGTGTACCTGAGGGCGAAGTAGCCCAGGGTGAGGACGCCCATGCCCGTGGCCACGACCAGCACGTAGTAGAAGGGGTAGACGATGGGTCCGAGGGTCAGGTTGGCGGTGACCGGGAACGGCACCAGCTTGGTATCGCCGCCCAGATAGTTGGTGGCCACTTGCTGCAGGATGAGGCTGGCGCCCAGCGTGGCCAGCAGGATGAGCACGGGCGAGCGCTGCAGGAGCGGCCAGCAGATGGCGCTGAGCAGCGCGCCACCCAGGATGGCGACGACGAGCGTGCCCACGATCATCGCCAGCAGGTAATTCCCGGTGAGGTTGAGCGCGAACCACACGGCGTACCCGCCGAGCATGAAGAAGTCACCCTGGGCGAAGTTGATGATGTGCAGCACGCCGAACAGCAGCGCCAGCCCGGCCGCCACAAGGGCCAGCGACGAGCCGACCACGAGCCCATTGAGGGCCTGCAGCACGATTTGCTCGAGCATCAGGGTGGTGGCTCGCGTCGACGCGCGCTGCGCGCGCTGGACGGCGGGGTTACGGTTCGGGTGCGGCTCGCGCAGATTTGTGACACACACCTGACGGTTCGCGTGACGATTCGCGGGCCTGCTGTGACGGTTCGCGTGACGGTGCCTGCGTACGCTGAGGGCGGCGGCGGGGGGGCCGCGGGCGGGATGGGGTGGTTCGTTTCGGGGCGGCTCACGATTTCTCGCCGAGAATGGTGGCGGCGAGGTCGTCGGGGGTGTCGAAGTCGGCGGGGCGGTAGGTGCCGATCAGGACGCCGCGGTCCATCGCGTACAGGCGACTGCACAGTTGGCGCAGCAGGTCGAACGAGCTGTCCACCACCAGCACCGTCAGGCCTGCTTGCGTCGCCGACAAGAGGGCGTTGGTGATGAGCTCCACGTTGGCGGGCATGAGGCCTTCACTCGGCTCATCCACCATGAGCAGCTTCGGCTGCAGCGCGATCGCTCTGGCGAGCGCGAGCATCTTCTGCTGACCGCCGCTCAGCGTCCCCGCCATCTGCTGGCGCCGTTCGCGGAGGATCGGAAAGAGCGAGTAGGCGCGGTCGAGGCACGCTCGTTGATCGAATCCACTGTGCACCAGGGCACCGATGCGGATGTTTTCTTCGACCGTCATCTCCGGGAAGACGGCGCGCTCCTCCGGGACGTAGCCGAGGCCGCGGCCGGCACGCGCGTGCGCCGCGACACCGTTCAAAAGCGAGCCGTCGAATCGCACGCTGCCCTCGGTGCGGGTGTCCAGTCCCATGATGGATTTCAACGTGCTGGTCTTGCCGACGCCGTTGCGGCCCATCAGCGCCACCGCTTCGCCGCGCTCGATCGCAAACGACACGCCCTGCACGACGTGGCTCGAGCCGTAGTAGGCATGCAGGTTCTGAACGTCAAGCATCTCTACGGCCGCGGAGAAAAACGCGTTTGACGTCGGCGGAATCGAAGACCTCGTCGGAGCTGCCCTCGGCGATCTTCTTGCCCTCGGCGAACCCGGTCACCCGCGTGGCGACCGATCGCACGACGTGGACGTCGTGCTCGGCCATCACGACCGTCGCCGTGCCCGCGACCCGTTTCAGCAGATCGCCCAGCCCAGCGCGCTCGTGCGCGCTCATCCCCGATGAGGGCTCGTCGAGCAACAGCAACCGCGGCCGGCCACCCAGCGCGACCGCGATTTCCAGCTGCCGCTGGTGCCCATGCGACAGCAGCTCGGCCGGCGTATCCGCCGCCTCGCGCAGATCCACCAGCTCGAGGAGCTCGGCCGCGACGGCGTCGTCGTCCGAGCGACTGCGGAGTCGAAGCAGCCCGAACAGCCCCCGCTGCGCCTGTACCGCCAGCACCACATTCTGCAGGCAGGTGAAGCCAGGCACGATGCTGGTCAGCTGGAAGGAGCGGCCGATGCCAGCGCGGGCGCGCCAGCTAGGGGTGGTGGTGCCGAGCGGTTTGCCCTCGAAGAAGACTTCGCCTTCGCTCGGCAGGATCTGCCCACCCAGCATGTTCAGGACGGTCGACTTGCCGGCGCCGTTGGGGCCAATAAAGACGTGAATATCGTGGGCGTGGACGTCGAGGTCGACGCCATCGACGGCGCGGAACGGACCGTAGAACTTGCTCAGTCCGCGCGCCGAGAGAACGATGTGATCGCTATCTGACACCGTCAGCGGAGGCCTCGCCCGCGGTGGCGTAGGTCTGCACGCCGAGTCGTTCCAGCAGCGGCCGCAAGTTGCTCACGTCCAGGCTGACTTCGCCTTGCTCGAAGCGTGTGCGGTTGGCGTCCTCCTTGGCCACCCGCGCTTCGCTGGCGCGGACAACCTCCGCCGCTTCCTCAGCCGCCACCACCACGACGCCATCGTCATCGGCCACGATCAGATCGCCCGGCCGCACGATCGCATCGCCGCATTGGATCGGGACATTCACCCAACCCGGCGTGGCTTTGCTGGTGCCCGCCGCGGAGATGGCGCGGATCACGCACGGCTTCATGCGACTGCCGCGGCCTTCTTCACGCCCAGGAGCTGCGAGGGATTGTCGCGGACCATGCGCTGCACCTCCCGCTCCTGGAAACCGTTGTCCAGGAGGTTGTTGATGAAGGTCGCCAGGCCCTCGTCGGGGTAGGGAGCCGTTGTCTGGCCGAGGTCAGTCGCCAGGATCGTGCTCTCGGGACCGACTTCGCGGATGTTCGCGTACACCTGTTCCCAGGTGATCTTGCCGGTGTTCGGTGTGGTGAAGCAGCGCTCGAAGTAGACGCCGTGGCGGGCCAGCTCACGCTGCTGGTCGATGCTCAGCAGCGTGGTCGGAAACTCGGGGTGGGTGATGATGATGCGCTCGACCTTCGCGTCTTTTGCCGCTTTGACGACTGGCAGCATTTCGGATGGCCGAATGTGGCTGGTAGCCAGGACCATGTCGTGCTTGGCGATGATCTCCAGGCACTGGCGGGTTTGCTTGGTGACCTCGCCGTTTTCGGTGACGTTGATCCAGTTGCCCGCGATGCCCAGCGCGCGCATCTCACGCGCGATGCTCATCCAGTACGGCAGTTTGCTCTCGTCGCGCTGGCCCTGGACGTTTTCTAGCTCGTTGGCGTTGTCGACTGACGGGAGCCAGCACACCCTGGTGCCGAGGCGGCCCGCAATGTCCAGAGCCAGGGCGTTGAGCCCGCCGACCGAGTTGTTGAGGGCGATGGCGCCGAAGGCCTGGACTTCGGGCACGACCTGGCGGACGAGCGTGGCGCGATCGGCCGTGCAAATGTAGTGGGATTTGAGGACGAATCCCGCCATCTTGCGCTGTTTGAAGCGCTCCGCAAGCTCGAGGTCGTTGAACTTGCGCGGCAAGACGTCTGGCGCGCTGTGAATGTGGGTATCGAACGCACCCACGAGCAGGGCGTCGATCGTGCTCTGATCCGCCATTAACTGCAAAGTCTAGTGCGCCGCTACTGCTGTGCTGGCTGTGCTGGCGCGGCTTCGATCTGCAGCTCGATTTTGATGTTGTCGCCGACGACCGCGCGGCCGGGCTCGAACTCGCGATTGAACGGCACCTGGAAGTCCGATTTGTTGAGCGTCAGCTCGCCGGAAAAGCCAGCACGGGGGCCCATACGGGTGCTGACGAGACCGCCGAACTGCAGCGGGATCTGCAGCTGCTTGGTGATGCCGCGCATCGTCAAGTCGCCCGTCACGACGAAGCCCATGGCGCCTTGCTGCGAGATCTTGGTGCTCTTGAACGAGATCGTCGGGTACTTGCCGACCTCGAGCATCTCCTCGCCCTTGATCAGGTCCTCGCGCATCTGCACTGCCTGCGAGTCCAGCGAGCTGGCGTCGATGGTCAATTCAACCGAAGACTGCAGCAAGTCCTGCTCGTTGACGTTGATCTTGCCCGAGAAGCTCTTGAAGCGACCCTTCACGTACGCGATATCGAAGTGCTTGGCCGCGAACTCGATCAAGCTGTGGTTCTGATCGATATTCCAGACGCCACCTGCGATCTGCGCGGCCTGCTGCGGTGTAGTGGTCATAGCCGCTCCATTGTAGACCCGGTTCAGTGCTGAACCGGATGCATCTCAGAGCGAGCCTGCGAGCGGAGCGGACCCGTCCCGAAGCGAGCCTGCGAGCGGAGCGGACCCGTCCCGAAGCGAGCCTGCGAGCGGAGCGGATAGCCTAGATACCGAGAGGGAGCACCAGATCAATGGCTGAAATCGTGCTCGGTCTAGGCACTTCGCACACCCCCATGCTGACCATCCCGGCCGAGCTGTGGCCGCGCTACGCCGAGGGTGACCAGCGCATTCCGGAGCTGGCGTACCCACCCACCGGGCAGGTGCGCTCCTATGAGCAGGGGCTGGAGTACATCCCACCCGAAATCAAGGCCAAGTTCCAAGGCTCCGAGCCATTCGCCGATCAGTGGCAGCGCTGCCAGCGCGCCTTGGACACGCTCGCGAGCACCCTCCAGTCCGTTGAGCCAGACATCACGATCATCATCAGCGATGACCAGGACGAGTGGTTCTACGAGCACAACATGCCCCGCTTCGCCATCTATTGGGGCGAGACCGTGCCGCTGCGCAAGCGCCGCGCGGTGCCCGGCCGCGACCCTGAGATCGGCGAGCTCATCGCCAAGGGCTACGGCGACCAGGACATGGACGTGCCCGTGCCCGCGAACTTCGGCCGCTACCTGGTCGAGTACCTGTCGGACCACGACTTCGACGTGGCGCATTTCAATCAGCTGCGCCAGCCGTACGGCGGCCGCGTCGCACGCCGCTATCCCACACCCGATGGCGAGCTCAAGCAGGTACGCGAGACACCTGACCACGAGCAGGGCCTGCCGCACGGCTTCTCCTTTGTCGTCAAGCGGCTGTTCGACAATAAGCCGGGCGCGATCCTGCCAGTCTTCCAGAACACGTGCTATCCACCCAATCAGCCCAGCCCGAAGCGATCGTTCCAGCTGGGCGAAGCCATCGCGGCCGCGGTCAAAGCGTGGCCCGAGCGGGCACGGGTGGCGGTCGCCGCCTCGGGCGGGCTGAGCCACTTCGTGGTAGACGAGGAGCTCGACCGCAAGCTCATCGACGGGCTGTGCAAGAAAGACCCCGAGACGCTGAAGTCGCTGCCGCGCGAGCGGCTGTACTCGGCCACGTCAGAGTCGCTGAACTGGGTCGCCGTCGGCGGCGCGATGCAAGGCACCGCCCTGAAGGCCGAGGTGGTCGACTACGTGCCCGTGTATCGCACTCCGGCAGGCACGGGCGGCGGCTGGTGCTTCATGCGCTGGCAATAGCGCCAGCGCGCCACGGCATGAGCGAGCACGCCCTGGAATTCGCGGTAAACGGCAACTCGCGCTCGGTAACTGTGCCCGCGGAGCGGCTGCTGATCGACCTGCTGCGCGAGGATCTGAACCTCACCGGAACCAAGCACAGCTGCAGCGTGGGGGTGTGTGGCGCGTGCTCGGTCCTCGTCAATGGCGAGCTGGTCTCGGCGTGCTTGCTGCCCGCGGTATTCGTGGATGGCGCGAGCGTGATCACTATCGAAGGGCTTGCGCCGAACGAGGAGCCTCTGACCCGCGTACAAGAGGCATTCATCCGCAACGGCGGCTTCCAGTGCGGCATCTGCACACCCGGCCAGATCATCGCCGCGACGGCGCTGCTCAACGAACATCCGCGACCCACCCGCGAGCAGGTCAGCGAGTGGATGATGGGCAACCTGTGCCGCTGCACCGGCTACTACCAGATCGTCGACAGCGTGATGGCCGCGTGCTGTTAGACGAACCCGAGTACCGCATCGAGGGTCGGCTCAAGGTCACGGGCACGGCGCGCTACGCGGCCGATGTGCGGATGCCCGGCATGCTGTGGCTGGCGTACACGCGTAGCCCGCACGCGCATGCTCTGGTGAAAGCGGTCGATACCCGGGCAGCGCTGGCTGTTCCAGGCGTGCACGCGGTGCTCACCGGAGCTGATCTGCCCGAGCACGCGCGGTTCGGTCGGCGACTGCAGGACTGGCCGGTGCTGGTGCGCGAGCGGGTGCGGTTCATCGGCGATCGTGTCGCGGCGGTCGCGGCGGAGTCAAGACAGGCCGCGGAGGATGCGGCGCGGCTGGTCGAGGTCGAGTACGAGGAAGTACCCGCGCTGCTGTCGCCGGAAGCGGCGTTGGCAGACGACGCGGCGGTGCTGCATCCAGAGAGCGATGACTACGCGTACTTTGGGAAGCGGCCAGGCGTGCCGCACCCCAATATGCAGGGCCGCCTGGTGAGCGGCGTGGGTACGGATGCTGGTCGAGCCGCCGCGTTCGCGAGCGCTTACCGGGTGTTCGAGCACACGTTCAGGACGCCGCGCCAGCATCAGGGTCACATCGAGCAGCACGCCTGCGTCGTGTGGATCGACCCGGATGGCCTGGTCCACGTCGTGTCCACGAACAAGACTCCGTTCACACTGCGCCAACAGATCGCGCGGACGGTGGGGCTGCCCGAGGAGCAGATCGCGGTCGACAGCCAGTACATCGGCGGCGATTTCGGCGGCAAGGGGACCTCGCTCGACGAGTACACCTGCTACTTCCTGGCGCGGGCGACTGGCCGACCCGTCAAAGCGGAGATGACGTACACCGATGAGCTCGGCGCGGCCAACCCGCGTCACGCCGCGGTGATCCGCGTCCGCACCGCGGTCGATGCCGAGGGCCACTTTCTGGCCCACGAGTCGCGGGTGGTGTTCGACGGTGGCGCCTACGCGGCGGGCAAGCCGATGCCGGCCCTCGTGCTCGGAGGTGGCCAGGCGACGCTGGGCGCCTACCGCGTGCCCGAGACTCGGCTCGAGCTGATCACGGCGTACACCAACAACCTGCCCGGTGGGCACATGCGGGCGCCGGGCGAAGTGCAGGGACTCTTCGCCGGCGAGAGCCACGTCGACATGATCGCCGCTGCGCTGGGCATCGACCCCGTCGAGCTGCGGCTGCGCAACGCGCTGCGTGATGGCGATCAGAACTCGGCTGGCGAACGGGTCCGCGAGTCGCACGTGGTCGATCTGCTGGAGGCCGCGCGGCGCGAGCTGCGCTGGGATCGGCCGTTGCCCGATGGCCACGGCCTGGGTGTGGCGACCGAGATTCGGCACATCGGCGGCGGAACGACTTCGCTCCATTTGCGGCTGCTGCCCGAGCAAGGTCGTATCGAAGTGCTCACGGGCATGGTCGAGCAAGGTGGCGGAGCCCATACCGTGATCAGACGGGTTGCTGCGGCGGCGCTGTCGGTCGCGCCGGAGCGGATTGCGGTCAGGTACGCGGACACGGCCTCGGCGCCGATCGATCCGGGCGCAGGTGGCTCGCGCGTAACCCACGTGATCGGCCAGGCCGCGCTCGACGGTGGTCGGCGGATGAAGCGCACGCTCGAAGAATTGGCGGCCGAGACATTCGGCTGGCCGCTGGAAAGTGTGCGGCTGGAAGACGATCGCTTCGTGGCTGGGGAGGAATCGGCATCGTTCGAGGAGGCCGCGCGACGCATCGGCGAAGTAGAAGCTGTCGGCAGTTACGGTGATGCGCCTCACGGGCACGATGAGCCGGGTGACTTCAATGCCTCGGTCTACGCGGTCGAGGTCGAAGTCGATCGCGCGACTGGCGCGGTGCGCATCGTCGACGCCGTGCAGGCAGTTGATGTCGGCGCGATCATCAACCCGCTCGGGCACCAGGGTCAGTTGAACGGCGGCTTTGCCTTCGGCCTGGGCGCTGCGTTGATGGAGGACTTACCCGTCGAGGACGGCAAGGTCAGTGCGCTCAGCCTCGGCGAGTACAAGCTGCCGACGTCGATGGACATGCCGCCAATGCGGACTGTGCTCGTGCGCTCCGACACTGGTCCGGGACCCTTCGGCGCCAAAGCCGCGGGTGAAGTCACCAATAGCGGCGTGGCGCCGGCGGTCGCGAATGCGGTAGCGGCGGCGGTCGGCGCGCGGGTACTCGAATTACCGATCACCGCCGAGCGGGTGCTGGCGGCCCTGACCGCGACATCTTGAATCCTGGTAGACCTATGCCAGGAATTGGCTGTCGCTAAGCCCGGATGACCTGCCCCTTGGGGGGCCAGAGAGGCAAGTCACCCGGCCGGGTACGGCCGGCTTGTAGGGCCGACACGTTTGAGTCTGCCCCGCCACTCGGACGGTAGACACGGGCGAAAGAGTACACCCCGGTCAGACCTTGGTCTGATGCCAGGCGCGGTCCAGGATTCCGGTCACGTCGGCACTCGGCGAGAGCGTTCCAAAGGCGAAGCCTCCATCGCGATCCAGTCGAGTGGCGCAGAACGCATCCGCCACCGCTGGCACCGAGAAACGCACCAACAGGGATGCTTGCAGCAGCAGCGCGAGGCGTTCGGACAGCCGCCTGGCCTGGCCTTCCATCTGCACAGCTCGTGGGAGCTCCTGTCGGAGGGCGGTGACTGCCCGATCGAGGCGCTGGTCGCCCCCGCGCGCTTCATCGATTTCGTCCAGCAGCGCCTCCGCCATGTCGGGCGTGCGCGACAACACGCGCAGCACATCCAGCGTCTGGACGTTACCGGCGCCTTCCCAGATTGAGTTCAGTGGCGCCTCGCGGTACAGGCGCGGCAGGCCGCTGTCCTCGACGTAGCCATTGCCGCCCAGGCACTCGAGCGCCTCAGCGACAACCGCCGGCCCGCGCTTGCACACCCAGTATTTTCCAAGCGCGGTGCCCAGTCGCTTGAGATGCGCCTCGTGTTCGGAGACCTCGGCGCAGTCGGCGGCGCGCGCCAGGCGCAGCGCCAGGGTCGTTGCCGCTTCGGACTCGAGTGCCAGGTCGGCCAGGACGCTGCGCATCAATGGTTGGTCGATCAAGCGCTTGCCGAAGGCCGCCCGATGCGAGGTGTGGTGCGCCGCCGCCGCGAACGCCTGACGCATCAGTGCCGCCGTCCCGAGGACGCAATCCAGTCGGGTGGCGTTGACCATCTCGGCGATCACTGGGACGCCGCGACCTTCCTCGCCAATCAGTCTTGCCCAGGTGCCATCGAGCTCGATCTCACTCGAGGCATTCGAGCGGTTTCCGAGCTTGTCTTTGAGGCGCTGGATCAGGAAGCGATTGCGCGTGCCGTCGGGCAGGATGCGGGGCAGCAAGAAGCAGCCGAGTCCCGCGCTGGTCTGGGCAAGGATCAGGAACACATCGCACATCGGGGCCGAGCAGAACCACTTGTGGCCGGTCAGCTGGTAGGCGCCGTCGCCCTGCGGCATGGCGCGCGTGGTGTTGGCGCGCACGTCCGAGCCGCCCTGCTTCTCGGTCATCGCCATGCCGCACAGGGCGCTCCGTTTGTGGAGCGCCAGGTGCGGCTCGTACTTGTCCGACACCAGCCTTGGCTCCCACTCGCGCGCGAGCTCCGGCTGACGGCGGATGACCGGGATGCTGGCGAACGTCATCGAGATCGGGCACAGGTGACCCGACTCAACTTGCGACCAGATGAGAAAGCCGGCGGCGCGCGCCACGTGCGCACCAGGCCTGGCCTTGCGCCACGGCGACGCGTGCAGGCCGAAGCCGACCGCTGCCGTCATCAGTTCGTGCCACGCCGGGTGGAACTCGACCTCGTCGATGCGATTGCCGAAGCGGTCGTGCGTGCGCAGCACGGGCGGGTACCCGTTGGCCAGGGTGGCGCGGTACTGCCACTCCTCGCTGCCGGCCAGCTGGCCCATCTGCTTCAGGTCCTCGAGCGCCCACGCCGCCTCGCCGCGGTATACCCCGTCCACTAGCGCCTGGTCAGCGTCGAAGACGTTGTAGTCAGCAAGCGGCGGCGGCT